>Ga0070739_10004033_pt1 | contig 17798 bp, 19 predicted proteins | sample Coa_R1_7_FD_66445 | JGI IMG/M metagenome (GOLD analysis project Ga0070739, IMG submission 66445) | Surface soil microbial communities from Centralia Pennsylvania, which are recovering from an underground coalmine fire - Coalmine... | ecosystem: Environmental > Terrestrial > Soil > Unclassified ... | reverse complement strand
AACGCACCAGCAACCCCTTGATTCATAGGGAGTTGCATTGCTGAGCAAGAGATTTTTTCGCTCTTGCTCAGCAATGCAACTCCTTTAATAGAAGTAGTTTAGATAATGCGTTTGCCCTGACTAAGGGGAGGGTTCGCTGCGCGGCACGCAACTGTCAGAGCGATAGCAAATCATTGTCTTAGCTAGATTTTCGTTGTCTCGCTCGCTTTGTGTGTCGAGCAGCTAGTCACTAACCCAGAAGCAGTGGGTTCTTATCTGGAGAACAAGGAAACTGGCGGCGTACTTCCCCGATAGTCATCGGCGTTGTAGTATCCGGGAAAACATTGTCAAGGCTTTCTTAGATACTTCGCAGCAGGAACAACAAATGAAGAACTATCAGCGAACAGCCTGTTACGTCTGCGCGTTGTTGTCATTCACCCAGGTGGCGACGGCCCAAACGGGCAGATCTCTTACCTTCAAGGACATGGCTCAAATTCAAGATCAAATCCTGAAGTCCGTACACTCAGTCAAGGCACAGATAAGCCGAGAACTAACATTCCTCGCTGATGGCGATGGAAAGGAAACCGGCAAGAACTCCATTAGCTATATCTGGTTCAAGGAAGGGCGAAAAGTACGTATGAGATATAGGTATTACTCGGCCGATTTCAAGGAGAAGAAAGAATACAATAAGGTTGAAGATACTGTCAACACGGCCGCTGGCTTCAAAACAGTTTATTTTAACTCCCCCGAGTTTCCGCAGCGTGTAGACGAGAGTAGTGTAACAAGTGGGAGCGGCGTTCTGGGGCCCGAGATGCCTGAAGAACGCGCCTTCGTCCCTACTCCCTTAGTCGACATGTTATTTCAAATCTCCTATGTCAACAATTGTCGGACCCTCTTGGAAGCAGCGAACGCAAACCCCAAAGCACGCGTGGCGCCAGTTCAGGAGGGAAACAAGCGATACTTTGAAGTCAAGTTTCGGCTCAACGATAAAGATCAACACACGCTTCTTCTGGATCCGGAGGCGCATTACCTGATTAGGAAGCATGAAGCAATCACCGACGAGGGTGTGGGACATTCCGAGGTCAGCGAATATGGCAGGCTAGGACACTTTGTCTACCCAGCAATTATTCGGGGAGATTTTGAGAGTCGGAAGACCAAGGCCAAGCTTCACTCAATCACGAAGTGCAAGGTCCTCACGGTTAACCAGCCCTTAGAACCGGGCAGCTTTGACGTTCATTTCCCGCCCGGCCTACTCGTGACCGATAAACGCACACGGAGGGCCATGATCTGGGGCGAAGATGACAAGCCGAAAATCGTTTTCAACAACGATCAAGAGTACCAGGATTGGATTTATAGGCATACGCGCACCGACCCACAGATGCCGAGCGAATCTTCGAGCAGGCTCTACATCTGGTTTATCGGAGCCGGCCTCTTTCTTTCCGTCGTGTTGCCGCTCAGCATAAAGCTATATAGGCATAGGGCGAAGTCTGCCTAATGCGCCAAACCGGTTTCTATTCGATACCTACAGGGGTCTCATAACCGGTGTCGGACTCAATGGGAAACAATCATGAACCCGATAATGAGAAACCTGGGCATCGCAGCTTGTTGTGCTTCGGGGCTATTACTAGGTTTACTCGCAGCATATGTTTACTACGTTTATCGTACACAGCCTACTCTGACGTTTGAGAAAGAGATGGTCGATCTGCGAGGACAAACAACCTTTGAGGGCGAGGTGATCCGGCTACATAACAGCTTGATCAACCACACCTCCCGAACCGTTGTAATAAACGGCATTTCTACATCCTGCGGGTGCCTGGCAATCCGCCAGAATGATGAGCCTTTGTCATTTCCTATACCCCTGGCCCCGAACGATAGCATTCCTCTCGACATCAAAATCTACACACAAGGCCGATTCAGCGAGCAACTCGTGGCTGCCGAGGTAGAAGCGATCGGTGATCGAGGGGAAAAATACGAATGCTCGCCGCTGCAAATTGCGTTCACGGTAACGAGCCGCGTGGTTGTCATTCCTGACGACACGTTCATCAAGGTGGAAGCTCCAGACAAGAAAGTTTGCCCTGTTCATTCGACATTTCTTATTGCCTCCCGCGGTGAACCTTGCACGAAGATAACTATCGAAACTGCGCACAAAGAACGGTTCAAGTTCGATGTAAAAAAGGCGAACGCTACCGTAGATTTCCGCGGCCTGACGCTAAGCAAGTGTTTCGATGTGGAGCTATCCTATTTACCTGTCCATGGCGCACAAAGGTTCTCTGAAATGTTACAATTTATCCCTGACGATCAGCCTGCATTAGCAAAAACTATCAGGTTCGACGGTGTAATAGAATATCCTTACGGGATAGAGCCCGAGAGATTGGCCATCTTAAGATCCGACAGGGAGATCGAGGTAACGGAGACCGCAGTATATAGATATCGGGACAATGAGTACTGCACCTTGCATGCGAAGACCCTGCCGAAAGGGTTTCGCTTGCAGATTACTGATTACGATCAACATACCAAGCTACTTACTTTCTACGTAAACCGCGAGAAGGTAGATTGGGAGAAAACCGAGGACAAAATCGTATTCGATTTGGAACAAGGAGGTGTTTTGGAGATACCGGTGAAAAAAATCAGGCTGGACTGATCATGCTAGGGCACTCTTGGTTCAGATGCACGAGCAGAATGTCGCCTTATGCTGGCATCCTTTGTATTGTCATGGTGCCTGTGCTCGCTTTGCGAATTGACTCGCAGGTAAGGAACTGTTTAGTAGTGGATGAGGGATATCATTTAGTGTCCGGCCTTCGCGCCTGGAACGATGGCACAATTAACACGTACTTCGTTAACCCGCCATTGATACGGTTGTTAACATCTTTGCCTGTATACCTAAGTAGGCATCATTATCCCCGGGACATGAGAAGCAACGATGCATTGAGAGAGCTTATCGCACTAAACGGGCAGAGATTCTGGCACCTATTGCTATATGCCCGCCTTGTCAATACAGGGCTGTTTTTGTCGGGCACTTGGTTGGTTTACCGGCTGGCATCCGACATTTTCAATGTTCGCGCTGGCTTCGTTGCGGCCCTGCTTTGGGCATCATGCCCGAACATATCTACCATGTGCGATTTTGTCACATGCGATCTGGGTGCGTCTGTTTTCGGCTTGGCCGCGGTGTACGCTTTCCATTGTTACGTCCGTTGTCCGACATTTTTATCGGCAACTGTAGCGGGATGGGTGTTAGGCTTGGCGGAACTGTCAAAGTTTACCCTTCTTGTCTTGTACCCTTTCCTCGTTTTCGCCTGGGGTTTCTGGTATCTAATAGGGAACTGGAGGTCCCCCAGCTCTGGGGCTGCGCGAATGCGCTTTGCCCATCTGATAATGATGCTCCTGATCAGTCTGATGGCTATCGGTTTTTTCTACGCTTTTCAGGGCATGGGGCGCACCTTGGGTAGTTATGAATTCGATTCCGCTTTACTAACAGTGGAGCGAAATCAGAAGCGCGTAAACCGCTTTGAGGATGGGTGGCTGGGGAGGTTTCCCGTGCCTTTGCCTGCCCTTTTCGTTATTGGTCTTGACGCGCAAAAGGCGGACGCGGATGTCGGTCGGCCTGCTTACCTTAGGGGCGAATGGAAACATGGCGGGTGGTGGTATTACTATCTTTATGCGCTGCTCGTCAAACTCCCTCTGGGCACTCTCGTGTTGATTGTGCTGAGCGCTTTGCTCATCCTGTGTTCCGCTCGGTTCAGGGGAAGGGTTCGTGAAGAACTCCTGTGGGCAGGGCCAGCAGCTGCTGTGTTCTTGCTCATCACTTCTGAAACTGGTATTAATTCGCACCTGCGGTATATCTTGCCAATGCTCCCCTTTTTGTTCATCGGTATTAGCCGAGTAGGACTCCTACTTCCGACTACTGTAAATTGGAGGTCTACCAAAGCTCCTGTTGCGTCGCTGTTTGGCGCATTGGTCGTCGCCCTGGCCTTGTTCCATAACGGTCTTGATGTAGCCCGGATTCATCCTCATTACCTTTCGTATTTTAACGAGTTGGCTGGAGGACCGGATCATGGCTGGCATCATCTACTCGAGTCTAACATTGATTGGGGGCAGGATCTTTTTTTCTTAAGAGATTGGCTGCATGACCACCCGGAAGCCCGACCTCTGCGGCTGGCCTATTATGGTGGAACTGATCCGCACTTGCTTGGGATACAGTACGATCTACCGCCAAACGAAGAAGACACGCCCCAATCAGGTTGGTTCGCTGTGAGTGTCAATTTCATCGGCGGCGCGGGCTTCACAGGTTATGATGGAGAAGGTAACCCAACAAGTTTCCGTCCCGGAGCATTTCAGTATTTTCAACACTTTACACCTGTAGCTAAAGCGGGTTATTCCATCTTCATCTATCATGTCACTTCAGAGGAAGTGAACCGATCGTATTCCCGGATTGAACAACCGTAACCCAACGGCTCCGCGAAACCAATCTCAAAGGGAGAAAGAGCATGCCAGCTGTCAAATCCCAACGTCGTTGGGCGTTCACGCTGATTGAGTTTTTGGTGACCATCGGCGTCATTTCCATTCTGATCGGCTTGTTGATGCCCGCAGTGCAGCAAGCCCGCGAGGCTGCCAGCCGAACCTCTTGCGTTAATAACCTCCATCAGATCGGCCTAGCTATGCACATGCATTTGGGGACCTACAACGTGTTTCCCAGTAATGGCGATTGGGATGGGCGGCAGACCATCCCGTCGGTGAGTGGAGCGCCGTTCACGCCCTCCACTTGGGATTCTGTGATGCCCGGACCTTATTACTGGGGAGTTGGTCAGCCTGATGTATTGCCGCAGCAACAGACTGGTTCCTGGGCCTATGCGATTTTGCCATTCATAGAGCAGCAGAACATCTATCAGGACCAGGCCTGGGCTATCCCAGTGAAAGCGTATTTTTGTTCGAGCCGTCGGCCACCCTTGGCGCAGGTGCCAGTCGATGATGCCTATGGCGCTTACAATGGCGGCGGTTGGGAATGGGCCAAAATGGACTATGCGGGCAACGGTTACGCTATCCCTAATCGCCCAAACACCCTGAGCTTCGCCGCTTTCACCGATGGTACCTCACAAACGATCCTCGCAGGCGAAAAAGCGATGGATCTCCGTAATGTCTTGCTACCCACTTGGTATTGGGATGAGCCGTATTTCCTTGGCGGCAGCCAGGGGACACACCGTTTCGGCTCGCTCCTGCTACCGGATCGTCGTGGAATCCCCTTTGCGGATAATTGGGGTTCCGGCCACCAAGGCGGCCCGCAGTTTCTTTTCGCAGATGGCTCGGTGCGCTTGATCCCGTTCGGCACCTTCCCAGCTATCATCCGCGGATTCTTGACTCCGGCTGGAGGAGAGCTTGTGCAAGACTTCTGAGAAGTAGGGATGGCCTCTGCGAGCGGAGGATACCATCTCGGAGAACCCCCCATGAACCCTCCGCACTTCGATCACGCACCAATCGGGCAACCTTTGCTCACCGTGATTGTTCCCGTCTTCAACGAAGAGCCGACCATCGAGCGCGTCTTGCAGCGACTCCTTACGGCCCCATATCCCGATAAGGAAATCATCGTTGCCGATGACGGCAGCGACGACGGCACCGCTGCTATCCTGGAGCGCTGGACCGGCCATCCCAGCCTTGTCGTTCTGCGCCACGCTCCGAATTGCGGCAAAGGCGCCGCCGTGCGAACCGCCTTGGAACGTGCCCGCGGCGCCATTGCGATTATCCAGGACGCCGACCTCGAATACGATCCCGACGATTGGCCGCGTTTGATCGAACCCATCCGCCGCGGCGAAGCCTTGGTCGTCTATGGCTCTCGCTATTTGCGGCCCTCAAACTTCCTGACGTGGAGCAAATTTCGCCTCGCCGTTTCTTTGCTCAATCTGCTGGTTCGTCTACTTTACGGCCGGCGGCTCAGCGATGAGGCAACTTGCTACAAGGCCATGCCGACCGAATTGCTTCGTGCCCTCGACTTGCGCGCTCAGCGTTTCGAGTTGTGTGCCGAGATCACCGCCAAAGTCTGCCGCCTGGGACTGCCGATCCTCGAAGTGCCCATTTCCTACAGACCACGCACCTCTGAGGAAGGCAAGAAAATCGGTTGGCGCGACGCCTGGTCCACCTTCTGGACCCTCCTCCAATGGCGGTTCTTGCCGCTGCCGCGAACGCTGCACGTTTCCACAACTGGCCGAACCGATCCCGGCGATACGATGGGCGTGCCGGTCATCTCGCCCTCGGTTTGCGAGCCACAAACGCCGCGACGCCGGGACTGAGACGATACTTCCCGTAGCTACGCACCCTCCTCACTCGAAAACCGATTTCCCGCAGCATCTCGGCAATCTTCGTCCCGGAATAAAGCTGCTGAATGTGGGTTTCTTCCTGGCGCCGATACGTGTCCCCAATCTTGCGGAACGAGATAATGCGGCGAATCAACTGCTGCTTGGCAACATCCTGGCGATATTCCACCAGGCAGGTCCAGTCCTCCCCTTCCGTGAAGCGCTGACCGAATCCCTTGCATCGTCCCGGTTCTGCCACGTCGAAAATCAGCAGCCCATTGGGCGTCAGAGCATCGAACACTCTCTTGCACACCTGCCGCAGCGTCCGCAGGGAGTTATTCGGATCAAAGAGGTAGTTGAAGACCTCTCCCAATGCCGTCACCGCTCGGCAAGCGGGTATCGGGAATTGAACGAAGGAGCCCACATGAAACCGAGCTTCGGGAACTCGTTGCCGGGCAAGCTCGATCATGGCCGGGGAAATGTCCACCCCAATTACCCGATAGCGGGAATCCACAAGTTTTCTCGCCCAGATGCCGCTGCCGCATCCAAGGTCCACGAGAAGCCCCTCTCGGATGCCGCACTGCTGGAGCACCTTCAGCAGCCCCGGCGCCGCGCCCGTGGCAAAGGCACCGTAGCCTCGATCATGGATGTAGGCCAAATCGCTCTCGTAAGCAGGTTTGCGGCCCATGTTTAGCTATCCCGGCTGAAGGCTGGATTGCCAGAGAACGGTAAGGATACTGCCCCTTGACCATTTTGCGAAGGGGCAGTAACCTCCTGAAAGACAAGCGTTAAACGCCCTGGGAGTGTTTGCACGTCTGGTGGCGGCCCTGGTCTTCAAAACCAGTGGAGGGTTTGAACAAAGCTCTCTGTGGGTTCGATTCCCATACACTCCCGATCCTCTCAATAGATTTTTTCGTTGCCCTTGCACTGCAACGATTGGGGCTGCGTAGTTGTGCCCCTTCTTACTGCGACCACTCGGTCGGCGTGCGATTCCAGCGATGCGAACGCAGCTGAGCGAGTAGGTCGGCCGCAAGCGGTCCGGCGTCGCTGGCCGCCAGATTGGAGCGGACGTGGGCCGGACGCCGCATGCCGGCGATGACTGTTGCAACATCCGGATTGGACAGGATGAAGCGCAAGGCCAGTTCCGGCATGGTCGAGCCGGCCGGCACCAGCGGGCGCAAGCGCTCGGCCCGCTCCACGCTGGCCTTCAAGTTTTCCGGCACGAAGTAACTGTTTCGCCAATCGCCCTCCGGCCAACGGCTGTCCAGCGTCAGCGTTCCGGTCAAGCTGCCCTCATCAAACGGCACTCGAGCAATCACGGCTACCCTTCGTTCCCGGCAGGCAGGAAACAGCTCATCCTCCGGAGCCTGGTCGAAGATGTTGTAGATCACTTGCACGGCGTCGATCAGCCCCGTCCCCAGCGTGCGGAGGACGTTCCACGGCTCCCAGCGGTTGACGCTCACGCCGACTGCTCGAACCAGTCCTTCGCGCTTGAGGTTCTCCACCGCCTGTTGCCAGCGCGGATCGTCGGCCCAGTCGTCCTCCCAGACGTGGAATTGGATCAGGTCGAGGGAGGCAAGCCCCAGATTTGCCAGGCTGGTTTCGACACTGGAACGAATGTGATCGGACGGAAACACCTCGGCAAGAGCGAAGCCGCGACGGCTCGGCCAGCAGCGGTTCTTGGGCGGTATTTTGCTGGCGATGAAGAGACGGCGGTCGGGGTGCTCGCGGACCAGCTCGCCTAGGACTCGCTCGCTGACTCCCTCGCCGTAGGCCAAGGCGGTATCGAAGAAGTTGCAGCCCAGCTCCACGGCCAGCCGGAGTGCATCCCGGATTTGCTGGCCATCACCGCCGGTCCAGCCGGCCAAGCCCCACATACCGTAGCCGACCTCGCTGACTTGCCAGCCCAGCCGCCCGAATGCACGGTACCTCATCCTCTCGTTCCTCCAGTTGCCAAATGACAGCGGCGAGCGGGGGGTGTTAACCCCCCGGTGGAAGAAGCAACCGGGGGTGTTAACCCCCCGGTGGAGGAAGCAACCGGGGGGTTAACACCCCCGCTCGCCAAAGATTCTCATTCCCAGGACTGGACTCAGTAGGAGCATTTCCTCCAACCTATCTCCGCAGCGCCGACTCCTCCCTTATTTTTGCTTCTTGACCCAGGCGATGTGCCTGCGGATGGCCTCGTTTGCCAGAAGCAGCTCCTTGGTGTAATACCTGTCGGCGAGTTCCTTCTCGTTGGGGATCAGGTCGTGAATCCCATTGTGACATTCCTTGCAAATCATAAGGCTTCGCTTGCGCATCGCGTCCTTGCCGAAACGGTTCACATATCTCTTCTTCGAGTGAACCGCCTTAGGGACAAGATGATGCTTGGTCAGCTTTTTCCGACGATCACACAACTCGCAGCGGTCTGCCTGCTCGCGCCGTTGGCCCATGATGCACCTCCGCCGGCAACCTCCAGAATCTCGTGTGCCGCCATTATTTGTCGATCATGACCTCTGTGGACTTGATGATCGTTTTGACGGCATCCCCCACCTTGAGTCCGAGTTGTTCCGCCGAGGTCCGACTGATGAGCGAGACGATCTCGATATTGCCCACATCCACGATGATCTCGGCCATCACGTTGCCGAGCTTCACGGACTTGATTATTCCTTGGAACTGATTGCGCGCGCTAAGCATGGCTTTCTCCTTTGCTGTTTACTGGAGGGCGACCCCAGAGAGTCGGTTATGGGGACACATACACCGTTTCCGCCACAGCAACACTTGCCATAATACACACTCTTCCAAACCATTGCCCGCTGGGAGGCTCTGAGAGCATACTCAAACCGTGGACTGAGAACCCGAATGCTCATGGTCGCGATGGATACTGCCTAGGTAGGGGTTGCCTAAACCGGATAATGTCAAGTCCTCATCGACGCGACGTACACTTGCCTCTTCAGCTGCGAGTGGAAAAACAGGTACGATATTCAGCGCCTGACGCCGGGAATCCTCGAAGGAGACCAGAAACTCAGCCATAAGGGGCATTGGCGCAGCCTATCGCTTTTCTAGTTGCTCTCTACCTATGTGATGGTGTTGCTGTCGCTTGGCGGAGGGATTGAGCGCTTTCTCGTCTTCGACTCGTCTATTAAGAGCAGTGGAAAGGCGGGATCATAAATAATCTCGTTCCGGCACGTAAGCTGCATGTGAACTGCTGCCCTCTGCTCCGAAGGGAGCACATCGTCCCCGGACGATCGATTGGTACTGCGATGGTTGCGAACCAGTCTGAGGACAAAAAAGTAGGAGGATTTAAGGAAAAAATCATTGACAGATTACAAGACTGCTTATACTCTAATTTAGACTTCTCCCACCCGCGGTACACAGATGGATTCGCCCCCTCCGGTGGAACCCATCCGCGCACGCGCCCTGCGTGGAGGATCTTCTCCTCCGCGTGGGATTAGACTCCGTCAACCACTGTCTTTCCCATACTTGTGGAGGAAATCCCATGTTTCGCTTCCGCTGGCTTTCCAACTTGTTCGGCACTGCTCCCTCTCGTAAGGATACCCGCCGCCCGTCGGCGCACCAGCAACGCGGCGTCTGCCTGACGCTGGAGCAGTTGGAAGATCGCGTGACGCCGTCGCAGACAGCCGGCGTTGGTGCGCTACTTCCGGCAACCCAAGTCAACTTCATGGAGATTGAACTGCAGATCGTTAAACAAATCCAATATCTCCAGGTCTGGAATCCCTATTTTCAGCAAAACTTCGGGATGAACCTCCCTGGGTTCGATCAGACGGTCCAGGTCCTTCAGGCCGGATTTCCGACCCTGGTGAACCTTGCCCTGCATAACCAGCTATAAAGCCTCACCCATTCGCAGTGCCAGCAAGGCCATCCCCTGCTGGCTCTGCGAATGGACAAATCCGCACCGCAGCATTTCGAGGAAACACTCGAAATCGCCGTTGAACTCAAAGGTCGGCACATTCTATTCCTTCTGTCCTCGCTCGGGACGCACGTCTGGACGAGCAAGTTGAGCTTCGCTCTCTATATCCCTGCTTGATGGAGAAATCGGCAGGGCATTGAGAAGCGGATGGAACTTATCTACACCCTCACGTATAACGAGGATGCCTGCTCCTCTTCCGCAAGGAGGGGAGAAAGCAGAATCAAGCAGAGGGACTTTTGATGAGCGCCGCTTTGAGCGAAGACGAGATGGTCCGCCTCTGGGAGCTGCATATCCAGCTGGAATTTGCCACCAAGGACGCAGAGGCCACCGTGGCCACCATGACGCCGGATAATTATGTCAATCACGTTCCGGTCATGACCGGCGGCCGCGGTCGGGACGAGATGATCGCGTTTTACGGCAAGCACTTCATTCCCCAAATGCCAGCTGATACCACGTTGCGTCTGCTCGCCCGCACGGTCGGCCAGAATCGGCTGATTGATGAGTTTGTGTTTTCGTTCACCCATGACATCGAAATGGATTGGATGTTGCCGGGGATTGCACCCACGCACCGGAAAGTCGAAGTGCCTACGGTGGTCGTGGTGCAATTCGAAGGTGAGAAAATCGCCTGCGAACGTATCTATTGGGATCAAGCATCCGTCCTCGTTCAGCTTGGGTTGCTGGACCCGGCTGGGCTGCCGGTCGTCGACGTGGCGTCGGCCCGCAAGTTCGAGGATCCTCGCTTGCCTTCCAACGAGCTGATCCACAGGAAAAAGAATGCGCAGTGAAAAAGAAAAGATGGTGGCCGGCGAGCTGTACGATCCGCTCGACCCGGAACTGGTCCAGGCCAGAGAGCGCGCACGGGACTTGTGCCAGGATCTGAATGCGACGCGGGAACGGGACCAGGAAGTTCGCCGCTCCATCTTGAAGCAGCTTTTCGGCCGGGGCGGCGATACCGTCTGGATGCAGCCGCCCTTCTTCTGCGATTATGGGTCGAACATCCTGCTGGGTGAGCGCGTCTTCTTCAATTTCAACTGTGTCGTCCTCGATGTGTGTGGGGTGGAAATCGGCGATTTCACCCTGTTCGGCCCCGCGGTCCAAATCTACACCGCCACTCACCCGATGAACGCCGAGCTGCGGCGGAGGCAGGAGTTCGCCAAGCCGATCAAAATTGGCTCGGATGTATGGGTCGGCGGCGGGGCGATCCTCTGCCCAGGCGTGAGGATCGGCTCGAAGTCGGTCATCGGAGCGGGGAGTGTGGTAACAAGAGACATACCCGATGGCGTGTTCGCCGCCGGGAACCCGTGCCGCGTTCTCCGGCAGATCACCGAGTAGTTGACGACGCTCCTGCGAAGCATCGTCAACCCCGATGGCATATCCAGCTCTGTTTACCCGTCATCCTTGATCTCTTCCTTGTAGACAGCGAAGCCCCTCTTGAGGTAATTCGCCAACCCAACCGGGTGATCCTTGGTGTCGGTATGCAGCCAAAAGCGCTTGGGACCATAGCTCCACGCTTTGTCGATGGTCCATTGAAGGAAATACCGTCCCAAGCCCTGTCCGATAAATTCCGGCATCAAGCCGAAATTCACCAGCTCAATCTCGCTTTCGCTGTGCCGGTCCAATTCGGCGAAGCCGGCCGGGACGCCATCGACCATCAAGACGTGGACTTCGATTTGAGGATCATGCAGCCGAGCAGCTAGCTCGGCATCGGAGGCCTTTCTGCAGCGGGGCCAATCATAATCCCGCCCTACCGTCTCGTACAGGAAACGATAGTACGAAACGGTCGGTTTCTTGGCGTGGACGACCACGACACCATCTCTGGGCGGCGGCACAGCCTCTTCGGGCCGGGCGAACATTTGCAGGTATGTGACCTTCACCTTCATGGCACGATCCTCGATAGGTCCATCGTCTACCAGACTTGAAATCCCCCACAGTGTCGCAGAAATTCAATCCATTCTTTGAGATGCTCGTCGCTGACCTCGTAGGGCGACATGGTTTCCATGTCCGGGTTCTCAGCCAGCTCTTCGGCACTAACAAATCGACCCTCTTTCGTGACCCGAAGTTCGGATTCCATGCGGTGTCCGTCGGCGTGATGCTCCATCCACTGCTCGAAGCGTTGCGCCATTTCCGTACATACCTTCTGACTCTTCGGCCCAGCCCCATCGTTAAACGCCAGCTTTTCGAGCGTCTTGTCGTTCAGCAGGTCCGAGCAAAGCTCGATGATAAGAGCATGGATCGGATGCCACGACCAGACGTTGGCTCGGAAGTATTCGCCTTCGGGGGAAGATGGTTTCCGCCCGTAAACGTCCATCCCCATCGTAAGCCTCCCTTTCGTTCTCGATTCCCTTGCGGTACGGTTCGGGTATTGTATCCAAGCCTCCGTCAAATTGTTGAATCCCGCATGCGTAGAATAAAGAGAAGGGAGGTTCGGTTGTGGCAAATCCTCGCAAACGTGTGCCGGAAAACGTGGCCGGCGATTTCTTTGTGGACTCGACCTGCATCGACTGCGATGCCTGCCGGCAGATCGCCCCCGCCGTCTTCGGCCAGGCCGCCGAAACGTCCTTCGTCAAGGCCCAGCCGGTTTCGAGCAAGGATCGACGGCAAGCGTTGCGGGCGCTACTCTCCTGCCCTACGGGGTCCATCGGCTGCCTCGGCGACGAGGACGTGAAAGCGGTGATGCAAGATTTCCCGCTGCTCGTGGAGGAGCCGGTCTTCTACTGCGGTTACAACTCGCCGAAATCCTACGGCGGCAATAGCTATTTCATCCGCCACCCCGCCGGCAATTGGTTGATCGACTCGCCGAAGTTCGTCACACCGCTCGTCAAACGACTGGAAGCGCTCGGCGGCATCGCTCATATTTTCCTCACCCATCGAGACGACGTGGCCGATGCCGCACGTTATGCCGAACACTTTCACAGCCGGCGCATCATTCATCGAGAGGAGTTGTCGTGTCAACTGGGCGCTGAAGTCATCCTGGATAGCGCGGGACCGTGGGAGTTGACTCCCGGCTTTCTGGCCATTCCTACGCCGGGCCACACCAAGGGCCACTGCGTTCTGTTGTTTGGGGACCGCTTTCTCTTCACCGGCGATCACCTGGATTGGGACCGAGATGAGCAGCGACTGGCGGCTTCCGAGGATTACTGCTGGTATTCTTGGCCCCAGCAGGCGGAGTCGATGAAGCGACTGGCGGACTATCGCTTCGAGTGGGTTTTGCCCGGCCACGGCCAGCGAGTGCATTTGCCTGCGGATCAGATGCGCGAGCAAATCTTGCGTTTGGTCGAGAGGATGCGGGAGGAATAATGGCGAAGAACATTTTCAGGACCGGCAAGCGAACCCGGCCCAAAACCACCGTGAAGGGCAAACGCTACCGCTGCGCCAAGTGCCGCAAGCGAAGCCCCAAGCCTATCAAGACGCCAGCTCCCTGGTATTGTCCCAATTGCCGAAGTGTATCCGAGCCTGAAGCGTAAGCGAAGAGACGCCTTCGCTTCCGCTTCCGGCTCGGAAAGGCACAATGAAGCTCAAAGGGCTACTGGCCGTTGGACGAGAAGCGGCTGGCGAAGAGGAAATCGCGCATCAGGGTATCCTTGGACAATCCCGTTGCGCCGGCCTCCATGCTCAGCAGAGCGTCCAGACGCTGCAACGCCAGCACATCAATGCTCTGCCACAGCGTTGACATCGATGACAGCTCCGCTTGCAGAGCGTTTCGGGTTTCGCTCAACGCAAGAGCGAAGTCTGCGCATAGTTGATTGACAACAGACGGAGGGCTCCCACCGCTGCCGGGAACGCTCGTGCTGCTGGGTGCGGCCACACTCTGGTCATTGCTGGGGATGACCAGAGCCGCAGTCGGAACCGCATGTAAAGCGCAGGAGCCGCCGTCGTCGGGGACGTTGAGGTCGGCAGTGACTAGGGTGCGGTTGGCCGTGCTGGGTGCCAGCATTGCGTACATGACGGAAGTGCTGTCACTGCTGTGGCCCAATCCCAGCACATGGCCCAGCTCATGCATCACCGCCGTCTCGAAGTCGTACTGTCCCGAACCGACTTGCGTAGGATCGCTGCCGGCGTACCAGTTCCAGCCCTGGATCATCGTCACCTGATCCGCATCGGTGGTGCAGCCGAGCACGCCTTGGGCCGAGCCGCCCAGCGAACTGGTCGTGTTCATGTTCAAGGTGACGTTGGCCTGCGCCGGGTCGCTGACCTCGATGATCGTAACGCCGTAAGGCGCGATCGTCGCATCGATTGAGGTTACAGCGTCATTGATGCGGGCCAGCTCGTCGCTGGTCAGATCGCCGTTGCTGTTATCGACGTAGAGATCCACCTCGCCGCCCAGCAACGCGCCGGCAGTGGAGGTGCCGCTGGAACCATCGGTCACCAGTCCCGCCGAGCTACCGCCAGCGGTCAGCTGAATCGTCTTGGTTTGCGTGGTACCATCGGCCAGCTTCAGCACGATTTCGTAGGAACCGGCGCTGAGGCCCTTGGTCTGCCAGTTGAGGAGGTACTGTCCGCCGCTGTTGCTCAGGCCAGTGCTGCCGACAGTCGTGGGATTAAAGGGAGCGCCGATAGGGTTGCCGCTGGCGTCCAACACTTGGACTTGCAGCGAGCTGACAGCGCTGAGGCTGGTGATAGCGTTGCCGTTGGCGTCGGTCAGTTGGAACTTGATGGGGATAGTCCGGTTGACTGCGAAGGGCAGGCTGTTGTTCAAAGGCGGCAAAAAGCCACTGAACTTGTAGCTGACCTGGATGCTAACCGTGGCGACAGCCGACAGCGAGCCATCGTTCCCCTTGGCCTGATAACTGAAGGTGTCCACCCCGACAAAGTTACCTGTCGGCGTATAGATGAAGGAACCGTCGGCGTTGAGGGTTAAGGTGCCGTGAGCTGGTCCGGTCGCCAGCACTGCCGTCAGCGGCTGACCGCTGGTGGACAGGTCGTTGGCGAGCAGGCCCGAAGAGGCCGACACCGTTAGCTTGCCGTTGGCCAGCACCGAGTACGTGTCGGCGAAGACGATGGGTGCCGTTACACCGGCCGGAGCCGTGATGCCGGCCACCGTGCCGCCATTGACATTCAGGATGTTGTCGCCGGTGCCGGCCACGATGTTGACGGTACTGCCGGCGTTGAGGGTGTAAGTGTTGGTACCGCTTCCGCCGACCAGCGTAAGACTTGCCAGCGGCGCGCTGTCGGTGATGGTCTGCATTCCCGCCGTGACCTGGTTGCCCGTCACGATGAAGCTGTTGTCTCCGGACGCCCCGTTTACGATGAGATTGTCCGTAGTCCCTTTATTGCTGTTCTGGATGACTACCGGGCCGGCGAGGTTGCCCAGGTCCACGGTGTAGGTGTTGGACGTAGGACCGCCATTGATGACGACACCGCTGCCCGTGGTCGCCGTGATGGTGATGAAGTTCGCGCCCGGACCGCCGTGTTGTCCCCAACTGCCAGCGTGTTTTGGCTGGCACCGGCCTGCGTGTAGCCGTTGATAATGACCGAATTGGTAATCGAGAGCAAGGCGGTCGGCGGCTGGATGGTGGCGATGCCCGTGGTGGCGTTGAAGCCGGTACCTCCACCCGCGGCATCGCTGGCCGCGGTGATGTTGAAGTCGATTTCATTGTACGTGCCGGCATTCACCTGATTAATGGCATCGCGCAGCGAGCCAGCGATAGGGTTTGTGTTGTCGCCGTTGTCTGCCGTCGTCGTCACGACGCAAGCGGTAAGCAGCGTTCGATCCTCCAACGCTTCGAGCCGGGGACGGTAGATCGAAACGCGGGGCCGACGCGCGGTTTTCCGGCGGTTTGTTTCGGACAGCGCGCGCAAGATACGATGGAAGGTAAACCACATGATGGAAATCTCCTTCGTTGGAATTTGGTCCGCGATACAATGAAGGCGACACCGCTCCGAGTGCGCAGACCGAACGCCCGGGCGGTACTCCGGCCAGAGAAGCCCGCACGAGTGCGGCAGGTTCCCCTAGCCCATTTCCAGTTGTCACGAGACTTGTCGCTTGTGGTCGGGCCTGGCAGCGTGGCCCCGGTCACTGAGCGTTACTGCACATCCAGAAGAATGGCGCCCCGTCAATCTCTGCGTGTCTCGGCCCTCTTTCATTTTCTCCAAATAATTAGCCGATATTGCCGGCATCGTTGATTGCGCTGTAGACGCTAGTGGCTTCCTTACGCTTGACGGCATCGCCGTTATACAGCAGTCCATCGACCGCCAAGTCATCGGTCGCCTTCAGCAGGTCGAGCACGGTCACTACCGTGTTGTTGGCCACGCCAAAGGCATCGCCATTGGAACCCACGTTGACGCCCGCCGTGCCGACACCGTCGCCGCTGACGAGGAAACCGTAATTGGCAGCCACGCCGGTGTTGTCAAGCGTGGCGTTGGTGGCGTAGACCGAAAGCGCCGTCGCCAACACCTGAGCATCCAGTTTCACGCCCTTGAGAACGAAGTCCTGCTGGAAACGGGTGGCCACTTCTGTGTTTGTGAAATAGGAGCCATCGGCATGGATCAAGGCATTGTTGCCGGCATTGACGCCGAAGATGTGCGGCAAGGTGTCCGCCAGCCAGGCGGCCAGCTGAGTGGACGTCGCCCCGCCGTTGAAACTCTTGATGAGTGCCTGACCGTTCTTGTTGTTCCAGAAGCCGATACCCGCCGTTTGGCCTTTCCCAACAGAGCCAGTCGCTTGCGGCTGCTCGCCGAAGTTGTAGTTCAGACCATTGAGGCCACTGGCGTCTTGAGCCAGTGAGACGAAGAATTTGTCGGTGGCGGTAAGGCTGCCGCCAGCCGTGCCGACAGTGTCAATGCCCTGATTGTATCCGGCCGGCTGAGTCTCGGTGATGGCGTAATTGCCGGGTTGCAGGTTGGCAAAGATATGGGCGCCATCGCTGTCGGTAGTGGCGGACATGCTCACGGCATTGCCCAGGAAATCGGTGCCCGTCAGCGTCACCGCCACTCCTGCGATTCCTTGTTCGCCGAAATCAACCTGGCCGTCGTCGTTGAAATCCTTGAAGACGATACCCGACAGACTGTCCGGTGCCAGCGCAGCACCGTTGACCGTGAACGCCGTGCCGGACGGGGCAATCGGGATCGCGGTAGTGTTGGTCACAAAGGCACCGGAGCCGTTGATGTTGATGGTGTTGCGGCCCGGGTCGGTCGCGGTGCCCAGGTCCACCGTGCCGCCGATCACTTCGATAGCAGCATCGCTGTAGCCGGTCGATTCCTGGATCGTGTCATCGCGGAGGGTCAAACTGCCTCCGGTGACCAAGATGGTCGGGGCATCGGTCGCGTTCTGGAAAACCGAGTTCTTGACGATGACCACGCCGGAGCTAACGATCAGGGCGGGCGAGCCGCCGATGAAGGTGCCGTTGACGAACTGGAGCGTCACCTGCGGTGGGACATTGACGGTGGTGTCCTGGATCGTCTGCCCGCCGAGATCCACGACCAAGGTCGATGTGGGCGTGGTGGCCGGGTCGAGGGCATTGGCGGCGGCGATGACATCGTGGGCTTGCTGCGGGGTCGTGGTCTGGACCGTCAACGAGCCTCCCGTGGATAGTCCGTTGAGGGCGCTCTGCAGGCTTTGGACGGTCAGCGAGACGGTGGCGACGTTCGACGAGTCGGAGCCGTCGCTGGCTTCGTAGGTAAAGCTGTCC
>Ga0070739_10004031_pt1 | contig 17806 bp, 16 predicted proteins | sample Coa_R1_7_FD_66445 | JGI IMG/M metagenome (GOLD analysis project Ga0070739, IMG submission 66445) | Surface soil microbial communities from Centralia Pennsylvania, which are recovering from an underground coalmine fire - Coalmine... | ecosystem: Environmental > Terrestrial > Soil > Unclassified ... | reverse complement strand
AGTCCAGCGGGCCATAGACGGCGGGCAGGCGCAAGGCGGTGCCGGGCATAGTGGGATCGCTTAGCATGATGCGCTCAACCAGGATCTTGTCGTAATCGTCGAACATCTTTTGCGGATCATTCGCGTCGCGCGGCGTCTCCTGGCGGTAAGGATAGAGCTTATCGCGCAGAGGCGAATCCTCCGTCAGCGGGATAGGATCGGGAGGTCCCGGCTCGGTGCGGTTAACGCGGCCAAAGGCACGATAGACATCCTGGCTGCTGATGGCAACGATGCGCCCGGCGATACCGCTGAAGGTGTCCATGACTACCCGAGCATCTTGCTCGGTAAACGGCATCGCGTCCAGCACGACATCTGGTGCGAGGCGTCTGAACTCGTCGACGTATTGCGGCAGAAACTGCACTTTCCAGCCAATGAAGGCCGGGGATGCATCGCCGCAGTGGATGTGTTTTACGGAGGCGGGCAAGTCGGGTTCGGTTTGACCGCGATGGAAGATGGTGATATCATGGCCTGCGTCGGCAAGGGCGCGCACAGCCGCCTGGCCGATGAAGCGTGTGCCCCCAATTACAAGAATGCGCATGGTAATTTTATCCTTCCAGAAATATACTTACAAGATGAACGATACACTTTTTTCTGGATCGCCTGCAATTGCAAAACCATGCTCTGAGCATATGCGCGGCTTGAAGTTATGCCGTGAGCATCGTTCAGGCAGCGCTATCTTTAGATAGAGAGGAATCGCAGATGAGCAGCACATCACGTCAGCGTTTTTCGTCGGGATCACCATACGAACCCAGAATCGGTTTATCGCGAGCCGTGCGCGCCGGCAATATCATCGCGGTGGCGGGCACGGCGCCAATCGGGAAGGATGGCCGGACGGTAGCGCCGGGGGACGCGGCGGCCCAGGCACGGCGCTGCCTGGAGATCGTTCGCGACGCTCTGGAAGGATTGGGCGCGAGCCTTGCCGATGTGATTCGCACGCGCGTTCTGCTCACAAATATAGCGGACTGGGAGAGCGTGGGCAGCGTACATGGCGAGTTCTTTGGCGCGATTCGCCCGGCCTGCACCGTGATGCAGGTGACGCGCTTTATCGATCCCGAATGGCTGGTCGAGATCGAGGTTGACGCCGTATGTGAGGGCAATTAAGGGAAGGCGGGGAGGGCCGCACCGGTAAATGACGCGATCTCCCCGCCGGAAATTTATTCGGCGTCACCGAAGATGGTATAGTGCCAGCCTTTGCGGACCTCGCCACCCAGGTCGATCATGACATGCTTGATCTGCGTATACTCCTCGAAGGAGTAGAGCGACATATCCTTGCCGATGCCGCTCTCTTTATAGCCACCGTGCGGCATCTCGGAGGTCAGTGGCAGGTGATCGTTCACCCAGACGGTGCCGAACTGGAGCGCCTTGCTGGCGCGCATCGCCTTATAGATATCGCGCGTCCAGACCGAAGCGGCCAGGCCATAGACGACGCCGTTGGCCTTCTGTAAGACCTCTTCCTCGGTCTTGAAACGAGACACGACCACCACCGGGCCAAAGACCTCGTTCTGCACGATCTCGGCATCGTTGCGCTCCTCGGCTATTATCGTTGGCTCGAAGAAGAAGCCCTGCTCAAAACCGGGAATCGAGGCGCGCTTGCCACCTATGATAATGTTCGCGCCCGCGCGCAGCGCGCGCTCGACGTAACCCTCAACGCGCTCACGCTGCCTGGCGGAGATCAACGGCCCCATATCGGTGCTCTCGCTGGAAGGGTCGCCGACACGGATCTGCTTCACCAGGCTGGTAAACGTGCCCATGAAGGCATCGTAGACGCTATCCTGCACGTAGATGCGTGTCGCCGCCGTACAGTCCTGCCCACAGTTGACGTAGCCGCCGACGACGGCGCCATTGGCGCTGGCCTCGATATCGGCATCCTCGTAGACGATGAAGGGAGCCTTGCCGCCCAGTTCGAGGTGCGCGCGCTTGATCGTATCGGCGGCCGCGCGCATGACGTATTTCCCACTGCGGGTGCTGCCAGTGATCGAGACCATGTTGACATCTTTGTGGCTGACGAGGCTCGGCGCCACGTCGGGTCCATCGGCGATGATATTGAGCACACCGGCGGGGATTCCGGCCTCCAGGGCCAGCTCGCCGAGTTTGAGCGCGGTCAGCGGCGTCTCCGGCGATGGCTTGAAGACGACGGTGTTACCGGCGGCCAGCGCCGGTCCGATCTTCCATGCCGCCATCATGAAGGGATAGTTCCAGGGGGCAACCGAGGCAACGACGCCAACCGGCTCGCGGCGAATGATGCTGGTATGGGCGCCGCTATACTCGCTGGCTGCGCTGCCGGCGAGGTGGCGTGCCGCCCCGGCGAAGAAGTGCAGGTTATCGGCGGCAAAGGGAATGTCGCTGTCGCGTGCCAGCTTGATCGGCTTGCCGGTATCCTGCGACTCCAGTTCCGCCAGTTCGCCCGCGTGCTCCTCGACCAGAGATGCGAGCTTCTCCAGGATCGCCGCGCGGGCGCCATGTGGCAGGCCGGACCAGCGGCCATCGTCAAAGGCGGCACGCGCCGAGGCAACCGCGCGGTTCATATCGTCCAGTGTCGTTTCTGGAACCCGGGCAATAACCGCGCCCGTCGCCGGACTGATGTCGTCAGCGGTTTTGCCCGTACTGCTATTGACGAGTTCTCCATTGATTAAGAGCCTGTACTCTGACATCCTGATGGCTCCTTTCCGCGAACTGAAAAGAAATATTCGTACTGATATGCGGCTGTTCTTCCGATATTCGTACCTGTATTAAAAAATCGCTGCGAATAACGGTGGCCTCCTCCAGATATTCTACCACAGCGAGACGGCACTGTGCGCGCTTTACAACGCGCGGCTCTCGCTCTGGATGTGCATGCCGTAGCGCTCAAGCTCGCGGAAGAACGGCGCGGCGGGCACACACAGTTCCGGGCCGATGACGCCGCGCCGCGTAATCTCGCCGCGTGCCAGCAGGTGGCCCGCGATAGCCAGCGGCGTTCCCGTGTCCAGGGCGCCGGCGCTGATATGCCAGCGCCTGTAAGGGAGGACAACGACCTGGTTGGTAATCTCCACGGCCTGCCCGCCTGCCTGACCGGTTGTGATGACGCGCAGGACATCGCAGTCCTGTGGCTCGACATCTTCGACGGGAAACGCGGCGAGCAGGCTTGCCAGCACCTCGCGCGGAGCGACGCGAACGCCGCGCGCGTTAATCGGCTCCGCGCTGCCGAAGCCCAGATCGACCAGAAATTTGAGCTTCGTCATGAAGTCGCCGGGAAAAGCGATCTTGAACGAGACGTGGCGAATGCCCTTCTCACGGAATGAGATGGGAAGGGTAGCGCACTCCGAATGCAGCGAGTAGACCGCCGTGGCGCGTCCGACGGGCGCGGGAAAATCGATCTCTTCCTGCCCGCTGAGCGGCGGCTGAGCGTACCATTCGCCATCCTGGAACACCTGGGCTTCCCTGGTAAATTCGTCGAGCAGCGTGCGAATGGAGTAGGGCGCTACCAGCGGAGCAGTCGTGGGCGTCGTATCGCTGCACCCGAGGTGCACCCTGATGCTTTCCACGCTGTCGAGCCTGTCTACCGCCAGGCGCGCGAGCAGATTGGTAATACCAGGAGTGCCGCCCATACCGGCGATAGCGGTGATACCTGCCGCCTCAGCCTCCGCATGCAGCGCCATCATCTTGCGCGTCATATGGAAGAGTCCGCCAAGATCGGCGTAGTGAACCTTTTCGCGGATACAGGCGCGCAGCACGGGCAGATTGAAGGCGTAATCCACGGCGTTCAGCACTACGCTGGCCCCCTGGAGCAGATCGGCGAGCCGCTGCTCATCGGTCACGTCGATCTGCTGGACCTGGAGTCTGGCGCTGTTGAGCGCCGAGGCTACAGCGCTGGCCTGCTCTTCATTATAGTCGGCGATGACGATCTGCTCGACATCCTCATATTCGGTCAGCGCGCGCACGGCGACGCGTCCCATTGCGCCGGCGCCGCCGAGTACAATCACACGCACGGTGATGATCCTCCATTCAGGCTACCGCCGTGCCGGTCCCGGCCAGTTTCTCACCGTCCGCGCTTATCGCTCGCGGAGAGGGCGTCGAGATGGTTGCATGCAGCGCGCGAAGCGTATCCTCCAGGCGATTGAGGATAGTATCAATCTCCTCACGCGTAATGACCAGCGGCGGCTCGACGCGAATGACGCGTGAATTGTTCATTGCACCTGAAATGAGCACTCCACGCTTGAAGAGGCCAGAAGCGACGGCGTAGCCGATCTCATCGCTGACGAAATGCTGGCCGATCAGGAGACCTTTGCCAGTGATCCGGGTGTATATGTCGCTATAGCGCGCGGCGATCTCGCGCAGTTGCGCGATGAAGTACGCGCCCTTTGTGGCCGCCTGGCCGGCGAGGTCCTCCGAGAGCGTTACGTTGATAGCCGCGATCCCCGCCGCGCAGGCCAGCGGATTGCCGCCCGTCGTTGTGGAATGAATAAAAGGATTGTTATTGAGCACGCTCCAGATCCGGGGCGTGGACATAAATGCGCCGAGGGGCATAACACCGCCGCCAAGCGCCTTCGCGGCGGTCATGATGTCGGGGACGACCTTCCAGTGCTCGACGCCCCACAGCTTGCCGGTGCGTCCCATGCCGGTCTGTACCTCGTCAGCGATCAGCAGAACCTCGTACTCATCACAGAGCTGGCGCAGGCGGGGCCAGAAATCGTCGGGAGGCACAATCGCCCCGGCCTCGCCCTGTACCGGTTCCATGATGACGGCGGCGATGTCGTTGCCAACTTCGCGTGCGATACGCAACTGCTGCTCAACGGCATCGGCGTCGCCATATGGCACATGAAAGATGTTATCATGCAACGGCAGGGCGGGACGGCGAAAGATGGATTTGCCGGTAAGCGCGAGCGCCCCCGTCGTTTTGCCGTGGAAGCCGCGCACGGCAGCGATAAAGCCGCTCTTGCGCGTATAGAGCTTGGCGAGCTTCATAGCGCCTTCAACGGCCTCGGCACCGCTGCTCACGAAGAAGCTATACTGGATATCGCCGGGAGTAATCTCGGCGAGCAGATGAGCCAGCATACCACGCAGGGGATCGAGCAATTCCTGGGTTGGCAGGGGACTCTTCTCCAGTTGCGCCTGTACGGCCTGGACTACTGTAGGATGCGCCCAGCCCGCGTTAAAGACGCCAAAGCCACCGAGGCAATCAATGTATTCGCGCCCCAGCGCATCCTTGAAGGTCGCGCCACGTCCGGTCCACTCGACGGCGGCAAAATCGCCGGCCTCGGCGACTGACTTACGATACTCGATAAAACCACTGTTGTAGTACTGTGCGAAGTTGTTGACGGTGGTCTCGATGAGCCATTCCGCCTCACTTCTGTTCAGGTGCTGCTTATGCACCAGAGCGAGATAGCGTTGGGAAGCAGCAAGCGCTTTGAGTAATCCATCGCTACTCATAAAACCCCTTTCTGGTAATGCGGACGTACACGTCCATACCTGCCCGCTCCGCATGGACGGTCAAAGCTGGCAGCGGCATCTGTGCGAAGTTACGGACTTACGCACGAGCAGATGAGAGTAAATTACATCTCTGCCATGCAGCAGGTATGGAAAGACCTGTCCCTCGGGATAACCTTTTGGGAACAGGAGACGCCTGGCGATGACGAAACTACGTGTATACACACGAAAGCAGTTGAGGGCAAGTACCATCACCAGAGTAGAGATGATCCTTGCGGTCATCTGTCGCAGGCCCGGCTGTTAATAGCCGGGGTGCAATGAGGTAGAGAGGGAGGTGTGATCAGGGGTAGCAGGTGGACAGGTGAAAGCCCCGGAATACGTAGAATTTCGGTATGTAGCGTCCTCTTCGCTTGCCTGGAATGTCTGTTTCTTTCATAAGGCACCCGCGATTCGTGAAAAAAGCCAGTAGAAAAATAGCTTCTCTACCAAGTATAGCCTGAAGCAGCCTGAAAAGCAAGTCCCCGTCCCCGGATCGCCGGGGCACACGCCACTGTTTTGCCGGCCTTGCCACCTTCGGTAGCTCGCAGAGGAGAAAGGAGGACCAGCGGGCGCCGACACGCGCTGGTCCTCCTTTCTCCTCTACATAACGCCACAGGCCCATCGCCCCGGCTGTCCCTGCGCAAGCCAGTTTTAATATGCCACCGCCATTCTGGCCTCAAGGTAGCGAGCAAGCAGCGCGAGGGGGTAACAGATGGCGAGGTAGAAGAGCGCGCCGAAGATAAAGACGAACAGCTTGATATTGGAATTGATGAGCGGGAAGGCGAGCGCGTAGGTTTGCTGCTCCAGTTCGAGCACGGAGAGAGTAGCGAGCAGCGAGCTATCCTGTACAAGCGTAATAAAGTAGTTAGTGAATGGCGGAATAGTGATACGAATGGCCTGTGGCAGAATAATGCGGCGCAGAGCCTGGCTGGAAGTCAGCCCCAGGCTGAGCGCGGCCTCGCTCTGCCCCTTATCTACGGATTCAATGCCGGTGCGGAAGACCTCGGTGAGATAAGCGCCGTAGTTAAAGCTCAACCCGATGATGCCGTAGAAGATGCCGTTGAAGGTATCGGGCACCAGGCTGTTATTTTGCAGCACGGTCATAAACTGGAAGGCAACTGCATAGGGGCTGAAGCCCAGGCGTGCCAGCAGAAGGCTCAGGCCGAAGTACCAGACGAACAATTGGACGAGGATGGGCGTTCCCCGTATGACCTCAACGTAGATGGCGGCGATGGCGCGAAGCACGGTGAAGCGTGAGAGCCGGCCAAGCGCGCCAATAAAGCCAAAAATCGTCGCCAGCACCATGCTTACTGCTGAGATAGCTATCGTCGCCGCCGCGCCGGCCAGCAAATAAGGCGTGATAAGAAGGGCCTCCTGCCTGAAGGTGTAGATATAATAGAGAAATCCTGCCAGAGCGGCGGCCAGCGCGACGTAGAAAAGGTAATCGAGTATGACAAGCCAGCTTCGCCGCTTTGGTTCAGTGCTGGGTAACGCTTGCTGCATATGCGCTTCTCCTCTCACTATAATGCCGCACGCAGCCTGCGCTCAAAGAAGCGTGCAACGTATGAAGTGGGCAGGCTCATGATGAGATAGAGTCCCACAGCCAGCAGATAGAGGGGGAAGAGGTTACTGCCGTGGCGCGAACTCCAGTAGTCGAGCACGGAGGTAAGCTCGGTGCCCGAGATGACGCTGACGATGGCCGAGTCTTTGAGCATATAGATGAAATCGTTGACAAAGGGGGGGATCATTAAAGGGATGGCCTGTGGCAGCACGATACGGAAGAAATTTTGCTCCGAGGTCAGTCCCAATGAAAGAGCAGCTTCGGTCTGGCCGCGATCAACTGAGAGGAAGCCGGCGCGATAAACCTCGGCTTCGTAAGCCGCGTAGTTGAGGGACAGGGTGGCAATGCCTGCCACCCAGGCATTGTCGAGATAGGCCAGGTTGACGTTCGCCAGCACGGCGCCCACACCATAATAGAGCAGGAACATCTGGGCCAGGATAGGCGTGCTGCGGATGACCTCGATAAAAATGCGGGCGGGCGCTTTGAGCCAGACGAAACGGGAGCTGTTCATCAGGGCGAGGATAAGCCCGAAGAGCAGAGCCAGCGCGAAGGAGGATACGCAGTAAATGATGGTATCGCGCGCTCCGAGAAGGAAGGCCGGCAGGGCTTGTAAAAACAGACTTTCAGATGGGTTCACAAATAGCCCTCCTATCTATCATCAATGCTCATGATAATTTGCTAGTAAAGATGGTCCAACCGTGAACGTCTGGTGGCTGCATCACCCATCGCGACTTCCCGCTCACGATCAGAACCGTGCTCCGTATATCAGGGTGTATTCAAAGGTTGCATTATCCATCGCGCCTTCGCCACTCCCGGTGGTGAGAGTGGGTGACAGGCGTGTGGCACAGCCACACGCCTGTCACCCACTCTCACCACCGGGAGCACTGAGGCTGGCTTGCAAGCCTCGTGCGCCCGGCTAGACAATGCCGATGGCAGCCTGCTGGTCGTTCCACAGGCTCCATTTCTGGTAGATTGCCTTGAGCGTGCCATTTTTCTTGAGGATGGCGATAGCCTGGTTGACCTCCGGCAAGAGAACCTTCGCGTTGGGATTGCCCTGATTGAAGCCAATCACATAGACATCGGGGAAGAGAGGCTTGCCAATGGCTTTTAGCGCCGGGTCTTTTGTGCCGCCGGGGCCGGCGCCGAGCACATAGTAGGCGATGATCGGCAGGTCTACCATCATGGCGTCAATCTTTTTCTGCTTGAGATCGTCAAACGGCAAGTTGCCATCGTAGAGCTTGATGATAATTTTGGAGTCGGTTGCCAGGTCGTCGGCGGCTTTGTAGCCGGTGCCGGTGCCGACCTTGAGGCCCTCCAGCGTCGACAGGGGGACGTTGCTGTTCTGATCGAAGCTGGCGAAGCGCGGATCGTCGGCGCGTACCACGATCTGCTGGCCGTAGCGATAGTAGGGATCGGAGAAATACTCGGTCTTCTTACGGTCCTCGGTGATCTCCCAACCGTTCATCACAAAGTCAAACTGGTTTGCCAGCAGCGCCTGCTCCAGCTTGCCGTAGTCGGTCTCCACCATCTTTGGTGAGACGCCCATCAGCTTCGCCATTGCCGCCGCGATCTCGACCTCGAAGCCGATGAGATTTTTAGGATTTTTTGGATCCTGAAATACATAGGGGGCACCATCTACGTAATCCGCGCCCCATTGCAGTTGCGTAGGGATCAATAGGCCCTTGTTCCCGACCTTCTCCGTGCCGGGAGTGGTACTGGCTGTGGTTGTCGGAACATTGCCGCCGCAGGCGGCCAGGAAAGACTCTAACGCGCCACCGGCGGCGATGAGTCCGCCTGCCTGGCCCGTGCGCTTCAAAAACGTTCGCCTGTTGATGCCACTTATCATAGCTAATGCGCCTTTCTGATGCCTCTCCCTGGCATCCGGGTCTAAGGTAAGACGGAGAGCACGCGCTCCAGGAAGAGCTGTGTGCGTTTATGCCTGGGCTTCCTGAACAGTTCTTCGGGATCGCCCTCCTCTACAATGATGCCATCGCATATAAAGACAACGCGATCCGAGACATCGCGCGCAAAATGCATTTCATGCGTCGCAACGACCATCGTGCTGCCCTCATAGGCAAGATCGCGCATGACTTTGAGCACCTCGCCCACCAGCTCGGGATCGAGCGCGGAGGTTGGCTCGTCGAAGAGCAGGGCGCGCGGCTGCATAGCGAGCGCGCGAGCAATCGCCACGCGCTGTTTCTGGCCGCCGGAGAGGCGACCGGGGTAGACATCGCGCTTCTCTGAGAGGCCGACCTTCTCAAGCAGCCTCTCGCCGAGCGCCACGGCCTGATCCTTCGGCATCTTGCGTACCAGCAAAGGCGCCTCGATAACGTTCTGGAGGACGGTCATATGAGGGAAGAGGTTAAAGTTCTGGAAAACCACGCCCAGTTCGCGGCGAATGGGGCTGAGCTGCTTGACTGAGAGATACGGATTGAGCTTCTGGCCGTGAATGAAGATTTCGCCGCTCGTCGCCTTTTCCAGCGCGTTCAGGCAGCGAATAAGCGTGCTTTTGCCGGAGCCGCTTGGACCGATCAGCGCCACTACCTCACCCTTACGTACCTCGAAATCGATGTCCTTGAGCACGTGCTTATCGCCGAAATACTTGTTGAGTTTGATGGCCTGAATGATGATCTCGCTCTCGGCAGGCGCTGCTGACTGAGAAAGCGTTTGCCGATTAAGAGGAGGGGTAGAGGTTTCGCTGGTTGCGTCTTGCTCGGTGCTCATAAGATATTCCCGCTCCTTAAGTTAGATTGCTGTGCGCGAAAATCCGGCCGTAGGCAGCATCCTGGAAACACAACTATAAGGTTGCCATCAGTATAGATAGCCCCTTGCTGTGTGTCAAGTATATGGCTGGTCCAGAGATGGAAATAAAATTCTCATCCCTAATTTTAGCGTATATCCTTGAGAATAGCAATTCTATATGATTAATCATACGGATTCCAGGAATATATGGCTGATTTGTAACGAATTTCGTAAACTCTTTGTTTATCTGTCAGGCTAAGGAGGCGCCTGATTTCTGCCTCTCTCGCGTGCTCGCGCCTGCGGCGCTCGCCGGAGAGGTGTATGGTGTGGGAACATGCGCTCCGCGCATGTTCCCACACCATACACCTCTCCCTGGTGGGGGGAGGCCGCGCAAACGGCAGGCACGGGAGGGACGCGGAGCGGCAGATGCCTCTCCCTGGCGAGGGGAGCCGCGCAAACGGCAGGCACGGGGGGATGCGGAGCGGCAGATGCCTCTCCCTGGTGGGGGGAGGCCGCGCAAACGGCAGGCACGGGGGGGACGCGGAGCGGCAGATGCCTCTCCCTGGTGGGGGGAGGCCGCGCAAACGGCAGGCACGGGGGGATGCGGAGCGGCAGACACCACCTGCCGATAGGGCTGTTTGCGCGGCCATTTTTTCAAAGGTGTGGCAATGGACGGCCTCTTTATCGGGCCGCACCTGCTGATAGGGCTGTTTGCGCAGCCATTTTTTCAAGGGCGGGAGCATTTTGTTGCTCGCAATGGTAAATAGTGTTCCTGCTCAACGTGCTATGTTGTAATCTGGTCTTTATTGACTTCAATTATAATGGTTGAGGAGTTGCAAGCTGATGATTGCCGAGAAGGTTGCGATTGTTATCCCGGCTCTGAATGAGGAAGAGGCGCTCAGACATCTGCTCGCGGAGATCCCTCACGCTTTTGCTCAGTGGGTTATCGTCGTCGATAATGGCAGCACCGACCATACCGCCGCTGTAGCGAGGGGAGCCGGCGCTATCGTAGCCAGCGAACCGCAGCGCGGCTATGGTCGCGCCTGTTTAAAGGGGCTGAAAACCGCATTGAGCCTGGGTGCCGCGATAGTTATTTTTATGGACGGTGATGGCAGTGATGATCCCGCTGATCTCCCCCTGATGCTTGCTCCCGTGCGCGACGGCACCGCTGATCTCGTCGTCGGCTCGCGCGTAGGTGAGCGCTCCGAACGCGGCGCCGTTCCTCCACAGGCACGCCTGGGCAACTGGCTGGTCAGTCGTATGGTCGGCCTGCTCTATGGCGTGCGGCTGCATGATATCGGCTCTTTCAGAGTGATACGCTGCACGCAACTGGAAGCGTTGCATATGCATGAGATGACCTTCGGCTGGCCGGTGGAGATGCTGGTCAAGGCTGCACGCGCGCATTATCGCATCGTCGAACTGCCGCTCCATTACCGGAGGCGCAGTCATGGGCGCTCTAAAGTCGCCGGCAATCTGGCCGGTGCCGTCAAGGCTGCATACTATATGTTGAGTACGACGCTGCGTTATGCAGGGGCGAGAAGGTTCTGAATGAAAGGTTTTGCTCGCTGAATGGAAATAAATAATGAGGGGTCTGGCATGTCTGATACCGCTCTGGTAGTGGTTGCCCGTTATCCGCAGGCGGGGCGGACGAAAACGCGCCTGGCGCGCGCCATCGGTGACGAGGAGGCGGCGAAGCTCTACCGCGCGTTTTTGAGCGACCTGGCCTGGCGCTTCGCCGGCTATCACTACGATCTGCACTGGGCCTATACGCCCGCCGGAGCCGATTACCGGGGGCTGGTCGCGACGCTCGCTCCTGCGCATGCGCGGCGAATGCGATGCTTCCCACAGGAGGGGGAGAATTTCGGTGCGCGCCTGCACAACGTCTTCCGCTGGACCAGTGCGCATGGCTATGCTCGCACCATTCTCATTGGCTCGGACTCGCCGCACATCAGCCGCGAACTCGTTGATCGGGCCAGCACCGCGCTCGATCATGCCGATATCGTACTGGGGCCGGCTGATGACGGGGGCTACTATCTGCTCGCTATGCGCAAGCCCTACGATGTCTTTAGCGGCATCCCGATGAGCACCGATGTTGTGGCGCGTATGACCGTTGCGGCGGCACAACGCCAGCAGTTGACGGTAGAGCTTATAGACTCTCTCTTTGATATCGATGAATTTCCTGACCTGCTGCGGCTCATTGATCTGCTGCGGGCCGATAGAACCTGTGCTCCGGCGACAGCCGCCCACCTGGATAGTATGAGGAGAATGCATCATGATAACGCCTATGAGCCAGACAGCGCCTTCGACGCAGGCGCTTGCGCTACCACGCTCGATCTACATCGAGCCAACCAGCCGTTGTAACGAATTCTGCCAGCAGTGCCCGCGCACACTGCTCTCGCGCGAGGAAGACCGCGATCTGAGCTATGATGAGTTTCGCTATATTGTAGAGCAATTTCCTGCCCTGGAGCGCGTGGTGTTGCATGGATTGGGTGAGCCGCTGCTCAATAAAGATTTGCCGCGAATGATTAGCTACCTCAAGGAGCGCGGGGTGTATGTCCTTTTCAATTCCAACGGCATTGCGCTCACTGAGAAACGCGGCCAGGCGCTCATCGATGCGGGACTTGACGAATATCGTCTCTCAATGGACGGCTCAACGCGCGAAATGTACGCCCGTGTGCGTGGCGTAGATGCCTTTGATAAGATCTGGCGCAATGTGCGCGCCTTCATAGCTATGCAGAAGGCGCAGGACGCTCACAGGCCGGCGGTCTCGCTCTGGTTCACGGCTATGCGTGAGAACCTGCACGATCTACCGGGCCTGATCGAACTGGCAGGTGAGGCCGGGATCAAAGAGGTTTACATGCAGCGCTTCGTCTATTTCGGCGCCGGCCTGGCAGTTGCGCAGCAGGCCCTCTTTGGCCGCGCCACGGCTGAGGAACTGGAACTGGTGCAACGCTGCGAGGAAATGTGCCGCGAGCGGGGCATCACGTTCAATGCCGCCGGCTCGGCCACGCCGCTGAAGAGCATCACGCGCGATTTCGGTGAGCGGCCCTGGTCGGGCTGCCGGCGGCCCTACACCCTGACCTATATCACGTCCAGCGGCAACGTGCTCTCCTGCTGCTTTGCGCCGTTCGGCCATAGGAGTGCCAGAGAGTACAGGGAGGAGCGCGTGCTTGGCAACATCTTCCAGGAACCTATCGAGGCAATCTGGCGCGGCGAGCGCTACGAGGCATTCCGGCGCGCCTTCGAAAGCGACCATCCTGCGCGGCATTGCGCGCAATGCGGGCTGAACTGGAGTTATTAAACGTTAGCAAGCTATTCTGGCCGTAGCTGCGCGATTATGAAAGGTAACAACCAACATCGGCAATCCTGGAAAGTGGTAGGGGCGCGGCGCCGGCTGGGAGGGGCAAGGGGGTGGTGGGGGCCGAAGCAAGCCCGCTTTTCATTCCAACCCTCGCATCCAGTGACAGCACAGATGAGCGGGCTTGCGCTTGACCCCCTCCACTCCACCCGACCACACAGCCAGCGCCGCGCCCCTACCCCATTGCCGATCTTGATGGTTAAAACTCATTATCGCGCAGTTGCGTTTTTCGCGAGTTCGCGACGACGTAAGAGGCGCTGCATGCCGGCATCAGTTTTGACACGCTTGCGCAGGCGAAAGAACAGGATGATGAGCAGGAGCAGCGCCTCAGCCGTGGCACCGCCCGATAGCGCCAGCGGCAGCGACAGGATGATATAGTGATCGTGCAGGACGTGACTGAGTACAGCGATCAGGCCGAGCGCGGTGAGGACGTTGAAGACGTTGGTCAGCAGGGGCGTTCTGGCATCCTGTAGTGCGTAGAAAGCACGCGTGAGCAGGTCGCCAGCGACCTGTCCCGGCAGACCAACGATGTAGCCAAAGAGCGCGAGGGTGGTCAGCGCCGACGAATGGCTGTTGAACGCGCCATGCTGGAAGATGAGGTGAATGACCGGCGCACCCAGGAAATCCAGCAGCAGAACCGCCGGGATAGTGAGCAGGATGCAGACGGTGATGACCCTCACGGCGGTCTGACGCACACGCACATAGCGGCCAGCAGCCGCCTGCACAGCGAGATGGGGCAAGAGGGCCTGTCCTACGGCCTGCGATATAATGGCGAGCGGCAGGGCTTGCAGCATTTGCGCGTTATGCAGCGCGGCGAGGCTGGATGGATCGGGCAGGTAGGAGACGAAAGCCGTCTCGATAATGAGCGCGACATAGCCTACACCCACAGCCAGGGAGTTAGGGATCAGCATGCGCAGCACGGCGCCCAGCCCGGAATGGCGCGGGTTCCAGACGAAAGAGTAGTGTATGCCTTCTTGCCTGAGCAGGGCCGGTATCTGCACACCGACTTGAAGGAGCGCCGCCACCAGCGTGCCATAGGTCGGGCCATAGATGCCCACCCCCGGAACTGCCAGCGAGACCAGCAGGCCGCCAATCAGGCCGACGTTGTAGATAGCAATAGAGATGGCAGGCAGCAGGAATTGCCGTTTGCTGTTGAGAACCGCCGTCACGATGGTGCCAAGCCCCAGGATAAGCGGGTGAAAGAGCATGATACGCGTGAGATTAGTAGTCAGAGCGCGCTCGGCGGGAGGGTAGCCGGGGACCAGCAGATTATTGACAAAGGCGGGCGCTATGAACTCGCCGATGAGCGCCAGGAGCGTGAGGACAACGAACATCAGGTTGAAGACCAGGCTTACCAGTTTCCAGGTTTCCTCGCGCCCCTTATCCTTTTCATAGGCGAGAAAGACCGGAATAAATGCGTGCGTGAGCGCGCCACCGGCGATAAGATTAAATAATGTATCGGGCAGGCGAGAGGAGGCGTAGAAAGCGTTCGCCGCCGCACCGGTGCCGAAAAGCGCGTTAAAGATGGTCTGGCGCACCACACCGAGGCCGCGCGAAGCCATCAGTCCCAGGATGAGCAGCAGCGCAGCCTCTACGATGCTGAAACGGCGTAGAGAGAGACTTTTATCGGGACGGAAATTGCCGAAGTTAAGGCGGAACGTCCTCCCCCCCCATACCAGGCGGCGCCGAGAAGCCTTCTTTGTCGCTACTGATTGCGGTTCGGCGGCAGTAGCGAGGGCCGAGTTGCGGGCGTTGTCCGAAATATGCGTCGCTCCTCTCGTCATGGGTGTAGAAGAGTTTCAACGCAGGCTATTATAGCAGTTACTTTCTCGCATTGGCTAGCCCGCCGTTCAAAAAGTACTGTATGGCGTCAGGGAGCGCTGAACATAGCAGGCTTCACAGGCGACATTATCTTAGTCGTCGTGCTTTCTTCTTTTCTTATGGTGACTGTTTCGCGGATGCTGCCCGCTCCCTTGAGTGATGCTATTGCTGCTATTCTGATTACTACTGCGCGTAGCACCTGGCGTTGTGGTAGCAGTTGGTCGGGGCGACTGTTTCCTGTTGGTGACGGGAGTATGGGGCTGGCTATGGACGCTGAGGGCGGCCAGCAGCCCCGGCGGCATAGATGGTAGATGAGCAAGCTGGAGTTGCGTACCAATACCCAGCAGGGTGACAGGCTCCGTTGCTCGCTGCCCGGTGTAGCTCCAGCCGAGGCCGAGCAGCAGCACGCCAATGAGCGTGGCTGTCGCCAATCCTGCCAGCAGTGTGCCCCTGACACGCCTGCTCTCGCGTCTGATCTTTACCGAGACGGCGCCGAGAAGCGGAGCCGTTTGCCTCAGGACTACCACGCGGCTATTCTCCGGCTCAAGTGCCTGGCGGTACGCCTGCGCAAACTCTTGCGCCGATTGAAAGCGGTTCTCGGTCCTCTTATCGAGCGCTTTCAGGATAACCTGGTCGATGGAAGGGGAAATAGCGGAATTTAGCCGGGATGGAGGCGCCGGCTGCTCGCGGATATGCTTCAAATAGGTCCCGATGGGTGTGCTGCCATGAAAAGGCACGCAACCTGTGAGCATCTGGTAGGTAAGAATGCCGAGAGCGTAAATATCGCTGCTGGCCGTTGCCGGCTGCTCGGCCAGTTCAGGGGCCATATATTCGGGCGTGCCGATCAGGTAGCCCGACAGCGTAAGGCTCTCCCCATCATCCATGCGCTTGCCCAGGCCAAAATCGGCGAGGTAGACGTAACGCCCCTCTTCGTCACCCAGCAGCACGTTCGATGGTTTGATGTCGCGATGCAGTATGCCGCAGTCGTGAGCGTACTGTATCGCGCCGGCAAGCTGGGCCAGGACCGTGCCGGTCTCCTGGAGGCTCAGCGCCCTCTGCTGCAAGCGCTGGTGCAGCGTGCCACAGGGCATGTATGGCGTGACCATATAATACCAGGAGTTGTCCTCACCGAAGTCCAGGACGGGCAAAATATGGTCGTGGACCAGCGCCGAGGTGACGCTGACTTCGTGACGAAAGCGCTCATAGTATTCATCGCCGCAGTGTACGAGCTTGATGGCGACCATGCGTTCGCTCTGCGTATCCTGTGCGAAATAGATCGCGGACATACCGCCCCGCGCGAGGCGGCGTTCAATGCGATAGTGTCCGATGCTGTGGCTTTCTAATTCTTGCATGAGGTCCCCCGGTTCTATGCATGCATCTTTGTAAAGGTAACACGGTTTAAAGAGGCAGACCGAATACACAACCGGGAGAGGCACTTACCATTCTCATATGCGTTATGGTATGCTTACAATACGCAGGCTAACCTATTGCTAACATGAGGGAGAGAGCGATGCCAGAAACGAAGCATCCGATCAACGAAGTTTCCAGCGATGAGCAGGCTAGCGTGAACGAAGAAGGGGAGATGCTGGCCCTCGACGAAGTGGAGGAGATGGACGAGGAGGATTTTGAGGAGGAACTGATTATCGAGGATTTTACCATCGACGGCATCTGCGGTGTCTACTGAAGCTCGCTTTCAGGATCGTATAGTCTTTATCACCGGAGCGGCGCGCGGCCAGGGCCGGGCGCATGCTCTTGCCTTCGCCCGTGAGGGTGCTCAACTGGTGCTCTGCGATGCCTGTCACCAGTATCGCAGCGTGCCCTATCCGCTGGCACGGCCCGAAGAACTGGCGGCGGTGGCGCGTGAGATTGAGGATATGGGGCGCCCTGTTATCGCCGAGCAGGTCGATGTGACCGATCTTGCCGGAATGCAGGCGTTGGCGGAGCATGCACAAAGCGCGTTCGGAGCAATCGATATCGTCGTAGCCAATGCCGGCCTCTACTCGTTTGCCTCCAGTTGGGAAATGAGCGAAGAGCAGTGGGACGAGACCGTTGCCGTCTGCCTCAAGGGCGTCTGGATTACCTGCAAGGTGTGTATTCCGCAGATGCTGCCCCGGCGCAGCGGCAAGATTATCTGTATCGCCTCGACGGCGGCTCAGCGCGGCATGGCTAACCTGGCGCATTACGTTGCCGCCAAGCATGGCGTGCTCGGCCTGGTCAAAACGCTGGCTATCGAGCTGGCCCCCTATAATATCAATGTCAACGCTATCTGCCCTACCAGCGTCGATACTGCTATGTGTCGCAACCAGGCCATCTACGACGTGTTTGCCGGCGGCCCCGGTCCCCAGGCGACCTACGAACACATGCTGTCCCTGATGAACCAGCTCAACCTCTTTCCTGACCGCGATCTCCTACCGCCGGAGGATATCAGCGCCGCCGTATTGTGGCTGGCTTCGCATGAGGCGCGGCACATTACCGGCGCGGCGCTTCCTGTAGATGCTGGCTATCTCACCCGATAAGCCGATTTTTAGCCTGCTCCTTTAGACTGCTGCCAGAAATCTCGGGGGCGGGACCGGTTCCCCGGCTGTGGTATGACTTCCCTTAGCCGATCTAGAATAGAAACCCGCTCTGGATAGGGTTGCTTTCAGTTACCTGATTTCAGACGCATCACTTCCTCCAATTATACCATACTACGTTGATCTATAGATAAGCGCATCGTAGCAGGTCAATTCAAATTTTACAACTATAGCACGGAATACACAGGAAAAGTCTATGATTATGTAAAGTAGGCTTGTCTATTTTCTACATGGTGAGAAGTCAACAGGAGATGATGCAAAATCGGGGGC
>Ga0070739_10004029_pt1 | contig 17810 bp, 19 predicted proteins | sample Coa_R1_7_FD_66445 | JGI IMG/M metagenome (GOLD analysis project Ga0070739, IMG submission 66445) | Surface soil microbial communities from Centralia Pennsylvania, which are recovering from an underground coalmine fire - Coalmine... | ecosystem: Environmental > Terrestrial > Soil > Unclassified ... | reverse complement strand
GCGGCGAGCACTTTGGTGATGGCTGCCGTCAGCGTCGTTTTGCCATGATCGATGTGGCCGATGGTGCCCACATTCACATGCGGCTTGGTCCGCTCATACTTCTGTTTCGCCATTTCCTATTCTCTGGCTCCTTCTGCAATCCAATCTGTACTGCTAAAATTGGCAGCTGGCGATCATGTGGCATGGTATAGACATGCAGCAGCCGTCTCCCGATGCCCTGATCGTCCGGTGTGGGAAACATTTCCCAGGAAACTTAATGCGTTGAGTTGAAGGGAATGACGATCATTTCAGAAGACGGCGGCACAGTTTTATACGTCCTACGCGGATTTTCGTGAAGATGGATCTGGAGAGCTTTGACAGCACCCAGCTCAAAACATCACTCAGAAACCACGGGAGCCCGTGATGGGAATCGAACCCATGACCACAGTCTTACCAAGACTGTGCGCTACCGCTGCGCCACACGGGCCAACCATACCATACAAGAAGATCTGTACTGGTGGGCAGTGGAGGATTCGAACCTCCGAAGCTCTCGCAACTGATTTACAGTCAGTCCCATTTGACCGCTTTGGTAACTGCCCAGGTTGAGGAACGCGCTGTGTTCGCCAGTTCGTTCTGATTGATCGACGGACACATTATAGCCGACACTTTGTGCCATGTCAAGTAGTTTTTCCGCGCTCACAGCTTTCTACTTCTCTTATGAGTGAACATGAGCGAGATCGTTATAAGCGATTTCCTCTTTATAATCCTGATATACGCTCATGCCTCCGCTGCTCGCCAGGTGTATATGAGCGGGTAGAAAAAATGCGAGCAGCGCAGCAGCGCCGCCGTCCTGTGCAAGCAAGGATGCCGGGCAGCAAATATACTTAATTAAAAAAAGGAATTTACATGTTTCGACAAACGTCGCTATAAAGTTGCTCAAAAAGGATTGCTTCTTGTACAAATTGCTGGTATAATCTCCAACGTTGGAGAAAATTAATACATCACCCTCACCGACTGTGGTTGCTCGCTGTCCGTAATGTCGACGGCGATCTGGACTTTTAAGGAATGAATGAGCGAGGTAGCTTCTATGGCAACGAATTGTGACTTCAGCCGTTCTTCTCTACTTAATGAACAGTACCAGCGTGAAATGGAACTCATAGCTGTTGCCCTCCAGGATGAAAGTCAAGAGGAACGTGAAGAGCGCCTGAGCCTCGTTGCGCGCTCCTGGCAGCTCACCACCGCCTGCTTTCACGCGCAGGCCGAGTCGAGCGAGGCGTCGGTGTATAGCCCGGTTGCTTTTGCGCGTCCGTAGTTTTTTGTAGTTTATAAAGGTATGTAATAGTAAATAGCCATGCCTCATCCACCTGAACTTGCACCGGATGCTCTGACCTATCAAACGCCTGTGCAGTTTGGCATGGTGTACTGGGTGAACTTTGGATATCCCGCGCTTCCTCCCGGCATCGAGGAGAAGCGCATCCTCGATTGGCACCCCGCTCTGGTCGTTTCGGGCGATCCATTTTGCCGCCATGCCGGCGCGGTGAACGTCGTCGCTCTTACCTCGTATCGCGGAAAGCTGCGTCCCTATCACCACCTGCTTTTGAAGCGCGATTATCCCCTGCTCGATACCGACAGCCTGGTGAAGACGGAATTGATGTATCCGGTGCTGCGTACATTGCTGGCCGATCAGTATGCCATTTGCCGCCTCAACGATGCCGACCTGTATGCGATTATGGGCAAGATCGCGAACAGCCTGGCGATTACCATGTTCTACACCTTACACTGAGAGGGTATCTGATGCTCAGTGTCCTCACTCTCTCGCGAGTCCTTAGCGCGGCTTCGCCGCGCAAGAAGGAGCATGTGCCGTGCAGAACAGGCTGGAAGGCGAGTGCCGCAGGTGCGAGCAAGCGCTGGCGCAAGAAATCAAATAGAAACTGCTTAATAGAGAAGGTGCAGAGTGACCAGAGAACAGAATCAGCTTCGCCTTCTACCCTCTGTTGATGAGGCGCTGCAATCCGCCGGCGGTCAACGCCTGGCTGCTCGCTTCTCTCGTGCACTGGCGCTGCGCGCCGTTCGTGCCAGCATAGCACAGGCGCGCGCAGCCATCCAGGAAGGCGCGCCATGCCCTTCATTGGAGGAACTGCTGACCGCCGCCGAGAAGCTGCTGCAAGAGGAACAGCGGCCATACCTGCGCGAACTCATCAATGCAACTGGCGTGATTATCAATACCAATCTGGGCCGCGCTCCGCTGAGCCGGGAAGCTCTGCTGGCGGTGCAGCGCGTCTCGGGCGGCTACTCAAATCTGGAGTATGACCTTGACGCCGGCGCGCGCGGTTCGCGTCATACGCATGTGGCCGCGCTGCTGCGCGAGCTGACGGGGGCCGAAGCCGCTATTGTGACGAACAACAATGCGGCTGCGGTCCTGTTGAGTCTGAGCGCTCTGGCGGCGGGAGCCGAGGTGATTATCTCGCGCGGCGAGCTGGTAGAGATCGGCGGCGGCTTTCGCGTGCCCGACGTGATGCGCCAGAGCGGCTGCTTTCTGGTGGAGGTCGGTACGACGAACCGCACGCGTATCGCGGACTACGAGGCCGCCCTGAGCGAGCGCACGGCGTTGTTGCTGAGTGTACACCCCAGTAATTTCCTGATAACTGGCTTCACCGAGTCAACGCCGCTGCCCGCGCTGGCGGAACTCGCGCACCGCAACGGCCTCCTGTTGATGAACGATCTGGGCAGCGGCTGCCTGCTCGCCAGCGAGCGCTATGGCCTGGCGCATGAGCCGACGCCCGCGGAGAGCATCGCGGCGGGGGCTGATATCGTCTGTTTCTCCGGTGATAAGCTGCTCGGCGGGCCGCAGGCGGGCATCATCATTGGCAGGGAACACGCGATCAGGTCATTGGCGAAGCATCCTCTGATGCGCGCTCTGCGCATCGATAAGATGACGCTGGCCGCGCTGGAGGCAACTTTACGCCACTATCAGCGCGGCCAGGCCGAGACGCATATTCCTGTGTGGCGCATGATCGCCGCGCGGCCCGAACAGCTTGCCGCCCGCGCGGCAAGCTGGGCCTCTCATCTCCAGGTTCGGGGCATCGCGGCCAGCACACAGCCTGGCATGTCAACCGTGGGCGGGGGATCGCTGCCGGGGGAGACGCTGCCAACGACGCTGCTGGCCCTCTCCGCCACAGTTGTACCCTGTTCCTTAGAGGAACTGGCGCGGCGGCTGCGCACGCGTCGTACTCCCATCGTTGCCCGCATCTTGCGCGACGCGCTCCTGCTCGATCCCCGCACCGTGCTCGAAGAGCAGGATGAAGAGCTTGTGCGCGCGTTGGTTGAAACGATAAAGTGACATTTCGTTTCTATTTCCGTCAAACGTCTTTTTAGCGTTCCGCTCCTGTATAGATGCGCACATAGCTCCTGTAGCGCCGCTCGTCGATCACCTGGTCCCTCACGGCCTGGATGATAGCGCAGCCCTCCTCGTCGATATGCGTGCAATCCGCGTAGAAGCATTCTCCCAGGTAGGGGCGAAACTCGACGAAGCACCAGGCCAGTTCATCAGGTGCAATATCCCAGGCCGCCAGCGCGCGAATGCCCGCCGAATCCGCCAGCCAGCCGCCTCCCGACAGCGGATAGAGCTGCGAACTCGTGGTAGTGTGCCGGCCCTTGCCCGTCGCGTCGCTCACCAATCCTGTGCGCAGCGCCATACCAGGTTCGAGGGCATTCACCAGCGATGATTTGCCCACGCCCGACGGTCCCGTAAAGAGCGAGGTATGATCCTTCAATAAAGCGCGCAATTCTTCAAGGCCCTGGCCCGTCTTTGTGCTGGTCCAGAGCGTCGTGTAACCGAGCTTGCTATAGAGCCGCGCCGCCTCTTCTACGCGCGGCTCGTGCGGTAAATCCACTTTGTTGAGGCAGATTATCGCGCGCAATTCCGCCGATTCGCAGATAGTCAGATAGCGGTCCAGCAAGCCGAAATGCGGCTCGGGCTGCGCAGTCGCAAGGACGATCACAACCTGATCGAGATTTGCCAGTAATGTCTGCTGCCGGGCCTTTTTCGCCGTTGAGCCGGCATCTTTACGCGCCAGAGCGCTCTGGCGCGGCAATATTTCCTCGATCAAGCCTGTGTTCGCATCGAGCCGGCGCAGCTTCACATGGTCGCCAACCGTGAGGCGTGTTGGGGCTGGTGGTGATTCGTGCAGTTGTTTGCCGGAGCGTGAGTGCGTCTTGCCAGACGCCTTTGCTGTCTGGGCCTGTGTATAGCCCTTTTTAAGTTTTCCTCGTAGAGTACAGCGCAGCACGCCTTCATCGGTATAAACATCGTAGATGCCATGTGCGCCATGTAAGACTGTCCCGGTAAGTAGTGCCGGATCGTTAATCAATGCTTCCTTCCCTCCAGGAGAATAAAAAAACACGGTCCATGCAATGAATGCTTTGAGGTCTACCGTGCGGAGGGAATGAGCGTGCGCTCTCTCGTGCGAGATGACGTTTACCTGCCAGGTATCAGCATGCTTGCGAAAGGATACCGGCCAGGTAGCGTCGGCTCATAACCCCCGTGCCGGGTAGACAAGGTGCATACAAGCACAGTTGCCACGTAGATGTGCTTTATCATAAGTCTGCACCTCCTTAAAACTGGCGAGGCCAGGATTTGAAAAAAACAGCATACCTTAGCATAAAGGATACAAGAAGAGGCAAGAGTTTGTCAACGCTGACAGTAGAAAACTTCTTTGTTATCGCTGCGCTTCTTTGCCCCATCTGAGAAGAAAAACGTTAATCACTTCAGCGATCATAGTACAGGATGCGGCCACAGTTCGTGCATGTTTGCAGTTCCGCGCTGATGCGCACATGTTGCAGTTCACTGGGAGACAGAATCACGCGGCACCATTGACATGAACTCTGCTCCACTTTAGAAACAGCCCGGCCCTGCTTCGTGCGTCTCATCTTTTCGTAACGAGCAAGCAGGTCTTCCGCGATGCCTCCCGCCAGTTGATCGCGCCTGGCCTGAAGTTCCTGCCGCTGCGTTTCCAGGCTGCTGTGACGGGTAAGCAGTGTGGCGCTCTCTTGCTGCCAGGCTTCCTCTTCTTGCTTGAGCGCTTCCAGTTTGCGCTTCTCCATCTCTTGCAGTGCCTCCGTTGCATCGATCACTTCCAGAACGATATCTTCCTGGCGGCTCTGCTGCGCTCGCAGTCGCTGCACTTCCTGTTGCAGCGATTGAAGTTCCTTTGCGTTGACCACTGTGCCACTATAGAGGCGCTGCTCCTGTGCCTTGAGACGACGATTCAGATCTTCAAGCGTCCATTCTGCCTCTTTCTGCGTCTGTAAACCTGCTTGTAGTTGTTGCTGTGCGGTGTGATACTCTGAACGTAGTTTTTGTAATCTGGCGCTACCTTGAAGAGAGTTCGAGATCGCTTGCTGTTCGGCTTTCAAGCGATCCAGTTCGAGGTCGAGCTGCTGCAACCGGAAAAGTGCAGCGGCCACCTGTGTCGCGCTCATGGGCAGACGATTCCTCCTTTCTGAGCATACGACAGCGATGGGATCTGTCCTTATTGTACTGCCTGATTGCTGTTGATCGCAATAGCAGCCGTCCCTTGATGGCAGTATACTTATATTTAAGAATGTCTCTTATTTAAGAATGTCTCTGATTCTTTGTGTCCTTGTCTTCTCTCACCGGGCAGCCGCATGGCTCCGCCAAACAACCTCATCTATCCGGCGAGAGCCGCAGGCGCGAGCAAGCATAGGTGCTGGGAAAACAGGCGCGCTTTAAAAAGAAAGCGAGCGAGGAGGTTAAAAGTATGCAGGTTATTCGCTGGCAGGAGTCCACGCCGCCACAGGAGCAGGCATTGCGCCAGCGCATGCAGCAGCAAGGACTATCCCCCCACTCATGGTCGAACGGACCCGGCGATACTTACGCTGTGCATAGCCATAGCTATGAAAAGGTTCTCTATTGCGTGCGCGGCTCCATTCGTTTTGTGCTTCCTGATCAACGCGACGAGTCGGGCAGGGCGCAGGCTGTAGATCTCGCGCCCGGCGATTGTATGATCCTCCCGGCAGGTGTGCGCCATAGCGCTCAGGTTGGCGACGAGGGCGTGACCTGCATTGAAGCGCCGCGCTACTAGCTTTTGCCGCTCATCGTCCCGGCTGTTCTGGCGTTGTGATATACTCAATCATTCGTTATTGACAAAGCAGGCCGGGTCTATTTTCGATGTAGAAAGGAAACCATATGGGACGACTTGAAGGACGAGTGGCCTTTGTTACCGGGGCCGGCAGGGGCATCGGTGCCGCTACCGCGCTGCGTATGGCGGAGGAGGGCGCCCGCGTCGCTCTCGCGGATATCGATAGCGAAGGCTGCCAGCAGGTGGCTGCCGAGATTGATCGTCTTGGCTCCGAGGCGCTGGTGACGCCATGCAACGTGGCCGATAGCGCGATGGTGCAGGACGCAATAGACAAAACGGCGGGCCGTTTCGGGCGCCTGGATATTCTGGTCAACAATGCGGGCGTCATACGCGACAATCTGCTCTTCAAGATGACGGAGGATGATTGGGATACGGTGATGAATGTCCATCTGAAAGGCGCGTTCCTGTGCAGCCGCGCGGCCCAGGCGTACATGGTGAAGCAGGGCTATGGACGTATTGTCTCGCTCTCTTCGACTTCCGCCCTGGGCAATCGCGGCCAGGCGAATTATTCATCGGCCAAAGCTGGCTTGCAGGGCTTCACGCGCACCCTGTCTATTGAACTGGGCCAGTTCGGTATAACCGTCAACGCTGTCGCGCCCGGCTTTATCGATACCGAGATGACGCGCGCCACGGCGCGCCGCCAGGGCCTTGATCCGCAGCAGGTGATGGAGGAGGCCGCGAAGCGTATCCCCGTGAGGCGCGTCGGGCAGCCGCGCGATGTCGCCAACGTCATCTGCTTCCTCTGTTCCGAGGAGGCGAGCTACGTTACAGGTCAGATTATTTACGTGGCCGGCGGGCCAGCGCGTATTTGAGTAATTTATAAGCATTATGGCTATGCGATGACGAGGTATAACAACCAGCATCGGTAAGGTAGAGCGTTGTCATGTCATTCTGAGCGGCAGCGAAGGATCTGATGGCAGGGATGGAGATCCTTCGCTGCCGCTCAGGATGACATAACCGATCAAGGAGAAATAATCACACCTATGCATTCCCAGGAGCGCCGGCAGGCGATCATCGTTCTCGATTTTGGTTCACAGTACAGCCGCCTCATTACGCGGCGCGTGCGCGAGTGTCATGTCTATAGTGAGCTTGTGCCCGCGAGCGCGACGCTGGCGCAGTTGCGAGAGAATCAACATCTCGACATCAAGGGCTTCATTCTCTCCGGCGGCCCGGCCAGCGTCTACGACGAGCATGCGCCTGCCTGCGATCCGGCGATCCTGCGCAGCGGCTTGCCAGTACTGGGCATCTGCTACGGGATGCAGTTGCTGGCCCTGCAACTCGGCGGACACGTCGCGCCCGCTCAGGGGTCGCGCGAGTATGGCCCGGCCACCATCGAGGTGCCGGCCGCCGTCGCCCGCGATGAGCGGCTCTATCGCATCTTCGAGGGTATCAACACCTCCCCGCAGGGGGAGAGTGCGGGCGCGCCTGCCCTGTGCCTGCCGGTCTGGATGAGCCACGGCGATAGCGTCGATGAACTCCCGCCGGGTTTCAGCCTGCTGGCTCGCAGCGAGAGCAATCCTGTCGCCGCCATTGCCAGCCCTGAGGGTCTGGTGGGCCTGCAATTTCACCCCGAAGTGACGCACACTCCACAGGGCAAGGCCATCATCAGCAACTTCCTCTTTCGCATCTGCGGCTGTGAACCCTCCTGGACGCCCGGCTCGGCCATCGAGGAGGCCGTGACGCAGGTTCGCCAGCGCGTCGGCGGCGAGCGGATCATCTGTGGACTCTCCGGCGGCGTCGATTCGGCGGTGGCCGCTCTGCTGGTGCATCGCGCCGTCGGCGATCAGTTGACCTGCGTCTTCGTCGATACCGGCCTGCTGCGCGCCGGCGAGCGCGAACAGGTTGTTGAGACCTTCAGCAGCCACCTGCACATTCCACTGGTCGTGGTCGATGCACAGCAGCGCTTTCTGAGCCGCCTGGCCGGTGTGGTCGATCCCGAGCAGAAGCGCAAGATCATCGGCGAGGAGTTTATCCGCGTCTTTGAGGAGGAGGCGGCGCGGCTGGAGCGAGAGCAAGGCCCGATCACCTTTCTGGCGCAGGGCACGCTCTATCCCGACGTGATCGAGAGCACCAGCCACGATACGGCCTCGACGGCGACACGCATCAAGACGCACCACAACGTCGGCGGTCTTCCCGAAGAGATGTCGCTCAAGCTGGTGGAACCGCTGCGCATGCTCTTCAAGGATGAGGTACGCGAGATTGGCATCTCCCTGGGTTTGCCCGAAGAATGGGTGTGGCGCCATCCCTTCCCCGGACCCGGCCTGGCGATTCGCATCATCGGCGCTGTCGATGAGCAGCGCCTGGAGACGCTGCGCGCCGCCGATAAAATCGTTATCGATGAAATTCGCCGCGCCGGGATCTATCGCGAACTGGGGCAGGCGTTCGCCGTGCTGACGCCGCTGCGCAGCGTAGGAGTGATGGGTGATGGGCGCACCTATGCGAATGTGGTGGCCGTGCGCGCAGTGACAAGCGGCGATTTCATGACGGCGGACTGGGCGCGCCTCTCGCCCGATCTGCTGGCGCGCATCGCTCACCGCCTGGTCAATGAGGTACCCGCGATCAACCGCGTCGTCTATGACATTACTTCGAAGCCTCCGGCCACTATCGAGTGGGAGTAGCGCGGGGCATCTCCGATGATCGAATTTGAGATACTGGCGCGCGGCCTCTATCGCCCCGATCAGCTTGTGATCGACTACGATCCTTCCCTGCGCATGCCTACGACGCCGCAGATTCGGAATTGGATGGATCGCGTATGGCAGGAGAGGCTGGCGTTTGCGCGCGAGCATGGAGCGCGACTGTTCGACGGCGCTCTCTTTCGCTTCGTCGATGCCGGCGTGCGGGCTGATGGCACGCTGTGCGTTCTCGCGGGCGCTACCGGCTACAAGGAATACGTCGCGACGCGCATGCCAGAGTTCGCCCAGATTCACGAGCGCCGGGAACTTGGCAATGCGCTGGCGGTCTGCTCTGTGATCGAGACCAGCGATGGCTTCATCCTGCTGGAAAGACGGCCCGAAACGAGCGCCTATGCCGGGCGCTACCACGTCATCGGCGGCTTCTTCGAGCGTGATCGCGATATGGGTGCGCGCCCCGATGCGTTCGGCGCGATGCGACGCGAGATCCGTGAGGAGACGGGCATCCAGACAGTGGATATACGCGAACAGTATTGCCTGGGCCTCGTCTACGACCTGGCGCTGCCGCACGCGGAATTCTGCTTCGTCACGCGCCTGCGCATCCCGCTGGATGACGTACTGCATCAACGCACACCTGAAGACGATGAGATCGTGCAGTTGCACACTCTGCCCGTGAGCGGCGAGAGCCTGCGCGGGTTCGTACTGGCGCAGCATGGCAATATCTCAACGACGGGCGAGGCGAATCTCCTGCTCTATGGCGGCTGGAAGTTCGGCGACGGCTGGTTCGAGGAAATCATGAGATCCCTGTCATCCCTTCGTTCCTCAGGGCAGGGCCTCTGAGCGCTCACATGTCATCCTGAGCACAGCGAAGGATGACATGTGAGCGCTCAGAGTGACATTCCCGATGGTGATCGATAAACCTCGTTATCGTAGAACTGCGCACGATTCATCCAATAACCTCTAGAGAAATGTTAAATCAGAAATTTGCCATGCTCATAGCATAGCTCTCCATCGGCATAGACTTTGCCCTCGCGCAAATCGCAGACCATATCCCAGTGAATGCCGGACTCATTGGCCGCGCCGGTCTCCGGGAAGGATGCACCCAGCGCCATGTGCATCGTGCCGCCGATCTTCTCATCGAAAAGCGTCTCTCCGGTAAAACCCTTGATATTGTAGTTGAGGCCAAAGGCGACCTCGCCAAGAAAACGAGCGCCGGCATCGGTATCGAGCATGGCGTTAAGGAAATCCAGGCCGCGCCCGGCCTGGTTCTCCACAACCTTGCCTTCGCGGAATGTGAGCCGAACATCCTCTACCTGATGACCGTCGTAGACGGCTGGATAGCTGAAGCGCACCGACCCGTTGACCGAGTTCTCGATGGGGCCGGTGAAAACCTCGCCGTCGGGAAAGTTCTCCGTTCCCGCGCAGTTCACCCACTTGCGACCTCCAACATGATAGATGATGTCGGTATCGGGCGCGATGATATGGATTTCGTCGTGCTGCGCGAGGAAATCCGCGATGCGCTGCTGTTCCTGGTGGACCTTACGCCAGGCCGCTACCGGATCCTCCTGATCGAGCATTCCGGCGTCGAAGACAAATTTTTCATAGTCGCTCAGCGACATGCCTGCGTCCTGTGCATAGGCATGTGTCGGGAAGAGGGTGCCGCACCAGCGGTGTTCGCCTTTTGCCATACGCTCCAACCCGCGCTTGAAGAGGCCGGCGCGTGCCTCCCGTCTCCTGGCAATGCGCTCCGGGTCGATGCCGCTGAGCGCGCGCGTATTCTGCTCAGACCAGATGGTGAGCGTGGCATCGAAATATTCTGTCCAGAACTTATCGAGTTCGGAAACGTGCGTCAGCTGCTCATCGCTGCTCTCGCGCAGTTCGATTTCCCGCAGGCCAGGGAGCGTGATATCGGTGGTAACATGCGCGCCGGCGCGCACCGCTTCACGGTAAACCTCGCGTATCAATGGCGCCGCGATATCCGCACCCTCAATGAGCAATTTATCGCCAGGCTTGATGCTGAGTGAGTAATGGACCAGCACCTTTGCCAGTTTCTCATGTCGTAGATCTGCCATGCCTGTTCGTTCCTCTCTTTTATGCAGGGATGCAAGGAGATGCTGCCTTTTCTTTACTTAACACTCTCCTCGGACCTTCCGCGCGGCTCCGCCGCGCCAGAGATGAGAGAGTGTCTGATCTTCGACACCCGCGCTGGCTTGCGCCTGCGGCGCTCTCCATCTTCGGCGCGGCGGAGCCGCGCGCCGGCTCCATAGAGAAGGCGAGGATGCTGAGCGTCGGACATGCTCTGAAGTTCTGTATTGTAAAAAAATGCTCGAAGCGCATTTTTTTACAATACAGAACTTCAGAAGGCGAGCGCCGCAGGCGCGAGCAAGTGTGGGCGCCGGCATCAGGCACTCTCTAAAAACACAACACCTGTATAAGAATTATGCCTGTAAGACATCGAAATCTCACATCAGTGAAACATTTTATGCAAATTTTGCTATATTTGCCATACAAACCATTTACCCGGCGCCGCCTCATGTATTACTTTTTTGGAAAATTTCAATTTCGCAAATTTCTTGTCAAACGGCCTTTCTGTTTATTGACTTTTTCAAAGGTGCCAGTTACAATTGAAAAAGATAGCGTCGTGTTCTGACTAGGAGGCATCTTCATGGCTGTTGCACATACAGATGTTTATCGTCATGAGAACCTCGTCCGCAAGTCAATACAGATACCGTCAACGCAGCACAAGGAACTCAAAGCTCTCGCCGTTGAGCTGGATTCCTCGCTAGGAGACGTAGTGGAGACGATCATGGAACTCATGCGACAGGATAACTACCAGCAGTTGAAGTCAGCAATCATCGAAAAACGCGAACGTGCACTCTCCTCCCTCAATCATTCCCTCGACGAAGCCTACGCCTATCTTGGTTCTATCCCTGAAACACTCGAAGATGCTCACTTCTTTTTTGATGCTGGTCGTGAAGGTATGGTTGCATGAGTGACGAGGCCAGGCAAACACTGCCCAGCCCGAAGCACTACGAAGCGCGTTCCAATCCCTCCCCTCGCCGGGGAGAGATCTGGGATGTAAACTGGTCTCCTGGTCGCGGGGCCGAGCAGCAGGGGACGCGGCCTGCGTTAATTATTCAAAATGATAGGGGCAATGCGTCTTCCTCGTATCCCCTGACTATCGTCGCTTCGATGAGCCGCACCGAGCGCGAGTTGCCTCTTCATGTGCGCATCGCGCCGAACAAAGAGAACGGGTTGACAGACTATACCGATGTGAAGTGCGAACAGATAATGACTATCGAGAAGTCGCGCCTGCTGCGGCGGCGTGGCTCGATTACTCCTGAGGAACTGCGTCTCGTCGATGTGGCCCTGAAACTCAGCCTGAGCCTGCTGCCATAGACCCCGAAAAGCGCAACAACTTTCGTGGCCGCACGATTGATCGCGCTTTACCCGTATTATGTTGTCATGAGCACGATCAATCGCGCGGAAAGAATTCCTTGACCGCCACAGGAAAATCAGGGACTACCTGCGAGCGCACCATCTGCTCTCCACTGAAAACTCCTACCGGGCGATATTCACCGCCCTCCAGAGTAAGCACTTCAACGCTGCGGGCCAGCGGATCGGCAATCCAGTATTCTCTGACACCGGCACGAGCATAGGCGTGGTATTTTTTGCTGCGATCATACTTCGCTGTGCCGGGCGATAGAACCTCGACAACGAGATCAGGAGCGCCAATCACGCGCGTAGGCACGATCTTCTCGATGCTTGCGTTGAGCAGAACCAGTACATCGGGCTGCACCACGGTATGAAACGCCAGTTCCACATCAAAAGGAGCCATATATATTTGTCCGAGTCCGGCGAACTCAACATATGTGGTCAGGTGATAAAAGATTCGTCCCACGGTTCTCTGATGCGATCCCAAAGGAGAAGCTGGGGCCATATAGAGCACTCCGTCGATAATTTCGTAGCGTCGCCCGTCATCGGGCAGGGCCGCGTAGTGGCTATATGTCCATTCTCCTTGCCGGGGACCTGGCACATGATCGGCGCGAATGATTTCACCGCGCTTCTCGGATGTCGTTGTCATCTCGGCTCTACCTTTCGTACTGAAAAAACGCTCTCTATACAGCACCCTTAATATTCCCTATCATTCCCTTCTTACAGCACAACCAAAAAAAGGTTATGCACCGGCTCCTTATAGTATAGCCACTCTTTGAAGGAACCGCTATCATTACAACACGCCCGGCGCCACGTGCCAATACTCAAAAATGCGTATTTATCAATCTATCCGCCTGGAGAGTACCTGATTTCCGCCGCAAGCGCTTCCTCGCGCCTGCGGCGCTCGCCTTATTGCAGGATGTTGTGCGGGAAAAAATGCGCGAAGCGCATTTTTTCCCGCACAACATACTCAATTTCTGGTGCGGTGAAGCCGCACTGTGATTGATGGCTGGCGCCAGCCATCATCATTGGCTGTAGCGGCGAGCGCTTCCCATGTGATAGAATCATAGTAGAATACTATATCCATACCCCAGGAGATAATAAGTCATGCAAAAGCAGACAGGAACAGTACAGGTAAAGCGCAATTTTCCAGAGATGCTCAAAGGCGGCGTGATCTGCGATGTCGTCAATGCGGAGCAGGCGCGCATCGCCGAGGAGGCGGGAGCCGCTGCGGTAATGGCGCTGGAGCGTGTGCCTGCTGATATTCGCGCCACCGGCGGCGTTGCTCGTATGAGCGATCCCGAACTCATCATTCAGATCAAAGAGGCGGTAACGATCCCCGTAATGGCGAAATGCCGTATCGGCCATTTTGTTGAGGCCGAGATCCTCCAGGCCATCGGCGTTGACTGCATCGATGAATCGGAAGTTTTGACGCCCGCCGATGAGCACTTCCATGTGAATAAACATCTCTTCTCGGTGCCCTTTGTCTGCGGCGCGCGCGATCTGGGCGAGGCCCTGCGCCGCATCGGGGAGGGCGCGGCCATGATCCGTACCAAAGGCGAGGCCGGTACAGGCAATATCGTAGAGGCGGTGCGCCATATGCGAGCCATTATGGATGGCATTCGCCGCCTGCAAAGCCTGCCAGAAGAGGAACTGATGACCGAGGCCAAAAATCTTGGCGCGCCTTACGATCTGGTGTGCGAAGTAGCGCGCACGGGCAAGCTCCCCGTTGTCAATTTCTCTGCCGGCGGCGTCGCGACGCCTGCCGATGCTGCACTGATGATGCGCCTGGGCGCTGAAGGCATCTTCGTTGGTTCCGGCATCTTCAAGTCGAGCGATCCCTTGAAGCGTGCCAGAGCTATCGTGCGTGCCACCACCCATTACGAGGATCCGCAGATTATCGCGGAGGTATCGCGCAACCTGGGCCAGCCAATGGTAGGCATCAATCTGGATGTCTTGCCGGAGCAGGAATTGATGGCCCGGCGTGGATGGTGAGCCGGGCAGTCTGCATCGGGATGGTAGATTGGTAATGAGAACACACAACTTTCAACCCCGTATCGGCGTATTAGCTTTGCAGGGAGATTTTGCGGCGCATTTACAGGCGCTGGCCGAACTGGGAGCGGATAGCAGAGCTGTCCGACTCCCTGAACATCTGGCCGATTTAGATGGTATAATTATACCGGGTGGTGAAAGTACCACCATCGGAAAATTGATGGTAGCATATGGTTTGCAGGAAGTATTGCAGAGGAAGATTCGGGAGGGGGTTCCCGTCTGGGGGACCTGCGCGGGATTAATCCTGTTGGCAAAGGAGACGGATAACGCGCTGGCTGGTCAACCCTTGTTGGCCTCCATGAACATTCGCGTTCGTCGTAACGCATTTGGCAGTCAGCGGGAAAGTTTTGAGACAGATCTATCGGTGCCTGTACTGGGCGAAGCGCCATTCCATGCATTCTTCATTCGTGGGCCATCCATCGAGTGGGTTGGTCCAGAGGTGGAGGTGCTGGCAGCGCTCGACGATGGAACTATCGTCGCTGTCCGAGAAGGAACCTTGTTGGGCACGGCTTTTCATCCAGAAGTGACACAGACGAACAGGCAAAGGGACCTGCGGTTCCATCAATACTTTCTCCGCATAGTTCAGGGCGTCAAAGCATAGGGGTGTACCGTGTAGCGTATGGTATGCGGCGCCTCTAACGACGCAGGAGCTTTGGATGATACGACCGGTCTTATATGTTGACCTGCCGGGCATCATCTACGCTATTGATCGACGCGCTCGCAGCAAGCAACATGAGTTCGCAAACTTTGTGTGCTGGCTGGAGCCGGTTGAGAGCCATCTGCCGCCACCGCCTATCCTCAGGAACATCTTTCCGCTCAATCCCGCGTCCCGCACATGGATTTGCGAGGATCACTGGCGTCTTCTCGGGTTCGCACAGGTCTGTGAACGGCCATCGCACAACGCCTGGGATATGTCTTACCTGGCCTCGATGGCGCATCGCGATGTCTCCAGCGAAGAGGTCCTGACGGCGCTGCTCGAATATACCCTGGAGATGGCGGCCACCCACGGTATCCTGCGCATTTTTGCGAAGGTCGAGGACGAAATTCCCGAACTGGATCTTTTCATGCGCACCGGTTTCCAGCGCTATGCCCGCGAACTGACCTACGTCTACGAGCCGGGCGCGCGGCCCGTTGAAGACGAGGCTCCTCTCCCTTCGTTGCGTCGCTGGAGCCGTCACCATGTATGGGGCCTGCATCAACTCTATCACGCTGTCACTCCGCAGCGGGTACAGATGGCGGAGTTGTTGGATAACAGCGAAGAATACGCTAAACTCAACGTCGGCTCACAATCGCCGTTCGCATCCCTTTTTGCGCGGGGGGATGAGAATTATGTATGTGATGTCGGCGTGCGTTTAGGCGCCTGGCTGCGGATTAGCCGGGGTCATGGCTCGGCGCCGCACCGCATCTTTCTGCATGTCCATCCTGAGCATGCGGAACTGGCCGAACCGCTGCTGCGCTTCGGCATCAGGAGACTTCAGGAGGTAGATGTACGGCGCATCTATTGCCTGGTGCGCGAGTACGACTCTTTTGTAATCGCCGCTCTACGTAACAGTGGATTTGAGCAAACCTCGACCAGAGTGTTGCTCGTGCGACATATGGCATTACTTGCCATGAGGCAGAGCACGGTCCCCCTGCTGGAGCAACGAGCGGCCTATGGCTTGAAGGGCCTGGGGACGGTCAATTCTCGCCAAAAAACTATGAGGTGATGAAACTGCCTATGCAACATGTGATCACTGACGATCTGGAGGCTCTGCTGGCTGCTCTTCCGCCCGGCATCCACGAGGCGGTCAATCGGCTAGACAACCGAAGCGAACTGCTGGAGATCGTGATGGACCTCGGACGCTTTGCCGAGGGCCGGTTCCCGGAAGGGGAGGTGATCCTTAGCGCCCAGCCTGTGACCTACGCCGACCTCGAGTACGTGGTCGAGCGCATCGGCGAGTTTGGCGACGATAACCGCGCAGGCATCGAACGCACGCTGCATCGTATCAGCGCGCTGCGCAACCGCAAAGGGAAAATCGTTGGCCTGACCTGCCGTATTGGTCGAGCGGTACTTGGCAGTATTGCCCTGATCCGCGATATCGTCGAACAGGGCCAATCCATCTTGATTCTTGGCCGTCCGGGTGTGGGGAAGACCACCCTGCTGCGCGAGATTGCCCGCGTCCTCGCGGATGAGGCTAATAAACGGGTGGTGGTGGTCGATACCTCGAATGAGATCGCCGGCGATGGCGACATTCCTCATCCGGGTATTGGTCGCGCGCGCCGCATGCAGGTGGCGCGCACGGCGGAGCAGCACGCGGTGATGATCGAGGCCGTGGAGAACCACATGCCCCAGGTCATCATTATCGATGAAATTGGCACCGAACTGGAAGCCCTGGCGGCGCGCACTATCGCGGAGCGCGGCGTGCAGCTGGTTGCGACGGCTCACGGCAATTCGCTGGGCAACCTGCTCATGAACCCGACGCTCTCGGACCTGGTGGGCGGTATCCAGACGGTGACGCTGGGCGACGAGGAGGCGCGGCGCCGCCACACTCAAAAGAGCATCCTGGAGCGTAAGGCTCCGCCAACCTTCGATGTGGTGGTGGAACAGCAGGGATGGGATGAGGTGGTTGTCCATCGCGACGTGGCCGACACGGTAGATAGCATGCTGCGCGGCCAGCCAAGTGTCGCCGAAGAGCGCACACGCGACGAGGAGACCGGGCGCGTCTCCATGCGCCGTATCACCACTGGCGGCATGGAGACGGCGGCGTGGGGCGTGGGCAGCCTGGGAGGCGCGCGCCCTGGCGCGGGGTTCTCTGCCAGCATGTTCGAGCGCTCTGATCGCTCCGGCGGCTGGGGACAACTGCGCCAGGTAAGCCACTCCAGTGGCAATGGCGCCCTGCGCAATCGCAGCCAGGCCCCGGTGCGAGCGCTGGCGCCAACGGGCACCGCTCCCGCCGATATTGAGCCGCGCTCCGCTGTGGTGACGGCGCTGGCGTCTTCAACGACGGAAGAGCTCTACCAGGGAACTGTGGCGAGCGCGGAGGCTCCGGCGCTCAAAACGCTGCGCGTCTATCCCTTTGGCGTGAATCGTGACCGCCTGGCCGCATCGGCTCGCAATCTGCGCGTACCGATCATCATCACAAAAAACCAGGATGAGGCCGATGCTGTCATGACGCTCAAGAACTACTACCGCCGCCAGCCCGAACGTTTGCAGCAGGCCGAACAAGATCACAAGTCGATCATCATTTTGAAGAATAATAGCGTTACCCAGATGGAGCATGCGCTGGCCCACATCTTCGCTATCCCGGAGGAAGCTCCGGCGGAAGAGGGACAGGAAGATGGCGGTGAAGGCGATGGCAATGGCTTTGACGATCCAACAAAACGGGCGCTATTGGAGGCCGAGGATGCCATTCACCAGGTGTTGAATAAGGGCCTGACAACGGCGGAACTCGCCCCGGCCAATGCCTATATCCGCCGCTTGCAGCATCAGATGGCAACGCGCTATAACCTGATCTCGCGCAGCCGTGGCAAAGAACCATACCGCCGCGTGAAGATCTTCCGCACCCGCGATTAG
>Ga0070739_10004028_pt1 | contig 17812 bp, 7 predicted proteins | sample Coa_R1_7_FD_66445 | JGI IMG/M metagenome (GOLD analysis project Ga0070739, IMG submission 66445) | Surface soil microbial communities from Centralia Pennsylvania, which are recovering from an underground coalmine fire - Coalmine... | ecosystem: Environmental > Terrestrial > Soil > Unclassified ... | reverse complement strand
TGCTCGCCCGGGAGTTGAATGCTGAGGGGGACGATGGTTGCAGTGCGCTCAGGCGCGGCCACCGACACCGGCAAGGTGCGGACATCCAATGAAGACCGGGTGTTCGCGGGCGTGCGCGTGTTCGTAGTAGCCGATGGAATGGGCGGACACGCCGCCGGTGAAGTCGCGAGCTCGCTTATCATCGGCCGATTGGCAGACCTCGACGATCGCGCTGATCTGACTCCCGAGGACATTCGCAGGGAGCTGGCTCAGGCGAACGAGGACATCCTCCAGTCCGCGCGGCAGGACCCTGCCCGCAGCGGCATGGGCTCCACGGTCGCGGGCCTCGCGTTGGCATGGATCGCCGGCAGCGTGCACTGGGTCGTCTTCAACGCCGGCGACAGCCGCGTGTACCGCCTTACCCGACAGGCGTTCACGAGGCTCACCGCCGACCACACCGAGGCGGAGGAACTTGTCGCCAACGGCGTCCTCGACAGGGCCCAGGCGTTGGTTCATCGCTCGCGCCACGTGCTGACCCGGGCCCTCGGCTCCGATCCGGCGCCCGAGGCGGACCTGCTGATGCTGCCGCCGTCGCCCGGCGAGGTCTTTCTGCTGTGCTCCGACGGCTTGACGAAGGAGCTGACCGATGAGGAGATCGCCGACGTCCTGCGCGGGGAGGCGAACCCGCAGCATATAGCCGCGACGCTGGTCGAGCGCGCCAGGGAGCGCGGCGGTCGGGACAACGTCTCCGTCGTCGTGGTGACGCAGCTCGACGAAGCACAGAGCGCTGCGGAGGACCGCACAGTACCGAGGACGAAGGCGGTGGCGACGCCGTGACCGGACAGCAGCCGCAGTCTTCGCAACCGCAACCGACGTCGACCTCCGAATACGTGTCTGGAACCTGGGTCGCTATGGCAATGCCTGGAACCTGGGTGCTCGTCGACGCCGGGTCGAGCACTGGTCCGTGGGCTCGATGCTGGCTCGCAATGCGCGAAAGCCACGATGTGCACAGCGTCCTCGCGGTGATCGCCGACGCTGAGCAGACGACTGCGCCGGACTTCGGCGTCGTGCATTGCGATGGCACGGAGACTCGTGTTGTCGCACGTGGCAGCCTCAGTGTTGAGCTGGCGTACGAAGCAACGTCGATGACTGTCGTGCATGCGCCGGGCAGGATCGAATCGACGGACCGGCTCTTCGCTGGAATGCCTTTCGCACTCAGGCTTGCGAATGCGTCGCAGGTCGAACACGCCGGGCATGAAGCGGTAATGCCTCTGGCAAGCGGAGTCGTGCGCGCGTCCGTCGTCGGAGTCGGCCTCGACACATTCGGGCGCCCGTCGATCCCTTGCGACGCCGACGAGGTGGACGTCAATCTCGACGGATTCCTGGTCCGCGTCGACGACGGGTCGCCGACAACGAGGTCAGGACTCGAACCCCAACCTGTACCCGAACACGGTCTTGAACCTGACATCTCGCTGACGACGTCCGCGCGGCAGGCCCCGATCACCACTCCGAGCGCTTCCGCACCGAATGCCGCGCCGATCTCGGCACCGATCACACGCGATTCGACTGCGGACGAGTTGTCGGGCCTTCCGCTGGACGACCTCTCGTGGCTCGGCGGTCAGTCGCAGCCATTCCCTGGAACAGCGCCGGACCCCGTCATCCCGGCGACGGCGCCCGCACCGCCCGCGGCGACACCGCCCGTCGATCCCGTGCCCTTTCCGGAGTCAGGCCTTTCCTTCGACGCGGAAGCGACGACGTTCCGGCCAGGTCGAGCGCCGGTGCAGCTCGGTGCGGGGGACCAGTCGACCGTTCTGGCCGTCTTCTGCCCGTCGGGCCACGCGAACCAGCCACGCACGCTGCAATGCCGGACCTGCCGGCTGCCTATCGCCGCCGAGCAGCAGCCGCGCGCAGTGGTGCGGCCCGCGCTCGGCAGGCTCCGGCTGGCAAGCGGCGAGGTACACGTGCTTGACCGAGGATTCCTACTCGGCCGCAACCCGGTGCCGCGCGCCACCGCGACCGGCCCGGAACCGAACGTGCTGCGGCTGATATCGCAGGACGGCGACGTCTCGCGGACGCACGCCGAGATCCGGCTCGAGGGTTGGCAGGTCGTGGTCGCCGACCTCGGCTCGATGAACGGAACCTACGTCAGCGGCCCGGACCTGCCTGCGCGGGTCCTGTCCGGCGGTGAGGAACAGATCATCGAGCCCGGTTGCGTCGTGACGCTCGCTCACGACGTCTGGATCGCCTACGAGGCCGCCGAATGAGCGCGCAGACAGACCCGACGCGTGCCGACAAGGGCGCACACGACGCGCAGCCAGCGGCGCCGCGCATTCCTGGATACCGATTCGAGCGCAAGCTCGGCCAAGGCGGATACGCCGTGGTCCATCTGTACCAGGATGAACAGCTGGGACGGAACGTAGCGGTCAAGGTGCTCTCGGCCCTCGACGCCGCCGCGCGGCGGCAGTTCGAGAATGAGATTCGGATCCTCTCGGGTTTCGACAGCCCGTACATCGTGCCGATGATCCACCCCGGTAAGACTTCCGAGGGCCGGCCGTACTTCCTCATGCCCTACTGCTCCGGCGGCAGCCTCGCGGCCGCCGTGGGTCCTGAAAAGCCGCTGCCTGTCGACCGCGCCGTGCAGATCGGGGTCAGCATCGCGGCCGCGCTGACCGCTGTGCACACGCGGCGAATCGTGCACAGGGACATCAAGCCCTCGAACATCCTGCTCGACGACGAAGGACGGCCCCGGCTGTCCGACTTCGGCACCGCGGGCCCGCTCGCCGATACCGACCCGTTGGCGGCACGTGACGGTTTCGCCGTCTCGGTCGCCTGGTCACCCGCCGAGATACTCGCGGGAGCGCACGGATCCATCGCCTCCGATGTGTACTCGCTCGGCGCGACGATCTGGCACCTGCTGATCGGGCGCTCCCCTTTCGAGATTCCCGGCGGCGACAACACTCCCGAGGCGCTCGAACGGCGCATCAGGGCCGGGAAGCTGCAACAACTGCGTCGGCCCGGGGTCCCGCCACGACTTGAGACGCTGCTGCGCGCGACGTTGTCCCTGGACCCAGCGCGCCGTCCGAAGTCGGCCCGGGAGGTCGGTGCTGCGCTGACCGCCGCGCTCGGCTCGGGCGGCAGGGCGACCGCGTCCGACGCCGCCGGGCAGAAGACGGACTTCAAGCCCAAGAAGCCGCAGGAGCCGCCGGGCTTCCCGATGACCGATGCGCGCTGGGGCGAACCGAGCGATACGCACGGCGAGCTTTCCCCGGAAGGTGACCGCGCGAAGCCCGGCACACGCCGGCGGGTGATGGTATTGGCAGGCGCCGCGGTGGGGATCGGCATGGCAGCGGTGATCGGCGTCAGCACCCTGTCTCGCAGCGCGGCGGGCGCCGGATCTGGCGCGACAGCCACTGCAACGGGCGCACTGGTTCCCGCCCAGGACCCACAAGACCCCGGAGTGCTCGGTGAACATGAGCCGCCCGGGGCTCCGACGGTCACGGCCCATCGCGCCAACTCGGACGCGGTTGCGTTCGCCTGGACATACTCGGCCGCGTTATCCAGCGACACCTTCATCTGGCGTACCACCGACGGCAAACGCACCGGAACCACGAAATCCGCCGCGCTCACGCTCGCCAACCCCTCTGGTGAGCAACTGTGCATCGAGGTTCGGGTCGTGCGCGCGGACGGAAGCGACGCCAGCGTCGACTGGTCGGCACCCGGATGCGGGAGCTGACCGATGAATCAGGGAACTCACAGAAGGAACGACGATGGCGCCCCAGGAAACGAGCTGCGCGTGAGGCGCGCCGGTCTGCCGCGCGGCAGGCGGGCGAAGGCACTGTCGGGCGGAATCATCGCCGCCCTGGCCGGGCTGCTCGTCTCCTTCGCCGTGGACGCGCACGGCTATCCGGTACAGCACGTTGCGCTCAATGACGGCGGCGTGTGGGTCACCAGCGACCACGACGGTCTGTTCGGTCGGCTCAACAAACCCGCGGGAGCGCTCGACGCCGCGTTCAATCCGCCCGGCGGCGCGCAGGGCGACTACGAACTCGACGTCCTTCAGCAGGACGCCGCGGTACTCGGTTGGGATCAGGCGGTCGGCCGACTTTACCCGGTGGACGTGAACGACGCCGTCACCGTCGCGGCCCAGGCCGTGCACGTGCCGGCGGACGACCAGGTCCAACTCGCTGGAGGCACCGTCGCCGTGCTCGATCCCGGCAGCGGCGACGTCTGGGCGCAGCGCCTTGACGCGGACAACGGAATCACGGCGCTCACCGCCCTCGACGCGCGTAGCGCGCCGGTCGCGAAACTCGGCGGCGGGCCGTCCCAAGGCGCGAGTCTGGCGGTGGGTCAGGACGGCACCGTCTACGCGATATCAGCTGCCGGCAAAGTCGCGACGGTCGCGCCGGCGGGTGATGGCGGATTCACCGCGGCCTCGTACACACATCTGGGCCGCGACCTTCAGACGCCACGCGTCACCTCCGTCGGTTCTCGTCTGGTCGCGCTGGATCCGGCAAGTGGCACGTTGATCGTCTCCGGAGGCCCGACGGTAACGATTCCCGACTCCGATGCGCGCGCTCAACTTCAGGCATCGTCGGACGCCACGGACAGCGTGGTGGTCACCACCTCGCACGCGCTGCTGGCTGTCAATCTGACCACAGGGAAGATCACCACGCTCTCGCAGGTCGGGCAGGGAGCGCCGGCGGTGCCGGTGCAACTGGGCGGTTGCGTCTACGCGGCGTGGGCCAACACTCCGAACGGCTACGTGCGATCCTGCGCCGGCGCGTCGGCGTCGGCTGGCGACCTCACCGACGTGCAGGAACTGGTCCGTCCGGAGTTCCGGGTCAATCGCGGCGAGATCGTGCTCAACGACCTCGCCGACGGGGGCGTATGGGACCTGACCACCGCCCGGCGGGTCGACGACTGGACCGTGGTGCAACCGCCGCCCGTGGTCAAGCCGGCGAAGAACGCGCACGACACCAATGCCGCGCAGCAGGCGCCGAACCAGCCGCCCAAGGCCCAGGACGTCACGCTTGGCGCCCGCCCGGGCCGTACCACCGTCCTACACGTGCTCGATGTCGACTCGGATCCTTCCGGGGCCGTGCTCTCGGTCGCCTCGGTGACCGCCCCCGACCAGCCGACCGCGAGCCTGCAGATCGCGCCGGACGGACAGACGGTCGAGATCACTCTGCCCGCGGCCCTCGCCGCCTCTGAGATCCACTTCCGGTACACGGTGAACGATGGCAAGGGTCTGTCGGCGAGCGCTGCCGTCACCGTGCAAGTGCGCACGCCGGACCAGAACAGCGAGCCGAGGGTGCGTGCCGGCTTCAAGGCACGCACGTGGACCGTGCCCTCTGGCGGTCATCTGCAGATCCCGGTCCTTTCGGACTGGCGGGACTTCGACGGCGATCCGTTGGTGCTGAGCAACGCGAGCGCGGCGACCGGCACGGCGGCCGCCACCTCGGACGGTTTCATCGAGTACACGCCCGCCTCCGGCGGACCTCAGACCGTCCACTACCAGGTCTCCGACGGCGTCGGAACGGCGGTCGACGCCAGCCTCACCGTTCAAGTCCAAAGCGCCGCGTCGACCTCCTCGGTCGCCCCGGTCGCCGAACCCGACGTCGCGCGCGGCGAGGCCGGAAAGCCGATCGTGATCCATCCGCTGGACAACGACCTGGCGGGAGCGGACCCGACCGACCCCGGTGCGAAACTGCAGCTTGCCCAGGCGGTGGCGAGTCCGGACGGCGTGACAGCATCCACCGACCTGGCCGGCGGGACCGTCACCGTCACCGCCAACCGAGCCGGCACCTATCTGCTTCAGTACTCGGACCAATTCGGCAACGCGCCTTTCGCCTCCTCGACGATCCGAGTCGATGTCAGCGCACCGCCGCAGAGCCCTGCCGCGCCCGTGACCGTTCCTGCCGTGGCCGTGCTGCACGGCCAGCAATCCGCCATGGTCGACGTGCTCGCCGACGACTTCGACCCCTCTGGCGCGGTGCTCGCGGTCCAGCAGGCGGCTCCAGTCGATGCCGGCTCCGGCCTTCAGGTCGCGGTGGTGCGCGGCCGGTGGCTGCGGATCAGCGCCTTGAACTTCGCTGCGAGCGCCGCGCCCGCGCTCGTCGACTACACCGTCACTGACGGCATCACCGGACCGGTCACCGGCCAGGTCTCGGTGACCAGGTTGCCCGCGTCCGGGCAGGACGTTCCGATCGCGGTGGACGACTACGCGAACGTCCGGGCCGGGGACTCGGTCTCGGTTCCGGTACTCGACAACGACATCGACCTCGCCGGAGCGCCGATCAGCCTCGCACCCGACGTGCCCAACACACCGGGGCCGGGCCAACTTCGAGTGCTGTCGCCGTCCGGGATCGCGGGGCCGGCCAACGGTTCCGCGTACATCACCGGCAGCTCAGTGACCTTCGTCGCACCGGCAACCGTGACAGGCGCGATCACCGAGACCGTCGAATACTTCGCGCAGAACCCGTCTGGCGGTCAGGCGACCGGTCATCTGCGGGTCCGGGTGAACCCGGCGCCCTCGAAGACGGACCCGGACCACGCCCCGGCGCCGCCGCCGATCGAGGCCCGCACGGTCGCTGGAGACAGCGTCGCGGTCGCGATCAGCACCAGCGGAGCGGACCCGGACGGCGACTCGGTAAGCCTGACAGGGATCACGTCCGCGCCGACACTCGGGCGGATCGTCGGTATGAACGCCGCGTCGATCACCTACCAGGCATATCCCACGAGCGCGGGCACTGACACGTTCGCTTATCAGGTGGTAGACAAGTACGGCGAGGTCGGTCAGAACACCGTGCGCATCGCCGTCGTACCGCCGGGAGCGCCCCAGCCGCCGGTGGCCGTGGACGACGACCTGACCGCCGCGCCCGGCACGCGCATCAGCGTCAACGTTCTGGGTAACGACATCGTCGCTCCGGACGACTCGGTCACCATCGCGCCCCTCACACCGCTGAACCGTGACCTGCCCTCAGGCGTCGCGCTGGTCGGGCCGACCGGACCGATCCAGCTGACCGCGCCTGGCTTGACCGGGAAACCGGTGGTGGTCGCCTATCGCATCACCGACGGTCTCGGGCAACCCTCGACGGCGACGCTCACCGTGCGCAGCCAGGCTGGGTATGCGAACCCTCCAATAGCGCTGCCGACGTACGCGACCCCTGACGCGGACGGTCGCACCATCACTGCCGACGTACTCGCCCAGTGCAGCTCGCCGGACAGCGCGGCCGGCACCTTGAAAGTCGACCGGGTATTCGACCCCGCGGCCAAGATCGCAGGCGGCAAGGTGGTGTTGCCGGCGAGCTCGACTCCGCACGCGGTCGCCTACGAGGTGCGCGCCTCGGACGGCGCCACGACCGTCGGCGTCATCTATGTGGAGGCGCCCGGCTCAGGCGCCCCATACGCGAAGTCAGGGGCACAGATCACCATGCCTCGCGACGGAAAGACGACTGTCACGCTCAAGGACTACGTGCTCGACCCCGCGGGCAAGCAGGTGCGGCTGACAACGACCGACCACATCTGGGCGTCTCCGGCCGTCGGCCTTACCGCCGCGAATAGCGGCGACAGCGGGCTCATCCTCACCTCGCGCAACGGGTACGCGGGACCGGCCGCGATCACCTTCGAGGTCACCGACGGCAAGACACTGACCGATCCGGCCGGCCACTACGCGATCATCACTGTTCCCGTGCAGATCGGCCCGCCGACTCCGGTGCTTCGCTGCCCGACTGGTCCCATTGCGGTCATCGAGGGCGGCGATCCGCTCGACGTCGACGTCACCTCGGTATGCCACGTATGGCTGGCTGACCCGACCAAGGCGGCAGCGCTGCGATACACCGCGCACTGGCAGGGTCCGGCGAACGGGCTCGCGCTCGGCGGATCCGAGGGGCACACCGTGAACGTCTCGGCGGCCGGCTCGGCTAAGCCCGGTGCGACCGCGACGCTCGTCATCGCCGTGGCGGGGACCAGCGCAGCAACGGCACAACTGCCGTTCGTGGTGACCGCCGCGGCCGACCCGTCCGTCGCGCCGATCACCGTCGACGGAGTGAAGGCGGGCCAGACCGCTGATATCGACGTGACCTCGTACGTTACTTCGCAACTGCGCGATCCGTCCGTCTCGGTGATCTCCGCACAGCAGTCCTCGGGTATGTCCGCCTCGATCAGAGCGCATGGGGCAGGAGTGCAGATCACGCCCGGCGCCGACTCGCACGGCACGATGACGTTCTCGATCGTCGTCAGCGACGTACCACAGACAGGCCGCACCGACCAGCGCTCCGTCGGGCAGATCACATTGAACGTGCTGGGCGTGCCGGGCGCGCCGGGAACCCCGATCCCCGGCGGCACGGTGCTGAGCAAGTCGGTGCAACTGTCCTGGACCGCCGCAGCGGCCAACGGCGCGCCGGTCGAGCTTTATCAGGTTTCTTACAGTGGTGGATCGCAGACCTGTCCCGCCTCACCGTGCACGATCATCGGGCTGACCAACGGCAGGTCGTACTCGTTCACCGTTCGGGCACAGAACCTGGTCGGCTTCGGCCCCGCGAGCAATCCCTCGCCGAGTGCGATGCCGAACACGGTGCCCGGAGCGGTCACCGGCTTGGCGGTCTCAAACCCGCAGGACACGACGCTGCGCTTGACGTGGAATGCGGCCCCCGACGACGGCACACCGATCCTCGAGTACGCGGTGACTTGGACCGGCGGCCACAGCCAGACCGTTCCCGGCACGGCGACCTCGATGACCGCGACTGGCTTGGACAACACTGTCCTGACCACGTTCACCGTCATCGCGGTGAACAAGCAGGGTCCGGGCCCGTCAGCGACGGTGCAGGGCGAATCCGCCGGTGCGCCCGCGCAGCCTCAAGCCCCCACCTTCCAAGCGACCAACTCGGCGGACGCATCCGACCGTGCGGTGCAGATCTCATGGAATCTCGTCCAGCCGAACGGACCCGCGCCCACGACCTACACCGTCACGCGCACCGGCAACGGTACGAAGACGGTATGCACGACTACTGCGTTATCGTGCGCGGATGACGGCATCGCCAACGACGGGACCATCTACACGTATACGCTCACCGCCGCGAACGCGGATGCGGTCACCGACGCGGTGGATCACACTTCTCCGCCAAGTCCCGGCACCCAGATGGAGGCCGCGGCGACGCCCGATCCCATCACGAATTTCTCGGTCTCGCCGACCGGCGTGGATAACCAGGCGACGGTGAGTTTCAACGCTCCGGCCTCGCACGGCACCACGTCGACGGTCAGCTGCACTGCCAACAACGTTTCCTGCGGCACGTGGCAGTTCCCGACCGGCGGCCAAGCAGCAGTAACCGAGACCATTGCCGGACTGCCGAACGGGCAGAGCGTGCAGGTAGCGCTGCAGGATTGCAACGGCAGCCAGCAACTAGCGCAGGCGGGCAGCCGCTGCGACCAGCAGGTCACGCAGGCAGTGACAGCTTACGGACCGCTGCAGCAACCTTCCGTCAGTGCGTCGGCGAGCGGTCAGACCGTCAATTTCTCGGTTTCCGTGAATCCCAACGGCAAGCCGGCGACGGTTCAGGTGAGCACCAGCAGGCAGAGCCAGACGTTCACCACGGGCGTCGGTCTATTCAGCTGGTCGAGCAGCGACAACATGGGCTACAGCGCGACCGACACGATCACCGTGACGGTATCGGATCCCGGGCGCGGCTCACTGAGCGCGACAGCTCAGGCGACGACTCCGCCGCCGCCTCCGACGGTCACCGTGTCGCAGGGTGCTGCGTGTGGGTCCGCCTGCGCCAAATACTGCACGGACCCGTCGTGTGCGTACATCGAAGTGCATCTCGCCAACTTCAGCGGATCGGTCACGTGCAGCTTCGACAGCAACGCCTCGGGCCCCGCCTTCCCGAACCAGACATTCCCCGGAAACGGCGATTTCCAGTCGAAGGACTTCTTCGGTTATCCGAACCGATGGGTCACCGCGACCTGTAACGGCGTGACCAGTCCACAGTATTACTGGCCATGAGCACAATGATATCAGCAGCCTACCAAAACTCCGTGAGGCAACCATGACTATCACCGATGAGCAGGCAGCCAGATTCGCCGAGACTTTCGACAGGATGGTCGCCTCGGTCGGGCGGGCGATCCTCGGCAAGGACCGCGCGGTGCGTCTGGCGCTCGCCTGCCTGTTGTCCAAGGGCCACCTCCTGCTCGAAGACGTCCCCGGCACCGGAAAGACCTCTCTGGCCAAGGCCATCGCCATCGCCATCCAGGGCCAGAACGCGCGCATTCAGTTCACCCCGGATCTCCTGCCCTCAGACGTGCTCGGCGGCGTCGTTTACAACCAGGGAACGCAGACGTTCGACTTCAAGCCCGGTCCGATCTTCCACTCGATCGTGCTCGCCGACGAGATCAACCGCGCCTCGCCGAAGACCCAGTCCGCGCTCCTCGAAGTGATGGAGGAGGGACGCGCGACCGTCGACGGCAAGACGCACCGGGTGCCTGAGCCCTTCATGGTCATCGCCACGCAGAACCCAGTCGAGCATGCGGGGACCTATCCGCTGCCCGAAGCGCAGCTTGACAGGTTCCTGATGAAGACCGCGATCGGCTATCCGGACCACGACGCACTCGTCTCGCTGCTCGCCGAATCGGCGATCGGTGACCGCGCCGCTCAGGTCGAGCCCGTGATCACCAGCGCGTCATTCGCCCAATTGAGCGCCTTTACAGCGGGCGTGCACGTGCGCCCGGAGATCCTCTCCTATCTGAGTCAGATCGCTGAGGCCACACGTGGGCACAAGTACGTGGACCTGGGACTTTCTCCACGCGGGTGCCTGGCATACATCCGCGTCGCAAAGACCTGGGCGCTCGCCCAGGGCCGCAGCTTCGTTCTGCCCGACGACATCAAGAGCCTGCGGATGCCGGTGCTGTGCCACCGCCTGATGCTCAACGAGGAGGCGCCGTACCGGGACGTCACCGTGGAGCAGGTTATCGACGACGTCTTCGATGGCATCGACCCGCCGCTCAAGCGCGCGGACGCGGCGCTTCAGGACGAGCTGACCCGTCGGCGCACCGACGCGGCGTTCGGCTCGGCCGTCCGGTGATCGCCGCGATCGGCCGACTCGCGCTGCCGCCGCGTGCAGCCGATGTGCCGCGGCGGCTCGCCGAATCGAGCGCGGGCCGGCTTGCCGCGACTGTGTGGCGGCTGGTTCGGCCGCGTCTGCTCGCCCTTCGCGCTGTCACGCTTACCGGATGGGGCGTGCTCATCGGCTCCCTCGCGCTGTGGATTCTGGCCGCCCGGCTGCACTGGATCGAATTCGCCCTCGTTGCACTCATCGGTCTGATCTCCTTCGCACTGTGCTGCGCCGTCGCGCTGGGCCAGGTAGCGCTGGAGGTCGCGATCGAGGCGCATCCGCAGCGCATCGAGATCGGCGAGCGCGCCGACGTGACGGTCACGGCTCGCAACGCGGCGCGACGCCAACTGATCCGGCTGCCGACGCTGCTTGAGGTTCCGGTAGGCGACGGAGGTGTGCCACGCGCCGTAGAACTGCCCGGTCTGGAGCCCGGGGCGGAGTATCGCGTCGATCCGTTCACAGTGCACGGGCGCGCAAGGGCAGTGATCGCGGTCGGGCCGGCCACTTCCGTGCGCGGCGACCCATTCGGACTCATCCGCCGAACCGTCGCCTGGACCGACGTCCGCGAAGTGCTGGTGCATCCCGAGCGAGTCCCGCTGCCGCCGCTCGGCTCTGGGATGCTGCACGATCTGGAGGGGCGGGTCACCGAACACATCTCCGCCAGCGACCTGGAATTCCACACTCTGCGTGAGTACGTGCCCAGCGATGATGCCCGGCACATCCACTGGCGTTCGTCGGCCAAGCTCTCCACTGCGAAGCCGGGCGCCGGGCTTCTGGTGCGCCAGTTCCTCGAGACCCGCTTGACGCATCTGCTGGTCGCGGTCGACGGTGACCCCGCCTCGTATCGCAATCCCGAAGACTTCGAGACGGCCGTCAGTGTCGGCGCGTCAATCGCGCAACGGGCGCTGCGCGACAAACTACCGCTGACGCTGCTGGTGTCCAGCCACCTCGCGCACGAACCGATTCTGCCGCACGCCCTCGACACATGCTCTCGAGCGCAGCCCGCCGCCGACGCTGGGATCAGTTCTCTGCTTAGCCGGGGCCTACGTGTCGCTCCGCGCACGACTGCGGTCTTGGTGGTGACGGGCGCCATCCCGTCGCCGGAACAACTGCGCCGGGCGTGCCTACGGGTGCCCCGGCAGCTGCGAACAGTGGTGATCCAGGTCGATCCAGCCCAGCTCACCGGCGTCAGGTCCGCCGGACCGCTGACTGTGCTCGGCCTTGAGCGGCTCGGCGAACTGCCGGTTCTCGTTCGCGAAGGGGCCGCTGGATGAGCATCCTGCACCGCGGCGCTGTCTCCTCCTCCCCGTCGCCCTCTTCGGCCGGCGGGTCAGGGACAGTTGAGACCCGGCGATCACACCCGGCGCCACTCGCGGACATGGCATTCCTGGGCGCTTTATGCGTGCTCGCGTTGTCCGGACTGCGGTCCTCATACGCAGGCTGGGCGTTCCTCTTAGTCGGGACCGCTGGTGTACTCCTCGGTCTGATAGCCAGTCACTTCGCCTTCCGGCTCGCGGATTCCGCGCTTGCCGCCATCACGGTCTCGATCATCGTCTACTGCCTGCTCGGTCCCGCACTGATGGTGCGCGGCCAGGGGCTTGGCGCCGTGTTGCCGAGCGTGCAGACTCTGCGCTCTGCGGCGAGCGCCGCTGTGCAGGGTTGGAAGCAGTTGCTCACGACTCAGCCGCCAGTCGGGGATTCTGAGCCGCTGTTGGCCGTGCCGCTGGTTCTGGGCATGGCAGGCTCCCTTCTCGGGTACCTGTCGGCGCGCCGTGGGACTGCTGCCGCTTCCGTCGTGCTCTCTCCGCTCGCCGTGCTGGCAGCCGTGGTCGCGCTTGGTACGGAAGAGCCGAGTCGGTGGCTCCTGACTGGCGCCCTCTTCGCTATCGTCGCGCTCCTTTGGATCGCGACCCGCACACGGCGGCGGGTAGCCACAACAGCGGAGGCGCACGGACATTGGCGGCTGGTCACCGGAGTCGCGGTGCTCGCTGTCGCGACGACCTGCGCGGCATTCGTCGAGCCCTGGTTGCCCGGCGCGGGCGGAGCGGGCCGCGTGGTCGCTCGCGACCACATCACTCCGCCGCTCGACCTGTCCGCGTACCCGAGTCCGCTCGTCGGCTTCCACAAATACACCAAAGACGCCAACCAGCTCTGGAATCAAACGTTGATGACGATCACCGGGCTACCGCAGGGCGTCCCGATACAGATCGCAACGCTCGACGACTACAACGGTTCCGTCTGGGGTGCTGTCAACGCCGGACGAGGCGACGAGTTCGAACGCGTCGGCGCGACCCTCGCCACGCCGTCGGGAGCGCCGACCGGACCGATCACGACAGTGCGTATCACTATTGCGTCCGCATACGCGGACGCAGCGGATGTCAGCCCGTGGCTGCCCACAGCCGGGTCGGTCCACGAAGTCTCATTCGTCGCCGCGTCGTCCGCTGGCGCCGACATCGCGGACGAGCTCTGGTACAACCGTGCCACCGCGACCGGCATCGTCACCAGTCGCCTGCACACCGGCGACACGGTCGTGCTGCGTACCACTCTCGGCACGACGAGCTTGGCCGCGGATGCCCAGCCCTACGGGCCGCCGACTGTGACCGACGGGTACCAAGCCCTTTTCTCAGCTCGCGCGACCGTTTGGGACAAGGGCGCGGCGGGACTCGGCGCACAGCTCAAAGCGATCGGCACCTACCTGCGCGACCAGGGGGCCTACAGCGACGGCGGTCCCGGCCAAGGCCAATATCTGCCGGGTCACAGCATCGTGCGGTTGACGAGCTTCCTCAATGGTCCGCAGCCGGTCGGTGATGACGAGCAGTACGCGGCCGTCTATGCGCTCATGGCCGAAAGCCTCGGCATCCCGGCCCGCGTCGTCTTCGGCGCGATGACGGAAAACGGCGGGATCGTGCGCGGCCGCGACATCCACGCCTGGGTCCAGGTCCACATCGCCTCAGGCGCGTGGGCGACCATCCCGGATGCCGACTTCATGCCCGACCAGGCCAAAGCGCCCGCGCCTCAGCCCCCGCAGACCGCACAGGACGCCGCGGCCGCGGTCGTGCCGCCGCCCAACGCCCTTCATCCCCCGAGCGACGCCTCCGCAGGCGGTGGGTCCGTGAGCACCGCGGCGCTGCGCCAGCCCTCGCAGCCATCAGGATTCCCGGCCTGGCTGGGCACGCTGCTTACAGTGCTCGGCTGGATTCTCGCGCCGATCGGGTGTGTCGCTTTCGTCCTCGGCGCCGTGGCCGCTTTGAAGGCGCACCGGCGCCACCGGCGGCGTACCACCGGCTCTCCGGCAAACCGGTTCGCGGCGGGCTGGCTCGACCTCGTCGACCACGCCCGTGACCTCGGCTTCGCAGTCCCGCCCGGGATCACCCGGCAACAGCAGGCCGGCCGCCTGGCCGGCACCGGCCTGGCCGCCTTGGCCCGCACCGCCGACGCCGCCGTGTTCGGGCCCGGCGACCCGAGCGAGGACCACGCCCGCGGCTACTGGCGCGAGATCGACACGGCTCGCCGCGACCTGACCCGGCAGGCTGGCCGGCGTACTCGGATCAAGGCCGCCTTCGACCTGAGAACACTGATTTCAGCGGGCCACGGACCCCAGGGGACGCGATGAAACTCAAGGTCAATCTCCAGCGTCGCGACCAGCCCGCCATCGACCTGCTGGCCACGGTCGACGCCGCGGCGAAGGTCGGCGACCTGGCCGAATACCTCGTGCGCGCCGATCCGCGCGATCGGCTCCCCGGCGCGCCCGCCCCGAGCACTATCGCGCGCCCAACGCTACGGGTGCTCGGACCGCGCACCGCCCTGCTCGACCCGGAATCCTCCGTCGGCGACAGCGGGTTGCGCTCGGGGATGACGGTCGCCGTCGTATCCGCGCTCGACGCCGCTCCGACGGCTGCGGCCTCGCAGACCGTCGCGATCCTCGAAGCCGTCACCGGCCCCGACCGGGGCAAGGAGTTCCGGCTGCCCAGCGGCAGTACCGCCGTCGGCCGCGACATCGCCTGCGGGATCTATCTCACCGACACGATGGTCTCCCGGCGCCACGCCCGGATCAAGGTCGGTGAGCAGATAGAGATCGTGGACCTCGGGTCGGCCAATGGACTGGAGGTCGGCACTACGACCGTTGGACGGGCGCTGCTGCGGCGTGGCGACCGGGTGCGGCTCGGCGACACCGAACTGCTGGTGCGGGCCTTCGATCCGGCCGGAGCCGCCGCCCCCGAGGACCGCGGCGGCTTCAACCGCCCGCCCCGTCTCGATCCGCGCTACGACGGCACGGAGCTGGCCGCGCCGGTTCCGCCGAAACCGGCGCCGACCACCCGGCTGCCGATCATCCCGATGCTGATGCCGCTGCTCGTCGGCGCGCTGCTCTATCTGACGACCCGCCAGCTTTCCTCGCTGATGTTCGTCTTGCTCAGCCCGCTGATGGCAGGCGGATACGCGGTCGAGGGCCGGGTCGCCGCGCGCAAGGAACTCAGGCTCGCCACCGCCGACTTCCGAACGAGCCTGGCGGAACTCGTCGAGAAGGCCCGCGCGGCCGGTGCTCAAGAGGCGGCGGCGCGGCGCCACGAGCACCCCGCTCTCGACGACTGCGTCGATGCCATGAGACATGGCGGCGCATTGCTATGGACCCGTCGCCCCGGCGAGCCCGGCTTCGGCGAACTGCGCCTAGGCACCGCGACACTGCGCTCACGCAACACCGTCGTCCTGCCGGCCGACCAAGGCTTCGTGCGGGCCCTGATGAACGAGCTCGAAGCGGCCGCAGCGCCGTTCGGTCACGTCGAGCGCGTGCCGGTCGTCGCCGCGCCCGGCCGGGACGGCGCGATCGGAGTGGCGGGTGGGCGCGAGGAGGCGCTCGGCGTCGCGCGCGGCCTGGTCGCTCAGGCCGTCGGATTGCACTCGCCGGCCGAACTGCTAATCACCGCGTTCGCCTCGGTTCAGACCGCGCTCGCGTGGGACTGGCTCAAGTGGCTGCCCCACGCCACGCCCGAACGCGGAACTCTCGACCGCCAACGCTTTGCGGCCACCGCGGGCGATGCCGCCGTCCTGGTGTCCGAGCTCGAAGAACTGATCGCCCATCGCGCCACCGCGTCGCGGCCCGGCGGCGAGAGCGCGAGTCCGCAACTGCCCCTGGTCTTGGTGGTGGTCGAGGACGACACGCCGGTGGAACGCAGCCGGATCGTCGCCGTCGCCGAAAACGGCTGGAAGCACGGCGTCTACGTGCTCTGGATCGCGGACCGCCCAGCCCAGTTGCCCGCGGCGTGCCGGGTCTTCGCCGTGCAGGACGCGGCCGGCGGATGGCTCGCCGGATTCGCCGGAAGCGGCGAGTCGATCAGCCCGCTGGCTGTGGAGACGCTGGCAGCCCGAGAGGCACTGGACCTCGCGCTGTTGCTCGCGCCGCGCGTCGACCTGGCCGCCCGCGCCGACGACGCCAGCGACCTACCTGGCGCGGTCTCCTTGCTCGCGGTCGGCGGCGAGCAGTTGGAGCCCACCGCTGAAACCGTCCTGGAGCGGTGGTCGCAGAGCCGTTCGATCCTCACCGGCCGCTACGCACCGCCGCCGCCCGCCTCCGCAAACGTCAGGATCCTGCGCAAGCCGGGAACGCTGCGAGCGATCCTCGGCGTCAACGCCCTCGGGGCACATGCACTTGATCTGCGCGCAGACGGCCCGCACGCGCTGGTCGGCGGCACGACCGGGGCAGGCAAGAGCGAATTGCTCCAGTCCTGGATCGTCGCGATGGCCATGGCGCACAGCCCACAGCGAGTGACGTTTCTGCTCGTGGACTACAAGGGCGGCTCGGCGTTCGGCGACCTGGGCGAGCTGCCGCACACTGTCGGCCTAGTCACCGACCTCGACCAGCACAAGGTGCGCCGATCACTGGTCTCGCTCGGCGCCGAGCTGCACCGCCGCGAGCGGCACTTCGCCCAGCACCACGCGAAGGATCTGCTGGAACTGGAGCGGCGCGGGCGCACTGACGCGCCGCCGAGCCTGGTCATCGTCGTGGACGAGTTCGCCGCATTGGCCAAGGAGCTGCCCGAGTTCGTCGACGGTGTGATCAACGTGGCGCAGCGCGGCCGCTCCCTGGGTGTCCACCTGATCCTGGCCACCCAGCGTCCCGCCGGGGTGATCACGGACAACCTGCGGGCCAACACCAACCTGCGCCTCGCCCTTCGGATGGCGGACGAGTCCGACAGTGAGGATGTGCTCGGTGTCGGCGACGCGGCATACTTCGACGCCTCGGCCCCCGGCCGCGCCGTGTCCAAGACCGGACCGGGCCGCCTGCTGCCGTTCCAGGTCGGCTACGCGGGAGGCTGGACGTCCCGAGAGCCTGCGCCACCGCGCATCCTGGTGGAGGAGCTGCGCTTCGGCGCGGTCGCGCTCTGGGAGCCCGAGGAACAGGACCACACGGTCGATCACGGGCCGACCGATCTGCAACGGATGGTCCGCGCAATCAAGGACGCGCATGCCGACGCCGGTCTCCCGACGCCGCGGCGGCCTTGGCTCGACCCGCTCGCTTCTGTGTACGACCTCAGCGATCGCGCGGTGTTCACGGATGGCGCCGAGGACGGGACGCTGGTCTTCGGGGTACTGGACGATCCCGAGAACCAGCGCCAGATCCCTGTTGGGTTCCGGCCTGATGTCGACGGCAATCTGGCGGTCTACGGAACCGGCGGATCGGGCAAGAGCACCCTCCTGCGCACCATGGCCGTCGCGGCCGGCCGGGTCAGCAC
>Ga0070739_10004026_pt1 | contig 17813 bp, 12 predicted proteins | sample Coa_R1_7_FD_66445 | JGI IMG/M metagenome (GOLD analysis project Ga0070739, IMG submission 66445) | Surface soil microbial communities from Centralia Pennsylvania, which are recovering from an underground coalmine fire - Coalmine... | ecosystem: Environmental > Terrestrial > Soil > Unclassified ... | reverse complement strand
CGCTGTGGCAGCGCGAATTGCATGGTCACGCCCGCGCCAAGCAAATTCACATCTTCCTCATCATCCCAGGGCTGCGCCGCCAGTTCCGGCTCCGGCTGCACCGGCAGAGCAGAGATAGTGCCAACATCGCCTGCGACAGAACGAGCCGGTAGCTGCGGTTGAGATTGAGGCGCGGGCAGAGCAGGGGGCATCCCTCTGTTGCGCGATGGATCGGAAGATGGCGAAAGTGGGAGAGACAGGGAAGGCGGAGCTGGTAGCCGTTCGGTCGGCGCGTTGCCCACATCGTCAAAAGCCCCCGGACGGAGCGCGCGCTGGGGAGCAATCAGCTGGAGCATCGTACTGCCCAGGATCAGCGTATCTTGCGGTTGCACCGGCACGCTCTGGCCAGGCTGCACCGGCTGCCCGTTGACACGCACGACATTATGGGCGGTCAGATTGACGATATGCCACCCATTCTGATCCAGGAGCAAGCGGGCATGCAGGCGCGAGACGGTCGGGTCCATCAACACGACATCGTTGTTCAGCGCCCGCCCAATAGCTGTATCGGTGCGCGTAATCACATGCACCAGATGCTCTTCGGGTATCAGGCTACCCGTGTAGCGTTCCTGGAGAGGCGGCGTATTGGCGGGTGGGCGCACGCCAACCACCCGCAGCACCCCATAGTGTTGCTCCATGCTCTCTTCCCGGCACTCTCAATCTATACAGGTACGCGCATCAACGTTCCTCTAGCCATTCACCTTAACTATAGCAGATAAACAGGCGAAATAGCCAGTATTACCGCTATCAGGCAAGATCAGCCCTGACTGGCATGAAAGAGGACATCGACCACCGCCTCCCCGGAAAATTCCATGACAGGCTGGCCCAGCTGCTCCCAGGCAATCATCACCGAGGCGTAGCGTTCCCAGAAGTCCGCGCCCTCTGCCTCCACCAGTTGCCAGCGCCTGTACGCTTCGTAGCTGGCGAAGTGCAGCAGCAGCAGGTAGCGTGCTGTATTCGCGGTCTCCTCTCCCGTTCCTGTTTCCGTCCGGGCAAGCGTTCCCGCGTCGTCCAGCCGTAGCAGGGAAAAACGCTTCACGCCCGCTACCCAGTCCTGCATCTCCGCCAGCCCGCTCGCCGCCAGTTGTTCCAGTTCCTTTGCCTCGACGCCCGGCTTCAACTCGTACACCCTGAGCAAATAATAGTCAGCCAGGGACATCACACTTCCCTTTCTGATAAACTTAACCACTACTATAGCGAAGAATGCCCCGGCTGGCAAGCCATTATGACTTTTTCCCAACGAAATCGAGAAGAGTTCTTGCGAACGGGTCATGCTTTGCTTCCGCTCAGCATGGGCCGTTCGCGAGCCTTGTTACAGCATGGCACGTCCGCTCTGAAAACGTTACTCTACCGGCAGCCCCTCCAGCTGCATAATCTTCAGCGCGTTGCGTGTGGGGCAGGGGCCGGGACGCAACCGGTAATCAAAGACCAGCCGTCCATTGACCACCTCCTCTCGGAAATGATAGTGGCGAATATTCGGCAGCGTCTCGGATAGTTTCACCAGTTCCAGATCATGTGTCGAAAGCGCGCCCACGCAATGCTTGCCCACCAGCGCCCGGATATAGGCACGGCTCCCGATCAGGCGTTCATAATTATTCGTTCCCCGGTAGATTTCGTCGATCAGGAAAAAGACAGGCAAAGCTCGCCCCTCCTCCAGTTTCGCCAGCAGCCCTTTCAGCCGCCGCACCTCGGCATAGAAATACGAATAGCCATCTGCCAGCGAATCACTCACCTTGATACAGGCATACACCTCAAACAGCCGTGTGCGCAGCCGCGTCGCATTGACCGGGCCGCCTGCGTAAGCCAGACAGAGATTAATGCCCAGCGTGCGCAAAAATGTACTCTTGCCCGCCATATTCGATCCCGTAATCATCACCATCTGGCCCAGAGCCTCTGCACGGAAATCATTTACTACCCTTCTCTCTGCCGCAATCAGCGGATGCCCCAACCCAACCGCCTCAAAGACCGGCGTCTCTGTTCCCCTGTCTGCATCCGTCTCCGCAACAAGTTCAGGCATGGTAAAATCGGGATTGAGATAGGCAAAATTGGCCAGCGAGCAGAGGGCCTCAAGCTCACACCAGACATCCAGCCAGACCGGTAATACTTCCGCTACCTGCGCGCGGCAGCGATGCAGTTGATACGCTACCCAGGCATCCCAGGGCAGCAGCGCGTTGACCACCAGCCCCAGTATATCGCTCTGTTCCAACGCTGCCGCTGATGCCAGCCGCGACAACCGCTTGAGCAAAACCGAAGGTCGGTGCGCCCTATCTTCAGAAAATGGCGCGCATAACGCACGAACGCGCTCATGCTTGCCATAGGGATAGCGTTCCAGATAGGTGAAAATCGGCTCCAACTGCCCGAAGGCATCGCGTAACGCAGCCGCGTCCGCCACCAGATTGCCCCGGCTCTTGCGAGTCAGCAGATAATAGGCGAGTGAAACCAGCATGAACAACAGAAAATAGAGTGGTGAGAGCAGCCCCGGCAGATAGAATGCTACCAGCAGCAGCGTCGCCCCTGAGAGCAGCGTTGGCACCAGCAGCGACGAAGCCGACACCTGAGGCGATGTTGGCTTTTCCAGCCAGGCCAACAGTTGCCCGGCATCCAACTGCTCAGAATCGTACCGGGTCGCATACAGTCCATGCAGTTGCAACTTATCGCGAAAGCGCGACATCGGAGCCAGTTCGCGCACCAGCGCCTGCCGCTTACGAATCTCCGCCTCGTCAGGAATGGTATTGAGCAGCCAATCCAGCAGGCGCTCGCGTCCCTCAAGCGAAACGGCCACATTCAGCAGCCGATGCAGCGAATGTTCCCCTGTAATATCCAGATCAACCTCAAACGGATGATCCTTATATTCCTCAGCATCCCGTCGCCGGGCCGCCGGAAGGGCGTCCCAGTCCAGACGCATACGAGCCACCTGCGCCTGCTTCAACTGCAGCCACACCCGGTGACGCACGACGCTTCGATCAACCTTCCGAGTCTCGCGCATGGCCCACACAAAGGCCACACCGGTCAGCACAAAAGCCAGCACGCCCAGCCAGCGAACCGCGAAAAGCACAAAAACGCTCATCACCACCCCGGCAATAAAAATCCCCAGTTGCATCGAACGCAAACTCAGGCTGTGCGCTGATAGACGATCTAACCGCCGCTGTACCAGCTCCACGTCGCGCTCCAACGCGGCCAGCCGGGCTTCTCGCCCACTTTGCCCATCCTGCATATCCTGTACCCGCACACGCTGCGAAATCTTGACCATGATATAAAATCCTCACCTATCATTCAGAAAACTCCGACACCCTCATACCTGTTTCTTTCGTGCCCATCATCCTCATCTACGTGCTATGTCCATGAAAGTTCGTCTCTCTTCCCACATATGCTATATTTTTATGGGAAGATAGAGTAAAAGGGTCTCTCATATGTAATGAGTCAGAAACAACACCCGGACCCGCCAGAAAGTCAAGGAGAAAGAACGCAATGTACATTGTTGTGAATACCATTTCCGTACCAGAAGAGCAGAGACAGGCGGTAATCGAGGGCTTCAAACACGCGCTACCCGGCATGAAACGCTTCAGTGGCTTCCTGGGTTTTGAGCTATGGACAGCCGAAGATGGCAGCATGCAAGCAGTTTCTCGCTGGGAGTCAAAGGAAGCGGTGGAAGAATATTTGCAAAACGACCTGTTTCAGCGGCACCACAGTGGCGTGAGCAGTGAGCGCATGAGCATTGCTCGCCCGGCCCACTTCACCGCCGAGATTCTCAGCTAGCCCCATTTCGTGTCACAGACTGAAGAAAACGCGCGATCAGCAAGACATACGAGCGTGCGTTTTCTTCAGTCCATCACCGGCCCCAGGTATTGCCATCCTGGTCAGCGAAGACGCTCCACCGGCCCCAGGGCTGTTGCTGTAACTCCTCCATAATCGGCACGCCATTCGCCTTCAGAAGAAATTTCAATCTTGAGGCAGAATCCTATCAGGGGCGGCTCTCCAATCGGCACGCCATGAGAAACACATTCGGCGGTCCTCTGGAGCCAGGGCGCAGGCGGCAGGCTTCATGGCATGCCATGAGAAAGTGGCCGGGACATGTCATGCTGAGCGCAGCGAAGCATCTGTGGCGACGGTTGGTTGGGAGGGTTGCCAGGGCGCAGGCCAGCTGCGCCCCTACCAACTACGAACCAGTCGCGCACCTCCGTAGTTGGTAGGGGCGCAGCCGACCTGCGCCCTGGCACCAAAGGACCGCCGAACGTGTTTGTCATGGCATTGCCATTCGCCTTCAGTTGCGCGAACGTCGCCACAATATCACCCACTTCCAGCACCATTCCGGTAGACTTGCCGATGCTGGCCTGAGCAGCCGCAAACGAATCCGCCCCTGACGCCTCCGGTGTCGCCTTATACAACAGAATCCGGGTCTACGCCCTTGCTTCCCCGCAACCCGTTTCCGTTACTCGTCTTTATCCGATCCTCTCCTTTGTTTCAACCGCAGACGCGACGCTTGCTTCTCCGCAACAGCGCGATCCGCGTGATGGTGGCCGCGCCAGGAAGTGTTTCAATCGCAGACGCGACGCTTGCTTCCCCGCAACTCAAAGTCAATCCCGCATTTTTCACATTCGTAGTGGTTTCAATCGCAGACGCGACGCTTGCTTCCCCGCAACCACGCAGACTCAGGGGAATCGGGCATTAGATTGGATGTTTCAATCGCAGACGCGACGCTTGCTTCCCCGCAACTCACCTATCGCCGACGGGCATCCGCACCCCACTTTGTTTCAATCGCAGACGCGACGCTTGCTTCCCCGCAACCCATGTGCGGCAACCCTCTTCAAAGAGGGTACATTCTTTCAATCGTAGACGCGACGCTTGCTTCCCCGCAACTCACCTATCGCCGACGGGCATCCGCACCCCACTTTGTTTCAATCGCAGACGCGACGCTTGCTTCCCCGCAACGCAAGATGGGCGCATTTACCTGTTCAGCAGGTACAGTTTCAATCGCAGACGCGACGCTTGCTTCCCCGCAACTTTTGAAAGCGCCAGGGATGAACTCGCCGCCATGCCGGTTTCAATCGCAGACGCGACGCTTGCTTCCCCGCAACTGCGCGCTGATCTGGAGGTCAATGGCCAACTCAGTATATGTTTCAATCGCAGACGCGACGCTTGCTTCCCCGCAACCCTGCGTCTGGTCACTGAGTTGGAGAATAGCATAACGAGTTTCAATCGCAGACGCGACGCTTGCTTCCCCGCAACGATCTTGCCACCAACGTATTGGATGGTGTAGTTCGTGTTTCAATCGCAGACGCGACGCTTGCTTCCCCGCAACGATCTTGCCACCAACGTATTGGATGGTGTAGTTCGTGTTTCAATCGCAGACGCGACGCTTGCTTCCCCGCAACACGCCGAAGAGGTCGCAGCCTCATCCACAGAAATGGAGTTTCAATCGCAGACGCGACGCTTGCTTCCCCGCAACGTGTCACTCTGCTCCCATTATAGCAGAAATTTTTGTTTCAATCGCAGACGCGACGCTTGCTTCCCCGCAACGTGTATATACGACGGGCAGCAGGGAGCTATCGTACGTTTCAATCGCAGACGCGACGCTTGCTTCCCCGCAACCCTGTCACGGCACTCCCGCTGATCCTGCAGGTGGCCGGTTTCAATCGCAGACGCGACGCTTGCTTCCCCGCAACGAAAGAGTCTACGGCGACGCGAAGGAAGCCGATTTTGTTTCAATCGCAGACGCGACGCTTGCTTCCCCGCAACAGCGGCTGCCAACATTCAGGCCGCCTGCGAGGCCTGTTTCAATCGCAGACGCGACGCTTGCTTCCCCGCAACCCGGCGTGACGCCCATTATCGTCTACATGGACGCCGCTGTTTCAATCGCAGACGCGACGCTTGCTTCCCCGCAACCTCAGACTCATTGACGATTTCCAGCCGCCTGCCTTGGTTTCAATCGCAGACGCGACGCTTGCTTCCCCGCAACGCAGAAGAGCGCCTGCTTGCATATTGTTGAGCATGAGTTTCAATCGCAGACGCGACGCTTGCTTCCCCGCAACCTCAGTCTTGCCCAGCAGGTACATCACCATCGCGAGGTTTCAATCGCAGACGCGACGCTTGCTTCCCCGCAACCGATCATAGACCACCAATCAGGCCGGTACCACTGGCGTTTCAATCGCAGACGCGACGCTTGCTTCCCCGCAACCCCTTAAAAATATCCATCAGTGTTTCGAGGTAAACAGTTTCAATCGCAGACGCGACGCTTGCTTCCCCGCAACCTTAAGGGAAGGGGAGAAATACAGATATGGCAGCCAGAGTTTCAATCGCAGACGCGACGCTTGCTTCCCCGCAACCTACTTGCTCCAGGCGCTCTACCATCTCGTCCTGAGTTTCAATCGCAGACGCGACGCTTGCTTCCCCGCAACTTCCATATGCCACTGTAGTGGCAAATAACGGGGGGAGTTTCAATCGCAGACGCGACGCTTGCTTCCCCGCAACGGAAATTTCTGCATAAGGTTCCGGCCGCGATTTATCAGTTTCAATCGCAGACGCGACGCTTGCTTCCCCGCAACGTGTACGTGCCGCCTGACGAGCGTTTATAGGCCCGGTTTCAATCGCAGACGCGACGCTTGCTTCCCCGCAACGCCCATGACTCTCATCAGCGCGCAAGCCCATGAACAGTTTCAATCGCAGACGCGACGCTTGCTTCCCCGCAACTCATTGATCTGTCAATGGGAGATGTGAGAAAGAAAGTAAGTTTCAATCGCAGACGCGACGCTTGCTTCCCCGCAACATGGAGAAATTGGGGATTTCACCACTGGCGTTCACCTGGTTTCAATCGCAGACGCGACGCTTGCTTCCCCGCAACCTTCCGGCAGAGGGAGCATAGGAGGAGAGTGGCATGGTTTCAATCGCAGACGCGACGCTTGCTTCCCCGCAACTCCCATGAACCATTTAGCGGGCGGCACTCGCATGCGGTTTCAATCGCAGACGCGACGCTTGCTTCCCCGCAACCCTGCTTGCCCGTATCGATGAGGACGGCGTTATCAGTTTCAATCGCAGACGCGACGCTTGCTTCCCCGCAACGTAGTCGGCATTCGGCCCGCTCGTCTGTTTAGGACGGTTTCAATCGCAGACGCGACGCTTGCTTCCCCGCAACTCTCGCATACACGGTTTCACGGGCACGGGCAGCGGGTTTCAATCGCAGACGCGACGCTTGCTTCCCCGCAACATGCGTTGCTGATAGCCGTCGGCAAAAGCATTCGCCTCGTTTCAATCGCAGACGCGACGCTTGCTTCCCCGCAACCGCTAATCCAGTCCAGGCAAGCCCGGCACCCGTAGTGTTTCAATCGCAGACGCGACGCTTGCTTCCCCGCAACACACAGATCGTCTATCTGGTGCTGTACCTTTTGCCGGTTTCAATCGCAGACGCGACGCTTGCTTCCCCGCAACCATCACACCCTACATAGACGCGCTCGCTAAAGGGCAGTTTCAATCGCAGACGCGACGCTTGCTTCCCCGCAACTGGTATCGGCAAGGCTATCGGCATGCCGCAAAACGAAGTTTCAATCGCAGACGCGACGCTTGCTTCCCCGCAACGCCCGCCATCTTTGCGGTATCAAGTTGCATGTTCATGGTGTTTCAATCGCAGACGCGACGCTTGCTTCCCCGCAACTCAAGCAAGCGGTACGTTGCGCATTATTCAGGTCTGTTTCAATCGCAGACGCGACGCTTGCTTCCCCGCAACAGGATGTATTCTGCCGGGCGTGCGCACGCCTGTCTGTGTTTCAATCGCAGACGCGACGCTTGCTTCCCCGCAACTGCCTGTAGAGGGCGCAAGAAAGCAAGGAAAGAGGAGTTTCAATCGCAGACGCGACGCTTGCTTCCCCGCAACGGAAGAATGCGCACGCCTTTCTTCCAAAGTATTGACGTTTCAATCGCAGACGCGACGCTTGCTTCCCCGCAACGTGAAAGAGAGAGCCGTTGCATACCAGTGAGGGAGAGTTTCAATCGCAGACGCGACGCTTGCTTCCCCGCAACGGTCGCAAGTACGGCCTCTATCGGCAGGTTTGCCGTGGTTTCAATCGCAGACGCGACGCTTGCTTCCCCGCAACCTTCCTCATCTCCTTCTTTTGCGCAGTGGCAACAGGATGTTTCAATCGCAGACGCGACGCTTGCTTCCCCGCAACAGGGCGTAAGGGCCGGGCGGGTGAAGCTCTTGCTGGTTTCAATCGCAGACGCGACGCTTGCTTCCCCGCAACTCTCTCAAAAAGCAAACAATCATATAGCATCAATAAGTTTCAATCGCAGACGCGACGCTTGCTTCCCCGCAACTGGTGCGAAGTGGAAACTGGCGCACTGGATTGTCTCGGTTTCAATCGCAGACGCGACGCTTGCTTCCCCGCAACCTCTCCGACCCGACGCGCCTGCAATTGCTCTCTCTACGTTTCAATCGCAGACGCGACGCTTGCTTCCCCGCAACAATAGTTCTCTTGAATGATCGTGCTTGCCATTAGGCGTTTCAATCGCAGACGCGACGCTTGCTTCCCCGCAACCTTTCCACAGTCTCAAGGCAAGTCCTCAGAATGGTAGTTTCAATCGCAGACGCGACGCTTGCTTCCCCGCAACTTACCACGATTCGCTGGCTCTACAAGGATGGCTTGTTTCAATCGCAGACGCGACGCTTGCTTCCCCGCAACATGGCGGGTGAGTGTGGTGTGTTGCGCGTTAGCGTCGTTTCAATCGCAGACGCGACGCTTGCTTCCCCGCAACATGGAGATGATGAACGGGAGCGCGCGCTATGATAGTTTCAATCGCAGACGCGACGCTTGCTTCCCCGCAACTCCGCTTCCGGGGCGCGCAAAATTGGAAACATAACGGTTTCAATCGCAGACGCGACGCTTGCTTCCCCGCAACTACGGGAATTACCGGAAGAGTGGTCAAAGGCAGATGTTTCAATCGCAGACGCGACGCTTGCTTCCCCGCAACTTTGTTCCGTTGCCAGCAGCCATAGGGGTCCAGATAGTTTCAATCGCAGACGCGACGCTTGCTTCCCCGCAACTGAGAACCAAAGAGGGGCGCGAACTCTCCGGCAAGGTTTCAATCGCAGACGCGACGCTTGCTTCCCCGCAACCATCCGTGACGGATGGCGATCTCGGTGATGATCTCAGTTTCAATCGCAGACGCGACGCTTGCTTCCCCGCAACTTGCGGCGGCGTGGGCGAGGAGGCCACCAGCGCCGTTTCAATCGCAGACGCGACGCTTGCTTCCCCGCAACACAGGAAAACGGCAAAAAAAGAGAAACTCAGAGAACGTTTCAATCGCAGACGCGACGCTTGCTTCCCCGCAACGTTGCGCAACTGCATGAAGGCAATGGGGCCAAAGATGTTTCAATCGCAGACGCGACGCTTGCTTCCCCGCAACCCGCACAATGACGGCAAGGCGCAGGTAGAGCAGCAGAGAGTTTCAATCGCAGACGCGACGCTTGCTTCCCCGCAACATCACGTCACAAACCACGTTGCCCCTGTGGGAATTATGTTTCAATCGCAGACGCGACGCTTGCTTCCCCGCAACGAGCGTCTTCAATGTCAACACGCAGCACCTTGACTGGGTTTCAATCGCAGACGCGACGCTTGCTTCCCCGCAACGCAATGAGCAACACGATTCTAACTGTTGTCATTTGAGTTTCAATCGCAGACGCGACGCTTGCTTCCCCGCAACTGCTCTATCGGGGTAAGCGCCCGTTGCCATAGCATGTGTTTCAATCGCAGACGCGACGCTTGCTTCCCCGCAACTTGCCGGGTTTCGCGCCCATCTACTTCTCCTTCTTGAGTTTCAATCGCAGACGCGACGCTTGCTTCCCCGCAACGTCGTTGCCAATCCCATACCCCTATCCTCTTTCCATGTTTCAATCGCAGACGCGACGCTTGCTTCCCCGCAACCAAGAATGAGCAGGAGCAGCGCCAGCCCGATGATAATGTTTCAATCGCAGACGCGACGCTTGCTTCCCCGCAACATCATTCTTTTGTGCCATGCCAATGAGGGCATCAGAGTTTCAATCGCAGACGCGACGCTTGCTTCCCCGCAACAGTACCTTCGTCGTGAGGGGCGCATCATCAGGATAGGTTTCAATCGCAGACGCGACGCTTGCTTCCCCGCAACCTGAGCAGGCCGACATCGTGCGCAGCCTGCTCTCGCGTTTCAATCGCAGACGCGACGCTTGCTTCCCCGCAACGTTGCCCCTTTGCCACCCCGGCAGGCCAGAGGCGGTGTTTCAATCGCAGACGCGACGCTTGCTTCCCCGCAACAGCGGGACAATTCTGGGGGCGTCACCGGAAACATAGTTTCAATCGCAGACGCGACGCTTGCTTCCCCGCAACCTCGTTTCGATTTCTAAAATCGGCTCGCTGGCTCAGTTTCAATCGCAGACGCGACGCTTGCTTCCCCGCAACCTACAGATAATCCCTGTGGTGGTAAATCAGGGAACGGTTTCAATCGCAGACGCGACGCTTGCTTCCCCGCAACGCTAAGCCGGGTGAGGCAGGTACCTTTGTAGTGATCTGTTTCAATCGCAGACGCGACGCTTGCTTCCCCGCAACCGCCCGATAATCCACCATGAAAAAGCGGACATGGAGTTTCAATCGCAGACGCGACGCTTGCTTCCCCGCAACGTCGCGGGCTTTGGACGTCCCCCAGCCGAGGACGTGTTTCAATCGCAGACGCGACGCTTGCTTCCCCGCAACCTATCGCAAAGGTGCAAGCTGGATTATGACCACTGAGTTTCAATCGCAGACGCGACGCTTGCTTCCCCGCAACGATGTTATGCTGCTTGACATATTTACCGTTGTGATTAGTTTCAATCGCAGACGCGACGCTTGCTTCCCCGCAACGCCTCGACCTGCGCCCGATCCCGTTGCCTGCTGAGTTTCAATCGCAGACGCGACGCTTGCTTCCCCGCAACCCCGCCTGTATCCGCCTCGGCGTTGGCGGCCCCTGGTTTCAATCGCAGACGCGACGCTTGCTTCCCCGCAACTCCCAGGCGGGGCAAGCCGCGCCGAGCGCCAGCAGGGTTTCAATCGCAGACGCGACGCTTGCTTCCCCGCAACCAGCGTCAAGGAGACCTTGCTGCGTCGGTTGCGCCGGGTTTCAATCGCAGACGCGACGCTTGCTTCCCCGCAACCAGGCCTACGTTGAGGCCTGTGACCAGATAGGCATCGTTTCAATCGCAGACGCGACGCTTGCTTCCCCGCAACTCAGCAGTATCATGTGGCCTTCGTAGCAGAGTACCTTCGTTTCAATCGCAGACGCGACGCTTGCTTCCCCGCAACCCTGAGCCAATGAAGGCCCAGACCCACCAACACCAAGTTTCAATCGCAGACGCGACGCTTGCTTCCCCGCAACACCGCCATTCCCTCAACCATCGAAAGCGATACATTCGTTTCAATCGCAGACGCGACGCTTGCTTCCCCGCAACCGTTACGGCCATGTCTTCAAAATGGCCGGAGATCAGGTTTCAATCGCAGACGCGACGCTTGCTTCCCCGCAACGCAGGTCCCACATGCGGTCATAGGCGCGGTTGTAATCGTTTCAATCGCAGACGCGACGCTTGCTTCCCCGCAACGGATCCGCGAGCAATACCAGGTAAGCCAGCCGCTGGGTTTCAATCGCAGACGCGACGCTTGCTTCCCCGCAACGTCATTCGCAAAGCGGTAAGTATCCAGGTGTTGCAAGGTTTCAATCGCAGACGCGACGCTTGCTTCCCCGCAACGCATCGAATCCGACCCAGAGCGACGGTTCCTCCTCGGTTTCAATCGCAGACGCGACGCTTGCTTCCCCGCAACTTTGTCAGCAGAGGGCGTGTGGGGCAACGTTGCGCTGGTTTCAATCGCAGACGCGACGCTTGCTTCCCCGCAACGGTGAGAGGCCGTACCAGTCGTCATCATAGGCCGGGTTTCAATCGCAGACGCGACGCTTGCTTCCCCGCAACCTTGTAGCGAATACCGCTGTCATAGTCGAATTCGATGTTTCAATCGCAGACGCGACGCTTGCTTCCCCGCAACTACGAACACACCCACGCAGAAGATACCGGTGGTGAGTTTCAATCGCAGACGCGACGCTTGCTTCCCCGCAACCTTTTGTCTGTGCGCTCGGTGATCTCGGTGATCTCAGTTTCAATCGCAGACGCGACGCTTGCTTCCCCGCAACCCGGCGTGGGATTGTCAAGTGCGCCGGTAGGAAGAGTTTCAATCGCAGACGCGACGCTTGCTTCCCCGCAACCTCCAATCGTCAAGCACTTTGCAGTAGTCCGGGAAGTTTCAATCGCAGACGCGACGCTTGCTTCCCCGCAACGTCGCCCGAACGGGCAGGCACCACCTATGACATCCAGGTTTCAATCGCAGACGCGACGCTTGCTTCCCCGCAACGTTCAGGATTTCGCCACAGCAGATTGGCATTACCTTCGTTTCAATCGCAGACGCGACGCTTGCTTCCCCGCAACCCAAGCTGGTCGAGCAGCACGCCCAGCTGCGTATGTTTCAATCGCAGACGCGACGCTTGCTTCCCCGCAACCTCTACTATTATAACGAATTAATATCCTATTTAGTGTTTCAATCGCAGACGCGACGCTTGCTTCCCCGCAACCGGACGTTTGCTCATGTTGGAGGGTTGCAATTCCTCAGTTTCAATCGCAGACGCGACGCTTGCTTCCCCGCAACTCTAATGGAAGGTCTCAAGAACGCTTTCAGGGACATCGTTTCAATCGCAGACGCGACGCTTGCTTCCCCGCAACGGCCAAACAGGTAGCGCACGAGGTAGCCAATCAGATGTTTCAATCGCAGACGCGACGCTTGCTTCCCCGCAACCTGGCAGCAAATGCTGATTCTGCCAGGGCAGACACCTGTTTCAATCGCAGACGCGACGCTTGCTTCCCCGCAACGCTAAACTACTTCTCTCGGGAGAATATTCAGATATGGTTTCAATCGCAGACGCGACGCTTGCTTCCCCGCAACACGGCGGGATCATCCTCGATTTCGTCGATGCCTCCGTTTCAATCGCAGACGCGACGCTTGCTTCCCCGCAACGCAATGATCTGGCTGGCCAGCGCGTACAGCGAGGTGTTTCAATCGCAGACGCGACGCTTGCTTCCCCGCAACTTGACGAAGGGGTTGCTCGTCATCCTGACGTTGACCAGTTTCAATCGCAGACGCGACGCTTGCTTCCCCGCAACGCAGCGTCACCTCGATGCTGGAATGGCCGAGAAACTGTTTCAATCGCAGACGCGACGCTTGCTTCCCCGCAACCACAAACGGTTTTTCGCTGGAAATATTTCATTGATTTGTTTCAATCGCAGACGCGACGCTTGCTTCCCCGCAACTCTGCGTCCAGTGCGTGACAATGAAGATGATGGCAAGTTTCAATCGCAGACGCGACGCTTGCTTCCCCGCAACTCTTCCTATGCGCCCACTGCCTCCGCAATCAGGCGCGTTTCAATCGCAGACGCGACGCTTGCTTCCCCGCAACACCTCCCTTATGAGTTCGATGTCTTCTGTTCAATGGGTTTCAATCGCAGACGCGACGCTTGCTTCCCCGCAACGTGTCCTTACAGCGCGTCTCGCTTGCCGCTGACGTGCGTTTCAATCGCAGACGCGACGCTTGCTTCCCCGCAACTTCCTGCTTTCATGTTCTCTCCTTTTTCTTTCGGTGTTTCAATCGCAGACGCGACGCTTGCTTCCCCGCAACGTAAATCTGTTTTGCGATTGATCTGGCTTGCGCAAGTTTCAATCGCAGACGCGACGCTTGCTTCCCCGCAACGGCGTGATCGGGCCGCGTGCGCGCGTCGTCGGTGGCTGTTTCAATCGCAGACGCGACGCTTGCTTCCCCGCAACAGATCAGACGCGAAGAGCCGCAGGGGCGCATTGTGGCGTTTCAATCGCAGACGCGACGCTTGCTTCCCCGCAACCAGAGGTACGGCAGTTCATCTAGCTTTTGCGCTTTGTCGTTTCAATCGCAGACGCGACGCTTGCTTCCCCGCAACTTCTCCTCCTTTCAGAAGGTCGACCATTGTTACACAGTTTCAATCGCAGACGCGACGCTTGCTTCCCCGCAACCGAGTGGACATGAAAAAGATCAGCCAAAGGACCTCAGTTTCAATCGCAGACGCGACGCTTGCTTCCCCGCAACACGAGTTTGAGCTTTGCCAGCACAAAACTGTTGAGAGTTTCAATCGCAGACGCGACGCTTGCTTCCCCGCAACACTGTTCCACAGGAGAATAGCAATGATGTTACTCAAGGTTTCAATCGCAGACGCGACGCTTGCTTCCCCGCAACATGATTTGGACGCGCCGCGTTCCCATCCCACGTCGCGTTTCAATCGCAGACGCGACGCTTGCTTCCCCGCAACGGCATTTCTTCCAGTTCCTCAGGCTTCCAGACGATGTTTCAATCGCAGACGCGACGCTTGCTTCCCCGCAACCTTTCCTACCCTGCTATTTCATACAGATCAGCAATTCTGTTTCAATCGCAGACGCGACGCTTGCTTCCCCGCAACACCAGAATCGCCGCTGATTCTGTGTAATGCACATTGGGTTTCAATCGCAGACGCGACGCTTGCTTCCCCGCAACGTCATAATACCGGTCAGGAGCTGCGTGAACTGGTTGGTTTCAATCGCAGACGCGACGCTTGCTTCCCCGCAACGTAGTGATTGATAAATTGCCGTTTAGCGTTCCGGGCGGTTTCAATCGCAGACGCGACGCTTGCTTCCCCGCAACATCCGAACACGGCGCTCGTCCAGCTGCGAGCGGTACGGTTTCAATCGCAGACGCGACGCTTGCTTCCCCGCAACCAGTTGGATGTCAAGGCCCTCTACGGCGTGGACAAGTTTCAATCGCAGACGCGACGCTTGCTTCCCCGCAACGCGGACACGGGATGGGAGTCGCTGCCGCGTATAGTGTTTCAATCGCAGACGCGACGCTTGCTTCCCCGCAACCCCAGGTTGCGATAGTTGCGAGCGTAATCAGGAAAAGAGTTTCAATCGCAGACGCGACGCTTGCTTCCCCGCAACCTCTCATAGATTACAACGAATGAATACCCTATTTAGTGTTTCAATCGCAGACGCGACGCTTGCTTCCCCGCAACGATGCACAGGCAAAGCATGATGAATGCGAACATGCTGTTTCAATCGCAGACGCGACGCTTGCTTCCCCGCAACCACCACATAGTCTGTGGCATAGTGCGTATCTTCTTTGTTTCAATCGCAGACGCGACGCTTGCTTCCCCGCAACCTTTAGACTGTCAGCACGATGAATAGAAATGCTCAGTTTCAATCGCAGACGCGACGCTTGCTTCCCCGCAACCGGGAGTCCTTCAGGCGATGGCTTTTTGTATGATTCGTTTCAATCGCAGACGCGACGCTTGCTTCCCCGCAACCGAGGCGTAATCCGGGTGATACTGGTTCTCGTTCTCAGTTTCAATCGCAGACGCGACGCTTGCTTCCCCGCAACGTAGAGGCGGCACCTGGCAGGGGCGTGTTCTGCGGTTTCAATCGCAGACGCGACGCTTGCTTCCCCGCAACTCTGAGCGGGAAAAAGGCTATCAGATCTGGTACATGTTTCAATCGCAGACGCGACGCTTGCTTCCCCGCAACCACAAGAGGCATTGCGTGATCTCGACAAAGCGTACAGTTTCAATCGCAGACGCGACGCTTGCTTCCCCGCAACACCTGCTACGGTCTTTGTCCCGTTGACGCCACCGGGTTTCAATCGCAGACGCGACGCTTGCTTCCCCGCAACAAAACAGCCATTTGTCCGCTATGGCAAGCGATTTTGTTTCAATCGCAGACGCGACGCTTGCTTCCCCGCAACAAATTCTATCTGCCTACGTTGTGGCGGGAAGAATTCGTTTCAATCGCAGACGCGACGCTTGCTTCCCCGCAACCCTCACACTGGAAACGGCTTACACGTGGGCTGATGGGGTTTCAATCGCAGACGCGACGCTTGCTTCCCCGCAACCCCAACCAGAATGTAGGTTTGCGGCCCACCGGATGTAGTTTCAATCGCAGACGCGACGCTTGCTTCCCCGCAACTATCTCTCATGTGTTGTATCTCCACTGGCAGGGGATGTTTCAATCGCAGACGCGACGCTTGCTTCCCCGCAACTTGATCGGGGAATTGTTGGAATTGTCTTCAGGCAAAGTTTCAATCGCAGACGCGACGCTTGCTTCCCCGCAACGCTATCAAGCCGAATAGCCCTGTATGCCTCTCAGAGTTTCAATCGCAGACGCGACGCTTGCTTCCCCGCAACGTTTGCCGGTCTTCCATCTGTAGATTACCACATCTTTGTTTCAATCGCAGACGCGACGCTTGCTTCCCCGCAACCTTATTATACCACATCCGTTGCTTGCCAGCGACAAGTTTCAATCGCAGACGCGACGCTTGCTTCCCCGCAACTCCATCAGCGCGTCCATGTTGGCGCTGTCCAGATGGGTTTCAATCGCAGACGCGACGCTTGCTTCCCCGCAACCGCAGTTGGGGCGAGGCGTTGTGGCTCGCCCGAAAGGTTTCAATCGCAGACGCGACGCTTGCTTCCCCGCAACGAGTGCCAGGCGCACGACCTGAAAGCCATTGCCGAGTTTCAATCGCAGACGCGACGCTTGCTTCCCCGCAACCGGGTCTGTTGATATCGAGTAGGTGGGCTTGGGTGGTTTCAATCGCAGACGCGACGCTTGCTTCCCCGCAACCCCCGGACGCGACGATCGCGGCGGTGTTTGCAGCATTCGTTTCAATCGCAGACGCGACGCTTGCTTCCCCGCAACTGAGGGTCAGGCGCACTACCTCGAAGAGCAGCGCAGTTTCAATCGCAGACGCGACGCTTGCTTCCCCGCAACCTCATAGCGGCGCGCCGATTCCGCCGCCCTGAACTGCGTTTCAATCGCAGACGCGACGCTTGCTTCCCCGCAACACATCCCCATGCCGCTTCGCGATCTGCTCCGGGGTCGTTTCAATCGCAGACGCGACGCTTGCTTCCCCGCAACGTTGTGCAGGGAGGATTGCCATAATGCTCGACGATGAGTTTCAATCGCAGACGCGACGCTTGCTTCCCCGCAACGTATCTTCATTTCGTTTCCCCTTATTTCATCGATTCGTTTCAATCGCAGACGCGACGCTTGCTTCCCCGCAACACGGTGAGAGGGCGGCGATAGCCGTATCTGAAAGGTGTTTCAATCGCAGACGCGACGCTTGCTTCCCCGCAACAACAGGTGGACGACCCGCAACACGAGCATGGCTTCGTTTCAATCGCAGACGCGACGCTTGCTTCCCCGCAACATCAACGTCCCTGCGACCTACAACGCCGTTCGCGTGTTTCAATCGCAGACGCGACGCTTGCTTCCCCGCAACACCGCAACAGCGATCCCGTCCTGCATCTGGCGAATGGTTTCAATCGCAGACGCGACGCTTGCTTCCCCGCAACAGCACGGAAAAAGTCCTCTGCATTTGGCATGTACTAGTTTCAATCGCAGACGCGACGCTTGCTTCCCCGCAACCCACCACAATCGCCTTGTAGCCCGCCTCAAGGAAAGTTTCAATCGCAGACGCGACGCTTGCTTCCCCGCAACGGTGGATGCCTCGCCGGGCCGGAGAAGCAGGACCTTTTTAGTATTTGCGAGGCAGAGAATGGTGATAGCTTTTTTCGAAGCTATCACTGCCCTCTGGAGAGAGTATAGCTGAAAATGGGGAGGTTTACAAGGGCCTGGGAGGCTCTGTAGGACTTTTTTGGTGGCTGGCGAGGCAGCCTGCGTGGATGGACGACCACT
>Ga0070739_10004017_pt1 | contig 17833 bp, 14 predicted proteins | sample Coa_R1_7_FD_66445 | JGI IMG/M metagenome (GOLD analysis project Ga0070739, IMG submission 66445) | Surface soil microbial communities from Centralia Pennsylvania, which are recovering from an underground coalmine fire - Coalmine... | ecosystem: Environmental > Terrestrial > Soil > Unclassified ... | reverse complement strand
CAGCGACACGAGCGCCCAGACGCCCTCGAGGAGCAAGAAGCCCCACTGGCGCTCGAGGGCCGCCAGCGCGGCCAGGATCGCCGAGCCCACCAGGTTCAGCAGCACGTAGCGGTACGAGTGCGGGTCGAGCACGCGGAGCTGGGCAAGCGCGTACCCGGCCAGGACCAGGACCGCGCCAAAGACCTGTAGCACCTGGTCCATGCGGCCGGTCAGAGCCGCTCGGCACGCTGGCGGAGGTCGGCGAGGCGTGCGCTCAGGACGCCGAAGGTCTGCTCCAGGCGCTCGGCGCGCTCGTGCTCGACGCGGGTGAAGCGCTCGTACGGGGCGAGGGCGGCGCGGATGCGCTCCAGCGACTGGGCCAGCTCGCGCTCGAACGCCTCGCGCATGGCGGCGGTGAGCTGCTCGCGCAGCCGCTCGGTGCTCTGCCGAAAGCGCTCGGTGACGCGTCGCTTCTGCATCGGCAGGATCACCAGGCCCAACCCGGCAATGGCGATCGAGGCCAGAATGCCGGTGAGGTCCGCCGCCGCCGAGCCCATGATCGCCAGGGTGAGCGCGCCGAAGCTGATCGCGCCCGCCTCGACCAGGGCGGCGCCGGTCACCGCCGCGCGCACCTCGGCCGCCAGCTCCTCGGCCTCGCGGGCGTGGTCGTGGCGCAGCACCACCTCGCGCGCGGTGGCGGCGATGGCCCCGAGCAGCGCGCGGCGGTCACGCTCGAAGGTGCCTGGCGGGCGCAAGTCGGCCGCCGGGCGGTACGCGGCGGCGCTGCCGTCGGCGCCGGTCGGCGCCGCCAGCGGCGCCTCGCCGGCCGCGTCGCTGGCTCGCCGCCGCTCGAGCTGGTCGCGCACTGCCTCCCATAGCTTCACGTCCTGCTCGGCCATCCAGTCGATGAGGTCCTGGGAGGCGCGGTCGATCCGCGCCGGCGTGTCGGCAACGACCTTCGCCTCGAATTCGCCGCGGATGCGCCCCTGGTTGAACAGATCGAGGACGCGGCCGAGCCGCAGCGTATCTTCGAAGAAGTCGATGCCGCGCGCGTTCAGCTCGTGGAGCAGGTTGTCGATCTCCTGCAGGCGGTAGCTGAAGTCGCGCTGGAGGTCGCCGCGGTAGACCTCGAGCTGGGCAGCCAGGCGCTCGCCGAGCTGCAGGTCGCCGCGCAGGGTGATCAGGCGCGCCTCGGCCGCGGCGCGGTAGCGCTGCGCCAGCCGCTCCGCGATGCCCAGCGGGTTCAGCAGCTTCAGCCGCAGCCGCTCGCGGTCGTCGAGCGTCTCACGTAGGTAGCGCTCCAGGGGGCCGAAGCCGCTCGCCTCCCACCGCTCGTCGCCGGCCTGCGCTGGCGCGGGCTGGCCCGCGTCCTTGGCAGCGAGCGCCAGCCGCGCCGAGACGGGGAAGATCGCCGGCTCCAGGCCCAGCAGGCGCTTCGCTCCCTCGCGGACGAAGCGCACCTGCGCCTCGACCTCGGCCGGGCCGGCCAGCAGGTCGGCCTTGTTCAGCACGACGACGATCTTCTTGCCCCAGTCGCGGATGCGCTCCATGAAGGCGCGCTCGCTCTCGCTGAAGGGGCGATCGGCCGAGGTGACGAAGAGCACGAGGTCGGCGCGAGGCACGAAGCGGTCGGTGAGCGCCTCGTGCTCGCGCAGGACGGCGTTGGTGCCGGGCGTGTCCACGATGGTCAGCACCCGCAGCAGCGGGTCCGGGAACTCGTGCTCGACCAGGCCGTCGAGGCGCCGCTCGGCCGGCGCCGGCCCATAGCGCAGCAGGGTGATGGCGTCCGTGGTGGGCGTAACACCCTCGGCCAGGGCGCGCTGGCCGAGCAGGGCGTTGATGAAGGCCGACTTGCCGGCGTTGAACTCGCCGAGGATGACGAGGAGGAATAGCGCGTCGAGGTCGGCGTCGGCCTGGCGAAGCACGGCCAGGTCGGCCGGCGTCGCCTCGGCGATCACCAGCGCCTCGCGCAGGTCGCCGAGCGCCGCCCGCTCGTCGGCCAGCAGCGCCCGCTCGGCCTCGCGCCCTAGATCCGCTAGCACCACCCGCCGCCCCCGATCCCGCCCGTAAAACCGGCGCCCAACCCGCGTGTTCGCAACGAAAACGAGAATGCGTGTGGTGAGCCACGGGCTCACCACACGTTATCGATGCTACTTGTAGTTTACACAGCCCCACGGTGCGGCCTGGACGGCGGCACGGCGCTTCCAGGGCTCGCGGGCTCGTGACCCATGAAGGCGCTGCCCGGGCTGGAGTACACTGGTCGGCGAGACTCACCAGGCGCGGAAGGGGACCGCCCACGCCAACCACGCCTAGTGCTCCAGCGAGGAGATGCTGTATGCGCGCCCTGGGTCGCGCCCTCTGTCTCAGCCTGGGCTTGACCGTCGCCGGCTGCCAGTCGCCCGCCGGGCCCTCGAGCAATCCGTCGGCCCCGGCGGCGCCCGCGGCGTCGGTGGTCCCCGTAAGTCAGAGCGCCACCGCTGCGCCGACCGCGCTGGCGGTCGGCGCCCTGCCGGCGCCGCTCAACCCGCCGGTGACGGTGCGCGTCGGTCTGCTCGGCGCGATCACGGATGCCGGCATCTTTATCGCGCTCGACCGAGGCTACTACCGCGACCTGGGCCTGGATGTGCAGGTCGAGACGATCACCGACCCTAACACCAATACCACCCTGGTGAGCACCAACCAGCTCGACGTCGGCGGCGCCGGCGTCGACGCCAACCCATTCCATGCTGCCGCCCGCGGCGTCGGCCTGAAGATGGTGGCCGACAAGGGCCGGTTCTTCCCCGGCTTCGGCTTCTCCGGCGTCGTCGTCCGCCAGGACTTGCTCGACAGCGGCCAGGTCAGCTCGTGGGCGGACATGCGGGGTCGCACCATCGCCCAGCTCTCCCCCTGCGACTCGTCCGAGCCGCCGCTGGCGCGGGGCTACGAGCGGGGCGGCTTCTCCCACGACGACGTCAACGTGGTCTACATGGGCTTGCCGGACATGAACGTGGCCCTAGCCAACAAGGCGATCGACGCCGCCTGGCAGATCGAGCCCCTCATGACCCTGGCCAAGGAGCGCGGCATCGCCGGCAAGTTCGCCCCGGGCGACGAGCTGTACCCGAACCAGCAGATCGCCGCGATCTTCTACTCGCCCGAGTTCGCCAAACGCACCGACGCGGCCCAGCGCTTCATGGTCGCCTACGTGCGGGGCCTGCGCGACTACAACGACGCCTTCCGCAAGGGGATCAACCGCGCGGAGATCGCCCAGATCCTCGCCAAGTACACCACGGTCAAGGACCTGGCGCTGTACGACCGGATCACGCCGGCCGGGCTCGACCCCGACGGGCGGATGAACGTCCAGGGAGTGCGCGACGACCTCGCCTTCTTCGCCCGCCAGGGCTGCATTACCGGCGAGATCGCCGACGTGGGACAGGTCGTCGACGAGTCATTCATCGACTATGCGGTCGGCGTGCTGGGCCCCTATCAGCGCCAGTGAGCGGCGGACGGGGGCCTCAGAAGCGGTAGAAGCGCATGGCGTTCCCGGCCAGGATCGCCTCTTTGTCCGCCCTGCTCAGCTCCTCGCTCTCCAGGATCTCGCCCAGCTCGTGCTTGCACATCGCCGCGTTGACCTCGTGCGGGAAGTCGCTGGAGAAGATGAACGGCTCGGGGCCCACGCGCTTGACGGCGTAAGCGAGGTCGGGCTCTTCGCCCTCGCAACCGACGAAGATCCGACCCTCCTTGATGTGCCGACGGACGTAGTCGCTGACCCGCTCGCCCTTCTGGAGCTGGAGCAGCTCACGTCGGGGATCATAGGCGACGTGCGTCTCGTAGGAGCGATCGAACCGCTCCAGCACTAGCAAGAGCCAGGCGACGCCGCCCTCGAGGAACCCCCAGCGCACGTTCGGAAACTTCTCCATTAGTCCGTTGAAGACCACGGAGGCCAGGCAGTTCATCTGGCCGTAGGGGTGGCCGAGGGCGTGGACCGGTGCGTAGACGTTGAGGTCGTCGAGGCCCAGGCCCTCGTGGCAGCCACCGTGGAAGGCGATCGCGCAGCCCAGGCGATCGGCCTCCTCGTAGATCGGCCAGAGATCCTTGGCGCCGACGTGGCCGCGAATGTTGGTCGAGGCGAGCATCGTCCCGCGCATGCCCAGCTCTCTTACGGCGCGGCGGAGCTCGACCACCGCCTCGGCCGGGTCCTGGATGGGGATGAGCGCCATGCCCCGGAAGCGAGGGTCCACCTGCAGATAGGTATGGTAGAGCCAGTCGTTGTAGGCGCGGGCGACGGCGATCGCCCAGTCGAGATCGACGATCTTGCCGTAAGCGAGGGCGGTGGTGGGATAGAGCACGGCGGCGTCGATGCCGACGTCGCTCATGAAGGCCGACCACTCCTTCGGGCCAACCGGCTTGCCGCCGCCGAACGAGCCCGGCAGCAACTGGCCGACGTGCACATGCAGGTGGTCGAGTGGCGGGAGCAGGCGGTCCATTCGCCAGGGTCCCGCCTCGCGGTAGGGCGAGGGCAGGTAGGCCGAGATCGCCTCCGCGTCTTCAAAGAGATGCCCGTCGCCGTCGATCACGCGCAGCGCGTCCATAGCCATACCCCCACGTCGCGGCCCCGCGCGTCGGGCGGGTCACCGTCCGCCAGCCCGTGATTGTACATGAGCGCCAAGCGCGCCGGGTATCGCCTCGCCGCTAACGGACCACTAGCGGTAGGGCCCAAGCTCGTGGGCCGCGGCCTCGACGTAGGAGGCGTCGATGACGTCGTCGAGGGTGAGGGGGCCGGTGTAGTAGCCGCGCTGGCGGAAGTAATCCAGGTCGCGCTGGAGGCTCTCGCGGGCCAGGCGGCCGTCCGGATCGAGCCCGGCCATCTGCATGCGGTCGTAGACGCCAGGATCTTTGATCGTCGTCTGCTCGGTCAGGATGCGGACGATCTCGCCGCGCCCGATGCCCTTGGCGAAGGCGTCGTTGTACGCTCGCACCCCTTGCAGGTAGGCGACCAGGAAGCGCCGCACGAGATCCGGCTGCGCCGCGAAGCGACCGGAGACGACGAGGCTGGCCGCCTGGTAGACACCGCCGTAGGCCGCGCTGCTCCGCCCGGGCTCCCAGGTCACGGCCACGCCCCGCTCGACCGCCGCGCTCAGCAGCGGCTCGATGATCACGGCCGCGTCGACGGCCTGGTTGCCGAGGGCCACGACCATGTCGGGGAAGCTCAGCACCGGCGCGTCGACCTCGCCGACGCCCACGCCGCCCTGGGCCAGCGTCTGCGCGAGCTGCGACTCCGCCCCGCTGCGCTCGGAGACGATGGCTACGCGCCGGCCGCGCAGGTCGGTCAGCTCGCGCACCTGGCCGCTCTCGGCCAGGTTACGCCGCAGGACGAGCTGGGAGAACTCGAATCCCGGCCGCGAGAGGCCCTTGTCCGCCACCATCTTGATCCCGACGCCACGCTCGATGGCGTTGAACAGCGCGGTGCTCACCGTCCCGCCGGCCACGTCCAGGTCGCCGGAGGCCAGGGGAGCGATCGTGTTCGGCCCGCTCTGGAACGGCACGACGTCGACCTCGATGCCCTGGCCACGGAAGTAGCCGCGGTCTCGGGCGATGAAGACGCCGGCGTCGGAGATCGACTGCGGGGAGCCGAAGTGCACGGTGGTGAGCTGCGCTGGCGCTGCGGGTGCAACGCCGTCGCTCGCCGCCGCCAGCACCGGAGCCGGGCGCGGGGCGGGCGCCGCCGCGAAGACGGCCAGCCCAAGGATCATCACGAGGACCACCGCGTCCCGGATCGACCGTGCCTGCCAGGTCATCGGCCCCCCTCCTTCGCTCGCGCGAGACTGGCGCCATGGTAAGAGCCTGCCGCCGAGAAGTCAAATGGCCTTGACAGAGCCCGATCGCTGCCAGATAATGCCCGCCGATGGCTCTGTCGCCGTTGGTATTCGGCCGGCGACAGGCAATTGACGCGTGATCGTCACGGTGTGGCAGTGTACCCCGGTAGCCACGAGAAGGCCGCGTTCGCGTACACGGACAGTGGGAGCGGCGAGCCATGCTGAGCAAGGAAGAGAATATCCTGGTCACCCGGACCGGTCCTGGCACGATATTGGGCCAGGTGATGCGCCGATACTGGGTGCCCGTCGCGCTCGCGCACGAGCTGCCCGAGCCCGACTGCCCGCCGATACAGCTAAAGGTACTGGGTGAGTCACTAGTCGCCTTCCGCGACACCGAGGGCCGCATCGGCCTGGTACAGGAGTTCTGCCCCCACCGGCGGGCGTCGCTGTTCCTGGGACGTAACGAGGAGAACGGCTTACGCTGCGTGTATCACGGCTGGAAGTACGACGTGACGGGCCAGTGCGTCGACATGCCGACGGAGCCGCCGGAAAGCACCTTCAAGCAGCGGATCAGGCTAACAAGCTACCCAACACTGGAGCTGGGCGACGTCATCTGGGCCTACATGGGTCCGCCGGACAAGCGTCCGCCGGAGCCGAAATTCCTATGGACCCAGATTCCGGCCAGCCACCGCCACATCACACGGACGCGCCAGGAGTGCAACTGGCTGCAGGCCCTCGAGGGCGGCATCGACAGCATCCATGCCTCGATCATGCACCGCGTCCTGACGCCGAACACTCCGAAGGCCGGTACGCGCGGGTTCATCATCGAGGCGCTGCCGACCAGGGAAGACGTCTACCTGACCGACTACGGCCTCTGCTACGGCTCGGTTCGGCCGCTGCCCGGCGACCAGTACTACGTGCGGATCTACCATTACGTGATGCCGTTCCACACCTTCTTCCCCTTCCAGATCCGGGGCGGCAACGTTCCGATGGCGCACGGCCACATGTTCGTGCCGATGGATGACGAGCACTGCATGGTGTTCAACCTGATCGGGCGCTACGGTGCGGATCCGCTCACCGCCGCCGAGCGCGAGCGGATGGAGTGGGAGCGTGGCCGGGGGCCCGGGGAGATCACGGCCGACTTTCGCAAGGTGCGCCGCCCCGAGAACCACTGGCTGGTCGATCGCCAGGCCCAGAAGACGGAGACCTTCACTGGGATCGAGGGCATCAACAACCAGGACCACGCCATCCAAGAGAGCATGGGGCCGATCGTCGATCGAACCCAGGAGCACCTCGGTAGCACGGACAAGGCGATCATCGCCGCTCGCCGGCTCCTGCTCGAGGCGATCAAGACCGTCGAGGCCGGCGGCCACCCGCGCGGCTTGGACACCAGCTACTACCGCGCCCTGGCCACGGAGCATCTCCTGCCGAACGGGGCCGACTGGTGGGAGACGCTGCAGCGCGAGATCTACCCGGCCGAGGTGGCCGCCATCGCCGCCCGCTGATCCCTGGCCGAGAGCGCGGCCAGTAGCTCCCGCTGATCCCCCGCCGCGGGCGGCTGCCCTTGACTTTTCGGAGCGATCGGATAAACTCGGTAGAGGTCCGCTGTGGGCGCCTCGCGGCTGCGCTTGTCCGGCAAGCGGCTGCTATCCTCAAAGCGGTTGGTGATGGGGAAATGAGGTCACAGTTCGCCGGCGCGGCGCGGCGCTTCGGACCGCTCCTGCTGCTGCTCCTGCCTCTCGCGCTCACGGCCTGTAACCCCGACGATCCTCAGAACACCTTCACCGCCAACGGCTTCGTGGCCAAGGAGCAGGCCGAGCTGTTCTGGGTCACGTTCTGGCTGATGGTCGCCGTCTTCGTGCTGGTCCAGGGGCTGCTGCTCATTGCCCTGATCAAGTTCCGCCACCGCCCCAACCAGCCCGAGCCGCGGCCGATCCACGGCAACACGCGCTTCGAGATCGGCTGGACGATCCTCCCGACGCTGATCCTGGTCGGCATCGGCGTGCCGTCGGTGCAGAAGCTGTTCGAGCTCGACCAGCCGCCGTCGCAGCCGCTCACGATCGAGGTCGTGGGCCATCAGTGGTGGTGGGAGTTCCGCTACCACACCGACTGGCCCGACGCCAACGAGAACGCCGTCGGCCAGCAGTACGGCATCCAGAATTTCACCACGGCCACCGACCTGCACATCCCGGTCGGGGTACCGATCAAAGTCTACCTGCACTCGGCCGACGTGCAGCACAGCTTCTGGATCCCGCGGCTGGCCGGCAAGACCGACCTGATCCCGCCGCGGGTCAACCACATGTGGTTCAACGCGGACACGCCGGGCGTCTACTCCGCCCAGTGCGCGGAGCTGTGTGGCATCCAGCACGCCCAGATGCGCTTCTACGTCTACGCGCAGTCCGATGCCGACTTCCGCGCCTGGGTCCAGGCCCAGCAGGTGGTGCCGACAACGCCGACGACGGGACCCGCGGCGGACGGCTCGCAGCTCATCATCACGGGCGGCTGCATCGCCTGCCATACGATCGAGGGGACGGCGGCCCGCGGCCAGATCGGCCCGAACCTGACCCACGTGGCGAGCCGCGGGGCGCTGGCTGGCGGGATCTTGCCGAACACACCGGAGAACATCTCGCGCTGGCTGCACGATCCCCAGGCGGTCAAGCAGGGCAACCACATGGAGCTGCCGCGCCCGCTGACCGACGAGGAGATCAACGACCTGGTGGCATACCTGGAGACGCTGCGCTAGGCGCCGGGGCCCTGGCCCCGCGCCGCCGATTTCTTCATACTATCCTTATGGTCGCCGCGAGGCATGGCGACCGGCGAGCTGGCGACCCGACCATCGACGAGCGGTCGAGCCCGGGAGGTGACCCATGGCGACGACGGTTGTACACGGCGTTCCCGCGACTGCTGCTCCGCCTCAGACCCGCGTCTACCGGGGGATCTGGAGCTGGGTCACCACGGTCGACCACAAGCGGATCGGCGTCCTGTACGGCGTGACGGCGTTCGCCTTCTTCCTCATCGGCGGGCTCGAGGCGCTGCTGATCCGCACCCAGCTCGCGGTGCCGAACAACACGCTGATCCACCCGGACCTCTACAACCAGCTCTTCACGATGCACGGCACGACGATGATCTTCCTCGTCGTGATGCCGCTCAGCGTCGCCTTCTTCAACATCGTGGTGCCGCTTCAGATCGGGGCGCGCGACGTGGCCTTCCCGCGGCTCAACGCGCTCAGCTACTGGATCTTCGTCACCGGCGGCATCTTCCTCAACCTGGGCTGGCTCCTGGGCGCGTCGCCAAACGCGGGCTGGTTCAGCTACGCGAACCTCACGGAGCGAGCCTACAACCCCGGGCCGGGCCAGGACTTCTGGGCGCTCGGCCTGCTCGTACTGGGGACCGCCTCGATGGCGGGCGCCTTCAACTTCGCCGTCACGATCATCAACATGCGAGCGCCGGGCATGTCGCTGATGCGGATGCCGGTGTTCACGTGGATGACCTTCGTCACCTCGTTCCTGATCATCTTCGCCTTCCCGATCATCACCGTGGCCCTGATCGAGCTGACCTTCGACCGCCATTTCGGCACGAACTTCTTCAACGCGGCGGCCGGGGTCGACGGTGACTCGCTGCTCTGGTGGCACATGTTCTGGCTGTTCGGCCATCCCGAGGTGTACATCCTCATCTTGCCGGCGATGGGCATCGTCTCCGAGGTGCTGCCGGTCTTCTCGCGCAAGCCGCTGTTCGGCTATGCCGTGGTCGTCTACTCGGGCATCGCGATCGGCTTCGTCTCCTTCGGCGTGTGGGTCCACCACATGTTCACGACGGGCCTTGGCCCGGTCGCCAACGCGGTGTTCCTGACCACGACGATGGCCGTGGCCGTGCCGACCGGCGTGAAGATCTTCAACTGGATCGCCACACTCTGGGGTGGCTCGATCCGCCTCACCACGGCGATGCTGTACGCCATTGCCTTCGTCTCGATGTTTACGATCGGCGGCCTGAGCGGCGTGAGCCACGCCGTGGTACCGTCGGACTGGCAGCAGCACGGCACGTACTACATCGTGGCCCACTTCCACTACGTGCTGTTCGGCGGCGCGATCATGGGCCTGTTCGCGGGGATCTACTACTGGTGGCCGAAGGTGACCGGCCGCTTGCTGGACGAGAAGCTCGGCAAGCTCCAGTTCTGGGTGATGCTGATTGGCTTCAACGTCACCTTCGGCCCGATGCACTTCCTGGGCATGGACGGGATGCCGCGCCGCGTCTTCACCTACCCGGAGGGCATGGGTTGGGACCTGTGGAACATGGTGGCCTCCATCGGCGCCTACCTGATGGCCTTCGGCGTGCTGCTGTTCATCCACAACGCGGCCGTCAGCCTACGGCGCGGCCAGCCCGCGGGCGGCGATCCCTGGGACGGGCGCACGCTGGAGTGGTCGATTCCTTCGCCGCCGCCGGCCTACAACTTCGCCACGATCCCGGTGGTCCACGGGCGTGATGCCTGGTGGCTGATGAAGCACCCCCATCGTGCCGAGCGCGAGGGCACGACCGATACGGACCGCGTGGACCTGCAGGTCGCCGGGCGCCACGTCGGCGTGGTCGAGACGCCGGACGACCCGAGCCGCGAGAGCCCGGCCGCGTACGAAGATGCGCATAGTCTGGGGATCCACCTGCCGGACGGCTCCTGGTTCCCGGTCATCACGGCTTTCGGACTGACCTTCTTCGCCGCCGGGCTGATCTTCGGGATGTGGCTGTCGGGGATTGGCCTGCTGATGATGGTCTTCGGCGCCTACGCCTGGTGCTACGAGCCGATCAACGGTTAGGCTGGCTTACCCATGTCGGTGGTGAGGCAGCGGCTCACCACCGACAGTCCCGGCTTCGTTAGGAACGGTTAGGGGAGACGAGGGTGGAGCACGCGGTCGCGACGGCCCACGCGGCGGAGCACGAGCACCGGACCAGCACCGGCCTCGACAATCGCAAGCTGGTGATGTGGGCTTTCCTGGCCTCGGACTGCCTGTTCTTCGGGTCGTTCATCTCGGCCTACATGATCTACCGCGGCCGCAGCCCGTCCGGTCCCTGCCCGCACGAGTGCGTGCTGAACGGCGTTCACTACGACGGCGTCTTCAACATCCCCTACACCTCGGTTAGCGCGTTCGTCCTGCTGATGAGCAGCCTGACGATGGTGCTCGCCCTGGCGGCGATCCAGCGCGGCAACCACCGCGGCCTGCGCATCTGGCTGCTGGCCACCGCGCTGCTCGGCTCGGTGTTCGTCGGCGGCCAGTACTTCGAGTTCACCACCTTCTACCAGAAGGGGCTCTCGCTGTCGTCGAACCTGTTCGGCACGACGTTCTTCGTTCTCACCGGGTTCCACGGCGCGCACGTGACGGTGGGTATCATCATGCTCCTGTCGCTGCTGCTGACGTCGCTGCTGGGGCGCCTGCCGGCGTCCGACAGCTTGACCGTGGAGCTGACCGGGCTGTACTGGCACTTCGTCGACGTGGTCTGGATCGTGATCTTCACGGTCGTCTATCTGCTGCCGATGTAGGACGGCATAGGCGGAGGAGAAGGCATGGCGACGCACCAGGAGATCGAGCCGGGCGGGCACGCCCATCCCGGCGCCAAGGAATACGTCCTCGTCGCCGTGGCGTTGGGGTTCCTCACCGGGATCGAAGTGGCGGTCTACTACATCGACGCCGTGCGGCCGTGGCTCGCGCACCTGCTGATCATCCTGTCGGCCGTCAAGTTCTTTCTGGTCGCGTCGTTCTTCATGCACCTGAAGTTCGACAACCGCCTCTTCTCGTCCCTGTTCGTCGGCGGCCTCATCCTCGCCATCTCGCTGGGAATCTCCCTGCTCGCGCTGTTCCACAACCTGTTCGTGTAAGCCCTCGCTCTGCAGGGTGAATGGCAAGACGGGGGTGGGTCGTCGAGACCCACTCCCGTCTTTGGCCTCCTGCGAGGAGCGGCTAAGGCTGCAGCGGGAGCCGCCACACGCCGTCGTCGGTCGCGGCGAACAGGTACCGCCCGTCGATCCCCAGCGCCAGGTCATTGATCGCGCGATCTTCGAGGCCGAGGGCATTCCAGGTGGCGCCGCCGTCGGCGCTGCCCTGTACGCCGTGCGCGGGGGAGCCCAGCCCCAGCCACAGGCGGTCGGGCGCACCGGGATCATAGGCCAGCCCGGCGATGGCTACTTCCTGTTCGGGCGTGCTGGCGTACCGCTGAACCTCCTGCCAGGTGCGGGCGTCGTCGTCGCTGCGCCCAACAACCGTCGGCGCGCCCGGGACGGCGCCGCCCGCGGCGAGGTAGTAGCGACCGGGTGCGCTTCCCTCGCCGCCGATTAGCCAGCGCGGGATCGTGCCCTGCACGCGGAAGGTCTGGGTCCAGGTCGCGCCGCTGTCCGCGCTCTCCCACAGCCCATCGCCGAAGTTGCGCCCGGCGTAGCAGCCGGCAGCACGGAACACGCGCGTGGCGTCGGTCGGATGCGCCTGGAGCAGTGCCACGCTGGCCACACACGGGCTGCCCGCCGGCGGCAGCTCGTCGCGCGTCCAGGATGCGCCGCTGTCGGCAGTGCGCAGGAAGTACAGCGTGTTGCCGCCCAGGAAGAAGACGTAGACGACGCGCGGATCGGCGGGACTCACGGCGATTGCCTGGACCGCCGCCCCCGCGACCGGCGGCGGCAGCAGCAGGTCCCAGCTCGCCGCGTCGTCGGCGGTACGGTACAGCCCGCCGGTGCCTTCGGCGTAGATCACCATGTGGTTCGTGGGGTCCACGGCCACCCAATGCGGGCCGCGGCGGGCCGGCGCGGGGGGGAGCGAGACGCGCGCCCAGGTCGCGCCGCCGTCGTCGCTGCGCAGGAGCCCGTCCTCGACGCGGGCGAAGAAGGCGCCGCTCCGCGGCGTGAACAGCTCGAGGACGCTGCCGGTCAGCCCCGTCGCCTCCCAGCTCGTGCCGGTCGCCAGCGCGTGGGGCGACGCGGCCGCCCGCGCCGGTCCCGCCAGGAGCACTGCCAGGCACACGCCGAGCCCGATCAAGGCGCCCATCGTTCCCTCCGCCTTCCGGCGCCGCGGGGGGGTGGTCCACCGCCACGGCACGATCGGCCAGTTGGTAATAGCACTGGATCGCCCCCGACGTCGCCCACTACTGGGAGAACAGCAGCGACTTGATGATCACGGGCACGACGTTGGCCGGCAGGATCAGCTCGCCGAGGTCGACGTAGTCGAACTCCTGGAGCTGGATGCCGTCGATCGAGACGACGGCGCCCCGCACGCCTAGCTCCTCCTTCAGCACGTCGCCGAGGGTCTTGCCCAGGTCGCCGTCGAGGAGCAGGACCAGCGGCAGCCCGCGCGCCACGCTGCGCGGCACGCCCTGGCAGATGCCCTCGGCCAGGGCCCGCACCCGCGGGTAGAGCGGGTCGCCCTGCCAGCGGAAGGCGAGCGCCACAGGGTCCTCGCCGTCGACGCGGTCGAAGCGCGCCGCCGCGGCACGGATGGCGGCCGCCACCTGTACCGGCGTGAAGTCGCCCGCGAGGTCCAGGCGCGGGAACAGGACCGGCAGGTTGCGCAGCGGCAACTGCGCGGTGTCGGAGATCGCGATCGTGCTGCCGCTCACCTGGGCCGAGAACTGCGACGCGCCGATCACGGTGGCGCGGATGCCCTGGGCGGTCTCCAGCAGGGGCAGGGTAATCCGCCCGTCGGCCAGCGCGGCGCGCAGCGCGGCGGCCAGGGCCGGGCCGAGGTCGGCGTAGTCGCGGGCCTCGCGCCCATAGACGTACTCGGCCACGCCGCCCGAGAAGGTAATCGCCTCCGGACGTGGCTCGGGCGGCAGCGGCTCGGTCAGCAGCAGGTCGCGGCCGAGCGCGTCGGGCGGCTCCTGGCGGATGAACGCCACCAGCGCATCGGCGAGCGCACGGACGAGCGCGGCCTCGTCGCCGGCCGACAGCGGCTCGCCGAGGGCCAGGCGCAGGCCGGCCCACTCGGCCGCCTGCCGGGCTGGGCCCTCGATGCGGACGAGCGCGCCGCTGGCGTCGCGCGCGACGAGCCGCCCGCCCACGGCGATCGCGGCCGTGTGCAGCACCGCGCCGTCGCGGACGAGGGCGAGCTTGCTCGTGCCGCCGCCAACGTCGACGTTGAGCAGCGTCTGGCCGCGGGCGCGGGAGAGCGCGGCTGCGCCGGAGCCGCGCGCGGCCATCGCCGCCTCCAGGTGGTGGCCGGCCGAGGCGCAGACAAACTTGCCCGCCTCGGCGGCGAACAGGTCGGCGATAGCGCGGGCGTTCGTCCGCTTCAGCGCCTCGCCGGTGAGGATCACGGCGCCCGTGTCGACGGCGGCGCGGGCCAGGCCGGCGGCGCGGTAGGCCGCGTCGACGAAGGCGTCGAGCCGGGCGGCGTCGATGCGGTTGTCGGGCAGGTAGGGCGTCAGCAGGATCGGCGAGCGCCAGAGGACCTCGCGCTCGACGACGACGAAGCGGCTGGAGAGCGCGTCGGCCAGCCGCTGCAGGAGCACGCGCGCGAACATCAGGTGCGAGGTCGAGGAGCCGACGTCCACGCCCACCGTGGTCAGCTCGACGTGGTCGAGCTTCCAGAGCACCTGCTCCAGCTCGGCGAGGTCGGCCTCGGTCAGCTCGGCATCGTCGCCGTGGTGGTCCACGAGGTGGGCGAGGTCGGCTAGCGCGCGCGCGCTAGGAGCGCGCCGCGGGTGCGGCTGATGCATGCTCACTCCTGGCGCGGGGATCGGCGGCGCCGGGTCGCGCTCACTCCCCGCTGCACCAGGGAACCATCGAGCGCATGTGGCAGGTGGCGCCGTTGCGGCGCACCTCGTCCTCGAACAGGGCGTGGATCGCGGGGTCCTCGTCGGCGTACTCGATCTGGGCGCCGCCCTGCTTCACGTCGACGTCCGACGTCTCCTCGCCGGCACGGATGGCGCCGCCCAGGTCGTAGCGGCGGCTGCCCCAGCGCAGCGCCAGGTAGCGCGCCGGCTCGGGGCCGCTGTTGAAGTGCTGGTGGAACCAGTTCTGCGGCGGCACGACCATCGTGCCGGGGCGCCAGTCCACCTTGCGCCACTCCTCGCCCTCGGGCCAGAGCAGCGAGTAGCCCTTGCCGTTGAGGATCACGACGTGGGCGCCCGGCCCGTGGCGGTGCGCCTTCTTGTAGGTGCCGATCGGGAACTCGGAGACGTGCGCGGCCATCGTGTTGTCGGCCAGCTCGAACATGACGTTCTTGCCGCCTGCGCCGCGCTCCTTCCAGGTGTACAGCTCGATCGCGCGCGTGTCGGGCACGAAGTTGGTGCAGAGCACGTAGTTGCGGCGGGCGCGGTACAGCTTGCCCTCGCCGTCGAAGAAGCTCTCCTGGCCGGCGAAGCGGTCGTCGAAGACGAACGGCGTCTCGAAGACGAAGCGCAGGTTGTGGAACAGGTTCATCACCACCGGCGCGTTGGTGACGGCCAGGTAGCGGGCCGGGCGGTCGCCGCGGCCGTTGTAGTGGCGGTGCCAGGCGTTCAGCGGGATCGCGAACAGGCTGCCCGGCTTCCACTCGAAGGAGACCTTGCGCCCCTCGTCGTACCAGACCTGGGTCGAGCCGTTCCCCTCGAGGATGTAGACCATCTCCTCGAAGAGCTGCCGACCCGGGTTGAGCGCTCCGCCGGGCGGGATCTCGCAGACGTAGGCGTCGTTGGTGCCGCCGGTCCCCTCGAGGTTGATGAAGGTGCCGCGGCCACCCTTGCGCGGCCAGGGAGCGAGCTCCACCGTGCTGAGGTCTTCGACGGCAAAGCCCTCGATGACGGGAATGCCCTCCTGCCGCTGGAACTCGCGGTAGGCGTTGATCCGCTCCAGCGTGGGGTGCTCAGTGGTGACTTCCGTAGCCATGCTACCCCCTTCCTGCCGCGCGCTGACGAGGGTGGGGATAGCATACGCCGAGGGCGCCGTCAAATGGGCGAACAGCAAAGGGGCGGCCCTGCGCGGGCCGCCCCGGGGGCGTCTCGGGAACGGGAACCGGCTACTCGGCGGCGCTCCCCGCGCCGGCGGGCACCTTCTCGGCCTCGTCCGCCGCGGACGCGGCCTCCTCGGCGGGCGGCTCCGGCACCTCGTCCATCACGCCGATGTCCTGCGCGGCGTGCGGCCAGGCCGACGGGGGAGTCTTGCCCATCTTCTCGACGCCGCTCATGATCCAGTGCATGTTCTGGTCGTTCTCGGCCGTGCCGGGCACCAGCAGGCGCTCCTTCGGCCAGAGTAGGTCGGCGCGGTTGTAAGAGGCCAACTCGAAGCCAGAGGTCATCGTCAGCGCGTCGAACGGACAGGCTTCCACGCACAGGCCGCAGTAGATGCAGCCGCCCGCCTCGATGTCGAAGCGGTCGAGCAGCTTGCGGCCATCCTCGCCACGGTGGGTATCCATGTGGATCACGCCAACCGGACAGGCGCTGGCGCAGATCGCACAGGCCACGCAGCGCGCGTCGCCGTTCTTGAGATCGTAGACGAGCCGCGGCAGACCCCGGAAGCCCACGGACAGCGGCAGGCGCTGCTCCGGATACTGGACCGTTACGGGCTGGGTCAAGCTCGTGAAGAAGTGCTTGAGCGTCGTCCACATGCCGCCGGCGATACCGGACATAAGCTCTCCAGTGCGCAGTATTGAGTACTGAGTACTAAGCCCGAGCTTCCCACTCCGTACTCAGTACTGGGCACTCAGTACTTCAGATTATCGGTCAACCTCGCCCATCACGATGTCGATGCTGCCCAGGATCACGACCACGTCGGCTACCTTGTGTCCTATCAAGAGCGGTGCCAGCGCGGTCAGGTTGATGAAGCTCGGCGGTCGGATGTGCAGGCGGTAGGGCTCGACCTTGCCATCGGCCTGGACGTAGAAGCCGAGCTCCCCCTTGGGGCTCTCGGTTCGCGCGTAGGCCGAGCCGCGGGCCGGCCGGAACAGGCGCGGCAGCTTGGCCTTGATCTCCCCCGGCGGCAGGTCGCGCAGCGCCTGCTCGATGATGCGCACGCTCTGCCGCATCTCGGCGACGCGGATCAGGTAGCGGTCGTACGCATCGCCGTTGTAGCGGACCGGCACGTCGAATTCAAACCGGTCGTAGATGCCGTAGGGCTCGGCGCGCCGGACGTCGTACTGGATGCCGCTGGCGCGCAGCACCGGCCCGGTCACGCTGTAGGCAATGGCCAGCTCGGGCGGCAGGATCCCCACGTTGCGGGTGCGAGCAATGAAGATCTCGTTGTTGGTCAGCAGCCGTTCGTACTCGTCGATCTTGTCCGGCATGATCTCGACGAAGCGCCGGATCGCCTCGACGCCGTCCTCGGGCACGTCGCGGCTCACCCCGCCGTAGCGGATGTAGGTCAGGGTCAGCCGGGCGCCGCAGCACATCTCGAAGATGTCGAGGATGCGCTCGCGCTCGCGGAACGTGTACAGCAGCGGCGTGAAGAACGTGCCGACGTCCGCGGCGAAGGTGCCGATCGCCACCATGTGCGAGGCGATGCGCTGCAGCTCGCACATGATCACACGGATGTACTGCGCGCGCTCGGGGACCTCGATGCCGGCGAGCTTCTCGAGGGCCATCGCATACGGGAGGTTGGTCGACATCGCCGCCAGGTAGTCCAGGCGGTCGGTGAAGACGACGTCCTGCAGGTAGGTACGGGACTCGCTGAGCTTCTCGACGGAACGGTGGAGGTAGCCCATCACCGGCCGCGCCGCCACGACCGTCTCGCCGTCGAGGGTGAGGATCAGGCGGAAGACGCCGTGCGTGCTGGGGTGCTGCGGCCCCATGTTGATCGTGATGAGGCTGCCTTCGCGCGAGATCACCTCGCTCGCGTTGAGCGACGTTGCCAGCGCCATATCGTCTCCACCGCTACCGACTCTCCTAATTATCCCACAGGCTCCGGGCACGGTCAAAGCAGGCAAGGCGCGTGCTGGCATTTCTGGCGCCGGCTATGCCACATGTGACATCCTAGGCTAGCGGCGCCGCGGACCGGTTCGAATTCGACCCAGGGGGGGACGGATGGGCAAGAATCGGGTGCTCGCCCTGCTCCTAGCGACCAGCCTCGGCTGCGCGGTGGGCTGCGCCGAGGGCGCCAGGTCGGCGCGCGCGCCGACCGC
>Ga0070739_10004016_pt1 | contig 17839 bp, 13 predicted proteins | sample Coa_R1_7_FD_66445 | JGI IMG/M metagenome (GOLD analysis project Ga0070739, IMG submission 66445) | Surface soil microbial communities from Centralia Pennsylvania, which are recovering from an underground coalmine fire - Coalmine... | ecosystem: Environmental > Terrestrial > Soil > Unclassified ... | reverse complement strand
GTTCGTGCTCGGCTCGTCGGGGGCGGGGATCATCTGGCACGAGTTCATGGAGCGCGCCCTCGAGGGCGAGCCGGTCGAGTGGTACGACCCGCCAGAAGGACTCGTGCGTGGCACGGTTTGTGCAAATTCAGGCTATCTTCCCGGCCCGGAGTGTGGACGCACCGTGACGGATTGGTTCCTGGCCGAGCATCCGCCGCACGCTGCGAATGCGCCGCGCGCCCGCGTGGCGATCAACACGCGGTCGAACAAGCTGGCGACGGCCTACTGCCCGCTGTCCGAGATTGCCTTCCGCACCTTCGGAGGGAACCCGAGCGGCGAGGGGCCGTACGCGCCGACCGAGTACTGCGACCTGCACGGCCCGCAAACGGGCCGGGCGGCCGCGCCCTGGGAGGCCGCAGCGGCAGCGCCGACCGCGACTGCGACGCCGCGCCCGCCAACCGCTACGCCGACCGCCGTCAGCTCGCGCGTTCCCCTCGGCCCGGCCCTGGCGCCGCTCCCGACCTGGACGCCGACCGCTCTGCCGACGGCAACGGCGCCGCCGACCGCGACCCGCGTCATCCCGACGATGGGCGCGCTGCCCTTCCAGGTCCTGGCCGCGGCCTTCGTGCCGACGCCGACGCCGTCGCCGGTACGGCTGTACCACCCGTGGGCCCAACTCCCGGCCGCTGTGGCGCTCACTTTTCCTCGCCCGGAGCAGCCAGCCGACTCGACCGTGCCCATCCTCGGGAGCGCATCTTTGCCGTTCTTCGAGCGCTACGCGGTAGAATACGGTGAGGGCGATTCGCCGTCTGCCTGGGAGCCGGTGGGCTCCGTTCGGAGGCAGCCCGTACAGGACGGCGTCCTGGAGACCTGGGACACGTCGGTCCTCCCAGATGGGCTCTACACCTTGCGTCTCACGGTGACCGACAATCGAGGCTACCAGCAAACGGCACAGCAGCTCGTACACATCCGGCATTCAGACAATCTCGGGGCGGAGATTCGGAGGCAATAAATGGCCATGGTCCTGGACGACGCGGCCCGCACCGGGGATGCGCCGTCGCGCAAGCGCATCCTGATCGCGGACGACGACGCGGCGATCCGTGGGCTGCTCAAGGAGTTCCTCGGCAACGAGGGCTTCGAGACGGTAGAGGCGCGCTCGGGCAAGGAGGTGCTGCAGGCCGCCAGCGCCGCCGAGCCGGACCTGATGCTGCTCGACTTGCGGATGCCCGAGTGGGACGGCATGGAGATCATGCGCCGCCTCAAGGAGCGTGATCTCTCGATTCCGGTCGTTTTGATGACCGCCTATGGGACGTCGAGCTCGGCGATCCAGGCCATCCAACTCGGCGCTTTCGACTACCTGACCAAGCCGTTCGAGCTGGACGACGTCCTGCTCACGGTAAAGCGGTTCTTCGACCACGAGCGCCTGGCCTCGGAGGTCCGCAAACTGCGCGGCCAGCTCGAAGGCCGCGATCTGACCGAGCGCATCATCGGCAACACGGCCGCGATGCAGGCCGTGTACAAGATGATCGGCCGCGTTGCTCAGACCGACGCCACAGTCCTCGTCACCGGCGAGACGGGCACGGGCAAAGAGCTCGTCGCCGAGGTCCTTCACCTGTTCTCTGCCTACCGCGATGGTCCCTTGGTGAAGGTGAACTGCGCGGCGCTGCCCGAGACCCTGCTCGAGAGCGAGCTGTTCGGGCACGAGAAGGGCTCCTTCACGGGCGCCATCGCCCAGCACAAGGGCCGCTTCGAGATGGCCCACAAGGGAACGATCTTCCTCGACGAGATCGGCGAGATGACCCTGGCCACCCAGAAGAAGCTCCTCCGCGTGCTGCAGGAGAAGGAGTTCGAGCGCGTCGGGGGCACGGTGCCGGTCAAGGTCGACTGCCGCGTCGTGACGGCCACGAACCGCAACCTGCGCCACGAGGTCGAGCAGGGGCGGTTCCGCGAGGACCTCTTCTACCGCCTGAACGTGATCGCCATCCACATGCCGCCGCTGCGCGAGCGCAAGGAGGACATCCCACTCCTCGTCGAGCACTTCCTGAACAAGTACCGCTACACGGCCGGGGCGCCGCCCGCTCGGATCTCTGAGGGGGCGGTAGAGCTGCTGATGGAGCACGACTGGCCGGGCAACGTCCGCGAGCTCGAGCACTCGATCCAGCGCGCCGTCGTGCTGGCTCAGGGAAAGGTCATCACGAAGGAGCACCTGATGCTCGACCCGGCCAAGGAGCTGGGCGTGATCAACCTGGACCAGAAGCTCCAGCAGGGCGAGACCCTGACCCAGATCATGTCCGGCATCGAGGCCTATCTGGTCAGTCGAGCGCTGGAGCGCAACAAGGGCAATCGGCACGAGACGGCGCGCCTGCTGGGGCTGGACCTGTCCGGCCTGGAGCGCAAGCTCGAGGAGTACGGTCTGGCTGGGACTTGAGCCAGCGCCGTCGAGAACGGACCCAGCGCGGGCCAGGGCGATCCCCCGGCCCGCACGCGCCGGCCAGCCATGGCCCGGCGCGCGAGGGAGGAGACAGCAGCATGGTCGACAACCTGGAGAGCCTGGACGATCTGGAGGAGGAGGACGGCAATCGGGGGTTCGCCGCCGCCGCCATCGTGGGCAGCGCCGTCATCGCCGGCGTCGTCGCCTACATGATCCGGCGCTCGCGCCAGCCGCCGCCCGAGCCCGAGCCGGTCCTGAGTGGGGGCGCCTGGGAGCGCGCGCGCGACCTCGCCTTCAGCGACGAGCGGGCGCAGGCCACGCGCGATTTCCTGATCGACAAGGTACTGCCGGAGCTGAAGCCGGCCCTGCTCGGCATCCTCGAGGAGGTCGAAGACCTCGTGGATGACGGGTTCCGGCGCGCGGAAAAGGCCATCAAGTCGCTGTAACAGACGCTCAGGGTAGTGGGCGGTAACGAGGCCGTCCCGGCACGACGCGCCGGGACGGCCTCGTTACGTCACGGCAGGACTGCCTGTCCGCGCGCCTTCCGCGTCTGGCTCATGGGCTCTACGAGCCAGGACAGCCTCGCTACCTCACGGCTTGGGGGCCTCGCTGGCCGCCGCATCGGGGAGCTTCAGCTCGTTCACGACGCCGGTCAGGCCGGGCGTCGCCTGCACGACCGCGACGATTGCGGCGGCCTGGCCAGCGTCCCGCGGCCGGCCGCGCAAGTAGGCCACGCCGTCGACGATCGTCACGTCCACGCGCGGGTTCGCGAGCCCTTGCTCGACCAGGCGCTCCCGCGCCGCCCGCGCGAGCTGCTCGTCATGGGGCAGGCCCGTGAGATGGCCGCCACCGCGCCGCTGCCGTCCAGCACCAGGCTGAAGCCCCTCGCGCTCAGCGCGGCCGAGTAGACCCAGCAGGGCGGACGGGCCCACCAGGGAGCCCAGCAGGAATCCGGCCAGCGTCCCAAGCGCGAACCCCAGGAGCCACCTCACCGTTGTACCCTCCGCGTCGCGTACCCTCGCCTGGTTACAGTATCGCACGCGCTGCCGCGGCGCAGCCACGTCGCGCGCCGCGTCGGGTCGCTGCACACCGCGTGCCGGGCCGCGCCTGTATTGGCCTGGCACGCATCTTGCTAATAGTCCACGACCATCAGGTGAGACCGCGAGAGAAGAGAGAGATCCCGTGGAACTCGAACTATCGCAGGACCCGTCGGCCATCCAGTCCGTGCGCGTCTCGGCGCGCCTGGTCGCGGCGAACTACATCCTGGAGCTGTCCTCGCTCGAGCTGCAGCAAGCGATCAGCGAGGAGCTAAACGAGAACCCGGCCCTCGAGATGGTCGATGTCCCCACCTGCGCCGTCTGCGGCACCGAGCTGCAGGGCAGCGTGTGTCCGCGCTGCCTGCAGCGCCAGAAGGGCGACGCGCTGAGCCCGCCGATCGGCGATGGCGCCTATGAGGACCAGGTCCACCAGCCGGTCGGCGCCACGGACGAGGAGTTCGACCCGCTCACCCTGGTGGCCGCCGAGGAGACGCTCGCAGAGCGACTGCTCGCCGACCTCGGCTCCCTCCTCGACGAGGAAAACATGCCTATCGCCGAGTTCCTCGTCGGCAGCCTGGACGACAAGGGCTACCTCTCCTGCACCGTGGAGGAAGCCGCCTACGAGCTGGAGGTCGAGCCCCGCCGCGTCCGGCGGGTGCTGGAGGTGCTCCAGGGGCTGGAGCCGATTGGCGTGGGCGCGCGGAGCCTGCGCGAGTGCCTGCTCATCCAGATCGCCTACCTGGAGCGACTCGGCATCGAGCAGCCACACGCCCGCGAGATCGTCGACGGCCACCTGATGGAGCTGGGCGAGCGGAAGTTCAGCAAGATCGCCCAGGAGCTGCGGATCTCCACGGACGCCGTGGCCGCGGTGTGGGAATTCGTCAAGACAAAGCTCAACCCCCATCCGGCCCACGGCTTCTCGGCCACCAACGACCGCGACCGCGACACCCGCTCGATGTACATCCTGCCGGACGTGATCATCAACCGCAAGGAGGACGGCTCGTTCGAGATCGACGTCGTGGAGTCCAAGCGCTTCTTCCTGCGCATCAACCCGATGTACGCGCAACTCGGCGGCAACATGGTAAAGGACACCATGGCCCTCGACGCCGACGACCGCAAGCACGTCCAGCAGTATGTCAGCCGCGCCAAACTGTTCATCGCCAACATCAACCAGCGGCGGCAGACACTGTACAACATCACGCGCTGTCTGGTCGATCGCCAGCGCGAGTTCCTCTGCGAGGGCATCCGCCACCTCAAGCCGCTCAGCCGCGCCGCGATCGCCGAAGAGCTGGGCATCCACGAGTCGACGGTGAGTCGGGCGACGGCCGCGAAGTACGTGATGCTGCCGACCGGCGAGGTGATCCCCTACAGCCACTTCTTCACGCCGTCGCTCAGCATCAAGGACGTGATCAAGGAGTTCGTGGAGCACGAGAACCGCCCGCTCACCGATGCCGAGATCGCCGAGCACCTGCGGGAGCGCGGGATCCACATCGCGCGGCGCACGGTCGCCAAGTACCGCATGCAGCTCAACATCCTGCCCTCCTCTCTGCGCTAGTAGTCGGGGACACCTGATGTGAGTAGTGTTTGCCGTTGCAAACACTACTCACATCAGCAGCAACGGAGTACTAGCCGGTCCACCACGCGGTGTGCGGGTCGCCCTCCCCCGTGCACCGCGCTTTCATGCCGCGCTGACCCGTCCGGCCTCGGGTGGCGCCCTCGGCCGCCCCCGGCGCGCTCCGCGCGTCTGCCTGCGCATCGGACCGGCGCTGGCGCGCCCCGCGGCCGATGGCCTATCGTTAAGTCACATGGCCCTTCAAAGTGGCATTGACCCCCGCTAGGCATACGCACCCAGATCAACCGGGACCGGTCAGCGGAAGGTGGACGGTGGACAAGGTCGTGCTCGCCTACTCCGGCGGACTGGATACGTCCGTCGCGATTCCCTGGCTCCACGAGCATTACGGTCTGGACGTGATCGCCGTGACGGTCGACGTCGGCAACGAGCGCGACTTCACAACGATCCGCGAGAAGGCGCTCCGGACCGGCGCCTCGACCGCCTACGTCGTCGACGCCAAGGACCTGTTCGTGCGCCACTTCGTCTATCCGGCGCTGCAGTCGGGCGCCGTCTATCAGGGCACCTATCCCCTGGCCACGGCCCTGGCCCGCCCGCTGATCGCCAAGATCCTGGTCGACTACGCCCGCCAGGAGGGCGCCACGGCCGTGGCCCACGGCTGTACCGGCAAGGGCAACGACCAGGTGCGCTTCGACGTGTCCGTGGGCGCGCTCGCGCCGGACCTGAAAGTCATCGCGCCGGTGCGCGAGTGGCGCTGGGGCCGTGACGAGGAGATCGCCTACGCCGCTGCGCACGATATCCCGGTGCCGATCACGGCCAGCAGCCCTTACAGCATCGACGAGAACCTGTGGGGGCGCAGTATTGAGGCAGGCGTGCTCGAGGATCCCTGGGTCGAGCCGCCGGACGACGTCTGGGCCTGGACGACCGACCCGGCCCGGGCGCCGGACGAGCCCGCCTACGTCGAGATCGACTTCGAGCGCGGCGTGCCGCTGGCGCTCGACGGCGAGCGGCTGGACGGCGTCACGCTCATCACGCGGCTGAACGAGCTGGCCGGCGCGCACGGCGTGGGGCGCCTCGACCAGGTCGAGGACCGCCTAGTCGGCATCAAGTCGCGCGAGGTCTACGAGGCGCCGGCCGGCGTGGTCCTCCACGCCGCCCACCGCGAGCTGGAGCGCCTCACTCTGAGCAAGGACCAGGCGCAGTTCAAGGAGCTGGTAGCGAGCCAGATGGCGAGCCTGATCTACAACGGGCTGTGGTTCTCCGCCCATCACCAGGACCTGGCCGCCTACGTCGCCAGCTCGCAGCGGTTCGTCAGCGGGACGGTGCGGGTGAAGCTATACAAGGGCGGCTGCCGTGTCGTCGGCCGCGCCTCCCAGCACTCGCTGTACAATCGCAGCCTGGCTACCTACGACAAGGGCGACGCCTTCTCCCACGAGGCCGCCGTGGGCTTCATCCAGCTCTGGGGACTCTCGCTGCGGACGCAGGCCGCCGCCCAGCCGCTCAGCGCCGGCGCCGCCAGCCTCGAGCTGCCCGAGCCGCTCGCGGACTGAGCGGCGATGAAGCAGTGGGGTGGCCGCTTCGAGAAGGCGGCCAGCGCGAGCGCGGAGGCGTTCGGGGCCTCCCTGCCCTTCGACGTTCGCCTGTACGCCGAGGACATCCTGGGCAGCATCGCCCACTGCCGCATGCTCGCTCGCCAGGGCATCCTCGGCGGCGATGCGGCGCGGCGGATCGTGGCCGGGCTGGGGGAGGTCTACCGCGAGCTCGACGCGGGCGGCGTGCCGCTGGACCTGGCCCTCGAGGACGTGCACACCCTCGTCGAGGCGCGTCTGGCGGCGCGGCTGGGCGACGACGCCGGCCGCCTCCACACGGCTCGCAGCCGCAATGACCAGGTCGCGCTCGACCTGCGCCTGTTTGCCCGCGCCGCCGCCGTCGAGCAGGTGGCCGTGCTCGTCGCGCTGCAGCGCGCCCTGCTGGAGCGCGCGGAAGCGTACCCGGATACGGTGATGCCGGGCTACACCCACCTCCAGCGCGCCCAGCCGGTCCTGCTCGCCCACCACCTGCTAGCCTACGTGGAGATGCTCGACCGCGACGCTGGCCGCCTGCGCGACGCCTACCGCCGCACGAACGCGCTGCCGCTCGGGGCCGGCGCGCTGGCCGGCGTGCCGTATCCCACCGACCGGCGCTACGTCGCCGAGCTGCTGGCCTTCGACGACGTGATCCCGAACAGCCTGGACGCCGTGTCCGACCGCGACTTCGCCGTCGAGATCGTCGCCGCCCTGGCGCTGCTGCAGGCGCACCTGTCGCGGCTCGGCGAGGAGTGGGTCCTCTGGTCCAGTGCCGAGTTCGGCTTCGCGGAGATCGACGAGGCCTATGCCACCGGCAGCTCGATCATGCCCCAGAAGCGCAACCCGGACACGGCGGAGCTGATCCGCGGCAAGGCCGGGCGCGTCTACGGGCACCTCATGGGGCTGCTCACGGTGCTGAAGGGGCTGCCGCTCGCCTATAACAAGGACCTGCAGGAGGACAAGGAAGCCTTCTTCGACGCGGTGGATACGGCGCGAGCCTGCACGGGCATCGCCGCGGAGATGGTGGCCGCGACGACCTTCCGGCGCGAGCGCCTGGCCGCCGCCGCCGGCGCCGACTTCAGCACGGCGACCGACCTGGCCGACCACCTGGCCCGGCAGGGCGTGCCGTTCCGCGAGGCCCACGCCGTGGTGGGAGCACTGGTCCGCTACTGCCTGGCTAACGGTCGCGAGCTGCCAGACCTCACCCTGGACGAGCTGCGGCGCTACTCGCCGGCCTTCAGGGCCGACGCTGTCGGGATCACCGCCGAGCGCGCCGTCGCCGCGCGCCGCTCGGCCGGCGGCACGGCGCCCGAGCGGGTGCGCGAGGCGCTGGCCGACGCCACGCGCCGCGTGCGAGCCAGCGAGGCCTGGGTCGCCGAGCGACGAGCCGCCCACCCGACCGTCGCCGCGTTGCTGGAGCGCCCATGGGACCTCCCGCCGCGCTGACCGTCCAGGTGGCGACGACGCCCGCCGCCTGGGCGCAGGTGCTCGCCATCCGGCTCAACGTCTTCGTCTACGAGCAGGGCGTGCCGCTCGCGGAGGAGCTCGACGAGCACGACCCCGAGGCGCTGCACCTGCTGGCCTATCTCGGCGGGCGGCCGGTGGGCACCGGTCGCTACTACGCGGAGGGCGAGCGGGCCGTGATCGGCCGCATGGCCGTGCTGCCCGCGGCGCGCGGGGCGGGCGTGGGCGCGGCGATCCTGGGTGAGCTGCTGCGGCAGGCGCAGGAGCGCGGGCTGCGGGCGGCGACCCTGGCCGCGCAGCTCCACGCCCGACCGTTCTACGCCCGCTTCGGCTTCGTCGCTAGCGGCCCCTACTTCCTCGACGGCGGCATCCTCCACCAGCGCATGGATCGGGCGCTCTGAGCCCGGCTAGGGCATCACCAGGCCGCCGTTGACGTGGAGGGTTTGGCCGGTGATGTAGCGAGCGCGGTCGCTGGCGAGGAAGAGTACCGCGTCGGCGATGTCCTCGGGCTCGCCGGTGCGACCGAGGGGGATACCGCGTGCGCGCTCCGCCCACTCCTCCGCCGAGTACTTGCCACGCACCCGCTCGGTCGCTGTGGGTCCGGGCGCGACGGCGTTCACGGTGATCCCGTAGGGCCCGAGCTCGAGCGCGAGCGCCTTGGTGAAGCCGATGATGCCGGCCTTGGCCGCCGAGTAGTGGACCCGCGGCGCCGAGCCCGTCACACCGTAGTTGGACGACACGTTGACGATGTGGCCGCTACGCTGCTCGATCATCAGGCGGGCCACCGGCCGCGAGCAGAGGTAGGCGCCCTTCAGGTTGACCCCGACCACACGATCCCACTCGTCCTCTTCCAGGTCGACGAAGCGGCTGGTCAGCGAGCCGCCGGCGTTGTTCAGGAGTACGTCGACGCCGCCCCAGGCCTCCTGCACGCGCGCCACGGCCGCCTCGACCTCGGCGCGGCGCGTCACGTCGGCCTGCAGGGCGAGGGCTCGGCCGCCGTCGCGCTCGATGGCCGCCACGGTGTCGGCCGCCGCGTCGGCGCGCAGGTCGAGCGCCGCGACCGCCGCCCCCGCGCCGGCCAGGCGCAGGGCGCAGGCGCGGCCGATGCCGCTGCCCGCACCCGTTACGATCGCGTGCTTGCCGGCTAGCTCCACGCTGCCTCCCTTCGTTGCCACCGAGCCGGCGCTCCGCCTAGCCCGCCGATCTTCCCAATGCGCTGGGAAGGGGCGCCACTGCGCGGATGCTACTTCAATAGCCGCCGCAGGGCGTCGTAGGCCGGACGCGGCGTGCCGTCTGGATTGGTGATGGCCCAGTAGGTCTGCTCCTGGTCCGGCTTCCAGGCCGGGTCCGCGAACGTCCAGACGATCATCGGTCCCAGCCAGGGCCGCCAGTGGTCGCGGGCATACTCGACGGCGCGGGCGAGATAGTCGGCCTTCTCCTCCTCGCTGACGGCGTGCCAGCGATAGGGCGAGTCCGGCCGTGGATCGCTAGTCCAGCCCATCTCCAGAATGGCGATGCGCTTGTCGCCGTCGCCGTTCTCTTCCATGATCTGGCGCAGGTCCTCGACGTGGCGGAAGCTGTAGGCGCGGCGTAGGTTCTCGGGGCTGGGATCGTTGTTCGTCAGGGCCGGGTCGCGCGCCACGTCGCCCGGGTCGGCCTCGGGCGGGGACTTGAAGCCGGCGGCGTGGACGCCCAGCAGGTCGAAGTTGCCCTTCGCCCCGGCCGCGTACATCTCCTTAAGGTAGACCGTGTCGGCGCGGGCGTGGTCGCTCATGTCGGTGGTTGGGGAGAGGCCGCCGGTGATGACGAGCGCGTCCGGATCGCCCAGCTTGATCGCCTGGTGGGCCACCTGGAGCAGCCGCACGTACTGGGCGGCGTCGGGCGGCTGGTCGCCCCACTCGCGGGCGAGATTCGGCTCGTTCCAGACCTCGTAGGCGGCGATGCGGCCCTTGTAGCGCTTGGCCACGGCATAGATGAAGTCGCCCCAGTCGGACATCCGATCGGGCGGACCGACTTCGGGGAAGACGCGGTCGGCGCGCGCCCAGGCCGGCTGCATGTCCAGGCGGACCATTAGCTTGAGGCCGGCCTTGTTGACGGCGTCGACGATGCGGTCCGGCTCGGCCCACTCGAAGCGTCCCTGGGTATCGCCCTCGATGAAGGCCCAGGGGAAAATCTGCTTGACCCAGGTGAACCCGGCCGCGCGAGCCAGCTCGAGATCGCGCTGAGTCGTGTCCGGGTAGCCCCAGAGATGGATCTGCACGCCCACGCCCGTGGGCGGGGCGGGGCCGCCCTTCAGGAACGGCAGCGCGCCACAGGCGCTCAGGAGAAACGCGGCGCCGACGAGAGCGGCGCTCCAGCGCAGTCGCGACCTTGCCACCAGGTGCCCCCAACGTATCAGACCAGCTCGCCGAGGGGCTGGAAGGCCAGGTGCTCGTCCGCTCCCCCGGATCCCTTGGGTCCTCTGCGATTGTGACGAAATCGTTATGGAAGCTGTCCCGACCGGCGCGCGTCGAGGAGTCGGTTGTAGGCGGCGCGCGGCGAGCCATCGGGATTGCTGATCGACCACCAGTACTCTTCGTTCTGCTGCGTCCAGCCCGGCGCGGCCAGGTTCCAAAGACACATCACACCGATCCAGGGCGACCAGTTCTGGTTGGCCCAGCGATAGGCGCCCACGATGTAGTCCGCCTTCTGGTCCTCGGTCACGCGGTGCCAGGCATAGGCGGGGTGGACCTCGTCGGAGGTCCAGCCAAACTCCAGCAGCCAGACCTGCTTGGCGTCGTCGCCGTTCCGGACCATGACGTCTCGCAACTGCTCGACGCGCCGGAAGCTGAAGCTCGGGTGCCCGCCGTAGGAGCGATCGGCGGCGACCTCGTCGGGGCTCATGTTCGGCGGCGCGCGGTAGCCCGCGCCGTGCGCGCCGAGGACGTCGAAGTACGCCGCCCCGCCGGCGTCGTAGATCCACTGCAGGTAGGTATCGTCGGGCCGGGCGTCGTCGTTGTCCGTGCCGGTAGGCGTCAGCCCGGCCGTGATGATCGTCATCTGCGGGTCGACGCTCTTCGCCGCCTCGTAGGCAGCCTTCAGCAACCGTACGTACTGGCCGGCCTGGTCCTGGTTGATGGGAGCCTTGCCCCACTCCCGCGCCAGGTTCGGCTCGTTCCAGACCTCGATGGCGTGGACGCGCCCGATCGGCGAGCCCGTACCGTAACGAGTGGTGAAGGCACGGATGAAATCCGCGTAGTCCTCGAAGCGGACCGGCGGCGACTCGTTCGCGCCTTGCACGGAGCCGGCCACCGCCCAGTCGGGCGGAAAATCGATGCGAGCGAGGATCTTGATGCCGGCCGCGGTCGAGGCGCTAACCACACGATCGGCCTCGCGCCAGTCGAAACGGCCCTTCCCCTGGCCCTCGATCTCGCGCCACTGGAAAAGAGTCTTCTGCCAGCCGAAGTTCAGCTCCTTCAGCCGATCGAGGTCGCGCTGCGTCGTATTAGGCTCGCCCCAGATGAAGATGTTCATGCCGTACTCGGGGCTCGCCGCAGAGTAGGCGCCGAGTCGCACGTAATGGCCGGGCGTCGTCGTGATCGTGCCGCCGACCGAGGCCGCGGGCTGCGCAGCGCCCGCCGCCGCAGCCGGCGCGCCGTTGGCCAGCGCCGGCACGCCGTTGGCCGCCCCGCCGGCCGAGAAGTCGTCGGGCACGGTGACCGTGCCGGGCGCCGTCGGCGCGCCGAGGGCGGGCAGCGCCAGCGCGGCCGGCGTGCCGGAAGGCAGCGGCCCGAGCGCCGTATCGGGTGATGTGGCGCTCGCATCGGCCGCCTGGTCAGGCGGTGGCGCGCCAGCCGTGGTAGGCGCGGCGCTGTGCGCGACGAGGTAGCTGCCGGCCACCCAGCCGGTGCTGCCCTGGGCGTCGTAGCTCACGCGGAACCACTGCAGGTCCCCGCCCGCCACCGGCCCCTCCAGCACCTGGACGTTGGCGCCTTCGGTCAGCACGGCGCGCGTCGCCCCCTGCGGGGACGGCTCGGCGTGGACGCGCAGCCCGACGCCGCCGGTACCGACGACGTCGGCGCTGGCGCCGGCTGCCAGACCGCCGGTTCCCGGCGATGCGGCAGCACCGGCCTGCGCCGGCGTGGACGGAGTCTGGGCGGCCGTCGTGCCGTTCGGCGCGCCGGCGGTGGTCGGCGCGGTGCCGCGCGCGACCAGGTAACGACCGGCCACCCAGCCGGTGCTGCCCTGGGCGTCGTAGCTCACGCGGAACCACTGCAGGCCCCCGCCCGCCACCGGCCCCTCCAGCACCTGCACCACGGTGCCGTCAGGCAGCACGGTGCGGAGCGCGCCCTGTGCGGACGGCTCGGCACGGACGCTTAGCCCATCGCCCTCGGTTCCCGAGACCTCGGCAGCGCTGCCGACGGCCAAGCCACCGGAGCCGCCTTGTCCCGCCGGGGAGGCCAAGGCCACTGCTTCTGCCCCTGGCCGGTGGCCGCCGAGCGGCCCCAGCGCCGCTATCACGAGCATCGCGCCCAGCGCAAGCCGTCCGAAGCTCCGTCGTGGTTGCAAGCCTGCCTCCTTCGCTGCCGCGCCGGCCGGTCAGGGCGGCCGCGCGCGCTGCGCGTCGCCGCCGCGGGCCGCCTGGCTGCCGAGTCGCCACCCAGATGGCCCCGGGGCGCAGCCGCCACACGCTGCCACTTGAGCGCGTCCGCCCGGCCGGTGTAGGATGCGCCTGGCGCCAAGGCCCGCCTATTGTAATCGAGTCGCCGCTCGCAAAACAGCTTTCCCTGCCCCAGCCGGCGGCTAGCGCCTACTACGTGGTTTACCGACGGAGAGCAATGCGGCTGGTCGCGACGCCTACCGGCACGCCCTCGCGCGGCTCGCTCGACGCCCCAGCGCCCGCGTCTGCCGCGCGGTCCCTCTGGGCGCGCCTGGCGGGCCCGCTCGATCGCGTCGGCGTCCCCGTGCTGCTCCTGGGTCTGGTGCTGCTCCTCTACGGCGAGGCGCTGCACTACGCCTTCATGTACGACGATGGGCTGGACCTGGCGCGCGGCGAGGACCGCAGCGTGCTGTCGCTGCTCACGTCGGGCGAGGGGGCGTTCTACTATCGCCCCCTACCGTTCATCGCCTGGAAGGGCATGCACGCGCTCCTCGGACGGTACGACCTGTTCTGGTTCCACCTGCCGCCGCTGCTGCTGCACGCTCTCAATGCCTACCTGCTGTATCGCCTGGCGCGGGCGCTGCGCCTCGGGCCGGTTGGCGCGTTCCTGGCAGCGCTGCTGTTCGTGGTCTTTCCCTTCCACTACCAGGTCGTGCCCTGGGCCGGGGCCGTGTTCCACCCGCTGGTGACCGCGCTCGTGCTCGGCGCCCTGCTGGCCTACCGGTGCGCCCGGGTCGGAGGCTCGCGGGGGTGGCTCGCCGCGTCGTTCGTCTGTGCCGTGCTTGCGCTGTTTACCCATGAGTACGCGATCACGCTGGGCATGCTGATAGCGGGCCTGGAGCTCTGGCTCTGGCGGGACGGCCAGGTGTCGGCCTGGCGCCCGTACGCGCTGGCGTACTTCGCGCTGGCCGGCGTCTACCTGCTCTGGTGGGCGGCCGTGCCCAAGTGGCCGCGTGCCTACAGCCTCGACCCCGAGTCGCTCTGGCGGAATGCCCTGATGTTCCTGCAGGCCGGCCTGTGGCCGATCACGCTCGGCTGGCACTGGGCGCCGCCAGCGCTGCTAGCGCGCCCCGAGCTGGCGCTGGCCGCGCTGGGCAGCCTGACACTGCCGCTACTCGGCTGGCTGTTCTGGCGCGCTGGCGCGCTGCGCTGGCTGCTGGCGGCCGTGATCTGGCTCGGCGTCACGGCACTGCCGGTCTGGGCCACGCTGTCCTGGGAGTATCTCGAAGACGGTGCGCGCCTCTATTACCTGCCCGGCGTGGGAATCGCGCTGGGATGGGCAGCGCTCGTGCAGCTCGTGGCGCCGCGCGGCTGGCAGCGCCACGCGGCGCAGGTCCTACTGCTGGCCGTCTATGGCTGGGCCATCTGGCAGAGCGTCGCCTTCGTCGCGGATCGCCGCGCCATGTACGAGGAGGGCACGCACCTGTTGCTGGAGGCGGCAGCCGCTAGCCGGGCCGTGTCCGGGAACGGCGAGGTGCTCTACGTCAACTTCCCGGCCTGGAAAGCGCCGGTTGATCCCGCTTTCCCGCTCGGCAATACGGGCGTCACCTTCGTGCCGGAGTACGTCCTGCTCGGCCAGGCGCTGCACGTCAACGGCGGCCGGTCCGCCGCGGTCGAATCCCTCGCCACCGAGGGCCTGCGCGGTGGCTGGCCCGACCACTATGGACCACACGGCCATTGGGCGAGCGCCGAGACGGTCCGCGGTATCGCCGCGGCCGCGGCCGCGAGCTACGTCGTGCGCTACACGGCCGACGGCGCGCGACTCGAGGCCTGGCAGCCAGGGCGGGACCGGCTGGCGGGTCTCGGCGCGATCCCAGATAGCCTCCCCCGCTGAGCATATCTTCCCTTTGCTTCCTCACGCCCGCTACAATGCCGGAGCCGCCCGGCGGGGTAGGGCGCGATAAATACACGCGGCAATCTTAAGCATTGCCTTAGAATGACGGCGCGCTGGCGCGACGGCGCCAGCAACGCCGGGATGGCCAGGTACCGAGGAGGGCAGACTGTGACGGGACGGGCACCCAGAGCGCGAATCGCAGGCGTGCTGCTGCTGGCAGCCGTGCTGGCTAGCGGCTTGGCGGGACGCGGACTGGCGATGGCCAGCGTGTCCGGCGATGGCGCACGCGGCCAGGAGACCGCCGCCACCATTCGGCATGTGCCGGCCGCTTCGCGCGACCTGGCATCGGCGTGGCGCCTAAGCGCGCGGGCTGCCGACCAGGACGCCGACGAAAACTGCGACGTGCGGGGCGTGGTGGAAAATCCCCCTGAAGGAGCCACTCTGCCGGTCGGCCTGCTCACCGTCACCGGCTGGGCGGCCGACATGAACTCGACCGACGGCCCGGGGATCAGCGAGGTCCGCGTCGCGCTGGACGCGGACCCGGACGCCGGTGGTGTGCCCGTGACCGCGGTCTACGGGACCGAGCGCAGCGACATCGCCGACCTGCTGGGCAACGACCGCTTCAAGGACACTGGCTTCGCGCTGGCCTGGGACACCAGCACTACGACGCCCGGCACGCACGTCCTGTACGTACAGGTGCTCAGCAAGTGCGGCTGGGTCGGCGTGCAGCGCAGCGTGACGGTCGCCGGCGGCACCGTGGCGGCCGACGCTTCGCCGGCCGCGACGCCGGCCGGCGCGACGCCGGCCGGCGCGACCGCGGCCACGGCCGAGACAGTCTCGCCGACGCCCTCGCCCTCGCCGTCACGGGCTGCCCCGGGCAGCGATGCGAGCACTCCGCCTGACAGCCGTCCCGGCTGGCGCTGGACCAGCGATGGACAATGGGTCAACGACTTGACGGGCGAAGTCTTCCGCGGGGGACAGATCGTACGTGTTGGCACCCCTCAGGTGACCCCGACCCCGGGCGCCGGCGCGGCGCAGACGCCAGGCACCACTTCGGGCAGCCCGGGGCCGCTCGCCTTCCCAACGCTGACGATTACGACGGCAACGCCCGCGCCGACGGCAACCGGCACCATTCCAGCGCCGGGCAGCCCAGCGGTCGCGATCGACCCCTTCAACGGAGCGGTGACCCTGACCTGGACGGCGCCGGCGGCGATGGTACGCGCCTACCTGGTCGTCGTCAATGAGTCGAACGGCACGCAACGGCCGATTACCGACGTGCCGGGCAGCCAGACGCGCGCCGTCATCCCGGGCCTCGACCCGCGCATTGGCTACAGCCTATCGGTGATCGGCATCGACAGCGAGGGCCGGCGCGGCAACGCCTCGAGCCCGGTGTCGACGGCCGGCGCGCCCACGGTCACGCCGATACCGACGCCGACCATTCCCCCGAACTGTACCCCCGTGCCGTTCGCACCGCCCTACTGCCCGGGTGGATACCCCGGAGCGCCCCCCGGCTATCCTGGCGTTCCGCCGGGCGCGCCGGGCTATCCGGGCTTCCCGGGCGTTGGCTATCCGCCGGGCGCTTACAATCCCTATGGCGTGCCGCCGGGGGCCTATCCGCCGGGCGTGATCCCGCCGGGCGGTATCGGCGGCACGTTCACCGTGACCGCGACCCAGTCCAGCCCCGGTGTGATCAGCTTGAGCTGGCCGGCCGTGCCCGGCGCGGTGTCCTACAACGTCTGGCAGGGGATCAACGGCGCGCCGCTCGTCCTGTGGGGGCCGTCATCCGGCACGACCGCGACGGTCACGCTCACGCAGCCCAGCGCCAGCTATGTCTTCCAGGTCCACGCCATCGGCGCCGGTGGGGCGGAGATCGGCGTATCCAACATCACGCCCGCCATCACCGGCACCGGGGTCGGCGTCATCCCGCCGCCGGTCGGCGTGGGCGCGGTCGGCATCCCGAGCCCGATCAACTCGCGGTTCACGGCGCCGCCCACGGCGTCGATCGCGGCCTCGCCGGCCGGCATCCCGGTAACCGCCCAGATCCGGGACGCCAACAACAACCCGGTTCCCAACGTGACCGTGATCGTGAACGTGCCGCCGGGCCTGACGATCACGCCGCCGCAGGTGATCAGCGATCCCGGGGGCAACGCCATCTTCACCGTGCGGCCCACCGTGCCGGGCGTCGTCACGATCAACGGCACCGCGAATGGCGTCACGATCCAGCCGGCGACGATCAACGTCACACCTTGATCGCGCACCGCTCACGAGGGCACGGCGCGCCGTGCCCTCGTGAGCGGGCGTGGGCTCGACCCGCCCGCGCGGGAGGAGTAAGCGGCCATGAACAATGCCCCGACCACCATCGACCGCGGGCTCCTGGCCGCGCTCGTCGGGCAGGGGAAGGTGTACGACCTGTCCCAGCCCATCGCGCCGGGCATGCCCGTGCTGGGATTCCACCCGCCCTACACTTTCACCCTGGTGCGCCGCCACGGCGACGAGCCGCGCCCCGGCGGCTCCAGCTCGGCCAACGAGCTGCTGGTGATGTGCGCGCACACGGGCACCCACCTCGATGCGCTGTCGCACTACGCCCGCCAGGGTCGCCTGTACGGCGGCGTGGACGCCCTCGCCGCCCAGCAGGGTACGGCCGGCTTCCGCCAGCTCGGCATCGAGGAAACGGCGCCGATCTTCCGGCGCGGCGTGCTGCTCGACGTCGCCGGTGTGCTGGGCGTCGACGTCCTGCCCGATCGCCAGGCCGTGGGAGGCGACCTGCTCGCGGCAGCGGAGCGTCGAGCGGGAGTCGTCGTCGGCGCGGGCGACGCGGTCCTCATCCGTACTGGCTGGGCGCGGCGCTGGCACGAGGCGGCCCGCTTCGTCGACGGCGAGGCGGGCTGTCCGGGCGTCGACGGGGATGGCGCTCGCTGGCTGCTAGCCAGGGGCGTGCAGCTTACCGGCGACGACACGCCGTACTACGAGGTCCACCCGCGCCTAAGCGAGGACAACGTCCACGCCATGCTCATCGCCGACAACGGGGTCCAGATCGTCGAGAACCTCAATCTCGAGCGGCTCGCGGCCGACGGCATCGCGCAGTTCCTGTTCGTCGCCCTGCCGCTGCCCCTCGTCGGGGCGACCGGCTCGCCGATCCGCCCGGTCGCGGTCGTCTAGTCGATCAACCGACGAAGCCACGCGTGCCCAAGACGCGCGCGACGCGCCGCGGCGCCGCCCACTGGGGCAGGCGCGGCCACGCGTCGGCTACAATCGGGCGAGAACCGTGTCGGCACTCGCGCCAGCGCCTTCGGGCTGGCGCACCCCCTTCCTGGCAGGTC
>Ga0070739_10004015_pt1 | contig 17842 bp, 15 predicted proteins | sample Coa_R1_7_FD_66445 | JGI IMG/M metagenome (GOLD analysis project Ga0070739, IMG submission 66445) | Surface soil microbial communities from Centralia Pennsylvania, which are recovering from an underground coalmine fire - Coalmine... | ecosystem: Environmental > Terrestrial > Soil > Unclassified ... | reverse complement strand
AAGTCCCACGTCTGGCCGGCGCTCCATCGTTTCTGTAAGGAGCAGCGAGCCGAGCTTCCGCGCCAGTGCAGCGGGAACGGCCTCTTCGAAGAAGAACCACACATGCGCGCCGCGTCCCGAGCGAGAGCGTTCCAATGCGCATGGCAGATGCATACGGCGGCAGGTTTCCACAAAACAAGCGGCGTCCTCGCTCCAGCCCTCCTTGTCGAAGTCAGCGGCGAGGAAGAAACAGGTCTCGTCCTGCAGCATCGGGTAGACGCCCGCTGTGAATGATTGTCCGGTCTCGTCACGCCCGGACAGGTGGCATCGAATCACCTCGTCAGTGACGGGCAGAAAGCGGCGGTGCGGGCAGTCTGCGCACTTGATGCGCGGCTTTTCACAGATGCCACGCACCCACTCATTGGCGCACGCGGGAGCGTATCCGGATTTGCCTGTTCGTCGGCTTTCGAACCGGCGCGGATAGACATCATCGCGCCCTCGAAAGAGCGAGCGAAAAAGCGCGATCTTAACGTCCGGCGAGGATCGGCCGTGGACGTGTTCCATCAAGACTCAACGCCTATGATAGCCGTCGCGAGGCTAAGGCGGCAAAGCGCGTCATCGCCTGGCAGCTCGAACAAGCGATGCGGGCGCAAAACAAAACAAAGAGCGCACTCGCAAGAGAGATGCACACGAGTCGAACCCAAGTCGAAAGGCTCCTCGATCCGGCCAACACAGCGGTATCAGTGCAGATCATCTCCCGCGCTGCCGGCGCACTCGGAAAGAAGCTCTCCATGATCCTGACTGATGTGAGAACGCCCAGATCTCCGATCAAAAGCGGCGGCCAGGTTGTTCACCTTCGGCCTGGAAAGGACAAACGGTCAGTCGCCGAGACAGACTCGAACAAGGGTGTACTCTCTGTTCGCACAGCGGGGAAGAAAGAGCGGCGAACGGCGAACCGGGTGAGACGCGAAGCACATAGGGCTGAGCGATTCGGCCAGGCCATCGTGGACTTCCAATTTCGTTAGCCGTTTTTGAAAGGATCTCTCGTCAGAGGCTTACACAGTCTGGCGAGACCCCAGACTTAGTGCCTATTACAGCGTTGCTGTCGCGCTGGAGCGTTTGGACCGGCTTGACGCGTGGCGTTTTGCCATCTAAAATATAGATGGTAATAATCCATGGAAGCTGTCGAGCTGAAATTGAAGCAGGCCAGTGCGGTTCTGGGCGTCGCGCCGAAAGATCTCCAGAATCTTGTGCAGTTCAAGGTCCTGCGGCCAAGTCGACACGACAGCATGTATTGGTTCGACAATCGTCTTCTTCTTGAGGCGAAGATTGCCCTTTACCTGAAGGATTCGCTTGGCACCTCAACGGACGTGCTCACGCTCTTCGCGCGGGCCTTGTCGAGGGTGAGTGATGAGCATGTCTCGACTGCTCGATACCTTTGGCTGCGATCTCGCCCGGCGAGAGGTCGAGAGCCAATCGAGGTTCGAATTCCCGTGCGGGATCTGGCGAACGAGCTCAACGAACAGCTTCCGAAGGCAGTCGTTTACCAGGACCTGCCACGAGGAAGAAAGCGGTCCGGCTGGAAACGCGAATTCGCTCGCGCCCTGGAAGCGGCGGCATTGGACTTGTCCGGCGTAACGGAATCCCAAATCGCGGGCGCAATTCGAGGCTTCCGAGCCCGGAAAAAGACGTTGCCGGAGATCACGATTGGGCCGGCGAGCAAGACGGCCTAAAGGCGTAATCGATACCTCCGTTCTTGTCGCCGGAGTAGCCGGATTTAAGTCCCTGCGGCCAGCCCAGAACCCGAGCGCATCGTTTCTCCGTGAGTGGCTCGAGATCGGGACATTCACGTGGTTGGTTACGGAGGACATTCTCTCGGAGTACAAGGGAGTCCTCAACCGGCTCGGGGTTCGACGCAGCATCGTCGGTGAAATCATCAACCTGCTAAGGGAGGAAGCAGAATTCGTCACCATTCGTGGTGACGATGATCTTTCCCCAGATCCTGACGAAAACCTTTTCTGTGCCTGCGCCGAGCAAGGGCGTGCCGCCTTTATCGTCACGCTAAACAAGAAGCACTTTCCACAAAGGAACCTCACGGCGAAGGTGATCCTACCCGGTGACCCGATGCCAACAACCCGCCGGCGCCGGACATCCGCCAATTAGGGACGGGGAGCCGCGATCGATTCGGAGGCAATGGGCCGCAGGCACTCGCCGTCTGTGCCACGGTCATAGGACTTGAAGGCCCTTTGTTCGGATGTGCTGATACCGAGTCCGCCGCGGTGATCTTTGTTCCGTTCTCGCACGAGAAACGCGCGCGAAAGCTTACCTCGTCGGGATGAGAATTCCCTGACGATCGACACCAGGCTCACAGAATATCTGCGCGGATGGCCGCGCGCCTGGAACGCGCCGACGTGCCTGTTACAATCCGAAGTTTCGATGCAATTTCGGTTTATATCGACTCTTTGCGCGGCTGTTCTCTGCGCGAGCGCGCAGCAGTCATCGCCGGCGACCGTGGCCTTCACCGGGGCGCGCCTCATTACGGCCGCTGGGCCGGACATCGCCGACGGCGTGGTGGTCATCCAAGGGGATAAGATCGCCGCCGCCGGAGCCGCTGGTTCGGTGCAGATCCCGGCGGGCGCGAAACGCATCGACGTGAGCGGCCGAGTCATCATGCCGGGGATCGTGGACACGCACAGCCACATCGGAGAACCGGAAGGTGGCGATTCGAGCGCTCCGATCCAACCGGACGCGCGCGTACTCGATTCGATCAACGTCCGGAGCGCGACTATCGAGAAGGCGCGCGCAGGCGGCGTGACCGCGGCAAACGTCATGTCCGGTTCCGGCCACCTGCTAAGCGGTCAGACGCTGTACCTGAAGCTGCGAAAAGGCAACACGATCGACGATTACCTGATCCATCTCTCCGATGGGCGAGTTGCCGGCGGCATCAAGATGGCCAACGGCACGAATCCGCGGCGCGATCCACCGTTCCCGGGCACGCGGGCCAAATCGGCGGCGCTGGATCGCGAGGAATATATCAAAGCGCAGGAATATCGCGACAAGATCCGCCAGGCCAACGGCGACCTGACGAAACTTCCACCGCGCGATCTGGGCCTGGAGGCGCTCGAGGACGTGCTCGACGGCAAGCGCACGGTGCAGTTCCACACGCATCGTCAGGACGACATCATGACCGCGATCCGGCTTTCGCAGGAATTCCACTTCCATGTGGTGCTGCATCATGTAAGCGAAGGCTGGATGGTGGCGAACGAGATCGCCAAAGCCGGTGTACCGTGCTCGGTGATTGAACTCGACAGTCCCGGCGGCAAGCTGGAGGCGAAGGACGTGCGCTTTGAAACGCCGGCCATATTGTACCGCGCGGGCGTGCTGGTGGCGATTCATACCGACGATCCGATCACCGATTCGCGCCTGCTGCTGCGCTCGGCGGCGCTGGCGATTCGCGGCGGGCTGCCGCGGGACGAAGCGGTGAACGCGCTGACGATCAACGGCGCGCGGATGCTGGGGCTGGAGCAGCGCGTGGGTTCGCTCAAGCCCGGCAAGGACGCCGATCTGGTGGTGCTCTCCGGCGATCCGTTCAGCGTGTACACGCACGTGCTGGAGACCTGGGTAGAGGGCAGGAAGGTTTTCGATCGCTCGGATGCGAAGGACCGGCTGTATGCGGTCGGCGGCTATGGCGCGAGCCACGATCAGGGCTTTCCGGATCTGGACGGAGAGGAGGACCGCTGATGACGCGCACTCTGCTCGTTGGCGTGCTGCTCGCGGCGTGCGGTTACGCTCAGGTGGCGGTGCGCGGCGACACCGTGTACACCATCGCCGGCGCGCCGATTCGTGATGGCGTGGTGCTGATGCGCAACGGCAAAATCGAGCGCGTCGGACCGGCTTCCCAGGTGAGCGTGCCCGAGGGCTGGCGCCTGCTGCGGGCCAAAGTGGTGACTCCCGGGCTGGTGGATGCGCACTCCACGGTTGGTTTGTCCGGGTATCTGAATATCCCGCAGGATCAGGATCAGGTGGAGCATTCGGCGCCGATTCAGCCGGAGCTGCGGGCCATCGATTCCTACAATCCGCGCGAGCCGCTGATTGAATACGTGCGCAGCCTGGGGGTGACCACGCTGCACACCGGCCACGGTCCCGGCATTCTGCTTTCCGGTCAGACCATGGTGGTCAAGACCACCGGCGAGACGGTGGAGGACGCGATGGTGAAGCCGCTGGCGATGGTGGCGGTGACGCTTGGGAACGGCGGTCGGGAATCGCAGCGCGGGAAGTCGCCCGGCACGCGGTCGAAGGAGATCGCCATGCTGCGCGCGGAGTTTATCAAAGCGCAGGAGTATCAACGAAAGCTCGACAAGGCCGCCTCCGACACGGGCGATAAAGAGAAGAAGGACAACACGCAGGCCCGGGATTTAAGGCTGGAGACGCTGGGGCGGGTTTTGAAAGGCGAAGTTCCGTTACTGGTCACGGTGGACCGGGCGAACGACATTGTGACGGCCATTCGGCTCGCCCAGGAGTTCGGGATTCATATGGTGCTGGACGGCGCGGCCGAATGCTACATGGTGCTGGATCGGATCAAGGCCGCCGGTTATCCCATCATCCTGCACCCCACCATGGAACGCGCTTTTGGCGAATCGGAGAACGTGTCCTTCGAGACAGCGGCGAAGCTTAAGGCCGCGGGTATTCGCTTCGCGCTGCAGAGCGGGTACGAATCGTATGTGCCGAAAACGCGCGTGGTGTTATTCGAGGCGGCGGTGGCCGCGGCGAACGGGCTCAGCTTTGGCGATGCGCTGGCAAGCATTACGATCGATGCGGCGCGGATTATCGGAGTGGACCAGCGGGTTGGCTCGCTGGAGGCCGGCAAGGATGGCGACGTGGCGCTGTACGATGGCGATCCGTTCGAGTACACGACGCATTGCGTGGGCGTGGTGACGGACGGGAAAGTGGTGAGCGAAGTACGGCGGTAAACGCGCTGTGGAGCTATGGCTGAGCGCCTTTCAGCGCCCGGTCATGGCGATAGTCGGAGGCAAGCTGCCTGGCGACGCGCTGGGCGACGTCTTCGCTGGCGCTGAGGAACTTCGCGCCGTGGCTCTCCTGGGTGGTGGACCAGATCAGATCGCCATCGGGGGTGACCAGCCGCACCGCCGCGGTGGCCTCATGCTTTCGTTCCTCGATGTCCACCGTCTCGGATTCGCCGAGATTGCCACCGATGTTGCGCGCGGCGCGGCTGGTGACGCCGTGGCCATATCCTTCGCCGCTGGAGGAGCCGTACTGCGCGCGCCCGTTGGCGTTTTCGCTGCTGTGAAAACGGTCGGTATAGGCCTCGTCCTTCGCCGCCCCGCGCAGGATGGCGTCGGCCCGCTCCTCGTTTTCGGTGATGACGAACGCCTTCGAACGCTGGAGCGCGCCCATGATCAGCTCGCGCATGCGCGCCGCGCTTTCGCCGCCGGTGAAAACGTCCACATAGATGCGCCGCACGCGGCTGAGATCGGGCGGGGCTTCATCGTGCTCCTCAACGGGCTGCACGCTTCGTGCGGGCGGGGCCGGGGCCGGCTGCTGCGGAGCCGTATCGGCGGCAAGGAAGAACAAAAACAGGGTCAGCACGGGTCCCCGGCTACCCCCGGCCGGCCTTGCGCGCTTCTTCGTCCTGGAACTCGATGCGGCGGCCGGTTCTGGCCTCCAGGGTGGCCAGAAGCAGTCGAATATCGTTTTTGTTGACGCGAAAGATCAGGGCCTGCTGCTTACCCTGATCGTCGGTGTAGCCGACGGTGAGAAAATGCTGGCGGGCCTTGCTCAGAATGAAAAGCGGCGATATGAGGACGGCTGCAGCAAGGCGTCTGTTGACATTTTGCCCGTATTCCAGCAGGTTGATGCTCTCGTAGGGCACGCGCCAGCTCGCGCCGCGGGAATAGAAAACAAAGGATTGCTCGTCGAGGGTCTGGGCATAGCCCTGGCACCCCGGGGGGATCTGCGCGATGGTGCCGCCAACGTACTCCACCCGTCCGCCGGTCTCCCGGGCGGTAAGAATGCACATCGCGCCCAGCAGGATCAGTACAGCAGCGATGACGATGGGGAAGCGGCGCACTTCTGACAACAGGTTCAAAAGCATGCCCGGAAATCTCCCAAAACCTCTCTGTAGGTATGCTGCCTAAGATCGAAAGTGTCCGACATTCAGGCGTTCAGGCAAGGTTTCCTCCAGAGACGCTGCGGATGTTATGACGCGATGCGGCTCACCGCGGCTGCCATTGCCGACCCGGTCGGGAAATTCAAGTAGCGGTTCGAATGGCCTGTCGAAGAGACGATGATCAGAACCATCAATAGCAGCAGCGAGAGGATGAAAATCAGAATGGCGAATTCGGCCAGGGCCATCGGCCGAATATGCCGACTACGTCGAATGTGCATGGCGGACCTCCCCGGCGCTTCAAGGGGCTGGCGGCTGTCTTGCAGCCGTGGTGATTCTATCGCCGGCGGCAACCGTGGTCAATGGGCCTGATTGCGGCGCTTTACCCTGTCACCGCGGCAAGCCGCCGCCAGCTGCAGATTGGGCCATACGGGCTGCCCGGTTGCCAACCGGGAGTGTGCTACGTTGCCGTTCATGACCGCGTGGTCTCCCGAGTCGTGGCGCACGAAGGCGGCGGCGCAGCCGATCGCGTACGCTTCCGACTCCGAGCTGGCGCGCGCAGTAACCGAACTCGCCGCGCTGCCGCCGCTGGTGACGCCTCAGGAAATCGAACATTTGAAGCAGCAGCTGGCCGAGGCGGCGGCCGGGCGCCGATTCCTGCTCCAGGGGGGCGATTGCGCGGAACAGTTCGAGGGATGCACGGCCGAGGTCATCACCAACAAGCTGAAGATCCTGCTGCAGATGAGCCTGGTTCTGGTGCAGGCCAGCCGCAGGCCGGTGATTCGGGTCGGCCGCATCGCCGGTCAGTACGCGAAGCCGCGCACCGACACCATCCAACGGCGGGACGGCGTGGAGCTGCCCAGCTATCGCGGCGACATCGTCAATCGGCCCGGGTTCAGCGCCGCCGAGCGGGAGCCCGACCCGCGGCTGCTGCTGCGGGCCTACGAACGTTCGGCGCTTACCCTCAATTTCATTCGCGCGCTGGTGCGCGGCGGCTTCGCCGACCTGCATCATCCCGAGAACTGGGACCTCGATTTCGCGCGTCACTCGCCGCTGGCCGATGAATATCACGGCATCGCCCGCCGCGTGGCCGGCTCGCTGCAGTTCATGGAAAACATCCTCGGCGTGCGCGCCGGTGAGATGGAGTGGGTCGATTTTTTCACCAGCCATGAAGCGCTGCTGCTGCCCTACGAGCAGGCGCAAACGCGACGCGATTCCGAAGGCCGGTGGTTCAATCTGTCCACACATTTCCCGTGGATCGGCATGAGGACGGCGGCGGTTGACGGAGCTCACGTCGAATATTTCCGCGGGATCGCGAATCCCATCGCCATCAAAATTGGCCCGACAATGACCGCACCCGCGCTGATCGAACTGCTGGAGGCGCTCGACCCGGCGCACGAGCCCGGCCGGATCACCCTGATCCATCGCCTCGGCGCCGGCCGCATCGCCGAATGCCTGCCGCCGCTGATCGACGCCCTGCAGCGCGCCGGCAGAACGGTGCTGTGGTCGTGCGATCCGATGCACGGCAACACGTACGCGACCAGCGATGGCACGAAAACCCGGCACTTCGACGACATCCTGCGCGAGCTGGAACAGTCCTTCGCCATTCACCGCGCGGCCGGAAGCTGGCTGGGAGGCGTGCACATCGAGCTGACCGGCGAGGATGTCACCGAATGCCTGGGCGGCGCGCGCAACCTGACCGACGCCGACCTGAAGCGCGCCTATCGCACCGAAGTGGACCCGCGGCTGAATTACGAGCAGGCGCTCGAACTGGCGCTGCTGATGGGGCGGATTATGTCGGCTGAGGGGTAATCAACTCCCCAGAATTTGTCGCAGCGCCGGCCGGAGCTGGTGGTAGCGGAAACCGTACTCCGTTCGCAGCGCGCGCTCAGGCAGGACGCGCTGGCTCCCGACCAGGGCATCGGCCATTTCGCCATAGGCCGCCTCCAGAGCGAACCTGGGAACGGTGAACAGAGCCGGCCGATGCAGCGTCGCCCCGAGGGCGCGCGTGAAATCCGCGTTACGCACCGGCTCCGGCGCCGTGCCATTTACCGCGCCGCGGACATCGTCGCGGTCGAGGGCATGCAGAAACAGGCCGACGATATCGGCGATATGAATCCATGACATCCACTGGCGCCCGGATGCGATCTTCCCGCCAACACCGGCGCGAAACGGCGGAAGCATCTTCGCCATAGCGCCGCCCCCGGGCCCGAGCACAATCCCGGTGCGAATCAGCGCTACCCGCACCCCGAGCGACGCGGCATGCATGGCCGCTCTCTCCCAGGCGACGGTCACGCCCGCGAGGAAATCGTTGCCCGGGGTGGAGACTTCGGTCAGCACTTCATCGCCGCGCGATCCGTAATAGCCGATCGCGGAGCCGTTCACCAGCACTTTCGGCGCGGGCGTGGCGCGGGTCATGGCGGCGATCACATTGTAAGTGCCCTGTACGCGACTGTCGCGCAGGCGGCGCTTTACCTCCGCTGTCCAGCGCTGCGCCACGGGCTCGCCGGCGAGATTGACCACCGCATCCACCGCATCGAACACGGCAGGCGACAACACCGCGCCGGCGCGCAGACTGAAGGGAATCACTTCATCGCCGCGGCTGTGAAGGGCCGCAACGAGATGACGACCGATGAACCCGCTGGCGCCTGCGACGGCGACTTTCACGGGCGCTCCAGGGCGGCGATCTCGCGGACGTATGCGTCGACGTCCGTTTTGCGCTTCATTCCCTCGTAGGACATATAGCGAATCGTGCCGAAGATCGGCCGCTCCGTCCAGGGGCGGTCGTGCAGGCCGAAACACCAGAGGATATTCGCGTAGGTACACGGGTCGCGGCCGTCCAGAGCATAACGGTCGTGCAGGCGAATCATTGTAGCCAGGGCCTCATCATATCCCGCCGACCACTGGATGATCTTCTTGCCCCAGTACATGCGGTAATAGCCGTGAATTTTGCCGCGGAGCACGAGTTCCCGCTGCGTGGCGTTCCACAGCTCATCGTATGTTTGGGCGCACTCCAGCTGTTCAGCGGTGTACACCGGGTCGCGCCGGTCGGCGGCATGCTCCCGCATGGTCTTCAGCGCCCAGTCAGGCAAGGCCGCGAGCGAATCATAGTTATCCGTGAAGCGGGTGAAATTGAAGGCCAGCTCGCGCCGGACGATCAGCTCCTCGAGAAACTCGTCGGCGATGAGCCGCTCCTCGCGCGCGCATTCCTGAACCGCGAGAGCCACCTCCAGGGACGATATCTGGCCAAAATGCAGATACGGGCTCAGCTCGCTGGTTGCGTGCGCCGAAGGCTCGTTCTTCAGCCGGGCGTAGCGCCGCAGGCCATCGCGAAGAAAGACATGGAGCCGCCGGCGCGCCTCATCCGCGCCGCCTCGAAAAGCGATCGAGGGCGGCACGGAGTGGTCGATCTCGCAGGAGGCGACAAGCGTCGCTATGTCGCCGGGCGTGACTTGGGTATGCCATTGCGGGGCCGGACCGCTCCAGCGGAGATCCACGCGAGGCGCGGGCGCGGGCCGCAGGAATTCGGACAGCACGCGACGGATCTTCGGCCGGATCGTGTAAGCCGCATACTCGCGTTTAGCGAAGCTGGCCATGGGCACGATGCACGAGGAATCCACGGCGTAATAGGCTATGTCCAGCTTTGCCGGCACGGACGCGTTGTGCCCGCGCGCGACGAATGTCGGGTAATCGTCGGTGACCACGGCGGCCGCATCCGCCGCCAGCCGATACAGCACGTCGTTGGGATCCGCATGGCGGCGCCGCAGATAGAAGCAGTATCCGATGCCGAGCTCGCGCAAGTGCCGCGCGATATCGGGCACGGCTTCCAGCACAAAGGTATGCAACCGGTCATTAGCGAACGGATACGAACAGGTCAGTCCCTCATAGAAAAGCACGGGCAACCGCTCGCGGTTGGCGAGTTCGATCGCAAAAAGCATCGCGTGATTCGAGTCGACGCGCCGGTTCATCTGCGACCAGTACAGAACCCATCGGGCGCGGGATCGGAGGGGGGCCGAGTTCAGCGTGCGGACGCGCACCACCCAGTCAGAGTATCGTGTAGAGATCGTGCTCCCGGTTTGCCGGTTCGTTCTCGCCTTCAGCCTTGCCGCGGGCGCGGCTTGCGCTCAGACAAACACAGACCTCGAAAAGCACATCGCCAATCTGCCGCCCGCCGAACGCGCGTACGAGCGCTTCCGCGCATGGTTTAACTCTCTGCCGCCGGATCAGCAGAAACCCGAAAACGCGGAGTCTCGCTATCGCGAGTACCTGAAATCAACGGGCGTGTCCGATGTGGAAGCGGACGCTCAGATCAAGCTCATCGACGAGCAGGGCGAACGCTCTGAAATCGAACGCTGGAATCGCATTCTGACCTCGGACAAGCCGCGATTCAATACGAAGCCGAACGCGTTTCTGATGGAGGTAGCGAAAATGCGCAAGCCGGGTACGGCGCTCGACGTCGGCATGGGCCAGGGCCGGAACGCCATCTGGCTGGCGCAGCAGGGCTGGGATGTAACCGGCTTCGATCCCGCGGAGAAGGCAGTGGCATTGGCCGACGAGAATGCGCGCAAGCTTGGCGTGCATTTGAACACGCAGATCAGGCGGAGCGAGGACTTCGACTTTGGGGAAAGCCGCTGGGACCTCATCCTTCTCAGCTATGCGGGAGGCCGGGAGATGCCGGCGAAGCTCCAGAAGGCGCTGAAACCCGGTGGGATTCTGGTCATCGAAGCCTTCCATCGCGACGCCACCAAAATCGGCCCGATCGGCGGGGCCGTCGTGTTCGACACGGGCGAACTGCCGGCCTTGTATTCGCAACTGCGCGTGGTTCGCTATGAGGAGCCCGTGGCCATGGCCGACTTCGGCCTGGAGAACGTCCGCCTGGTGCGATACTGCGGCGAACGGCCTCAGTAGCAGCGCAAGCGAGAACTTCCGGCCACAAGCGCGACTGAAAAGATACGGCTAACGGGTGTACGCTGATGGCTTAGGACAAACCCCGGCAGTTTTGGCCCGCGATTTGCGAATCAGGGAGCTTCAACCCTATTCCATTGGTGGTGGGCGGGGCTGGGGAGATCGAGGGTGTCTCATCCGGGCGCTGGCTCCAGCGCCCTGCTGCGTCTCCGGCTCGCCGGATATCGAGGGAGGTCAATTTTGAGCCTGATCGTTGGAATCACTAAGGAAACCGTGGCCGGCGAGACGCGCGTCGCCATGGCGCCGCGGGCCATGGATCCGCTCCTGAAGCTGGGGATCAAGTTCGTGGTCGAAAAGGGCGCCGGTGCGGCGGCCGGCTTCCGCGACGAGGAGTATGCGTCAAAAGGCGCAGAGATCGTCGGCTCGGCCGAAGAGGTGCGCAAAAAGGCGCAGATCCTTGTACAGGTTCAGGTGACCGACAGCCCCGACCTCTCGGCGCAGCATACCGTCATCGGCATGTGCGACCCGCTGGGGCAGCCCGGCGCCATGTTCGATCTGGCGCGCCGCGGCATCACTCTGTTTTCGATGGAGCTGATCCCGCGCATTACGCGCGCGCAAAGCATGGACGTGCTTTCCTCCATGGCGACGGTGGCCGGATACAAGGCGGTGCTCATGGCCGCAATGGAGTTGCCGCGCATGTTTCCTTTAATGATGACCGCCGCCGGGACCATCGCCGCCTCGCGCGTGCTGGTGCTGGGCGCCGGCGTCGCCGGTCTTCAGGCGATTTCGACAGCGCGGCGTCTGGGCGCAGTGGTGAGCGCATTCGATGTGCGCTCGGCTGTCAAAGAACAGATCGAGAGCCTGGGCGCGAAGTTCGTGCAGATCGACGTCGGCGAGAGCGCCGAAGGACAGGGCGGCTACGCGAAGCAGCTGAGCGAAGATGCGATCCGGCGGCAGAGGGAGCAGCTTGGCGCGGTGATGAAGGAGATGGACGTCGTGATCACCACCGCGGCCGTCCCCGGAAAGAAGGCCCCCCTGCTGATCACCGCGGAGATGGCGCGCGGCATGACTCCCGGTTCGGTCATCGTCGACCTCGCCGCGGAGCGCGGGGGCAACTGCGAGCTGACCAAACCGGGCCACGCCATCGTCGATAGCGGCGTCACGATTATCGGTCCGCTGAACGTGCCGGCATCGGTCCCATATCACGCCAGCCAGATGTACGCGCGCAACGTGGCCACGTTCCTGAAGAACATGCTGACCAAAGAGGGCGAGCTGAACCTTAACATGGAAGACGAAATTATCAAGGACACGCTGGTGACGCGTGGGGGCCAGGTAGTCAACCCGCGTGTTGAAGCGCTGCTCGGAACGGTGGTGGTGGCATGAATTCCGGATTTTCGCTCGGTCTGCTGAACGTTTGTATTCTTTTTCTGGCCGCATTTCTCGGTCTCGAACTGGTGCGGCGCGTCTCCCCGCTGCTGCACACGCCGCTGATGTCATTGACCAACGCGATTTCGGCCATCTCCGTGGTGGGCGGCATCATGATCGTGGGCGAGGCCGCGGGCATGCACACCAGCTCGGTGCTGGGCGTGGTGGCCATCGTCGCCGCGACTCTGAACATCGTGGCCGGGTTCATGATCACCGACCGCATGCTCAAGATGTTCCGGCGCGAGGACAAGAGAGGCAAAAAATAATGGAAACCGGCGCTCTTCAGAACTTCTGGCAATACGCGTACTTCCTGGCGGCGGTGACCATCGTTTTTTCGATTAAATGGCTCAGCTCGCCGACCACGTCCCGCCGCGGCGTCATCGCGGGCGAGATCGGATTCGCGCTGGCGATCATCGGCACGCTGCTGCGCGCCGGCGTGCACAACTACACCGAAATCGTGATCGCGATGATTGTCGGCGCGGCCATCGGCGCTCCCATGGCGCTGCTGATGCCCATGACCGCCGTGCCGCAATTCACGGCTTTGTCGCACGCATTCGGAGCGCTGGCGGCGGCGCTGGTGGGCACCGCCGAATATTACAAGACTGCGACCCCGCCGACCGGCGCCGAGATGGTGGCGCTGACCATCGAGGTGCTGCTCGGGTATCTGACCTTCACCGCTTCGATCATGGCCTTCGCCAAATTGCAGGACCTGATCCCCACGCGGCCCATGACGTACACCGGGCAGAATTTCGTCAACCTCGGGCTGCTCGCCGTGGCCGCGGGTATTGGCGTGTGGATGATCGCCGCTCCGGCGCCGGCATGGGCGTACCCGGTGTTTATCGGCCTTTCGCTGCTGTTCGGCGTGCTGCTGATTCTGCCCATCGGCGGGGGCGATATGCCTACTGTGATCGCGCTGCTGAACTCCTACGCGGGCGCCTCGGCCTGCGCCATGGGCTTTGCACTGAACAATCAGATGCTGATCATCGCCGGCGCGACCAACGCCGCATCGGGCTTCATCCTGTCGGTGATCATGTGCAAGGCGATGAACCGGTCGTTTACCAACGTGCTGTTCGGAGCGTTCGGCCAGGTGCAGGCGGCCGACAAGACGAAACAGGCTGCGAAGCCGGTGCACAGCGCTACCGCCGAAGATGCGGCCATGATCCTGGCCAATTCCCAGAAGGTGATTATCGTCCCCGGGTACGGCATGGCCGTTGCTCAGGCACAGCATAAGGTTCGCGAGTTGACCGATCAGCTGGTCAAGCGCGGCGTTGATGTGGAGTTCGCCATCCATCCTGTCGCGGGCCGCATGCCCGGGCACATGAACGTGCTGCTCGCGGAAGCGGATATCCCCTACGACCGCCTGCACGAGATGGAAGACATCAACGCCGAGTTTTCGGAAGCCGACGTGGCGCTGGTCATCGGCGCGAACGATGTGGTGAACCCTGCCGCGCGGCACGACAAGAGCAGCCCCATTTACGGCATGCCGATTCTCGATGTGGATAAAGCCCGTACGGTCATGGTGATCAAGCGCAGCATGAACCCCGGCTTCGCGGGCATCGAGAACGAGCTTTATTACAACGACAAAACGCTGATGCTGTTCGGCGACGCCAAAGCGTTCGTTGCGGAAATCGTCAAGGAAGTCGCGGCGCAGGCGCCGGTCGCGGCGTGATCTAACGGGCGGGCCAAAGGCCGCTGCCGTGCAAGCCTAAGGCTCGCACCACATCAGATGCGGACACTCAGTGGCTGCTCCTTGAGCTCGCGCAGGAATATCAGCGACAGGTCCGATACCGGCAGCGCCTGGCCAGCCGGCGGATGCGCCGGCTCCGTCGATTCGTCCGGCTCGATCTCCTGGTTGGTGTTGATCAGCACCTCCCATTCGCCATCGTGGGGCGCGGCCGGCAGATAGAAATCGATCGGCTCGTGATGGCAGTTGAGCAGGATTAGGTAGCTCTCGTCCACCACCGGCTCCCCGTTTTCGTCCACCTGCCCCAGCGTTTCCCCATTCAGCATCAGGCCGAGGCAGCGAACCCAGCCCTGGCCCCATTCATCGTCGGCCATCTCCTGGCCGTCGGGCCTGAGCCACATGATGTCCTTCGTCTCCGAGTGGCGGATGCTGCGATCCTGATAGAACTTGCTGCGGTGCAGGTTGGGATGCTGCTTTCGCAGATCGATCAGGCGGCGCGTGAACTCCAGAAGCCGCAGCTTCGCGGCGTCGAGATTCCAGTCGTACCAGGTAATCTCGTTGTCCTGGCAATACGCATTGTTGTTGCCCCCCTGCGTGCGTCCGATCTCGTCGCCTCCGCAGATCATCGGCACGCCCTGCGAGAGCAGCAGCGTCGCCAGAAAATTGCGCTTCTGGCGCTCCCTGCGGCGGTTGATTTCGGGATCGTCCGTCGGGCCTTCCACCCCCATGTTCCAGGAGTGATTGTCATTGGCCCCGTCGGCGTTGTTCTCGCCGTTCGCTTCGTTGTGCTTCTCGTTATAGCTCACCAGGTCCTGCAGGGTGAAGCCGTCGTGCGCGGTGATGAAGTTGATGCTGGCTGACGGCCGGCGGCCATCGTGCTGGTACAGATCGCTGCTGCCCGTCAGGCGGTACGCCAGGTCGGATAGCTGCCCCTCATCGCTCTTCCAGTAGCGCCGCACGGTGTCGCGATACTTGCCGTTCCATTCGGCCCACAACACCGGGAACTGGCCCACCTGATATCCGCCCTCGCCGACGTCCCACGGCTCGGCAATCAGCTTCACACGCGAGATGACCGGATCCTGGTTGATGATGTCGAAAAACGCGGACAGGCGGTCCACGTCGTGCAGCTCGCGGGCGAGCGTTGAGGCGAGGTCGAAGCGAAATCCATCGACGTGCATTTCCTCCACCCAGTAACGCAGGCTGTCCATGATGAGCTTCAGAACCTGCGGGTGGCGGACATTGAGGCTGTTGCCCGTGCCGGTGTAATCCATGTAGTAGCGCGGATTATCGTTCACCAGGCGGTAGTAGGTGGGATTGTCCACGCCGCGGAAGCTGAGCATGGGGCCCATGTGATTGCCTTCCGAAGTGTGGTTGTACACGACATCGAGAATTACCTCGATGCCTTCGCGATGCAAAGCCTTGACCATGGCCTTGAACTCGTTTACCTGCCCGCCATCGTCCGTGCTGGAGTAGCGCGCCTCGGGCGAGAAGAAGTTGGTGGTGTTATAGCCCCAGTAGTTGCACAGGCCGCGGTCGACGAGGTTCTTGTCGTTGAGAAACTCGTGCACGGGCATGAGCTCGACGGCGGTGATGCCGAGGCGCTTGAGGTACGTAATGCCCGCCTTCGATGCAAGCCCCGCGTACGTTCCGCGCAGTTCCTCGGGAACATCGGGGTGGCATTTCGTGAAGCCCTTCACGTGAACTTCGTAGATCACCGATTCGCTCAGCGGGACGCGCGGGCTGCGGTCCTGCTCCCAGTCAAAATACGGGTTGATGACCACGCATTTCTGCATACCCGCGGCGTCGTCTCTGGTGTCCATTTCGAGGTCCTCGCGCTCGTGGCCGAGCACGTAGGGGAAAATGGGCTGATTCCAATCGACTCGTCCGGCGATGGCCTTGGCATAGGGGTCCACCAGCATCTTGTTGGGATTAAAGCGCAGACCCTTTTCCGGCTCATACGGCCCGGAAACCCGATAACCGTAAAGTTGTCCGGGCTGCACGCCGGGCAGATAGCAATGCCAGACATATGCGTTGCACTCGGGCAGAGCGATGCGCTCCACTTCGGCGGCGCAAGGGTCATTAAACAGACACAATTCGACTTTTTCGGCGCGCTCGGAATATATGGCGAAGTTCACACCCATTCCATCCCACGTGGCGCCCTGAGGATACGGCCTTCCTGGCAGTACTTTTCTCGACATAGATACCGAACATTGGACTGACAGCGCCGCAGGAGGTTACATCCAGCGGGTAACCTTCGCCCTGCTAGCCTGAAATTGGGACGGCTATGGCATTGAGTGAATCTCTGTTCGCGCGGAAGTTCGGTATAACAGCGCACGATCTGGAGAACTGGCTCGGCGAGGCGCTGCACTCCGGCGGCGACTACGCCGACCTTTACTTCGAGTACGTCGAGAACAGCAGCATCAGTATCGACGAGTCGATTATCAAGAGCGCCGTTCGCGGCGTGTCGCTCGGCGTAGGGGTACGGGTCGTTTCCGGTGAGCGGACCGGCTACGCCTACAGCGACGATCTGAGCGCGGAGAAGATCCGGCACGCCTGCCGGGTCGCCGCCGCTATCGCCAGCGGTCCGGCAAAGGTCGACAAGACCGGCCTTTCCGAAGGTCCGAAGCGGAGCGTTTATCCGCTGCTGGACGGCTCGTTCACGCTGCAGGACCGGGTGGCGCTCGTCGAACGCGCCGATCGCGCGGCGCGCGCCTGGGATCATCGTGTGTTTCAGGTGCAGGCCAGCTTTGTCGATAATGTTCGGCACGTGCTGATCGCCACCAGCGACGGCGCCATGACGCACGACGTACAGCCGCTCTCCCGGCTGGGAGTGCGCGTCCTGGCGCGCGAGAACGGCGGCCGTCCGCAGAGCGGCTACGCGGGCGGCGGCGGGCGCATTCCGCTGGAGGCCTTCACCGGCGATCGCAGCCCGGAGACATGGGCGGCGGAGGCGGCGCGGCAGGCGATTACGCAGCTCGAGGCCGTGGACGCGCCGGCCGGCGAGATGACCGTTGTCCTCGGGCCGGGCTGGCCGGGAATTCTATTGCATGAAGCCGTCGGGCACGGTCTGGAAGCCGATTTCAACCGCAAAGGCGTTTCCGCGTTCAGCGGGCGCATCGGCCAGAAAGTCGCGAGCGAGTTGTGCACCGTTGTGGATAACGGCACGATCCAGAATCGCCGCGGTTCGCTGAATGTCGACGACGAGGGCGTACCCACGCAGGAGAACGTGCTGATCGAGAACGGCGTTCTGCGCGGTTACCTGGCCGACAAGCTCTCCGGCCGGCTTCTCAACGCCGCAAGCACGGGTAGTGGCCGCCGCGAAAATTACCAGAACATCCCGATGCCGCGCATGACGAACACCTTCATGCTCTCAGGCGAGAGCGATCCGGCGGACATCATCCGCTCGGTGCCGCGCGGTCTCTACTGCGCCAATTTCGGCGGCGGGCAGGTGGACATCACCAGCGGCAATTTCGTGTTCGCGGCGTCGGAGAGCTATCTCATCGAGGACGGGCGCCTCACGCGGCCGGTGCGCGGCGCCACGCTCATCGGCAACGGGCCCGAGGCGCTGAAGTACGTCAGCATGGTGGGCAACGATCTCAGGCTGGACGAAGGCATCGGCATCTGCGGCAAGGAAGGGCAGAGCGTGCCCGTGGGCGTGGGCATTCCGACGGTGAAGATCGATCGCATGACGGTGGGCGGCACGGCGGCATGATCGACGTGCAGAT
>Ga0070739_10004014_pt1 | contig 17844 bp, 17 predicted proteins | sample Coa_R1_7_FD_66445 | JGI IMG/M metagenome (GOLD analysis project Ga0070739, IMG submission 66445) | Surface soil microbial communities from Centralia Pennsylvania, which are recovering from an underground coalmine fire - Coalmine... | ecosystem: Environmental > Terrestrial > Soil > Unclassified ... | reverse complement strand
ATGCCCAAGCCCATCTTTCAGGACAACGGCAACGGAATGCACACCCATCAGTCGCTCTGGCGCAAGGGGCAGCCGCTGTTCGCTGGCGACCTCTATGCCGGGCTGAGCCAAACGGCGCTGTGGTATATCGGCGGCCTGCTCAAGCATGCCCCCGCGGTGGTGGCCTTTGCCGCTCCCACCACCAATTCCTACAAGCGTCTGGTGCCCGGCTTTGAGGCTCCCGTCAATCTCGCCTACTCACGGCGGAATCGCTCAGCCGCCATTCGGATTCCCATGTACTCTCCGAGTCCTAAAGCCAAGCGCCTGGAATTCCGGCCGCCGGACCCTTCCTGCAACCCCTATCTCGCGTTTGCCGCGATGCTCATGGCCGGGCTCGATGGTATCGAAAACAAAATCGATCCCGGCGAACCCCTGGACAAGGACATTTACGATCTGACGCCCGAAGAACTGAAAAACGTTCCTTCGCTGCCCGCTTCGCTTGAAGAGGCCCTGGCGGCCCTCGAGCGCGACCACGAGTTTCTGCTCAAGGGAGATGTGTTTACCGAGGATGTGATTCGGCTGTGGATCGATTACAAGATGAAGAATGAGGTGCAGGCCATTCGTATGCGGCCGCACCCTTACGAGTTCCAGCTCTACTACGACATTTAGTGCACAGCCGTGGGTCCTGCGTCCTCGCACGCGGGGCGGTCCTTACAGTTTGCCTGCGGAGGAACGAGCCGATGAGACTCACGCACCATATGGGGCGCGCCGCAGCTTTTTTGTTTCTATCAGCGTGCCTGGCTGCCGGACTGACGCTCCGCCCGCAACAGTCCTCTCCCGCTTCATCCGAGGCAGCGCAGAGCTATCGCAGCGCCATGGAGCAGGCCGATCTGAAAATCTGGGAGGCTGAACAGACGCATTCTGAAGTGGTCGAGAACGAAGAGTACCTGACCACCTTCATTGGCCCCCGGCTGACCGGCTCACCGGCGATGAATCAGGCGAGCCAGTGGACGTTGCGTATGTTTCGGAAGTACGGGCTGCAGGCCCATCTGGAGACCACGACCATTCCCCGGGCCTGGTTCCGTGGAAACGACTGGGGCGAAATTACCCACCCTCTCCAACATTGGATGACGGTGCATTCGGTGGCCTGGGGACGAGCCACTCCGGGTCCGGTCGAGGGGCCTCTGGCCATTCTGAGCCCGAAAGCCACGGCCGAGGCCATCCGGCAAAATTCCGCCACTTACAAGGGAGCCATCGTCCTTCAGGATGAACCGCAACGGCCGGCCGAGCTTCTCGAGAATCCTCCGAATGCCTACAATGCCGTCATTCCTCTGCCGCGAGGAATCCAGCCTGCTCAAGCTGAGGCAGCTTTGCGCCAGCGCCGAGAGCAGTACCGGGAACGGATCAAGGCGTTGGCCGAAGTAGGGGCTCTGGCTCTGCTACTCGACAGTGGGAAGCCTTACTCACTCGAGGTGACGGGCGGTTCTTATCCCTCTTTCGAGCCTACTCCGCTGCCGATGGCCTATGTGTCGCATTCCGACTATCTCTGGCTCGTGCGCCTGGCCAAGCACGGGCAGGCGAGCTTCCGTTTACAGCTGGCAGGCCGGTTCAGTGAGGGCCCTGCCGCAGCCTCGATCACTGTGGCGGAAATTCCCGGAACAGATCTGGCAGATCAGCGGGTGATCATTGGCGGCCATCTGGATTCCTGGGATCTGGGTCAGGGTGCCGTGGATAACGGGACCGGTGCCATGGCCACTCTGGAAGCAGCGCGGCTGCTGGCCTCGCTAGGATGGAAACCCCGGCGGACGCTCACGTTCGTCCTCTTCACCGGCGAAGAACAGGGTGGCGTTGGCGTGCAAACATTTCTGCACAACCATGCCAGCGAGCTGAACCAGGTCGATGCCGTCTTGATTGACGATACAGGTGCCGGCCGCATTTTCAGCATCTCGCTCGAAAATCTCTGGGCAACGGCACCGCTGATGGAGCAGGTATACCGGCCGCTGCAGGAAGTGTTCGATTTGCAGCCACTGAGCACACAGTACTTCGGGGCATCCGACCATGTTCCCTTCCTGCGCGCGGGCATTCCCGCCTACTTCTGCGTACAGGAGCCGGCGCAATACGGGCTGGCACACCATAGCCAGTACGACGTGTTTGAGGTGGTCGATCCGCAGGCGCTGCGGCAGCAAGCAGCAGTCCTGGCGGCATGGATGTGGAATGTCTCGCAGCTTCCCGAGCCGTTTCCTCACCATGCGCGGCCGCCTGAGCCCTCCGCTCCCTGACCTCCATCGGTCCTGCCCGAGCATCTGCCTGAGGCGCGGTGGGATGCAGCCCAGCCAGCCGCGGCTGTAGGATGAATCCGGAATGTCGGCGCCCCCGCCTGTGACGCACTCCGAGCCAATCGGCCGCTCGACCGTTCAGCGCGAGCACATCGAGCGCCGCCTGAGCCCTCCGCTGCTTCACCACCTCCGGGCGCTCCTAGCACAGCTTCCCGATCCGGAAGGAACGCTCGTTTTTCTCGACCGTTACCTCGACCATGCTCCGCCGGCAACTTTGGCCTACCTGGCTGACGCGCCGATCGCCTTTCACTATTTGCTGCTGCTCTTCAGCCATTCGCGCTTCCTTTCCGAGACACTGGTCCAGCAACCTGAGTTGATTCAAACCCTCTATCGTCCCGGCAGCGACGACATCGAGCGGGTCCGCACGCGGGAGGAATTCCGTGAAGAGCTGGCGCGGTTCCGCGCCATGGCCTATGACACCTCGCTCGATGTGATCCTGGCGCGCTTCAAGCGCCTGGCCTATCTGCGGATCGTGATGCGCGATTGCGCCGGCTTGGCCACTCTGGCCGAAACCACTCTGGAGCTCTCCCATCTTGCCGATGTTCTGCTGGAGGCTGCACTGGAGGCTTCTCTCCAGGCACTCGAGCGACTGTACGGTTCGCCCCAGGTGGCGGGTCCCGATGGACGCCTGCACCGATGCCGCCTGGTTATCCTGGGTCTCGGCAAGCTGGGCGGTCAGGAATTGAATTACAGTTCCGACATCGATGTGATGTTCCTCTACGATGCCGAAGGTCAAACGCTGGGCGGTGAGCGCGGTGCTGTCTGTAACGGCGAGTTTTTTGCCCGTCTCGTCAGTACATTCTTGCGCCAGGTGGCCTACCCGGGGATTGCAGGGACCACGTTTCGTGTGGATCTACGGTTGCGACCCGAGGGCTCGCTAGGTGACGCCGCGATCAGCCTTCCGGCGGCGCTGCAGTACTACCGCAGTCGCGCCCGCCCCTGGGAGCTGCAGATGCTACTGAAGGCCAGACCCGTGGCAGGCGACCTCGATCTTGGTCGGGAGTTCTTGAACGGCGTCTGGCCACGGATCTTCGAGGTGCCTGTGGAACCCTCCACCGCCCTGGAGGCCCATGCGTCCGGAACGCAGCGGGCCCGCTGGACCGGTGGGGAGCGGCGGATCAATGTCAAGTTGGCTCCGGGTGGGATTCGGGACATTGAGTTTTTGGCGCAGTATCTGCAGCGTCTCCACGGAGGTCGAGACCCCTGGCTGGCCAGCCGCGCGGCCGGTTCGACGCTAGTTGCCCTGCAGCGCCTGCACGACAAAGGCTATCTGCGGGCTTCGGAATTTTACCTGCTGGCAGCGGCATACGAGTTCTTGCGGCACGTCGAGCACCGCCTCCAGCTCCAGGATGGCTTGCAAATGCACACGCTGCCTGCGCCGGGACCCTCGTTGGACTTGATCGCCCGGCGCCTTGGGATTCACGCCCCGGCGGGAGACTCTCCAGGCGAGCTTCTGCTGGCTCGGGTGGAACGGCACCTGCGCGATGTCCGACAAATCTGGCGATCTGTGTTCGACCGAATGCAGCAAAGTCCTCCGCTGACCGAGCGTCCACCGGACTGGGTTCCTCTCGGAGCTCCGGGATGGCTGGTGCGCACAATTGCCGAACATCCGCAGCTGGGGGCGGCTTTGCGCGCTGCGGGCTGGGAATCTCGGTCCGACCTTCGCCGCAGTTTGATCCGCTTTCTGTCCGCGGCCGTCTCGGAGGCCTCGTTTTTGCACACGCTTGCGGTCCATCCGAATTGGCTGGTTCGCATTGGCGAGCTGATGGCGCAGAGCGAGCTATTGGAGGGGCTGCTCGCGCGGCACCCGGAGGAAGCACGACTGGTCGTGGAGCCAGATCCAGGCCAGATCGAAGCGGAGCTCTCCGAAGCCGTCTCGGTGCGGAGACCTGCTGGCGAGCTGGCCGAGCGGCTCCGCGTGGCGGTCAGGCGGATTCAGACGCTCGTGGCGGCGCGCGCGGTCCTTGGGCTCGCATCGCCTACGGAGACCTTTGCGCACCTGACTCAGGTCATCGAGACAGCGATCGAGCAGCTTCTCCACGCCCTGGCAGTGGACGTAAGCGCTGAGGGAAACTTTCAGCAGTCCCCCTTTGCGGTGCTGGCGCTCGGCCGACTCGCTTCACGGGAGTTCGACTTCGGCTCCGATGCTGATCTGGTGTTCGTCATCGGGCGAGAAACTCACCCGGATCAAAAAGAACGCTGGCGGCGCCTGGTGGAACAATTCCTTCTGTTGGCGACGGCCTACACGCGTTCAGGGATGCTGTGCCGCGTGGATGTGCGGCTGCGGCCACGGGGTGCCGAGGGAGAGATTCTTCAGTCGGAGAACTATTTCCAGCAATACTTCGAGCGCGAGGCGGCCGGGTGGGAGGCTGTGAGCTTTTGGCGGGCCAGAGCCATTGCTGGCAATCGTGGCTTCGGTGAACAGGTCCTTAAGGCAGTGCGCGCAGTCATGCGAGCTCGTTTTAGTGGGGACGGGCGTCGGGCGCTCGCCTGTTCACTGCTCCAGACACACCGCAGGATCGAACAGGAATGGAAAGCGCAGGGCAGTCCCCTGGTCCTGAAACTCCATCCCGGAGCCTACCATGGACTCGAGTATCTTCTCGGATATCTGGCCATTACCGCGAACGCCAGGATAGCAGGCTTGCCGCTCGCCCAGCAGGTGAGCCATTTGCAGAACTGTGGTGCGCTGGAACCGACGCTGGCAGACAGGTTCCATCAGGCAGCGGCCTTGTTTCGCTCCGTGGATCATGCCATGCGGCTCACGGTCGGGCATTCCGCCCCCATTCGCAAAGACGCGGTGCGGCTCGATCGTATCCGGCAGCTGTTGACCGTCTGGGGAGTGCAGGGAACGTTGGATCCGCTCGGGGCTACCGAGGAGACTTGTGCGGAACTCTCCAAAACGGTCCGCACATTTCTCGAGCAACAAGTCCAGGCAGAAAAAGGGGGTCTCCCGGCTGACTGAAGTGTCCATGGGTCGTTGACAGCCGGCCGAAAGGAACTCTACCCTGTATACAGGGGTTTGTCGAGCCAACGCGGGCCGTGACAGGGCGAAACCCATGGACCTCTTCGAGGAAATCGTTCGCCTGCGGCGAGAGGGACGCCGCTGCGCTCTAGCAACCATCGTTCACGCCAACGGCTCCATCCCCAGCTTCGAAAGTTCCCGGATGCTCGTGCGCGACGATGGCACGATGGTTGGAACCGTCGGCGGTGGTTGTGTCGAGGCCGAAGTCTGGGCAGCCGCCCGCGAGGTACTGCAAACTGAACAGCCACGTAAACTTGTGTTCAACCTGAATCACGACCCTAGCTACGATACCGGTCTGATCTGTGGCGGCACGCTGGAAATCTTTGTCGAGCCGATTCTGCCCGTTCCCCGGCTTTACCTTTTCGGCGGTGGCCACGTTTCGCTGGCGGTGGCGCGCGTCGCGCAGGTGGCCGGCTTTGAAATCATCGTGACGGACGACCGGGCGTCCTTCGCCAACGCTGAACGGTTCCCCATGGCCAGCGGGTTTTTTACCAGCTTCGCAGAAGCTTTCGAGAAGATCCGCCCCGACGCATCTTCCTATCTCGTGATCGCCACCCGCGGCCATCGCGATGATATGCGGGTGCTGAAGTGGGCCATAGCGACGCCTGCCAGGTACATTGGCATGATCGGAAGCCGGCGGAAGGTCATCGCCATCTACCGTGCGCTCGAAAAAGAAGGCATTCCACTCGACCAATTCGCGCGCGTGCATGCCCCGATTGGCATTGACATCGGCGCCTTGACCCCGGAAGAAATTGCTGTGAGCGTGGTGGCCGAACTCATCGCTGTCCGTCGCAATGCCACCGCCGCCCCGCACAAAACAGTCCGCATTGTCACCGAGCCGGCGCACCACGCACGCCAGAGCTGATGCACCATGCTCGCTGCGATCATTCTGGCCGCGGGCGAATCCCGCCGCATGGGTCATCCCAAGGCGTTGCTCGACTGCGGCGGTCGCAGTTTTCTCGAGCGGCTGTTGGCGGTGACGAACCATCCGCGGATTGGCTTGCAGCGCGTAGTGCTCGGGGCGCACGCTGCGCTGATCCAGCAGCGACTGGGTCTTCCGCTGGATCTGATTCTCATCAATCCGGAGTGGTCACGCGGGCAGCTTTCCTCGCTCCGTGTCGCTCTGACTGCACTCCAGTCCCTGCCAACCGAAGGAGCGCTGGTGGCGCCGGTGGACCATCCGCTGGTGCAACCCGCGACGGTCGCGCGGTTGGTAGAGGCGTTCGACGCTCACCCAGACGCGATCGTCGTGCCGCGCTACGGTCGCCGCCGCGGCCATCCGGTCATCTTTTCCCGGAGGTTTTACACAGCCCTCTGTGAGGCTCCTGAGGATCGGGGTGCACGGGCCGTCGTTTGGAGCCATCCGGATTCCGTCATCGAAACAGATGTGGACGATGCGGGAGTTCTGGCGGATATTGATGACCCCGAGACATACACGCGCTGGGTGAAAGTTTTCCCTTAGATGTCGATTTGCGCCAGAAGGGCGCGCAAAGCATCTATAGCCAGCTCGGCGCCATGAGCCCCTGCCGGCGGAAGACCCCCCAGACGTTCGGCAATCACGCTGGCCGTCAGCGTGCGCGCACCGTCGAGCGTCCGTCCTTCGAGGAGCTCGGTGAGTGCGGAGCCGGCGGCAATCGCAACGACGCAGCCCTGCGCTTGAAAACGGGCAGTGGCAATCCTGCCGCCTTCCAGGCGAACGGCAAGCCGGAAAACATCACCACAAACCGGATTCATCACTTCGACCACGGCACTAGCGTGTTCCAGTTCCCCGGCGTTGCGCGGATGGCGGAAATGTTCGAGTAGCGCTGCGCTATACATCGTGTCCCTGCCTATCATACCGTGCTTGGACGTTTTCGGGTGTCGTTGCAGGTTCGACACAGATTGTGTGCTCAGACATTGACCGTTCGGCATGACGTTCAACAGAATAGTCCTGCGGGTGCGGGTGGCGGCATCGAAGAGGGCGAGTCCCTCCAGTCATAACTAAATGCAAGCTGCGATTCACTGGTTGCTCTGCGCTGCGGCCTGCATCGCTGCCGGCCTGCTGATCGGGTACTGTCGTCCAGCCGAGGGCCGCGAAAAGACGTTCTGGCGGCTGTGGGCCCTGGGGCTGGTGGCCTGGGGTGTGCGGTTGGGCTTGATTTCCCAGGCGAGCTCGACGCTGGTGATGGGCTATCTTCGGGAAGCCCTGCAGGTGGTTGCGCTGGCCCTTCCACTGGCTTCACTGGCGCTCTACCCGGAAGCCCGGGTGGACGATCTGCGGGAGCCCGTTGCACGCCTCAATGCCTCGTTGATCGTCCTCTGCCTTCTTTACCTCTACGGCTTCTTTGTACTGCCCTGGAAGTTTGAACTTGATGTCCCCGCAATCGCCAGCTCGGCGATGGCGCAGTTGCATCTGGGAGAAGCGTCTTTGCTCGTGGGCTGGATGTGCGCACGGGCGCTGTTGCGGCAGGGACTCTGGACGCGCATCTATCTGCTGCTGAGCGCGTCCACGCTCCTGTTGTTCATCGTTGGCCCGCGCTGGATGACGGAGCACCGCTGGGCAGCCGCCACAGGCAGTGAACTTGCCGGTATTGCGATTTTTGGGTTGACAGCGTGCTTGACACGGAGGGAACGACAGATTTACCGCGAAGAGCGGTCTTCGCCTGTAGCCAACCTGGGATGGCCCACCGCGCTGGCGGCCGTCGGCATTCTGGTGCTTGGAGGTGGATCCACCCTCTGGAGTTCGGCACCCGAACCGGTGCGTTTTTTCCGTCTCTTCCTTACTCTCGAGGCCCTCGTCGTTGCCCTTGTCTTGATTTTTCTCAGCCACGAAGAAGCCGACCGGCAAGGAGAACTTTTTCTCCAGCGCCTGCAGAACGCTCTGGCTGATCGCCAGCAGTGGCAGCAGCAACTGGCCCAATCGGAAAAGCTGGCGTCGCTCGGACAGCTTGCTGCGGGCGCCGCTCATGAAATTAGCAATCCTGCTGCCGCCATTTTGGGCTATGCCCAATTGATTGCTGACGAGCCTACGGGCACTGAATACGATCGCGATCTGGCCAAGAAAATCGCCCAGCAGGCCCAGAGGATTCGACGCCTGGTGGACAATATGGTGAATTTTGTCCACTCCAGTGACGCACCAACCGAAGTTGTTTCCCTCCCCTCTGCCGTGCAGCGGGCAATGGAGCTGCGCGCGCTGGCTGCCGGGCGGACGCAATTGCCTGTGTTGTTGGCCGACGACCCCGGTGACCTGCAGGTGCTGGCCACGCGCGAGGCGCTGTTTCAGGTGCTTTATCGCCTGCTCAGTCTGATCCGGCTCGACAGCGCTTCGGAGCCCGCTAGAATCCGCCTGCTGGATGAAAACCCCCTGGCTGTCGTAGAGATTCACGGACAGGAGCTCCCTGCGGGTGCCATGCCGTCGGGTGCACTGCTGGAGCGCGGGGTGAGCTTCAGCCTCGATCTCTGCAGAAAGATCATCAGGCAGTTCGGCGGCGATTTGATCCTGCAGAGGCATCCTGAGGGGCTCGTCACGTTTCGCCTGAGTCTGCAGAAAGCTTCTTCACCGATGCTGGAGAACGCAAGCGAACAGCAACCGATTCCTGCGGCCGGTTGAGCCCGCCGACGGCGGCAGCTAAAATGCCGCCTGATGGCGAAGCCGACGCGGCGCGAACGGATCGTTTCTCTCGCCCCATCGGCCACTTCCATTCTGGTTGCCCTCGGAGCCAAGAAGGCACTGGTGGGCGTCAGCCGGTGGTGTCCGACCGTTGCGCCGGTCGCCCATCTGCCCCAGTTGGGGGATTGCTGGCAGATCGATCCTTCTGCCGTCCGTGCGCTATCTCCCCATCTGATCGTGGGCTCGGTTCCCTATCGCGCTGAGACGCTGGCGCAGTTGCTGGAGCTTCCCGGCACGTTTGTGGCCACCAATCCGCGGACGCTCGACGATATCTTCCGAGAGATTCGCTTTCTGGGGCGTCTGACCGGGCGCGCGGAGCAAGCCGATCAGCTCATCACGCGCATGCAAGCCTTTTTTGAACTTGTTGCTCGACGTACGCGGCGTCTGCCGCGCCTGCGCGTTTATGCGGAGGCCTGGCCCAAGCCACGGATCGCATCCCCGCCCTGGGTGGCGGAATTGATCGCTCTGGCAGGGGGTGACATGATTGTGCCCGCCGGGCAAAAAGTGGATGACCTCGAGGTCGCACGGCGGGACCCTGAGGTAATCCTCCTGGCCTGGACTGCCGCCGGTGAGCGTTCCCGAAGGGCCTCGGCACTGGAGAATGTTCACTGGCAGCATACGAGCGCAGTCCGCAATGGCCGTGTGTATGTCGTGCGCGATGAGCTCCTGAACACCCCGGGTCCTCCTCTCATGGACGGCCTCCGCGTTCTGGTTAGGACTCTGCATCCTGAGGTTGTTCTTCCTGCAAACCGCCCGCCTCGGGATCGGAGGGCCAGAGCAAGGAGCCACTGAGCGAGGTACGCGTTGCAGGTGGTGGCCGCAGTCATCGAACGCAACGGTCGGATTCTGGCCTGCCAGCGTCGGCGAAGTGCATCCTTCGCTCTCCAATGGGAGTTTCCCGGCGGCAAGGTCCAGGCGGGCGAGAGTCTCGAAGAAGCCCTGGAACGTGAATTGCGCGAAGAGATTGGCGTGCGGGCCCGCATTGGTCCACTGCTCTATCGTTGTGTGCATCACTACGCGGCACTGGACGAACCCGTCGAGCTGAGCTTTTTCCGGGTTACGATCGCCGGCAGGCCAAGGAACCTTGCTTTCGAAAAGCTAGGCTGGTTCTGGCCCCATGAGCTCACGGCGCTGGATTTCCTCGCTGCTGATCGAAAATTGATCCGGCAGCTTGCGCACAAGGCCTCTGGCTGTATGCGCCATGCACGGGCTCGAGGCCGCAGGAGCCGGGGTCGGAAGGCTCGGTGATATACTTGAAAGCTTGGGTGAGAACTGTGCGCGACGGACGCGAAACGAGGAGAAGCGATGGCGACCAAGGTGAACCGAACCGTTTCTGAAGTGGAAACACGCAGCCTGCGTCACCCACCGGAGCTTCTGCTGGGGCTGTACCGCATGATGGTCAAATGCCGCCTGTGCGATGAGAAGGCGCGCATCTTATTCCGTCAGGGGAAGTACAGCGGGAACTTCTACTCCAATGTCGGTCAGGAGGCGGGCGAAGTCGGTGCCGCGTATAGCTTGCGCAAGGACGATTGGATTGCCCCCTCGCACCGCGACTGGACTGCGAACATCATCAAGGGCGCCCCTCTGAAATACTGTTTCGCTCAGCTCTACGGAAAGGCGACCAGCCCGGATCGGGGGCGATCGACGCCCGCGCATATGGGTTACCCGGAACTGAATGTGCTCAATCCCGCCAGTACCATTGCCGCGCAGCTCATGATCGGCACGGGCATTGCCTGGGGCCTGAAGCGCAAGGGTTCTGACGCCGTCGTGGTCGCCTACTGCGGTGATGGGGCCACCTCGATCGGGTGGTTTCACGAGGCGCTGAACTTTGCCGCCGTGCATCGGCTGCCCATTCTGTACGTCGTGCAGAACAACCTCTGGGCCGAATCGGTTCCCTTGCGCCTGCAGACGGCGCTCCGCGATCTATCGGACCGTGGCAAGGGACACGGGATCCCGGGCGTTTCGGTGGACGGGAACGATGTCCTCGCCGTCTACGACGCGGCCACGGCTGCCATCGCGCGCGCGCGCCGAGGCGAAGGTCCTACGGTGCTGGAATGTAAAACGTACCGCTGGTATGGACATTCGGAAATCGATCCGGCGAAGTACCGATCGCCGGAGGAAGTCGAGGCCTGGAAGAAAAAAGACCCCATCGCACGCTTCGAGCGGTGGCTCACCGAACAGGGCTTGCTCAATGACGCGTTGAAAGCAAACATCTACCAGGAAATCAATCGCGAGATTGACGAGGCGGTCGCATTCGCCGAGCAGAGCCCCTACCCCGCTCCGGAAGAGGCTCTCGAGCATGTTTGGGCAAAGTCCTAAGTAGGAAGGTGCAAGTATGGCCAGAACGTTGACCTATATCGAAGCCATCAATGAGGCCCTGCGCCAGGAAATGGAGCGCGACGAGCGCGTCTGCCTTTTAGGCGAGGATATCGGCATTGGGGGCGGCGTGTTCAAGGCCACCGCAGGGCTTTATGAGCAATTCGGAGAAGACCGCGTCCTCGACACGCCGCTGGCCGAAGGTATCATCATTGCAGCGGCGATCGGGGCTTCGCTGGTCGGCTTCCGCCCGGTTCCCGAAATTCAGTTTGCCGATTTCATCGGAGACGCTGTCGATCCCATCATTCAACAGGCCGCGAAGTTGCGGTATCGAAGCGCTGGCGGCTTTAGCTGCCCCATCACCATTCGTGTCTGCTGGGGCGGTGGTACGGGCGGCGGCCTCTACCACTCGCAAGAGAACACGGTCTGGTTCGCTCACGAACCGGGGATCCGCGTCGTCGTCCCCTCGACGCCGTACGATGCCAAAGGCCTTTTAATTGCCGCCATCCGGGACGACAATCCTGTCCTCTACTTCGAGCACAAAAAGCTTTATCGCACGGCACGTGGAGAGGTTCCCGAGGAACCGTACACGGTCCCCCTCGATAAAGCGGCCATCCGCCGGCCCGGCCGCGACATGACGGTCATCACCTACGGCTATATGGCCGGTGTGACGCTGGAAGCTGCTGACGAGATGGCGCGCCGGGGGGTCGAAGCGGAAGTCATTGATCTGCGAACGCTCAATCCCCTGGACAAAGAAACCATTTTGGCCTCGGTGCGCAAGACCAACCGCTGCCTGATTGTTCACGAAGATCGTAAGGTCCTGGGCATCGGCGCCGAAGTAGCCGCGATGCTCACCGAAGAGGCGTTTGAGGATCTGGATGCCCCGGTGCTCCGTGTGGGAGCTCCGGAAATTCCCGCTGTTCCCTTCAGCCCCCCGCTCGAAAACTTCTTCATGGTCAACCGTGACAAGGTGGTGGCGGCCATGGAGCAGCTGGCAGCCTACTGAGCCACAATGGACGCTCAGGTGAGCAGTCGACCGCCGTCGACCAGCAACACCTGGCCCGTGACGAACGGAGCGAGAATAAAATACAGAACTGCCTCGGCGATGTCCTCGCCAGTTCCCACCCGCTGCAGCGGGGTCCGCTGGCGGTAGCCTTCGTCAATCTGTTCGCCGGGAAACTGAATCTTCCCGGGTGCCACACTGTTCACGGTGATTTCGGGTGCCAGGGCGCGCGCCAGGCAGCGCGTCAGCATCACCACCCCGGCCTTCGAAACGCAGTAGTGCACATGCCGCGGCTTCGGCTGAAATGCACCAATCGAAGAAATATTGACGATGCGACCGCGTCCGACACGTCGCATCAGCGGCACCGCCGCCTGTGCACAGAAGATCTGGGATTTCAGATTGACATTCAAGGTGAAATCAATCTGCTCTTCGGTCAGCGATTCGAAGGGGACTTCAAAATAGACCCCGGCGTTGTTGACCAGAATGTCCAGCCGCCCGAACTGCTGCTCGACGGCCGTGAACATCCGGTGCACGTTTTCGCGGCGTGCCACATCGGCTCCGATGGCCACGGCCTGCCCACCGCTGCCGCGGATTTCCTGCACGAGCTGCTCGGCCTCGTCTTTTGACGCGTGGTAGTTGACCACCACAGCGGCTCCTTCCTGCGCCAGCCGAAGGGCGATGCTGCGCCCGATCCGGCGCGCTGCACCCGTCACCAGGGCCACCTGCCCGCGCAATCTGGCCTGCCCGGTCATCAGAGTCGAAGGCTAAACGGGGCCTGCATCAAAGTCAATGCAGCCAACGGGGTGCGGTCTGCGACCATGAGGCCAACCGGAAAACCATTGGAATCATCAGAAGTGCATGAGGAGTGCGGGTGTATAATCGGGGCTAGATCGCAGTGGGAGGCACCCATGGCGGCGCGCTGGGGGGTGACACTGGTTTTGCTGGGCAGCCTCGCCCTTGCTGGAACCGTTGCGGCTCAACAGGAGCCGCAGAATACGGGGCAGCAGACCGAAAAGGTCAAGAAAGGCAGCAAGGCCGATGTCGAGGCCATCGGCAACCGCGATGTTGGCAAGGGTTTCAACCTGTATTCCCTCGAGCGGGAAATCGCTCTCGGCAAGCAGCTCGCTCAAGAAGTAGAGCGATCGGCGCACTTCGTGGACGATCCCGTAGTTGCCGACTACATCAACCGGGTCGGTCAGAACCTGGTGCGAAACTCAGACGCCCGTGTTCCCTTCACCATCAAGGTCATTGATTCCGACGAGGTCAACGCCTTTGCTCTGCCGGGCGGCTTTTTCTACGTCAACAGCGGGGTCATCCTGCGCGCCGATAACGAGGCCGAGCTGGCCGGAGTAATGGCGCATGAAATCGCTCACGTAGCGGCCCGCCATGCCACGCGGAACGCCTCGAAAGCCGAAGTCACCCAGATGGCCATGATCCCTCTGATTCTGCTGGGGCCGGGCGGCTGGACCGGCTACGGGATCTACGAGGGTTTGAACTTCGGGATCCCGCTGACTTTTTTGCGCTTCTCCCGCAGTGCCGAAGCAGAGGCTGATTATCTGGGTCTGCAGTATCTCTACAAGGCGGGCTACGATCCTAACGCCTTCGTGACCTTTTTTGAGAAGGTCCAGGCCGAAGACCGCCGACGCCCGGGCACCATCCCGAAGGTCTTTTCAACGCACCCGCCTACGCCCGAGCGCATTCTGGCTGCGCAAAAGGAGATCCGCACGATCCTGCCGCCACGCTCGGAGTACATTGTGGACACCTCGGAATTCGAATCCGTCAAGCGGCGCCTGCAGGCGTATGTGTCGGGCCGCAAGTTGCGCGATCAACGCGAAGGGCAACCGACGCTACGCAAGAAAACCGAGACGGCGAGCCAGGCGGGCGAAAAGAAGAACGGGGACGAAGGCGACCGCCCCGTGCTGAAAAAGCGCACCGATGACAATCCGCACTGAGAGCGGAGATCAAAGTACCGGTGTACTGCGACTGCGCGGCTCGGCGATACCCAAACGCTTGAGTTCCTCTGCATAGTAGCGGCGGTAGAGAACATCCCACTCGGCCGAGCCTTCGAGAATTTCCCGCTTCTGCGAGGTAATTTTTCGCCGTACTTCTGCGTCAATTTGCTCTTCGTGCTGCAACAACTCCCGTAGCGTGCGCACGACGGTTTGACGAATCGTCTCCCGATCTTCGATAAACTGCACATCCTCGCTGGCAACAAGCACACCCGTCACCACCTGCCCGAGCCGATTCACCTTTTCGCGGCTCAATTTCATCAGCGGAGAATCAACTTGCGTTCACGGGCGAGCTGCCCTTTAACTTTTCGATACATCTCCTGGTAAGAGACGCCCTGGCGGCGCATCTCTTCCGACCACTGATCCAGAATCTTCCGCACTTCCTCGTTCAGGCGGTCCTCGACCGTCAGTTCCTCAATCATGGCCTGGCGCACTTTTTCCACCAGCGCCTCGGTATTCGAGACCTCAATCATCTGCTCGGACACAAGGCGCCGAACGATTTCTCGGCTCATGTAGGCAACAAAATCGCGCGCCAGAAGCATTGTGGCAGCCCATTTGCAGTGTATCGGTGAGGCCCGAGGCTGTCAAGCAGCTAAGCTGCAGAATGGTAAAGACTTACCTGAGGAGGTCAACCCGCTGTCTCCGCAAGCCGTTCAATGAGCGGCGCTTAGCGAGGGATCCACTGGGGATGCGCGCTAAAAAGTCCTTGAACAACCCCTAGCTCATAAACAAGCAACAGACCGAAGCTGAGGCTCACGATTCCCGAAATGGTGCGAACGATTTGTCCTGCCGAAGAGACATAGCGACTCGAATACACCAGCGGCCACCCGATAGCCGTTGTGATCAGCACCATCCCCAAGACCGTCCCAATCCCGAATACCAGAAGATAGCCCAGCGCCCAGAGTGGATCCTGGATTGTTGTGAGGACCAACAGGGCCACTGCGGCTGAACCGGCCAGCCCGTGGACCAGGCCAACAACGAACGGACGCAAGAAGCGATACAGAAACCGATCGGAAAAATGCGAATCAAGCCAGCGGGTCGTTTTCGATCCACATCCCAGGGCTGTGTCTGCCCGTCCCTGAACCGCTTCGTTCGCCGTGTTCAGTCCATAGCAGGTGAGAGGACTGCGCCAGCGAAAAAGCGAAAACAGGTTGGCCATACCGAGAACGACGAGCATCACGGCTACCGAAAATTCCATCGAGAGGCCAACACGAACCGGAACCACCCACCCGAAGAGAATGATGGCGCTGCCTACACTGAAGATCGTCAGAGTGTGTCCGACGCCCCAGGCAGCGCCGACCAGTGCGGCCTGCCGCAACGAGGAATGGCGGGCGACAATTGTACTGACAGCCACAACATGATCAGCGTCAGTCGCATGCCGCATCCCCAGGAAAAAGCCGAGCGCAAGGATGGCTGCTAAATGAACGGTGTGCACAATCGCGTGTGATCCGGCCTCCGCAAGGCTGGCGGGGCCGACGGGACTCGAACCCGCGACCTCCTGCGTGACAGGCAGGCGTTCTAACCGTGCTGAACTACGGCCCCGCTGTCTCCGGTGCATCTGGTGGGCAGTGCCCGATTCGAACGGACGACCTTCCGGGTGTAAACCGGATGCTCTACCACTGAGCTAACTGCCCGTTTCATGCTAGCGAACTTGCCTGCAAAATGCCAGCCGACCCGGCCACCCCGGGCGACGTTTCGACAGTTTTCGGCCGTTCTCGCGAAACGCTCTGCCGTAGACTGGGTTCTTACATGTGGCAGAATGGAGGTTGTATGATCACACGAATCCGGCAGGTGTCACAGTTGCGCAGCCGGGGGGCCAGGCTGCCTCGTGTGCCTGCGATCAGCTCTGTCTTCGTGGGGCTCTGCCTGCTGGCTCCGGACGCACGTGCTGCCTATACCGACCCGGGCACCGGTGCTCTGCTCTGGCAAACGTTAATGGCAGCCGCGGTAGGTTTTTCCTTCTACATCCGCCGATTCGTTCAGCGCTTGCTGCGTCGCAAAGCTGGCACGCGCGATGCTACCGATGGCAAGTGAACGCGGATGTTCGCCCGAATGCTCAAAGCGCTCGTTCCGAGATCCCTCCGGCTTCGTCGTTGCCACTGAGGACCGCATCTACCGCTGTATCACACCTGCCGGACTGTCCGATTTTCAAGCAATACAGGCGTCGCCCACCGTGCGTCGCTGGGTGGCAGAAGGCCGCATGATTGGCTGGAGACCCCTGGCTCCCGAAGAGATCCCCGCTCAGCTCGCCGTCGTTGGAAATGTAAACGTATCGAACGGCGCCCTATGGGTAGAGCATGAACGTCTCCCGTTCCCCAGCTACCCCTACGAATGGCCGGCGGAGATGCTGGCGATCGCAGGCCGCCACACCCTGCAACTCGCTCAGGAATTGCTTCCGGAAGGTCTCGGGCTCAAGGATGCGACTCCCTTCAACATTCTCTTTCGGGGCCCCGACCCTGTTCTGGTGGATCTACTTTCCATCGAACGCCGAGACCCCTTGGACTACCGTTGGTTTGCGGGGACACAGTTTATGCGTACGTTTCTACTGCCCCTGCTGGTTCACCGACGCCGTGGTCTGGGGCTCGATAGTATTTTTCTTACCCGGCGAGAGGGATTCGATCCGGTCGAAGTCTACCGGATGTGCACGCCGCTCGAGCGTTTGCATCCACACGTGCTGCGGCTGGTGACGATCCCGGTCTGGCTGGAGCCTGTTGCCGAAGCGCGCGGGGAGGCGCTCTACCGCCCGCGTCGGGCCAGTTCGCCCGAACAGGCCCGCTTCATTCTCAGCCGCCTGCTGCGACGGCTCGAACGAACACTGGACGCTCTGCAACCTCGCTGGAGCGTTCAGGCTTCGCGATGGGCTGATTACATGGCGAGCTGCCCCGGGTATACGCGCGAACAGTTCGCACAAAAGGCGCAGTTTGTCCAACGAGTCATCGAGCAGCACCGCCCCCGGCAGGTGCTTGACGTCGGCGCGAACACAGGCTTTTTTAGCCTCCTGGCAGCGCGGCACGGAGCCGCAGTCGTCGCCATTGATGCCGACCGAGCAGCGATCGGCCGGTTGTGGCATCAGGCGCATCAGGACCGGTTGCCGGTGTTGCCGCTGGTTGTCCATTTTAGCCAGCCGAGTCCCGCCACCGGCTGGAACAATACCGAGTGTGCATCGTTTCTTGACCGCGCCCGAGGTCGCTTCGATATGGTGCTGCTGCTGGCGGTGGTCCACCACCTGCTGGTGACCGATCGGGTGACTCTGAACGACCTGCTCGCCGTGGTGGCTGCACTCACGACGCACCTGGCGGTGATCGAGTTTGTGGGTGCGGACGATCCGATGTTTCGCCGGCTCGTTCGCGGGCGCGACACCCTCTACGCACATCTCACACGGGAGTTTTGGGAACGGACCCTGGTGGGCTTTTTCGACATCGAGCACGTGGAAACGCTTGCCGGCGGAACCCGCACCCTGTATTTACTGAAGCGGAAGTCATCGTGACGACAGCGCTGACAACGACCGAACGCTGCTCCGTCCATTTGCC
>Ga0070739_10004012_pt1 | contig 17846 bp, 16 predicted proteins | sample Coa_R1_7_FD_66445 | JGI IMG/M metagenome (GOLD analysis project Ga0070739, IMG submission 66445) | Surface soil microbial communities from Centralia Pennsylvania, which are recovering from an underground coalmine fire - Coalmine... | ecosystem: Environmental > Terrestrial > Soil > Unclassified ... | reverse complement strand
GCCGGACTGGTGTATTTCCCGCCAGCGGGTCTGGGGCGTGCCGATCCTGGTGTTCTATTGCGAGGCCTGTAATGAGCCGCTGACCGATCGCGCGATTCTGGACCGCGTCGTAGCCTTGATCCGCCAGCACACCGCCGATATCTGGTATCAGAAGAGCGCGGAAGAATTGATCGGGCCGGACGTCCAATGCAAGAAGTGCGGCGGCGGAAGCTTCCGCAAAGAGAACGATATCCTGGATGTGTGGTTCGATTCCGGGGCGAGCCATCTGGCCGTGCTCACGCACGAAAACGGCCTGCCCTGGCCTTCGGACATGTACCTGGAAGGCGGCGATCAATACCGCGGCTGGTTCCATTCCTCTCTGCTGGTGGGCGTGGGGCTGCGCGGCGGCGCGCCATACCGCGCCTCGGCGACCAACGGCTGGACGCTCGACGGCGAGGGCCACGCGCTCTCGAAATCCAAGGGCGCCGAAGAAGTCGAGACCATTGTCAAGAAATATGGCGCGGAACTGCTGCGGCTGTGGACCGCGTCGGTGGATTTCACCGAAGACGTGCGGTTCTCCGATACCATCGTGGAGCGCCTGGTCGAGGCCTACCGCAAGCTGCGAAATACGTTCCGCTACGCGCTCGGCAATCTGCACGAATTCGATCCCGAGCGCGATTCCGTGCCAGTGGAAGAAATGCTCGATCTCGACCGCTGGATTCTGGCACGAGCCGAAGACCTGATCCGCCGCTGCCGGGCCTGGTACGACGAGCTCGAATTTCACAAGGTCTACCGCGCCATTTACGATTTTGCGACCACCGACCTCAGCGCGCTGTATTTCGACGTTCTCAAGGATCGGCTCTACACCGCCGCCAAGCGCGGGCGCGCGCGGCGCAGTGGGCAGACGGCTCTGTACAAGGTCCACTACGCGCTGGTGCGGCTGATCGCGCCGCTGCTGGCCTTCACGGCCGAGGAAGCTTGGAGCTATACGGCCAAACCCGCCGGCGCGCCCGATAGTGTTCACCTCGCGAGGTTGCCGGAGCCCGAGGAGGCCGCCTCGCGGCTCGATCCCGCGAAGCTCGCCGATTGGAACGCACTCATGGCGGCGCGCGAGCCCGTGCTCAAGGCGCTCGAGGAGGCCCGGCAGGCCAAGCAGATCGGCGCTTCGCTGGAGGCTCGCGTGCGCGTGCCCGCCACCGATCTGTTGAAGCGCTACGAAACCGAACTTCCGGCTCTGTTCATCGTCTCCCAGGTGGTTCTGGAGCCGCGCAAAGGCGTCCTGGTGGAGCGCGCCGGCGGGCAGAAGTGCGAGCGCTGCTGGAAATATTCAGCCGCGGTCGGGAGCGATGCTGAGTTGCCCACCGTTTGCGAATCTTGCTCGGCTGCGCTTAAGGAAGATTTGGGATGAATGGACGGACCATGACCGCCACGATCATTGCAGCGGTCGTGTTGATCGATCGGGTTACCAAAATGTATATCCGGGCGGCGTTCACAGCGTGGGATATCACGCCCGTGATCCCGCGTTTCTTCAACATCGTTCACACGGAGAATCCGGGCGCAGCGTTCGGCATGCTGGCAGATTCCACCGGCGCGTGGCGTGAAATTTTTCTGGTGGGAATTTCGCTGGTGGTGATCTCGGTGATCGGCGTGATGCTCTGGAGGCCGAATCGCGCGGGCATGCACGATACGGCCATTCTGCGCGTGGGGCTGGCGCTGGTGTTCGGCGGCGCGCTCGGAAATATGTGGGACCGGCTGTTTCGAGGCACGGTCACGGACTTTCTCCAGTTCTTCTTCGGCTCCTATGAATTTCCTTCCTTCAACGCCGCGGATTCGGCGATTACCATCGGCGCAGTCTTGCTGGTGATCGACTTGTGGCGGACCCGGCATCACGGCGCCGCCGCGGCCGCCGATTCGGCAAAATAAAGACTGTGGCCGTTGTCGATTTTCCGCGGCCTGGTTCGTTATTAGGACGAAGGAGGAGCAACAAACATGAGCCCTGCGTTGCAAATCACGGAACTGGAGCAAGCCCGATGTTACTTCGACCGTGTTCGCCAACTGGTCACCCGCGCCACCGCTAGTCTCACCGAATCCCAATGGAAATTCAAGCCGGCGCCGGACCGCTGGTCGATCGCGGAAATTCTGGAGCACATGGCCGTCGCCCAGGAGCGCGTGCTGGGACGCCTCCAGACCCAACTGCAAGCAGCCCCGGCGCCGCCCGCGGGCCGCGATCATAAGCGCATCGACGCGGCCATTTTCGAGAAGATTCCGGATCGCTCGGTCAAAGCGCAGGCCCCGGAGATGATCCGGCCCACCGGAACCTGGACGCTACCCTTCGCCGTCGACCGCCTGTTCGAGGGCCACAGCCAACTTCTGGAGTTTCTCGAAACCACGCCCGGACTGCGCGATCACGTTCTGGAGTCGCCTCCGCTGAAGGTGGTCACGAAGGGTGAATACGATGCGGCAGACGGCTACCAGTGGGTCCTGACCGCCGCGGCGCACGATGAGCGCCATTTGCGGCAGATCGAGGAAGTGAAGTCCGATCCCGGTTTTCCCAAGTAAGCTCCGCACGGGCCGGGACTCCTGCGCGGCACGCGACGCAGGCTGCCCTACCATAAGGCTAGTGCCCTACGAGCGAATCCTGGTCCGCGCGACCAATTGGGTCGGCGACGCCGTGATGTCCCTGCCCGCGTTACGCGCCCTGCGCGGGCGGTTTCCGCGCGCCCGAATCTCCATTCTGGCCAAGCCTTGGGTCGCGGACCTGTACGAGCGCGAACCGTTTTGCGATGAGCTGATTCCCTACACCCCGACTGATCTGCGCGCAAAGCTGGCGGCGGCGCGCGCGCTGCGGCGCTTCGGGTTCGACTGCGCGATCCTGTTGCAGAACGCTTTCGAAGCCGCAGCCGTGGCTTTCGCCGCGCGCATTCCGGAGCGGATCGGTTACGCTCGCGACGGCCGCAGCCCGCTGCTGACCTGCTCCGTCCCGGTGCCGCGCCCTGGCGAGATCCCGCCCCACGAGCGCTTCTATTACCTGGAACTACTGCGGCGCGCGGGCCTGATCGATGCCCTGCCCCCCAGCAAGGCGATCCGGCTGGAAGGCGCATGCGCGGCGCGGGAGGCCGGACTCGCGCGCTTCCGGGAATTGGGCTGGCCCGGCCCGGCGATCGGCGTAAGCCCGGGCGCGGCGTATGGCTCTGCCAAGCGCTGGCTTCCGGAGCGATTCACGGAATCCGCAAATCGCATCGCGCGAGCGACCGGCGCGCCGGTCGCTCTGTTCGGCTCGAAGGCCGAGCGCGAATTATGCGAGAGCATCGCGGCGAACATCGCCGCTCCCGTGAGAAACTTCGCGGGCGAAACCAGCTTGGGCGAATTCATTGAGCTGGCTGCCGCCTGCCGCGTGTATCTCACCAACGATTCCGGGGCCATGCATATCGCTTCCGCGCTAGGCGTGCCCACGGTGGCGGTCTTCGGCGCCACCAATCACGTCACGACCGGGCCTACTGGTCCTCTGGCGCGCGTGATCCGCGAGCCCGTAGAGTGCAGCCCCTGCCTGAAACGCGAATGTCCCATCGACCACCGCTGCATGACCCGCGTGGAGGCGTCGCGGGTAGCCGAGACGGCGTTGCAACTGCTCAAATAGTAGTTTGAGCGCACAGCCCGCACGTGGGCGTTGTGCGCGATGAAAGAATGGACACCCGGACCAAGATCGTCCCCCCCGCAGAGGCCGCCCGTCTCGCCGCCGCCGGAGCCACCGTCGTCAGCGGCTACTTCGATCCGCTGGTGGCCTGGCACGTTGACAGGCTCCATGAATTGAAACAGAGCGGTGGTGTTTTGCTGGTTCTCATCGCGCAGCCGGAAAACCCGATTCTGCCCGCCCGCGCACGGGCTGAGCTGGTCGCGGGATTGCGCGGCGTCGATTATGTTTGCGAATCCCGCGACGGAATCGCGGCTGGCGTTCAGCTTGAGAAGGAACACACCCATGGTTTGCAAGACCTGATTGAGCGCGTCCACAGCCGGGCCCGAGCCGGCCAAGCGGTTTGAAGCATGTCCCATCGTATTCTGGCCGTGCGGCTGAGTTCCATGGGCGACGTGATCCACACGCTGCCGGCGGCCGCCAGCCTCAAGCATAGTTTCCCGCACAGCTCGCTTACCTGGATCGTGAGGCCTCAGTGGGCGCCGCTGCTCGAAGGCAACCCGTTTATCGACCGCGTGGTTCGCATGGATCGCAGCCCGCGCGCAACGTTAGCCACTCTGCGCGCGCTGCGGCAGGAACGGTTCGACGTAGCGGTCGACTTCCAGGGTTTGATCCAGTCCGCGGTGGTGGCGGCCGCGGCGCGCGCTCCAAAGAAGGTCGGGCTGCACCGCCGCGAAGCCCGCGAGAGCCTCGCCTCGCTTTTCTATTCGACCGCGGTGGCAACCCGGCCCGGGCATCGGGTGGAGAGGGCTCTGGAACTTGCGGCGGCGGCGGGCGCCTCGAGCCTGCTGCGCGTGTTTCCGCTGCCCGAGGGCCGGCCTGAAGGCGCTCTGCCGGAAGGGCGCTTTGTGCTGGCTTGCCCGCTGGCCGGCTGGGGGGCCAAGCAGTGGCCGCTCGAATTCTATTCCGATGTCGCCCGCGAACTTGACGTGCCGCTAGTCGTGAACGGGCCGCCCCAGGCGGCGGGCCTGCTGGCGGGGATCGCGGGCACGCACCTGCATTTATCCGGGCTGGCGGGGCTGATCGACGCCACGCGCCGCGCGTATGCCGTCGTGGGCGTCGATAGCGGTCCGCTCCACCTGGCGGCGGCCTTATCGAAGCCTGGAGTGGCGATCTACGGTCCCAGCGATCCCGCGATCCACGGGCCCTACGGCGGTTCGATTCGCGTGCTGCGTTCGCCCGATGCCGTCACCAGCTACAAGCGGCGCCCGGCCGAAGACGCCAGCATGCGGGCGATCGAGCCCCGCGCGGTGCTGGACGCCCTGGAGGCAGTTCTGTCCTCCCCGGCGAAATCGGGCACGGCGGGTTCGGTGTGAGTTTTCCCAAGGCGTACGCCGACCGCGTGGCGAAGCTCCGCGTGCCGTTCGGATTCCTCATGGTGGCCGCGTTTCTGTGGCTCTCGCAACCCGACGCCGTCTCGCTGGCCGCGGGCTTGCCGCTGTCCGTGCTCGGTTTGGCGCTGCGCGCCTGGGCCGCGGGGCATCTGGAGAAAAACCGCGCGCTGACGGAAACCGGCCCTTACGCCTGGGTGCGGAACCCCTTGTATCTCGGCACGCTGACCGTAGCGGCCGGGCTGGCCATCGCAGCGCGCCGGTGGGAGATCGCGGCGCTGTTCGCCGCCGTCTTTGTCCTGGTGTACCTGCCTGTCGTGGAACTCGAAGAGCAGCATCTGGCCCGGCTGTTTCCCGAGTTCGCCGAATACGCCCGCCGCGTGCCGCGCCTGATGCCCTCCGTTACCTGCGCTTCCGCCGGCCGCAAGCGATTCCGCTGGTCGCTTTACCGCCAGAATCGCGAATACGAGGCGCTCCTCGGCTTCCTCGCGGGCGCGGCCGTGCTGCTGTGGAAGGCGCTGCGCTAGCCGGTCTCCGCGCGCCCCGGCCGCGGTTTCACATCCGCGCTCCGCCGCTGCAGATCAGCACTTCTCCGCTGACGTAATCCGATAACGCCGAGCAGAAAAACAGCACCGGCCCGGCCGCTTCCTCCACCGTGCCGAAGCGACCCAGCGGGCAGTGCTGGCGTACGGCCTCCCTCGCTGCCGGCTGCACCCCGACTTTGATCTTGTGGCCCTTGACTTCGATCTCCCCGGTCCCCAGCGGTTGCGTAAGACGAGTCTCGATGAAGCCGAAGCCCACGGCGTTCACGTTGACGTTGTAGCGCCCCCACTCCTTCGCCAGCACCTTCGTAAGTCCGATGACGCCCGCCTTCCCCGAGCCGTAGCCGGACTGCCCCGCGATGCCGTCGACGCCCGATATCGATGTGATGTTGACCACCTTGCGCATCACGCGTTGGCCTTCGGCCGCTTCGCGCTTGGCCGTCTCGCGAATCCAGTTCGAGGCGGCGCGCAGCAGGCGAAACGGCGCAAGGATATGAACGTCCAGCATCGCCTGAAACTGCTCGTCCGTCGTCTTTTGGATGACGCCGTCCCACGTGTACCCGGCGTTGTTCACGATAATGTCGATCGAGCCCAAACCGGTCACGGCCGCATGGGCGAGTTTGGCCGGAAACTCAGGCGCGGTTATATCTCCCGGCAACGCCTTCACCCGCCCCCCGGCGCGGTCGATGAGCATGCCGGTCTCAAACAAAGGATCGCGATCCAGATCGTTGATCATCACCGCCGCGCCGCTTTCGGCGAGCTTCACGGCTACCGCACGTCCGATACCGCGGCCGGCTCCAGTGACGATCGCCGTGCGGCCTCCCAGGTCTAGGTTCATGAATCCAGGTTACAGGGAACCGGCCGCCAGCAAGAGCGTGAACGCGATCGACACGGCCAGCGCGCGCTTGCCGACGGTCATCATGGAAACCGCGATGGCCCGCGGCGTGTGCAGCGTGAACAGGTCGTAAAGATTGAATCCGGCCGACAGAAGCGCCGCCGCGCTGTAGAGCCATTTTCCGGCGAAAAGCAACGCGATCGCGGCCGCCATGACCAAGCCTTCGAGGATTGCGGTCTTCTTCCGGAAGGAAAGGATCTCGGGCGCGAGGACCCCGGCCGATGGATGCGCGGCCGGTTTGCGCGCGGCGATGCGAGCCTCCAGGCGCACGTGAACCACCAGGATGCTCGCCAGAAAATGCGCCGAATGCAGCGCCCAAAACCACCATACCCATTCCGGCAGCGTCGCGTTGACAGCCAGAGACGCGGCCAGCGCCGAGCTGCTCAGACCCGCCGCGCTCACCGCTTGCAGCCAGATGCTGCGCTGGCGATTCTTCACCGTCATGTAGACCGCCAGCGCGGTCAGGATCGCCGCTCCCGCGCCAAGAGCCACCAGCCACCAGACCGGCCAGGCCAGCGTCAACCAGGCTGCCGCCGCGGCCAGCGCGAGCAATTCGACCAGCAAATAGCGCCGCGCCAGCGCGGTTTCCGGACGCTCCGTGCGCCACACCATTTTCTGGCGCGCCAGAACGATCAGCGGATCGCGGATCAGAAAAACGAGAACTACGGCGGCCAGCGCCGGGAGCGCCGGCCAGGAGAGCCGGTGCAGCACGATCAGCGCGCCGAGGAAGGGCTGGATCAGCATCGCCCAGGCGCCGTGCTCCCGCGGGAACAGACCGGAGGCCGGCTTGCGCAAAGCAGCGCCCGCAGGCAGAGCGTTGCCGGAGCACAAGATATTCGGCTTTCCGGTTTCATGAAGCGTCAGCATACTCACTCGGCCTATCTTTCGATACTCCTCGTCCTGGTTGGAGAAAAGGGTTTGTACGTTTCCATTATCGAGTATATGATCGGGTTGTCGAGCATGAGGATCAAGGTATCGGGGTCGAGGATCAGGTCTTTCCGTCTGGCAGACAGTCAGGTTAACCGTTGGTGTCGGATCAGAACTGAACGATGCTGCCAGGTTCCGTCTCAATGAACCTTCGTCCCGGACACTGGAATCCGCCTTTGGGGGGAAAGAGTATGAACAATCAAATGAAATTGAAGCAGGCCAAGGAGGAATCAATTTCCGAGCGGCAGCCTACCGCGGGAGCCCGGGCTGTCACCCAGCTCACGGACTCCATCCGTCGGATGGCAAATGATAAAGAGCATTCCCGGGAATTCGAGCGCGTTCTGCCTTTCATGCGCCAGGCGCTTGCCGAATTGCGCCGGACAGTCGGTGAGAAGCACCGGTTTCAGCACGAACTGGCTGCGGCCAACGGCAAGGCCGGGCCTCCGGGGCCACTCGGAAACGAGCCTGGGTTAGCCATTCTGACAAATCGCGAGCGCGACGTGCTTCGGCTGATTGCTTCCGGCTATGCCACCAAGAACATCGCCGAGGAATTCGGCGTCGCGTTCAAAACCGCGGTGACACACCGGACCCACCTGATGGCGAAACTGCGCTTGCACGACACCGCAAGCCTCACCCGGTACGCCATCCGGCACGGATTGGTACAGCCCTGATCCCTGCGATCCGCGCCCGCGGGACCAATCACCGGGCGTGAGGGTCGCGCCACGCCGAATCTCCGGTGTGGCTATATTGAAACACTCCGCCTGTGAAGGTCGAGCGAGGCCGCGTCTGATTTTGGCGGTGACTTCGATGCCGCTATAGCCCTGACGGCATCCCAAGTGAATTCCACGAATTGGTAGGGCGGTACATGCTGGTGTCCTACTTGCGGACGAATTTCGTCACGCCCCGCAGGGTTGCCTCCGCTGAATAGAGGTTGCCCGCGGCGTCGATCGCGATGCCCTCGCCCATGGCGCCGTCGGGAGAGTCGGGAGAGTCCGGGGTCATGTGCGGCGGGATGAACATCGTCACTTTCCCGTCTTTGAGGCTTCCGATGCGGATCCCCCTTTGCCATCCGGGGTGCACCTTTTCGGTCGATTCCGAATCGGAGGTATAAATAATGATGTCGTTCTTGCCGATCGCCAGTCCGCTGATGCGCCCGAACTGGTCGTATTCCCGAATGAATTTCCCCTCTTTCGTCAATACTTGAATCCGGTGATTGTGGCGATCCGCCACCACCAGCCGCCCTTGGGTGTCGAACGCGAGCGCGTGGGGGGTGCGAAATTCGCCGGGGCCGGTTCCCGCTTTGCCGATGACCCTTAGAAAGCGGCCGGTCTTGTCGAACACGGAGATGCGCGCCACCAGATTCGGATCGGATACATCCGTGTGGCTTTCGGCGACGTAGACATCGCCGTTGGAGGGATCGGTGACCGCTGCCGTGGGATCGGTGAGGGCTTCCGGCGGGTTTCCTCTCCTGCCCGGAGTCCCCAGAATCATCAAGACGTTGCCTTCAGGACTGAACTTCACCACCACGCTTCCCTTTTTGTCTTCGCCAGGAAACTTCTTGAGGTCTTGCAGAGAGGGCACCCGGGCATCCGTGACCCACACATTGCCGTCGCGATCGACATGGATGCCATGCGGCCACACGAACATTCCGCCGCCAAAGCTACGCACCTCCTTTCCGGATTCATCGAAGAGGTGCACCGGGTTGGCCCTGGTCCCGAGGCAGCCGGGTGTGGCGCCCGGCGAGCAGCGATCCGTCGCCCAAACGGATTTTCCATCGGGACCGAAGGCCACTCCATTGGAACCGCCCCAGGGTCTCTTCTCCCGCGTCAGATTCGCCCAATCCCGGATCACACGATACGGGTTGGCGCCGCTGTTTACCGGCTGCACCTTGTCCGTCTGTGGCGTTCCGCCGCGCTGCTGCGCGCTAACGATGGGGGGCTCTCCCGCGAGCCACAGAGCGATGATCATCGCAGGTAATCCGAATCTCGCCACTCCCGGCACCGGCATTGTGCGGGCTCCTTTCCGCGCCGGAGGATCCAAGGGCGCTAGTGTTTCCAGGATGTTACTCGCCCTCGATATTCACTGCGTAATACGCGACCGTGTTCGTGGAAACCTCCTTGAACCAGTGCGGCGTCTTGGCGGGAATCGTAATCACGTCGCCTTTGCTCAAATGGTATACGGTCCCGCCTTCCACAGATGGAGCTCGCAGTTGATCGGGGGCCGTGCGTTTGGGCTCGACCATCTTGCCGCCGACCACCAGCGTGGCCTCTCCTTCTACGATGACGAACACATGATTCGTGTGGTCGTGGTATTCGGCCTGGCCCACGCCGCGGCGCTGCGCCAGCACCACCAGGCCCGGATCGCTGACAATCGGACCGCCCTTCAACATCACTTCAGTCACTTTATCGTGGCCGATGTAGTGCACCGCCGCGGGAACGCCTCCGCCGCGCGAGACAACCGCGAGCGTCAACACGGCCCCCACAGCCGCCCAGTTTCTTCGACTCAGGATCACTTTCATGTGCCCTCCCTTTTGCAGCTTCAACGATTTTGGTGTTACTTCCCGGCGGTTCGCGGAGCGTCTCCATCCTCGCAAATCGATTCCATCACGAGTGCTTTCATCAAGCCTCCTTTACGCGGCGCCTCTGGTACGCCGGGCCCGTATCAAAATATCACGCACATTCGTCCTGCAAAACGCCGCACGAAGGGCAATTCCTCCCTGCCCCGCGGCTACGGCCGGAAATTTGAAGCCGCCAACAACCGCCAAAAGAGTTTACTCGAACTGCACTTTTTGGTATACTAATCTTGTTCGCACGCGAAACGAACGGGTTTCCGGCGTTCGCGCATGGCTGGTTCGTGCGCGGCAAGAAGTTTTCGGGACCCTGTTCGCCTCCCATTTAGCTCACCGGCTGAGCTGACTCCCTGGTAGAAATCGTTCGACGTTTCGGGCCTGTTTTACGGGCCGGCGACTGCTTTTATTTCTCAAAAGGAGCCATTGTGGCGCCCACAGCCGACGTGTATCTGCCGTTGCTCGAGAGCGAATTATTGGCGCTGCGCCCGCGCGCGGGCGAACCGGTCTCGCTGATCCCGCACCGCGCCCTGAAAAACGGAGAACAATACCGTTTTCACTTCGACATGACGAAGTGCATCGGGTGCAAGTGCTGCGTGGTGGCCTGCAACGAACAAAACGGGAACCCCGCGGGAATCAACTGGCGCCGGGTCGGCGAACTGGAGGGCGGCCATTACCCTCACGCCCAGCGTCATCACCTTTCGATGGGCTGCAACCATTGCTTGGAGCCATCCTGCCTGATCGGGTGCCCGGTGGAGGCTTATACAAAGGATGCGCGGACCGGCGTGGTGATTCACGACGCGGCCACCTGCATCGGATGCCAGTACTGCACCTGGAACTGCTCGTATGGAGTCCCGCAGTACAATCCCGAGCGCGGCGTAGTGGGCAAATGCGACTTGTGCCACAACCGGCTGGCGGATGGAATGGCTCCGGCGTGCGTTTCGGCGTGCCCAGAGGGCGCGATCGGCGTGGAGATCGTCAACATCGCCGAATGGCGCGCGGATTACATGGCCGCCAACGCGCCGGGTTTGCCGCCGGCCCACGACAGCATCTCGACCACCCGGATCACTTTGCCCGAAAAGCTCACGCCGGATACCGGGCGCGTGGACACGCAGCGTCTGCTCCCGGAGCATTCTCATTGGGCGCTGGTGTTCATGCTGGTGCTGACGCAGCTCTCAGTAGGCGCTTTTCTAGCCGGGGCGCAATCGGCTCCGCCGGTTTTGGCTTCGCTGGCGCTGGCCTCGATCAGCCTCGGGGCGGCGACCCTGCACCTGGGCCGGCCGGCGTTCGCCTGGCGAGCGTTGAAGGGTCTCCGGCGATCCTGGCTGAGCCGCGAAGTGGCGATGTTTTCGGCGTTCGCGGGAATCGCCGGAGTGTATGCGGGCACCGTCGCGCTGAATCTTCCGGGCCGCGCCGTGGCGGGGATCGCGACCGTCGTATCGGGCCTCGCCGGAGTCTTCTGCTCGGCGAAGATCTACTTCGTCCCGGCGCGGCCGGCGTGGCATAGCCGCTATACGTTTGCCGAATTTTTCGCGACCTGTCTGCTATTGGGGCCGCTGTTGGTGCGCGCGCTCGATCCCGCCGGGGCGATCGCCCTTGGCCGGATGGCGGCCCTCGGAGGAATCGCGCAATTGCTGGCCCAGGTCCTGAAATTTCTCTGGCTCGCGCGATCCGAGCAGTTTGAGCTGCGCGGATCGGCCCTGCTGCTCTCGGGCCGGCTCCAGCGCGCCTTTCTGCTGCGCCTGGCGATCCTGGTGGCGTCCATCGTCCTGGCCTTGAGTTCCGCATTCGCCTTGCCCGCCTTATTGATCGCGCTCGGCGGCGAGTTGCTGGGACGCTGGCTGTTCTTCGTGAGCGTGGTGCCCAAGAACATCGCCGCCAGCTTTACCGGATTGGGGAGGGCCGCATGAGCTGGAAAAGACTCGCCGGCATCGACACGCTGCAGGAGGAGTACGCTTACGCCCGCAGCGAATCCACCGGCTACACGTCGGCCAGGAAAATCCCCGATTACTGGGTGCCGACCACCTGCGGCTACTGCTCGGTGGGCTGCGGAATCGAGATCGGAGTGAAGGACGGGCGCGCGGTGGCCTCGCGGCCGCTGGCTTCGCATCCGGTGAATCGCGGCAAGCTTTGTCCCAAGGGGCTTTCGGAGCATTACATCATCGCGGCGCAGAATCGCGCGCGCTATCCGCTGCTGCGCAGGAACGGGAAGCTGGTGCGGGTGAGCTGGGACGAAGCGCTGGACACGCTGGTGGAGCGGTTTCGATCGGTGCAGCTCGCGCACGGCGCGAATGCCCTGGGCGTGCTCAGCACTGGGCAACTGGTGACCGAAGAATTTTACACGCTGGGTAAGTTGGTGCAGCTCGGCTTCGGCACCAACAACTACGATGGCAATACCACCCTGTGCATGGCCAGCGCGGTCTCCGGCTACAAGATCTCCTTCGGCAGCGACGGGCCTCCCGGCAACTACGAAGACCTGGAGCAGGCCGACGTGGCGCTGCTGGTGGGCGCCAACATCGCCGAAAATCATCCGATCCTGTGCCAGTACCTGGAGGCGAATCCGCGCAAGACGCTGATCGTCGCCGATCCGCGCGTCTCCAAAACGGCGATGATGGCGGACCTCCACCTGCCTTTGAGACCCGGCACGGACTTGGCGCTGGCCAACGGCATTGCGCACATCTTGATTCGTCACGGCTTGATCGCTCAGGGCTTCGTGGACCGCCACACCACCGGCTTCCAGGAACTCGCGCAATTTCTCCAAGCCTACACACCCGAGCGTGTTTCCGAAATTACCGGCTTGAGCCTCGATCTGCTCTACAAGACAGCGTTCCTTTACGGGCGGGCGCGCGCGGGTTTCATCGGGTGGACCATGGGCGTGAACCACAGCACGCTCGGCACGGCTACGGTCAACGCACTGTGCAACCTGGCGCTGCTCACCGGGCATATCGGGCGCCCGGGCGCCGCGCCGTTTTCGATCACCGGCCAGTGCAACGCGATGGGCACGCGCGAGGCTGGCTTCACCTCCAGTATGCCGGGCTACCGGAAATTCGACGACCCGGGCGACCGCGCGGAGCTGGCGGCGCTGTGGGGCGTGGACGAAGAGCGGCTCCCGGCGCAGCGGGGGCTCGCCTATCCGGACATCATAGAAGCGATCCTGGCAAGGAAGATCCGCGCCCTCTGGATCATCGCGACCAATCCGCTGGTCTCTTTCCCCAATCAGGATGTGCTGCGGCAGGCGCTTTCCAACCTCGATTTCCTGGTGGTGCAGGACGGCTATCATCCGACCCCCACAACGGAGCTCGCCAGCTTGGTGCTTCCAGCGGCGGTGTGGGGCGAAAAAGAAGGAACGTATACCAACTCCGAGCGCCGCGTGAGCAAAGTGAATCAAGCAGTGGAGCCGCCGGGGGAGGCGCGCTCGGACTTCGCGATTTTTCTGGCGATCGCCGGGAAGCTCGGCGTGCGCAGGGAACTCTATCCGGGCTGGGAAACGGTCGAGGACGCTTTCGAGGAATGGCGCCGCGTTTCCCGCGGTCGCTTGTGCGATTATTCGGGGATCAGCTACCGACGCCTGGCCGGGGAAGGCCCGGTGCAGTGGCCCGCTCCGGAAGGCGGCTCGCCCGCGGCGCGCCTGTATTCGGACGGAAAATTCCGGACCGCCGATGGCCGTGCCAGGCTCATCTGCGCGGACTGGAAACCGTTCCCGGAGCAGCCCAGCAAGAAGTTTCCCTTCATCCTCAACACCGGACGCACGGTAGAACACTGGCACACGCGCACCAAGACTCGCGAAGTTCCGATTCTGGAGCGCTTGTCCCCGCAGGCGTGGCTGGAAATGAATCCGCGCGACGCCAAGCAGCTCGGGCTGCGCAGCCACGACCGCGTGGATGTGGTCTCGCCGCGGGGAAGTGTAAAAGGAGTCGAGCTCCGGCTGACCGAGATCGTCGCGCCTGGCCAGGTCTTCATGCCTTTCCACTACTTCGAAACCAACGTCAACGAAGTGACGCAAAGCGCCTTCGATCCGGTTTCGCGCGAGCCCAACTATAAGCAGTGCGCCGTGCAAGTAGTGCTCAGCGGTTCCACCGGCACAGAAAGGAGCCCCAAACAATGAGCTTGTTCTATCAATTCGGGGGCGAAGCCTCGATGCGGGCCGCCTCCGGCCGATTCTATCCGGGCGTGCTCGCCGGCCCGCCGCGGACGCCGGTTTTCGGGCGTGTCGGCATGCCGCGGCTGAAGGCCCACCCGGTGGCGTTTCTCTCCCAGGCGCTCGGCGGGCCGCGCCAATCTTCGGGAGCCGCGCTCTCCCGGATGCACGCGCGCTTGCGGATTGAACAGCGCCACTTCGATGCCGTCGCCTCGCATCTGGTGGAAACTCGCCGCGAGCTGGGCGCCAGTGAGGCCCGGATCAGCGAAGTGGCCGGGGCGGCGCCGCTGGCGGACCAAGTGGTGAACACCCGGAGGCCAGCCGGCATATGAGCAAGCTCGCCGTAGTCGGAAATGGAATGGCCGGAGTGGCCTGCGTGGAGCAGATTCTGAAGTACGCGCACGGCTTCGAGATCACCATCTTCGGCGAGGAAACGCACGTCAACTACAACCGCATTCTGCTTTCGATGGTCCTGGCGGGGGAAAAGACCGCCGAGGAGATCGTGCTGAACGATCGCGACTGGTACGAAAAGAACGGCATCCGCGCGAAGCTGGGCACGCGCGTGACGGCGATCGATCGCGCCAGGCGCGTCCTGATGGACGAGACCGGCGGTGTGACCGGTTATGACCGCCTGATCCTGGCCACCGGAAGCAGCGCTTTCATTCCGCCGATTCCGGGCGTGGAAAAGAACAATGTCCACGTGTTCCGCACGCTGGATGACACGCGAGCCCTGCTCGAAAAGGCTCGTAAGGGACTCAGAGCCGTGGTGATCGGAGGAGGGCTGCTGGGGCTGGAAGCAGCCCGCGGCCTCCAGTTGCGCGGGTGCGAGGTGACGGTCGTGCATCTGATGGAGTCGCTCATGGAGCGGCAACTGGACGCCACCGGCGGCGGCTATCTGCGGCGCAAGATCGAAGCCCTGGGCATCCGCGTGATGCTGCCGAGGCAGACGGCGGCCATCGTCGGCAACGGGCACGTGGACGGCGTACGCTTCGCTTCCGGCGAGCAGATTGACGCGGACCTGGTGGTGATCGCCGCAGGCATCCAGCCCAACGCGGAACTGGCCCGCTCCGCGGGCCTGGAGGTCCGCCGCGGCATCGTGGTCAACGATTATCTGCAAACCTCCGATCCGGACATTTACGCGGTCGGCGAGTGCACGGAACATCGCGGGCAGACGTTCGGGCTGGTGGCGCCCCTGTTCGAACAGGGCCGCGTGCTGGCGGCCGCGATCACCGGAAATACAGGACCTGCCTTCACAGGCGCGATCCCCGCGGCCAAGCTCAAGATCATGGGCGTGGATATCTTTTCCGCCGGTTCGACCGATGAAGGCGAGCCCGGCACGGAAGTGATCCGCTACGAAGATCCATCCGCCGGAGTCTACAAAAAGCTTCTGTTGAAAAACAACCGGCTGCGCGGCGTGATGCTGGTGGGCGATATCGAAGATGAGCCGCGCTACGTGGAATGGATGCGCGCGGGCGAGGACCTGACTTCCCTGCGCCGCCAGCTTCTGTGCCCGCCTCCGGTCGAGGATCCGGGGCTGGCGGTCGCGGAGATGCCCGACAGCGAGACGATTTGCGGCTGCAACGGCGTTCGCAAAGGCGACATCATCGCTGCGATTCACAAACACAGCATCACGACGCTGGCTCAACTTAAAGAGAAAACGCGGGCCTCCACCGGATGCGGAAGCTGCACGAATCTGTGCCAGCAGTTGCTGCGCGCGGTTGCGCCGGATTTCACCGAGGAGACGCGCACCACGCTATGCTCCTGCGTGCCGTTCTCCTACGAACAGCTTCGGACGATTGTGCGCAGCCAGAAGCTCAAGTCCGTTCAGGAAGTGCTGAACGTCTACGGCAACCGCAAGGGCTGCGAGGTCTGCAAGCCCGCATTGAGCTACATGCTGGATATGCTCTGGTGCGGCGAGCACGAAGAGGACCGCTCCGCACGATTCATCAACGATCGCGTGCACGCCAACATTCAAAAAGACGGAACCTTTTCGGTGGTGCCGCGCATGCGCGGCGGCGTGACCTCGCCGGACGAATTGCGCCGCATCGCCGATGTCGCCGAAAAGTACAACGTGCGCATGGTGAAGGTCACGGGCAGCCAGCGCATCGACTTGCTGGGCATCCGGAAAGCCGATCTGCCAAAGGTCTGGGCGGATCTGGGCATGCCTTCCGGACAGGCCTACACCAAAGGGGTGCGCATGGTGAAGACCTGCGTGGGAACCGAGTTCTGCCGCTTCGGCGTTCAGGACTCCACCCGCGCCGGCATCGAACTGGAGCGGCGGCTCGAAAATCTGTACACGCCGCACAAGGTCAAGATGGGCGCCGTCGGCTGCCCGCGCAATTGCGCCGAAGCCACGGTGAAGGATATCGGCATGGTCGGGCAGGACGGAAGCTGGCAGGTGGTGGTGGGCGGCGCGGCCGGAAAGACTGTGCGCAAGGCCGACCTTCTGGTGACCGTGGAAACCACGGAGCAGGCGCTGGAAGCTTGCGAGCTGTTCTTCCAGTATTACCGCGAGAACGCGAATTATCTGGAGCGCACCTACGATTTCGTCGAGCGGCTGGGGATCGAAAAGATTCGCAAGGAAACGGTCTACGCTCCGGAAGCCGACCGGAGGCAACTGCTGGAGCGGCTGCGGCGATCCAAGACCCTGGCGAAAGACGCTTGGCTGGAGCGCGAGACCCCGGTGAACCCGACGCAATTCGTCCAAATCGAACCATTGGAGGCGCATTCCGCATGAGGCCGGATCGGCGCTGGATACGCATTACACACTCGGAAAATATTCCGCCGCGCGAAGGCCGCGCGGTCAAGGTGGGCGGGGTGGAAATCGCCATCTTTAATTTGAACGGCCGATTCCTGACTATCGAAAATCAATGCCCCCACAAGGGCGGGCCGTTGTGTGACGGAATCGTCTCCGGCACTACCGTGGTGTGCCCCCTGCACGGCTGGCGCTTCGATCTGGAATCCGGCGTGGCCGTGCGGGCTTCTACACCCGCTTGCGTGGCTACTTTCCCCACGCGCGTGGAGGACGGAATTGTTCTGGTGGATATCGGCGCCGGCCATCGCATGCAGATGGAGGATGCCGTAGCGTAAGCAGTCTCGCGTTCGTCAGACCCGCCTCAACGTTCGAGGCCATCTCATCACCGGCTATAGCGGATGCGAACGGGTATCCCGATAACTGTTGGTGCGTCTCCCCGTAGAGCCAGATTTCACTTCCAATACCGAAGGAGAACTGACTCTTATGAATTTCCGCCATAAGGCGACTCGCCTCTGTCTGACGGATTTTTCCAGCGAGCCCATGCGTGCGTTTCACATGGCGTGGCTGGCGTTTTTTCTGTGCTTCTTCAGTTGGTTCGGTGTGGCTCCGCTGATGCCGGTGATCCGCGATGAGTTGCATCTGAGCAAAGCGCAAACCGGCAATTCGATCATCGCCTCCGTCTTGCTGGCAGTGTTCGGACGGCTCCTGATGGGCTGGCTGTGCGACCGCATCGGGCCGCGCAAGACCCACGCCGGCCTGTTGATCGTGGGCTCGCTGCCGGTGATGCTCATCGGGCTTTCCCATGATTACGCCTCCTTTCTGACCTTCCGCCTGACGATCGGGATGATCGGCGCGTCATTTGTGGTGACGCAGTATCACACCTCCGTTATGTTCGCACCGAACGTCGTGGGCACGGCCAACGCGGCGGCGGCGGGCTGGGGCAACCTCGGCGGCGGGGTCACGCAAATGACCATGCCGCTGCTGTTCGCGGCCTTTCTCAGCCTGGGGAGCGGCACGTGGTG
>Ga0070739_10004008_pt1 | contig 17852 bp, 16 predicted proteins | sample Coa_R1_7_FD_66445 | JGI IMG/M metagenome (GOLD analysis project Ga0070739, IMG submission 66445) | Surface soil microbial communities from Centralia Pennsylvania, which are recovering from an underground coalmine fire - Coalmine... | ecosystem: Environmental > Terrestrial > Soil > Unclassified ... | reverse complement strand
ATCAAATTGCTGTCGATATGCGAGCGGGTGATAGACGACCAGGGGCAGCAACGGGTTTCGGCCCGGGTCTATCCGGCGCTGGTGCCCTTGACGCATCCGCTTGCCGCAGTCAACGGTGCCTTCAACGCCGTAGTGGTGGAGGCCAAGGCGGCGGGGCGGCTGATGTTCTACGGCCAGGGTGCCGGCGGCGCGCCGACAGCTTCCGCGGTGACCGGTGATTTGGTGATGGCTGCCCGCAACCGGGTCATGCGTAGCCGTGGCCCGCGGGAGTCCAGGTACGCAAAGCTGCCGGTCCTGCCGATAGGCATGGTCTCGACCCGCTATTACGTCAACATGTACGTTGCCGACGAGCCGGGAGTATTGTCCTTGCTCGCAGCGGAGTTCGCGAAGCGCGATGTGAGCATCGCTGAGATGCGCCAAGAAGGCGTGGCCGACGAGGGCGGCCAGCGGGTGGCGGCCCGCATTGTCGTGATCACCCACCGAGCCACCGACGCCGCGCTCTCAGAAACGGTTGCCGCGCTTGAAGACCTTGATGTGGTCCACCGTGTGGCGAGCGTGCTGCGGCTGGAAGGAAACAGCGAATGACCGCAACGCGGGCGGCGACCCGCCAACCGTGGCCGGGTGTTATCGCTGCCTACCGCGACCGGCTGCCGGTCGGCGACGATTGGATGCCGGTGACGCTGCTCGAGGGCGGCACCCCGCTCATCTATGCCGCCAAACTCTCGGAGCAGACCGGATGCACGGTGCACCTCAAGGTCGAAGGGCTCAATCCCACCGGTTCTTTCAAAGACCGCGGCATGACCATGGCGGTCACGGATGCGGTGGCTCGCGGCCAGCAGGCGGTGCTGTGCGCGTCGACGGGCAACACGTCGGCCTCGGCGGCGGCGTACGCCGCCCGTGCCGGCATTACCTGCGCTGTGCTGGTGCCGCAGGGCAAGATCGCGATGGGCAAGCTGGCGCAGGCCGTTGTCCACGGCGCGAAAATCATCCAGATCGACGGCAACTTCGACGACTGCCTTGAACTGGCACGCAAGCTGGCGACCGACTTTCCCACGATCTCGTTGGTGAACTCCGTCAACCCGCTGCGTATCCACGGCCAGAAAACCGCGGCATTCGAAATCGTCGATGCCCTGGGCGCCGCACCGGATGTGCACGCCCTCCCGGTGGGAAACGCCGGCAACATCACGGCCTATTGGAAGGGTTACACCGAATATCACGCCGACGGAGTGATCGACAAGCTGCCACGCATGCTGGGCACCCAAGCGGCGGGCGCGGCACCGCTCGTACATGGCGCACCGGTGCGTAAGCCCGAAACGATTGCCACGGCGATACGCATCGGCTCACCGGCGTCGTGGTCGTCAGCCGTCGAGGCGCAGCAGCAATCCAACGGGCGCTTCCTCGCCGCCACGGACGAGGAGATTCTCGCGGCATATCACCTGGTTGCCGCCACCGAAGGCGTCTTTGTCGAGCCCGCGTCCGCGGCCAGCATCGCCGGGCTCCTCAAGGCTATCCAGGACGGATGGGTAGCGGCCGGCTCAACCGTCGTGTGCACCGTGACCGGAAACGGCCTCAAGGACCCCGACACCGCGCTCAAGGACGTGCCCCACGTCTCGCCGGTGCCGGTCGACTCCGTTGTCGTCGTCGAAAAGCTGGGACTGGGCTCGTGACGATCGCAAGCGCGGTGGAGCCGGGCGCAGCGGGTCGTCACTGGTTGGGTGTGATCGCAAGCGCGGCGGGGCCGGGCGCAGCGGCTGGCAACTCATCGCCCATCAAAAGGTGTTGGCGGTGACACAGATGCTGCCCACCGGGCTAATGGCCAGCGCCGTCGTCGCGGCCTCGAGCGCCAATCTCGGTCCCGGATTCGACAGCATCGGTCTGGCGCTGGGACTGTATGACGAGATCCTCGTCGAGACAACCGATTGCGGCTTGACCGTAGAAGTCGAAGGCGAAGGCGCCGGTCAGCTTCCGCTGGACTCTGATCACCTGGTGGTTCAGGCCACCCGATGCGGGCTGCGCGCCGCGGGCATGAGTGTTCCCGGCCTGACGGTCCGCTGCCGCAACGCCATCCCGCACTCTCGTGGGCTCGGCTCGTCGGCCTCAGCTGTGGTCGGTGGCCTGGCGGTAGTCAATGGCCTTGCTGCACAAGTGGATTCGACGCCTCTCACCGAAACGCAACTGATCCAACTGGCTTCGGAATTCGAGGGGCATCCGGATAACGCCGCGGCAGCCGTAATGGGGGGTGCGGTGGTGTCATGGATCGACCACAGCTGCGAACCGCCCCGCTACGCCGGCGTGCCGCTGCGCCTGCATCCCGACATCCACTTGTTTCCAGCGATCCCCGAAGAGCGCTCGTCGACGGCCGAGGCCCGGGTCATGCTGCCCGCGGAAGTCAGCCATTACGACGCCCGTTTCAACGTGAGCCGCGCCGCGTTACTGGTAGTGGCGCTCACCGAGCGGCCAGACCTGTTGATGCCAGCCACCGAAGACCTGCTACATCAGCCGCAACGCGCCGCCGCCATGCCGGCCTCGGCGGAATACCTCAGGCTGCTGCGGCGTTACGGAATCGCGGCGGTGCTTTCCGGTGCTGGGCCAGCCGTGATCGCGTTGACCACAGAACCGAAGTTGCCCTTAGAGGCGCTGGAGTACGGCGCCGCAAACGGGTTTACCGTTAGCGAGATGGCTGCTGGTGACGGAGTTCGCTGGAGTTCGGGAGTCGCCGTCCCCGGTTGATCCACACCGTCGGAGGAGGGGTTTCTTGCTTCCGGCCCAGAACCCGGCTATCCTCGGAGCCGTCCAGCAATCGCAGCATCTGCATCTGCATCGATACTGTCTTGCCACTAGGACAACCACCAAATTCTTCTCGTGGACGATGGTTCGCCATCTACGCCGCCAATCCAGGCGATCACCGTTGCCGAGTTGATGGTTGGACGCACTCGGCGATTTGGCTGGGTGCAACGAACCCCTCGCTTGACGCAATCGGCGGGGGAAGAAAGGAAATCCGTGACTGATACGGACCTCATCACGGCGGGCGACAGCACCAACGACGACAAGCTGTCGAGTTCCGTGACCTCAGATACTTCTGCGCCCACAAAAGCAGGCGCTGCGGCGCCCACAGCGGTAGACACCGACTTGCCCGACGGCTCGCTGTCCGCGATGGTGCTGCCCGAGTTGCGCGCGCTGGCCAATCGAGCCGGCGTCAAGGGAACGTCGGGCATGCGCAAAAACGAATTGATCGCCGCGATTCGAGAAATTCACGGCCAGGCAAACGGCAGGCCATCCAACGGCGGCGCCGCACCTGAGAGCGGCGACAACAGTACGCCTGAAGCGGGCACACAAGTCGAAGCGCCGCGCGAGTCGACCGCTGCCGAGGCGTCGCGTCGAGAACGACGCACCGCCGGGCGCGAGGCCGGGTCACCTACTGCAACTGCCGAGCCGGACACCCAAGGCGGCAAGGTCAAAGCACCAGCCGATGCCGGCCAACAGGACACCAAAGAGCAGGCCGAGAAATCCGGCGAAGAAAGCGATCAGCAGGGCCCGGAAGGCCAGCAAAGTCGCAGCGACGACGACGGGGAAGGTCGGCAAGGCCGCCGCGGACGCCGGTTCCGCGACCGTAGGCGCCGGGGCGAACGCGCAGGTGACGGTACCGAACCCGAACTGCGCGAAGACGACGTCCTCCAACCGGTGGCCGGCATCCTTGACGTTCTCGACAATTACGCGTTTGTGCGGACTTCCGGTTACCTGGCCGGTCCTCACGACGTCTACGTGTCGATGAACATGGTGCGCAAGAACGGCCTGCGCCGCGGTGACGCCGTCACCGGTGCCGTCCGGGTGCCCCGCGAGGGCGAGCAGCCCAACCAGCGTCAGAAGTTCAATCCGCTGGTGCGCTTGGACAGCGTCAACGGCGGGCCGGTCGAGGACGCCAAGAAGCGCCCTGACTTCGGCAAATTGACGCCGCTGTACCCGAACCAGCGGCTGCGACTGGAAACCAGCTCCGAGAAGCTGACCACCCGGGTCATCGACCTGATCATGCCGATCGGTAAGGGACAGCGTGCGCTGATCGTGTCGCCGCCCAAGGCCGGTAAGACCACCATCCTCAAGGACACCGCCAACGCGATCACCAAGAACAATCCCGAGTGCCACCTGATGGTCGTTCTGGTCGACGAACGTCCGGAAGAGGTCACCGATATGCAGCGCTCGGTCAAGGGCGAGGTGATCGCCTCGACCTTCGACCGCCCGCCGTCAGACCACACCACGGTCGCGGAACTGGCGATCGAGCGGGCCAAGCGGCTCGTCGAGCAAGGTCAGGACGTCGTGGTGTTGCTCGACTCGATCACCAGGCTGGGGCGCGCCTACAACAACGCCTCGCCGGCGTCGGGCCGCATCCTGTCCGGTGGTGTCGACTCCACGGCGCTGTACCCGCCGAAGCGGTTCCTGGGCGCTGCCCGCAACATCGAGGAAGGCGGCTCGCTGACGGTAATCGCGACTGCGATGGTCGAGACCGGGTCACAGGGCGACACCGTGATCTTCGAGGAGTTCAAGGGCACCGGCAACGCCGAGCTCAAGCTCGACCGCAAGATCGCTGAACGGCGAGTTTTCCCCGCCGTCGACGTCAACCCGTCCGGCACCCGCAAAGACGAGCTGTTGCTGTCGCCCGACGAGTTCGCCATCGTGCACAAGCTGCGCCGATTGCTCTCGGGTCTGGACTCGCATCAGGCGATCGACTTACTGATGTCGCAGCTGCGCAAGACCAAGAACAACTACGAGTTCCTGGTGCAGGTGTCCAAGACGACGCCGGGTATGGACACCGACTAAGAGCCGCGACGCCGAGCGGCGTGACTGCGCTCACGCCGGTCCCGCTTAAAGTGTTGAGCCGTGGCCGACACCATCCAGCAACTGCTTCGCGAGCGGATCGACGACGAGACCCCGGCGGTCAAGTACGGCGACCGGGTGTGGAGCTGGCGCGAGCATTTGGCCGATGCCTCTACTGAAGCGGCCGCGCTCATCGGCCGCGCCGATCATCAGCGGCCGCTGCACGTCGGCGCGCTGCTGGGCAACACCCCCGAGATGCTTACCGCGATGGCGGCCGCAGCGCTGGGCGGCTATGTGCTGTGCGGGATCAACGACACCCGCCGCGGAGCTGCGCTGGCAAACGACATCCTCCGCGCCGACTGCCAGATTCTGCTCACCGACACCGAGCACCGCGGCCTGCTCGACGGTCTGCCGTTGCCCGGCGTATGCGTGTTCGACACGTCGAGCAGCGAGTGGTCGGCTTTGCTGGCCTCGACCGGCGCGCTGACGCCTTACCGCGAGGTCGTGCCGACCGACACCTTCATGATGATCTTCACGTCCGGAACGAGCGGTGAGCCGAAAGCGGTGCAGGTGACCCATCTGACCGTCCTTTTCGCTGGTTCGGCGCTGATCGATCGGTTCGAGATCACTTCATCCGACGTCTGCTACCTGTCCATGCCGCTGTTTCACTCGAACGCGCTGCTGGCCGGCTGGAGTGTGGCGGTGGGCTCCGGAGCGGCGATGGTGCCGGCCAAATTCTCCGCATCACGGTTGCTGGCGGATCTGCGCCGCTACGGGGTGACGTTCATGAACTACGTCGGCAAGCCGCTGGCCTATGTGCTGGCCACCCCCGAACGGCCCGACGACCGCAATAACCCGCTGCGGGTGGCGTTCGGCAACGAGGCCAGCGACCGGGATATCGCCGAATTCAGCCGGCGCTTCGACTGCACGGTGTGGGACGGGTTCGGGTCCACCGAGGGCGCGATCATCATCACCCGCGAAGACGATTGTCCCCCAGGCTCTTTGGGTCGCGGGTTTCCCGGTGTCGCCATCTATAACCCCGAGACGGGCGTTGAATGCCCGCCGGCCGTCTTCGACGACGAGGGCGCGCTGGCTAACCCCGAGGAAGCAATCGGCGAACTGGTCAATACGACGGGCGCCGGCTTGTTTGCCGGTTACTACAACGATCCTGAAGCCACCGACGCCCGGCTTCGGGACGGCATGTTCTGGTCGGGCGACCTGGCCTACCGGGACAAAGACGGCTGGATCTACTTCGCGGGACGCAGCGGGGAATGGTTGCGGGTCGACGGCGAAAACATGACCACCGCGCCCATCGAACGGATCCTGCAGCGGCTGCCGGCGATCAACCACGTCGCTGTGTACGCCGTGCCCGACGATCAAGTCGGCGATCAGGTGATGGCCGCAATCGTGTTGCAAGACAACGCCGAACTGAGGCCCGAGGAGTTCGGCGAGTTTCTGGCAGCCCAGCCCGATTTGTCGCCCAAGGCGTGGCCGCGGCATGTGTGGGTCACCGACCAGTTGCCGACCACGGCGACCAACAAGATCCTTAAGCGCCAGTTGAGTGCGCTGGGCGCCAGACCCGAGGGCGGTGTGCTGTGGACCCGGGTGGGACGCACTAATACCTACGCTGTCGTGGATCGCCCGGCCGATCGGCACTATGAGGTCAGCCACGGTTAGCCGTCGTCGCCTTGCAGGCGGGAATGCCCAGGGTCATCGCAGTGTTTTGGGATCATGGTGGTTGAGCTGGCATAATCGACCGCCGAAGATCCCAAGACACCTCAGGGTTCCGGTTCACGCCTGACGACGATCCGATCAGGTACAGGCGACCCGGCGGCCACGATCGAAGAGGACATCATGAAATCCGGCATTCATCCGCAATACGTCGAGACCACCGTGGTCTGCGGCTGCGGCAATACCTTCCAGACCCGCAGCACCAAGGAAAGCGGTCGCATCGTGGTGGAGGTGTGCTCGCAGTGCCACCCGTTCTACACCGGCAAGCAGAAGATCCTGGACAGCGGTGGGCGTGTGGCTCGCTTCGAAAAGCGATACGGCAAGCGCAAGGCCCACGCCGACGAAAAAGCCAAGACCGACAAGTAGCTGGCTTACCGACGCCCGAACTGTCGCGGAACTCCGCGCAGGCCGGGCGTCGTTTCGTGTTCAGGGCAGTCGGCCGCGTTTCAGGAAGGACCCAGCATGACGCAAAGCGTGCAGGCGATCGACGCGCTGCTCGCCGAACACGCTGAGCTTGAGCGTCAGTTGGCCGATCCAGAACTGCACGGCAATCCCACGGCAGCCCGCAAAGTGGGGCGCCGGTTCGCGCAGCTGGCCCCGGTCGTCGCCGCCTACCGCAAACTGGAGTCGGCGCGCGGCGATCTGGAGACCGCACGTGAGCTGGCCATCTCCGACGAGTCGTTCGCCGCCGAGGTGGCCGAGCTAGAAGCGCGGGTGGCCGAGCTGGACGCCCAAGTCACCGACATGTTGGCACCTCGCGACCCGCACGATCCCGACGACATCGTGCTGGAAGTCAAGTCGGGTGAAGGAGGGGAGGAATCGGCGTTGTTCGCCGCGGACCTGGCCCGAATGTACATCCGCTACGCCGAGCGGCACGGCTGGACGGTGACGGTCCTTGACGAGACAACCTCCGACCTGGGCGGCTACAAAGACGCCACGTTGTCAATCGCAAGCAAGGGCGACTCGCCCGACGGAGTGTGGTCGCGACTGAAGTTCGAGGGCGGGGTGCACCGCGTGCAGCGCGTCCCGGTGACCGAATCGCAGGGCCGAGTGCACACCTCGGCGGCCGGCGTGCTTGTCTACCCCGAACCCGAGGAAATCGGCGAGGTGCAGATCGACGAGTCCGATCTGCGCATCGACGTCTACCGGTCCTCCGGAAAGGGCGGACAGGGCGTCAACACCACCGACTCGGCGGTGCGGATCACACATCTGCCCACCGGGATTGTCGTCACCTGCCAAAACGAGCGTTCCCAGCTGCAGAACAAGACCCGCGCCCTGCAGGTGCTGGCGGCGCGGCTGCAGGCGATGATGGAAGAGCAGGCGCTGGCTGACGCATCGGCAGACCGGGCCAGCCAGATCCGCACGGTCGACCGCAGCGAGCGCATCCGCACTTACAACTTTCCGGAGAACCGGATCACCGACCATCGCATCGGCTACAAGGCCTACAACCTGGACCAGGTCCTCGACGGTGACCTCGACGCGCTCTTCGACGCGTTGGCCGCCGCCGATCGGCAGGCGCGGCTGCATCAGGCATGAGCTCCCTGCGACACGCAATCGCTTGCGCCACCGCGGTGCTCGCCGGGGCGGGGATCGACTCCGCGCGCTATGACGCCGAGGAACTGGCCGCGCACCTGGCCGGAGTCGAGCGCGGCCGGCTGCCCCTGCTCGACCCGCCCGACGACCAGTTCTTCGACCGGTACCGCGACATCATCGCCGCGCGTTCCCGGCGAGTGCCGCTGCAACACCTCACCGGAACGGTGTCGTTCGGGCCGGTGACCCTAGACGTCGGCCCAGGTGTGTTCATCCCACGTCCGGAGACCGAGGCCATGCTGGAATGGGCGAGTAGGCAGCGGCTTGGCGCGCAGCCGGTCATCGTCGACCTCTGTACCGGATCCGGTGCTCTGGCAGTTGCGCTGGCACGTCATTGGCCCGCGGCGCGGGTGATCGCCGTAGACGACTCGGAAACGGCCCTCGACTATGCCGGCCGCAACGTCGAAGGGACCGCGGTCGAGCTGCTATGCGCAGACGTTGCCGCGCCGGGGCTGCTTTCCGAGCTCGACGGTACGGTCGACCTCGTCGTGGCCAACCCACCTTATATCCCCGATCGTGCCTCGTTGGAAGCCGAAGTGGCGCAACATGATCCGCCTCACGCGGTGTTCGGGGGCCCGGATGGGATGACGGTGATCGCCTCGGTCGTTGGGCTTGCTGGGCGCTTGTTGCGCCCGGGCGGCAGGTTCGCTGTCGAGCATGACGACGCAACGTCAGCGCAGGCCATCGAAATAGTCCTGGCGACAACGCTTTTCGACGATGTCGTGGCTCAACCAGACTTCGTCGGCCGACCGCGGTTCGTCACTGCCCGCAGGACGGGTGAGCCATGAGCGAACTGTTCGACTGTCGTGACCCCAGTCAGCGCTCCCGCGGAATAGCGTCGGCCGTCAACGCCGTCAAAAGCGGCCGGTTGGTGGTCATGCCGACCGACACCGTGTACGGCATCGGCGCCGACGCCTTCGACAGCGCCGCAGTGGCCGCGCTGCTGGCGGCGAAGGGCCGCGGCCGCGACATGCCGGTGGGAGTGCTGGTCGGCTCCTGGCAGACCATCGACGGCCTGGCCGTCACCGTGCCGGAGGCGGCCCGGCTCCTGATCCGCGCATTTTGGCCCGGCGCGCTGAGCATGGTGATTCAACAGGCGCCGTCGCTGCAATGGGATCTCGGCGACGCTCGCGGCACCGTGATGCTGCGCATGCCGCTGCACCCGGTGGCCATCGAGCTGCTGCGGGAGGTCGGACCCATGGCAGTGTCGAGCGCCAACGTCTCGGGCCAGCCGCCCGCAGTCGACATCGACGGCGCTCGGCGCCAACTAGGCGACCTGGTCGACGTCTACCTCGACGCCGGCCCATCCGCCGAGCAGGCGGCCTCCACAATTGTGGACTTGACCGGACCCGCCCCACGCATCCTGCGGGCGGGACCGGTCACCGCGGAGGCGATCGGCAAGGTGCTCGGCGTGGACCCCGCGACTTTGACGGCGTGATCCGGCGAACAGATTGGCAGGGTTGTGCAGTACGGTCTCGGCGTGGTTAGCGATGCCGACAATCTTGCCGGTGGCCTGCTCGCCTTGTCCGATCGTGGCGCGGGAGTACCGTTGCGGGAGCTTGCGCTTGTCGGGCTGACCGCTGCCATCATCACCTACTTTGCGACCGGGCCGGTACGTGTGCTGGCCACCCGCTTCGGCGCCGTCGCTTACCCACGCGAACGCGACGTGCACGTCACGCCGACGCCCAGGATGGGTGGGCTCGCAATGTATCTCGGAGTCATCGCTGGCGTCTTCTTGGCTTCGCAGCTTCCAGCGCTTACCCGGGGCTTCGTCTATTCCTCGGGCATGCCCGCAGTGGTGGTGGCGAGTGCGGTAATTATGGGGATCGGGCTGATCGACGACCGCTGGGGCCTAGACGCACTGACCAAGTTCGCCGGGCAGATCACCGCGGCCAGCGTGCTGGTCACCATGGGCGTCGCCTGGAGCGTGCTCTATATCCCGCTCGGCGGCGTTGGCACCATCGTGTTGGACCAGGTGTCCTCGATCCTGCTCACCCTCGCGCTCACCGTGTCGATCGTCAACGCCATGAACTTCGTCGACGGGCTCGACGGGCTGGCCGCCGGCTTGGGTTTGATCACTGCGCTGGCGATCTGCATCTTCTCGGTCGGGCTGCTTCGCGACCACGGCGGCGACGTGTTGTTCTACCCACCGGCGGTGATTTCCGTGGTCCTGGCCGGCGCCTGTCTGGGCTTTCTGCCGCACAACTTTCACCCCGCCAAGATTTTCATGGGCGACTCCGGTTCCATGCTGATCGGCCTCATGCTGGCCGCCGCGTCGACCACCGCTGCGGGACCGGTATCGCAGAACGCGTACGGCGCCCGAGACGTGTTCGCTTTGCTGTCACCCTTCCTGCTCGTGGTAGCGGTGATGTTCGTGCCGATGCTCGATCTGCTGCTGGCGATCGTGCGCCGCACCCGCGCCGGGCGCAGCGCGTTCAGCCCGGACAAGATGCACCTGCATCACCGCTTGCTACAGATCGGTCATTCGCACCGGCGCGTGGTGCTACTGATCTATCTTTGGGTGGGCATCGTCGCGTTCGGCACCGCAAGCACGATTTTCTTCAACCCGCGCGACACCGGGGCGGTGATGCTGGCGGCCATCGCAATCGCAGTTCTCGCAACGCTGGTACCGCTGCTCCGCCGCCGCGAGGATATCTACGACGAGGAGTAGTAGGACGGCCCGAAATGTGGTACGGTGCAGGCAGAACCCGAACAAACCTCGCGGGTTGCCGGCCCACCCGGCCGTCGGATCTAGGTCCGACCGTGCCGATGTACGACCGACATAGGGAGCTACCCCTTGGGTGATTCCAGCGCGATGACGGCCTTCCGATACGCTCGACGGGCCACGCAACGATCAACCAGGCAACTCCCTCATATCCGGGATTGAGGTGCAGCAGTGACAACACCAGCGCAAGACGCGCCGTTGGTGTTTCCCTCCGTTGCGTTTCGGCCGGTCCGTCTCCTTGTCATATCGCTTGTCCTAACCGCGGCCGCGATAGCGGCCGCGGCTTGGCTGGGAAGCCCGATGCTGGGGGTTTTCTTCGGCATCGGTCTGCTGATGGGTTTGCTGAACGCGGTGCTGGTGCAGCGGTCGGTTGCGGTGATCACCGCCAAGACGCATCCGCTGAAGAGAAGCATGGCGCTGAATTCGGCGACACGGCTGGCGATCCTCACGGTAATTGGTTTGGTGATCGCCTTCGTCTTCCGGCCGGCAGGGCTGGGCGTGGTGTTTGGACTGGCGCTCTTCCAGGTACTGCTGGTGGCAACGACCGCGCTACCAGTGTGGAAAAAGCTGCGCACCGCAGCCGTGCAGCCCGGTTCGGACGGTCAGCCCACAGAAGGGACGGCACACAGCGATGATTGAGACAATCCTGGCCGACGCCCAAATCCAGGTCGGCGAGCACACCACAGCCAAGTGGTTCGGGCTGACGATCAATACGGACACGGTGCTATCGACCGCAATCGCGGCAGTCATCGTGATCGCACTCGCCTTCTATCTGCGGGCAAAGGTTACCGCGACCGGCGTGCCCAACGGAGTGCAGTTGTTCTTCGAGGCGATCACCATCCAGATGCGCAACCAGATCGAGAGCACGATCGGGATGCGGATCGCGCCATTCGTGCTGCCACTGGCGGTCACCATCTTCGTGTTCATCCTGATCTCGAACTGGCTCGCAGTGCTGCCGCTGCAGATTAAGGACAAATCTGGCGCCCCCACCGAGCTGCTCAAGCCGGCGGCGGCAGACATCAATTACGTGTTGGCGTTGGCACTTTTCGTGTTCGTCTGCTATCACGTGGCGGGAATCTCGCGCCGCGGCATTCTCGGTCACCCGATCAAGGTGGTCAAGGGGCACGTCGCGGCGCTGGCGCCGATCAACATGGTCGAGGAAGTCGCCAAGCCGATCTCGCTGTCCCTTCGACTCTTCGGCAATATCTTCGCCGGCGGAATCATGGTGGCGCTGATCGCGATGTTTCCGCCGTATATCTTGTGGGCGCCCAACGCCATCTGGAAGGCGTTCGACTTGTTCGTCGGGTTCATCCAGGCGTTTATTTTCGCGCTGTTGACTATCTTGTACTTCGCTCAGGCGATGGAACTGGAAGAGGAGCACGAATAAAGCAGCCACGAACTTGCAAGACCTGGGCACTACTACGAGAGCCTGGTAGACCGCTACCAGACATCAAGGAGGAAATGGAATGGCAGGGTTAGATCCACAAGTCGCGTCCGGCGCCCTCATCGGCGGTGGACTGATCTTGGGCGGCGGCGCAGTCGGCGCCGCGATTGGTGACGGTATCGCCGGTAACGCGCTGATTTCCGGCATCGCCCGCCAGCCCGAAGCACAAGGCCGGCTGTTCACTCCGTTCTTCATCACCGTCGGTCTGGTGGAGGCCATGTACTTCATCAACCTGGCTTTCATGGCTCTGTTCGTTTTCGCCACCCCAGTCAAGTAATCCGCTGAGATGGGGGACATGAGCGCTATCGTCCTGGCCGCCGGCCAGGAAGGTGGAGGCGGCGGCGGCAACAACTTCCTCCTCCCCAACGGCACCTTCTTCGTCGTGCTGATCATCTTCCTGATCGTGCTCGGCGTAATCGGCACTTTTGTCGTGCCGCCGATTATGAAAGTGCTGCGCGAGCGCGAGTACATGGTCGCCAAGACACTGGCCGACAACAGGCGGTCCGACGAGCAATTCGCCGCCGCGCGGGACGACTACGAACAAGCGATGACCGAAGCGCGGGTCGAGGCGTCAAGCATTCGCGACAATGCCCGGGCAGAAGGCCGCAAGATTCTCGAGGACATGCGTGGCCGTGCCGAAGAAGAAGTGCGATCGACACTGCAAGATGCTCGCGAGCAATTGAAGCGAGAAGGTGACGCGGTCGCAGAAGAGCTTCGCGCCAGGGTGGAGGCCATGTCGGTCACCCTCGCCAGCCGAATCCTCGCCGTCGACATTGCTGCCGCGCCGGCAACGACAAGCTCGAAGCGGTAACCGGCGATGTCGACTTTCATCGGCCAGCTAGCCGGATTCGCGGTCATCGTCTTCTTGGTGTGGCGCTACGTCGTGCCGCCGGTGCGCAGGCTGATGACCGACCGGCAGAACGCTGTCCAGCAGGAACTGGACGAGGCTGCTGAAGCCGCCAACCGGCTGGACGAAGCGAGCCAGGCTCATGCCAAAGCTCTCGAAGACGCCAAGGCCGAAGCGCAACGTATCACCGAAGAGGCCCGTACTGACGCCCAGCGTCTCGCTGAACAACTACGGGAACAGGCCGATGCCGAAGTGGAACGTGTCAAAGTCCAGGGCGCTCGCCAGGTGGAGTTGCTACGAGCACAGCTGATCCGTGATCTTCGCCAAGACCTCGGTTACGAATCGGTGCGACGCGCACGGGAATTGGTGCGCGACCACGTCGCCGACTCGGCCCAGCAGTCTGCCACCGTCGACCGTTTCCTGGATGAGCTCGATGCAATGGCTCCCTCGGAGGCGGAAGTCCAGTCCCCCGTGTTAGCGAAGATGCGTTCGGGGAGCCGGCAGGCGCTGACCAGCTTGGTGGAGCGGTTCGGCGAGATAGCTGACGACCTGGACGATAAGGGGCTATCCACCGTTGCCGACGAGCTGGCCTCCGTTGCAATGCTGCTGAACCGCGAAACTGTCGTGACCCGATATCTCACCGTGCCGGCCGAGGACGCGAGTCCCAGGGTCCATCTGATCGAGCGGTTGATATCCGGCCAAGTCGGAGATCCCACGCTGGACGTGCTCCGCGCTGCGGTGTCGGAGCGCTGGTCGGCCAGCTCCGATCTGGTCGACGCCGTAGAACACGTGGCACGCCAGGCATTGCTGACGCGGGCAGAGCGGGCCGGTCAGGTCGACGAGGTGGAGGACCAGCTGTTCCGGTTCAGTCGCATCCTGGACACGCAGCCTCACCTTGCCATTCTGCTGGGCGACGACACCGCCCCCGCCGAAGGTCGAGTCGAGTTACTGGACAAGGTGCTCGACAATGCGAGCGGCAGAGTCAACCCGATTGCGGTTGCGCTTCTGTCCCAAACGATCCAGCTGCTGCGCGGGCAACCGGCCGATGAGGCCGTGCTGCACCTTGCCGAGGTAGCGGTGGCGCGCCGTGGCGAAGTCGTGGCACGCGTCAGCGCAGCGGCAGAAATCAGCGACGATCAGCGCAGGCGGCTGACCGAAGTGCTGAGCCGCATCTACGGTCATCCCGTGGCGGTGCAGATGCAGATTGACCCTGAACTTCTGGGCGGTCTTCGAATCTCTGTCGGTGACGAGGTGATCGACGGTACGCTCTCGGCTCGTCTCGCCACTGCGGAAACCCAGCTACCCGACTGAGTCAGCACAACAGGAACCAGGAAGACGAAAACCCATGGCCGATTTGACAATTTCCCCTGACGACATTCAAGGCGCGATCGAAGAGTACGTTAGCTCCTTCACCTCCGACACCGCCCGCGAGGAGGTCGGCACTGTCGTGGATGCCGGCGACGGCATCGCGCACATCGAGGGCTTGCCCTCGGTCATGGCCCAAGAGCTGCTCGAGTTCCCCGGCGGCGTGCTCGGCGTGGCGCTCAATCTCGACGAGCACAGTGTCGGCGCGGTGATCCTCGGCGACTTCGAGAAAATCGAAGAGGGCCAGCAGGTTAAGCGCACCGGCGAGGTGTTGTCGGTCCCCGTCGGCGACGGGTATCTGGGCCGGGTAGTCAACCCGCTTGGCCAGCCGATCGACGGGCGTGGCGACATCGAAGCCAAAGAGCGCCGGGCGTTGGAGCTCCAGGCTCCCTCGGTGATCAATCGTCAGTCCGTGAAGCAGCCGCTGCAGACCGGGATCAAGGCCATCGACTCGCAGACCCCGATCGGCCGGGGACAGCGCCAGCTGATCATCGGCGACCGCAAGACCGGCAAAACCGCGATCTGTGTGGACACCATTCTGAATCAGCGGAAGAACTGGGAGAGCGGCGACGAGGAGCTTCAGGTTCGCTGCGTCTATGTGGCCATCGGCCAGAAGGGCACCACGATTGCCGCCGTTCACCACGACCTCGAAGAAGGCGGCGCAATGGACTACACCACGATCGTGGCGGCGCCGGCAGCCGAATCGGCCGGGTTCAAATGGCTTGCGCCCTATACCGGTTCGGCGATCGGCCAACATTGGATGTATGAGGGCAAGGACGTGCTGATCGTGTTCGACGACCTCAGCAAGCATGCCGATGCCTACCGTGCAATGTCGCTGTTGCTGCGGCGTCCACCGGGCCGCGAAGCCTATCCGGGTGACGTGTTCTACCTGCACTCACGGCTGCTGGAACGCTGCGCCAAGCTGTCCGACGACCTTGGAGGCGGCTCATTGACCGGTCTGCCGATCGTCGAGACAAAAGCGAACGACATCTCGGCTTACATCCCGACCAACGTCATCTCGATTACCGACGGGCAGTGCTTCCTGGAGACAGATTTGTTCAATCAGGGTGTGCGCCCTGCCATCAACGTCGGCATGTCGGTGTCCCGGGTGGGTGGCGCTGCGCAGATCAAGGCGATGAAGGACGTGGCCGGATCGCTGCGTCTTGATCTGTCGCAGTACCGCGAATTGGAGTCGTTCGCATCCTTCGCTTCGGACTTGGATGAAAACACGCAGAAGCAACTGAACCGTGGCGAGCGACTGGTCGAACTGCTCAAGCAACCGCAGAACCAGCCCATGCCGGTCGAAGAACAGGTCATCTCCATTTTCCTGGGCACCGGTGGTCACCTGGACTCGGTACCCGTCGAAGACATCAACCGGTTCGAATCCGAATTCCTCGACCACGTTCGGTCCTCTGAAGAGGGGATCTTGAAGGAGATCCGCGAATCGCGGGAGTTCAGCGACGAGCTCGCCGACAAGGTCACCGAGGTGGTCAACGAGTTCAAGAAGGGCTTTGCGGCCACCGGTGGCGGATCGGTGGTGCCCGACGAACACGTCGAGGCCTTGGATGAGGAACAGTTGGGCAAGGAATCGGTGCAGGTGCACAAGCCCGCACCGAAGAAGGAAAAGAAGAAGTAGCCGAGGATGGGTGCCACACTTCGTCAGTTGCGCGGACGGATCCGCTCGGCCGGGTCGATCAAGAAAATCACCAAGGCCCAGGAGATGATCGCGACGTCGCGTATCGGCAAGGCGCAGTCCCGACTCCAGGCTGCGCGGCCCTATGCAACCGAGATCACGCGGATGCTTACCACCCTGGGCAACGAAGCCGCGCTTGACCATCCACTGCTCGTGGAGCGTCCCGAGCCGAAGCGCGCGGGCGTTCTCGTCGTGTCCTCAGATCGTGGCCTTTGCGGCGCCTACAACTCGAGCATCTTCCGCCGCAGCGAGCAACTGTTTTCGCTGCTGCGGGAAGAGGGCAAGACTCCGGTGCTGTACACCATCGGCCGTAAAGCAGAGAGCCACTTCTCATTCCGCAACTGGGACATCACCGATTCGTGGACCGGTTTCTCAGAACAACCCCAGTACGAAAACGCTTGCGAGGTCGCCGAGACGCTCGTGGATGCGTTTATGGCCGGTGTCGGCGACGACGATCGGCAGTCCGATGACAAGGTCGCGGTCGATGAGTTGCACATCGTCTATACGGAGTTCAAGACGATGATGTCGCAGTCAGCCGAGGCACGCCGGATGGCCCCAATGGAAATCGAGTACGTCGGCGAGGACACGGGTCTGCGGACGCTGTATTCGTTCGAGCCAGACGCGACGACGCTGTTCGAGTCGCTGCTGCCGCGGTATCTGACCACCCGCGTTTATGTCGCGCTGCTCGAATCCGCGGCGTCGGAACTGTCAGCACGCCAGCGGGCGATGAAGTCGGCCACCGACAATGCCGAGGACCTGATCAAGGATCTCACCTTGGAAGCAAACCGTCAGCGGCAGGCTGAAATTACTCAAGAGATCAGCGAAATCGTCGGTGGCGCAAACGCGCTCGCCGAAGCCAATACGTAAAGCCCCATCGGAAGCGAAAAGACATGGCTACTAGCACCAAAAAGACCGAAGACACCAAAAGCAAGGACACCAACGGCCGCAACGGCAAAAGCAATGACACCAACGGGCGTGTGGTACGGGTCACCGGGCCTGTCGTCGACGTCGAGTTCCCCCGCGGTGCCATACCAGAGCTCTTCAACGCGCTGCACACGAAGGTTACTTTCGAGGCGCTCAAGAAAACATTGACGTTGGAGGTCGCTCAGCACTTGGGTGACAACCTGGTGCGCGCGATATCGATGCAGCCCACCGACGGCTTGGTGCGCGGTGTCGAGGTGATCGACACGGGCGAGTCGATCTCCGTCCCGGTCGGTGAAGGTGTCAAGGGCCACGTGTTCAACGCGCTCGGCGACTGCCTCGACGAAGATGGCTACGGAAAAGATTTCGACCGCTGGCCCATCCACCGCAAGCCACCGACATTCGAGGAGCTGGAACCTCGCACCGAAATGTTGGAGACCGGGCTAAAAGTGATCGACCTGCTGACGCCATATGTGCGCGGCGGCAAGATCGCGTTGTTCGGCGGCGCCGGCGTGGGTAAGACGGTGCTGATCCAGGAAATGATCAACCGCATCGCCCGCAACTTCGGTGGCACCTCGGTATTTGCGGGCGTCGGGGAGCGCACCCGGGAGGGCAACGACCTTTGGGTCGAGCTCAAGGAAGCCGACGTGCTCAAGGACACCGCGCTGGTTTTTGGCCAGATGGATGAGCCGCCCGGCACCCGTATGCGGGTCGGGCTGTCGGCACT
>Ga0070739_10004007_pt1 | contig 17855 bp, 16 predicted proteins | sample Coa_R1_7_FD_66445 | JGI IMG/M metagenome (GOLD analysis project Ga0070739, IMG submission 66445) | Surface soil microbial communities from Centralia Pennsylvania, which are recovering from an underground coalmine fire - Coalmine... | ecosystem: Environmental > Terrestrial > Soil > Unclassified ... | reverse complement strand
AGCGAGATCTGGCTGGCAGTTCCAGCGGTCATCTCGGCGCTGTGTCTCAGCGTCCCGGCATCGGCACAGCCGTTTGAATGGCAAGCTGCCTCGCCGCAAAGTCAAGGCATGTCCAAGGAAAAGCTCGACGCCCTCAAGGACGAATTGGCCAAGCGGAAAACCCACACTTTTTTGGTCATCCGCAACGACAAAATCGTCTACGAGTGGTACGGGGCAGGACACGGTCTGAAAGTCAAACATGGCGCCGCATCCCTATCCAAGGCGACGGTCGCCGGCCTGGCTTTGGCGCTACTGTTAACTGACCGCAAACTCCAACTCGATACCCCGGTTGCCGAATTGGTAGCGGCCTGGAACGACGACGCGCTCAAACGCAAAATCACGCTGCGTCATCTCGGCTCCCATACGTCCGGGCTTGCCGATGCCGAGCAAGACCGCCTGCCTCATGGCAAACTCACTGGCTGGAAAGGCGACTTTTGGAAGCAGCTTGATCCGCCCAACGATCCTTTCACCCTCGCGCGCGGCAAAGCGCCGGTCTTGTTTGAGCCAGGGACGAAGCTGCAGTACAGCAACCCCGGAATCGCGATGCTGGGCTATGCCATCACCGCGGCCCTGAAGGATGCGCCGCAGAAGGACATCCGCACCCTACTCCGCGAGCGGGTGATGCGGCCGATTGGCGTTGCCGACGGCGAATGGTCGATCGGCTACGGCAAGACATTCCGGGTTGATGGCTTGCCTTTGGTCGCGGGTTGGGGCGGCGGAAGTTATACGGCACGAGCATTGGCACATATCGGCCGTTTGTTGCTCCACGAAGGCGACTGGGACGGCAAACAGATCCTCAGTAAAGAGTCCGTGCGGCATGTTACCGGAGATGCCGGCCTGACCGGACATTGCGGCATGGGTTTCTGGACCAACGCCGATGGACGTTATCCGAAATTGCCCAAGGATACGTACTACGGCGCCGGTGCCGGCGATCAGCTCTTGATCGTTGTTCCAAGCCTGAATCTGATTGTAGTTCGCAATGGCGAGACGCTCGCGCCGGAACCGAAGAACGCCAAAGACGTATTTGAAGCCTATCACGATCCGCGCGTGAAGATCCTCTTCGAGCCGGTCTGCGACGCTATCCTCGACCGCCCGGAGAAATCGCCAACGGCTCCGTATCCGCCCAGCAAGGCAATCACGGGCATCACCTGGGCAGCCAAAGAAACAATCCTCCGCAAGGCCAAAGGCAGCGATAATTGGCCGCTTACCTGGGCCGATGATGATCAGCAATACACGGCCTACGGCGATGGCCGAGGCTTCGAACCGTATGTGCCGAAGAAGCTCGGACTTGGTTTTGCTCGCCTCGAGGGGAATCCGCCGAATTTCCAGGGAGTTAACATCTCCTCTCCTAGCGGCGAGCAGCTCGGCGACGGGATCGCGTCCAAGAAAGCCAGCGGTATTCTTTGCGTCGAAGGCGTGTTATATCTTTGGGCGCGCAACGCTGGCAACGCCCAGCTTGCTTGGTCGAGAGACTACGGCAAGACGTGGCAATGGGCTGACTGGAAGTTTACGGTAAGTTTCGGCTGCCCGACGTTTCTCAACTTTGGCAAGAACTACGCCGTCGCCCGCGATGAGTTCGTCTACATCTACTCGCACGATGCCGATAGCGCGTACATTGCGGCTGACCGCATGGTTCTGGCCCGTGTCCCAAAGCGGAGCATCGCGGAGCGAGATGCTTATGAGTTCTTCTGTGGTCTTGATGGGAAGGGACAGCCGCTCTGGTCGAAAGAGATCGCCGATCGCGGCGCGGTCTTCACTCACAAGGGAAGATGCTATCGCTCCGGCATTACGTACAATCCCGGACTCAAACGATACCTATGGGTGCAGATTCTTCCAGGAACCCAAGGTAAGAGAGCTGACACACGCTTCGAGGGAGGCTTGGCTATCTACGATTCCCCGGAGCCGTGGGGACCGTGGACGACGGTTTACTTCACGGAGAAATGGGACGTTGGTCCCGGCGAAACGGCCAGCTTCCCGACCAAGTGGATGAGCGAAGACGGCAAAACTCTCCATCTGGTTTTTTCGGGAGATGATTCCTTCTCGGTCCGCAGAGCGATCGTAACTTGCCCTCTAGGCGAATAGCGCCTCGACGTAAGAATCGGGATCGAATGCTTCGAGATCGTCGAGTTTCTCACCGACACCGATGAATTTAACCGGCAGATCGAGTTTCTGCTTGATGGCGAAAATCGCGCCGCCCTTGGCCGTGCCGTCGAGCTTGGCCAAGATGATGCCGCTGCACTGCACCGTTTTTTTGAAATTCTCCGCTTGCGCGATAGCGTTTTGGCCAGTCGTGGCGTCGAGGACAAGCAAGACCTCGTGCGGTGCTCCTTCGATTTGCCGGCTGACGACGCGATGGATTTTCTCCAACTCGCGCATGAGATGCGTCTGCGTGTGAAGCCGGCCAGCCGTGTCCACAACGAGAACATCGACGCCACGAGCCTTGGCGCGCTCACAAGCGTCGTGGGCCACGCTGGCCGGGTCACTGCCTTGCTGATTTTTGACGATTTCACAGCCGATGCGCTCGCACCAGATGGTTAGTTGCTCGACGGCGGCGGCCCGGAACGTATCGCAGGCGGCGACCAGGACTTTCTTGCCCTCCTGTTGGAGGCGACGAGCCAGCTTGGCGATCGACGTCGTCTTTCCTGAACCGTTAACGCCGGCAACCATCACCACCGTCGGCCCGTTGAGTCTATAACGAATGCCTTCGCCGGTCGTGAGCATGTCTTTCAGTTGCTGCTTGACAAACGCTTCCACGTCGCCCGTGATTTCCTTGTCGAGAAAGGATTGGCGAACTTTCTCGACGATTTCCATTGTGGCGCCGGTGCCAACATCGGCGAGATAGAGACGTTTCTCCAATTCGTTGAGAAAATCGCGGTCCACCTTGCCACGCAGGCGGAACAGCGAGGCGATGCCGGAGAAGACGCCGCGCGTCTTGCTCAGACCGGCTTTCAATTTGTCGAAAAAGGCACGGAAAACCATGATTACCTCGATACCATCTGACGAAGCTGCCCGAACTCGGCGGCGGAAATCGTACACGAGCCAACGCACCGGCGGCCCGGTCCGTGACAATCGCTGCCGCCCGTCACTGCCAAGCCCAACTGCCCCGCCCAACCGCGCAGCTCCAGGGTACGCGAACGACGAACATCGGGATATTCAACCTCGACCGCATCCAGTCCCAACCCGCGCAGCTCGGATAGCTGCTCCTGTGTGCAATCATAAGCCGGGTGTGCCCAGGCCGCAACGCCGCCCGCCTCGCGCACAAGGGCCAGCGCTTCGGCTACCGGCAATCGTTTCTTTGGCACCGCTACGCCGCCACGGTCGCCGAGATAACGTAAAAACGCCTCGCGCACTGTTGCCACCCGCCGGGCGCGAACCAGCATCTCGGCCAGGTGCCGCCGGCCCAGCGCATCCGGCGCTCCCTGCACGCGCTGATCCGCTCCCTCAAGGGACACGCCCCGGCCACGTAATCGCTCGATCATCTCCCGAAATCGTTCAACACGATGCCGGCGAATTCCTGCCAGAGCAGCCGTCAGTCCGACATGATCGAGGGCGACGAAATAGCCGAGCAGATGCAATTCGCGCTGACGATACTCCGTCGTAATCTCGACGCCCGCCACAATCTCAACGGCGGAGCCGGCTGCCGCTCGCGCCGCCAGCACACCGCCGAGCGTATCGTGATCCGTGACCGCCAGCGCGGCCAGCCCGGCCCGGCGAGCGAGATCGACAACTTGAACCGGCGTGTAGGCTCCGTCGCTGTGCGTGGTGTGGACGTGCAGATCGACGCGCCCGGCATATTGGCCACGCGCAGCGAGCTGACAGAGTGTGGTAAACGGTTGGCCGGCCGGCATGTTCACGCAGGGGAAGGAGGAGGTTGACGCAGACGATCGAGGATGCCGTTGACGAAGGCTGACGAATCCGCCGAGCCGTAGCGCCGCGCCAACGTGATCGCCTCATCGATGGCGACGCTGGGTGGCGTTTCCGGCGTGTGCAGCAGCTCGTATGCGCCCAACCGCAGCACATTGCGATCGACGGCGGCCATGCGCACCAAGCGCCAGTTCTCCGCCGCCTCGCTCAAGCGGCGATCAATGTCGCTTTGCTGGGCGATAACGCCGTCGTATAGACCGAGACAGAAGAAAACCAGCGTTTCATCACGGAGTCGATCGTGAACGAAGCGTTCCAGGGTGGTACGGTCGATTCGCTTGTTGAGATCGCGTTGAAAGAGCAATTGCAAAGCCACTTCACGGGCACGAGAACGTCGGGTCATCATTCCGTCTGAAGAACTCCTTTCTTTTCAGGTTAGCGAATCGCTCGGCGACGGCCAACGCAGATTGACGCGCTCGGAGGAGAAGCGATACAACGACAACCACTGCTTGTCAGGGGAGAACTCCTATGCGCATCGGCATCCTCAGCGACACGCACGGCAACCGTCGAACGGTGACAGCTGCTCTGGCCGAGCTGCGCGAACGCGGCATCACGACCGTTGTGCATTGCGGCGACATCGATGATGCAGAAACGGTGGAAATGTTCCGTGGTTTCACGATGCATTTCGTCTTCGGCAACTGCGACATCGATAAGGGACCGCTGCGTGCGGCGATGGTCGATATCGGCGCGACGTTGCACGATCATTTCGGCAGCGTCGAACTGGAGGGAGTGAAGATCGCGTTTCTCCACGGCGATAACGCGACTCTGATGCGCGATGTAGAACGCTCCGGCTACTGCGATTTCCTGTTCTATGGTCATACGCACCAGGCCGAAGAGCATCAGACCGGCCCGACGCGCGTCATCAATCCGGGAGCGCTGCACCGAGCGCGGCCCAAGACGTTTGTTGTGCTGGATCTGGGAAATCGAGAGGTCCAGACGGTAACGGTAGAGTGAACGGATCAACTGTCCTCTGTCGGCTAGGCTGGCGAGACGATGTGCTTGCCGGAGCGAATGGCCTCGACTAGTTGGCGCAAGGCGGATTCAAGGCGGCGAAAGGATCGCAGATTGCGCTGGCGGATGGTATTCAGATCGACGGCCCGCGTTAGAGGTTCTTGGTCGGTGATCGGGTTATAGCCCGAAGGGATGCACTGGTTGAGCCAACCCTTGGCATCGCGCGGGTGTTGCTCTAGATCTCCTTCCGGTGGCTTGACGCTCGCCGGGATTTCGATGCGCCCCTTTTCTAATTTCTTCCCCGCTATCGATCGATTCCTGCGATTAACCACGACTCGAATTCCTGGCAAGCGAACACAGAGGCCACGGAAAAGCTGGCACCCGCACCAGTGGTGTGAGCGCGACGAGACAAATCCCGTCCAATGTCGCGGGCACAGAAAGATTGTCCGCGCTTGAGAGCGATATCGCCATCTTGGAGGAGAAGGACTCCACCGAGGTTTCCACCTTTCGCGGCAATCTGGAGATACTTAATCCAATTCGCTTCGGGCTTGCCAAAAAGATTGTTCACCGCTCCCAAACGGAAAGGATCGGGATCGAGAGACAAACAGTCCCACGCCGTGAATTCCGTCAAGAGTCTCTTGACTAATACGGGCGCAGCCATTACATCGCCTTCGCCCTCGACGAAAAGAACCAACCGCTTCCTCGTCGCCATGCATTATCCTACCGTCACGGGTTCCGGCATGCTCGACCGCGCCGGTATGACTGTCAGCAATTCTCCTGGATTCAGCAAATGCTCTTTCAAACTTTCAAACTGATCGGCAGCCAACGGGCCGATTTGTGTCTGAGAATCTTTCATCTCGACGACGCGAATGCACTCCGCTCCGAACTGGTTTAACAACTCAGGACTGTGCGTTGTCAAAATAATCTGCCCTCCTCGTTTGGTGGCGCAGATTTTGAATTCTCCCGCCAAGGCGGCCAGGGCGCCGGGATGGATGCCCCTCTCGGGTTCCTCGAAGATCAGTGTTTGCTTCGGCGGAGACTGATAGAGCGCGAGCAGATGCGCCAGGAAGCGGCGAAAACCTTCCGACTCCTGAGCCAAATCCAGCACCAAAGCATGATTTCCGACGGCATGGCTGACCGTGACGGCGTTCTTATCCGGTAGGCGGATGTCAACACCCTGAACGGAACGATTTAGTGAACGCAGAGAAGCCACGATGCTGCGCCAATGATTGAGAGACGTCAAGTTGCTCACGAAAGTCTGAAATACCTGAAGAGAGTTAGCGCCGTTGTCTGCCAATCCTTCTATTCCTGGAGGCAGAGGCGCTGCCTGAGATGGGAGCAAAATAGTGCTAGGGAAATCATAACACCCAATCTCATTCGCGAGCATCAGATAGGCAATGGTGATCTCACGAACGCCTGTCACGGCACCAAGCATGAAATCTGTGGGCGTGGGGGGATTTAGGATACTCGGCGGTTGAATCCATTTTCTCTGTTTCTGGTGAAACAGTACTTGCTCTCCAAGAGCGAGTTTCTCTTCGTTAAGGCTTGGCCCCGCTCCTGGTTGAGCTGGTTGCTGAAACGAGAGGACATAATTATAATCCTCTGACTCGCCGGAAACATTAAAGGTTACGTCAAACAACAACTGTAGTGGCTTCGTGGCTGTTGCACAGAGAATGCGGTTCCAGCCTCCGGATTGCTGAACAATAGTGCCCAGATTTCGACTCCGTAACAAATCCCGGAGAAAGCGCAATGCCTCAACGAAGTTTGTTTTCCCCGTGCCGCTGCGGCCGATGAGGACCGTGATCGGTTCGAGATCTACCGTAACGTCGCCGAGACTCTTGAAGTTGCAAATTCGGACGCGCTTAATCATCGCCTTTCCTCCCTTTGCCGTGGCACGTCTTCATCCTATCGCCAATTCGCCTTGCTCGGCAATCGGATTACACCGCATTCGCCGGCGCCGGGAACTGCTGGCACAACTCCTGCACCTGCCCACGCACGCGCGTTTGCACGGTCGAATCGTCGGGATTTGCGAGCACGTCGCCGATCCATCCCGCGATTTGCCGCATTTCGGTTTCACGCATGCCCCGCGTGGTCAGGGCCGGCGTGCCGATGCGGATGCCGGAAGGATCGAGCGGCGGGCGCGTGTCGAAGGGGATACCGTTGCGATTGATGGTGATGCCGGCTGCGTCCAGCGCCTTCTCGGCCACCTTGCCGGTCAGACCGCGCGAGGTCACGTCCACCAGCATCAGGTGATTGTCCGTGCCGCCGGAGACGAGACGGAATTGTCGTGCTGCCAGTTCGTGGGCCAGGGTGCGGGCGTTGGCGACGGTTTGGGCGGCATAGGCGCGGAAGGACGGTTGCAATGCTTCGCTGAAAGCGATGGCCTTGGCGGCGATGACGTGCATCAGCGGGCCGCCCTGCATTCCGGGGAAGACGCATTGATTGAGCTTCGCCGCAAAGTCTTTCTTGCACAAAACGAAGCCGGCGCGGGGGCCGCGCAGCGTCTTATGTGTCGTCGAGGTAACGAAGTGCGACCACGGCACCGGACTTGGGTGTTGATCTCCCGCCACCAAGCCGGCGATGTGGGCCATGTCCACCATCAAGATCGCTCCGGTTTCACCGCAAATCTCGGCGAAGCGCGGGAAATCGATGATGCGCGGATAAGCGCTGGCACCTGCGACGATCAACTTTGGCTTGTGCTCGCGGGCCAAGGCGGCGACCTGATCGTAGTCGATGCGCTCGTCGTCCTTGCGAACACCGTAGTGAACGACGCGATACAGCTTGCCGGAAAAATTCAGGTGCATGCCGTGCGTCAGATGTCCGCCGTGAGCCAGGTTCATCGCTAGCATGGTATCGCCCGGCTCCAGGCACGAGAAATACACGGCCATATTCGCCTGAGCGCCGGAGTGCGGCTGCACATTGGCATGTTCAGCTCCGAACAGTTTCAGCACGCGATCAATGGCCAGGCGCTCGACGACATCGACGAACTCACAGCCGCCGTAATAGCGGCGGCCGGGATAGCCCTCGGCGTACTTGTTGGTCAGCACCGATCCCTGCGCAGCCAACACGGCGGGACTTGTGTAGTTCTCCGAAGCAATCATCTCCAAGCCGGCCTGCTGACGCAGCCGCTCGCCAGCGATGGCCTGCCAAACTTCAGGATCGATTTGCTCGATAGGATTCATGGCAATCTCATTTTCGTGGGGGCCTTGGGCAGGCGTCTCGCCTGTCCAACGGGGTGCAATTCGATCCCCAGTCGCTGCAATTCGCGCCGCAGATCGAGTCCCCGATGATAGACGATGCCCTGCCAGCCGCAGGCGCGGGCAGCTTCGATGTTGGCCGGCAGATCGTCGATAAACAAACACTGCCGCGGCTTTGAGCCGGCAATTGTGTGGCAGTGAGCGTAAATGGCGGCACACGGCTTGCGGAAGCCGACCTCATGCGACAGCACCAAGGCATCGAAGTGAGCCAACGTTTCGGCGAACTGGCGGCGAAAGTGGACGGCGTGCAGTTCGTTGGTATTGCTCAGAAGCACCAGCCGATAACCCGGCTTCAAGGCTGGCACCAGCGCGCACACTTCTTCGTTGGGCGTGAACATATCCGCAATCGCCCAATCGAGCTGAGCGTCGCTGCACGTCACCCGGCAACGCTGCCGCACCAAGGCGCGGAACTCCGGCAGACTCATGCGACCAGACTCGAACTCGTCCTCCAACTTGGGATCGAGATAGTGTTTCAGGATGTCGTCGGCCGACAGCGGGCTGAATTGAGCCAACTGCTCGGCCGCTTTGCGATGACTGAAAAACCCCAGCACATTGCCGAAATCGAATACGATGGTCGTGATACTCATATCTACCTTGTTACGAATTTGCCCGCTCCTCGCAAGTCCAACCGCCCTTCTCTTTTTACTGTACATGCGTATAATTAAGGAAGAGAAGGCGCACAGAGAAGAGAGGGTATCATGGACAACGCAACCATCGCACGCAAGCTGAATGACTACGCAACCTACCTGGAAGGCGAGGACACGAACGTCTATCGAGTGCGTGCCTACCGCCGGGCGGCGGCAACAGTTCTGGAACAAGAACGCCCGTTGGCCGAGGTGGTCAACGAGAAGGGACGAGCGGGGCTGGAAGAATTGCCGGGCATCGGCTCCAGTCTGGCGTACACGATTGAGGGACTGGTCCGCACCGGCGAGTTCCGCACCCTACGGCCTGACGCTGGCCACGTCGATCCCGAGCGTCTGCTCACCAGTCTGCCGGGCATCGGCCGGCAACTGGCACGTACGCTGTACGATCAATACGGCATCACGACGCTTGAAGAAGTGGAGCGCGCCGCCCACGATGGCCGCTTGTCTCAGGCCGGCATCGGACCGAAGCGACTGCGCGGCCTCATCGACGCGCTGGCCGGACGCCTGCGCCGCACCCGGCTTCCCGAGCCAGTCCACGGCGAACCGTCCGTCGCCGCCCTCCTCACCATCGATGACGAATATCGCCGCCAATCCGAGAGCGACATGCTGCCGCGCGTGACGCCACGCCGCTTCAATCCGGAGCATGAGCCGTGGCTGCCTCTGTTCATCGCCGACCGCGACGGCTGGCGTTTCCGCGCTCTGTTCTCCAACACTGCCCTGGCCCATCGTCTCGGCAAAACGAACGATTGGGTCGTGATCGCGTTTCACGATGGTTTCAACTCCGGTCAGCGCACCATCGTCACCGAGACGCGCGGCGACCTTCGGGGCCGGCGTGTTGTCCGTGGCCGCGAGCGCGAGTGCCGGCTCTATTATCAGGAACACGCGCCGGCGCCAGTCGGGCCGGACAGCGCTGCTTAGCAAGCAATCCGCGCTGCACTTTGCTCTTCATTATCCAGCTGGTAGAATCCTACCAAACTGCTCACATGCGGTTTTTCATTGTGCCAGCAAGAAGCTCGTTTCTCTGTTCCGAAATGCGGCCCTTCCAGCCGGAATCGCATTGATCGGGGAGTCGTCCACCGAGGATTATCGATGAGTTTCTTACCTTTTCAGAGAATGTGGGAACGGATCGAAAGAGCCAGGGGCGATTCTGACATGGCTCTCTTCCACGACCTATTACTCTTTGGCGAACTCGTTCTCAAAGCTACTGTTGCCGGACTCGTGGCTTCGATCGACGATGAGGTCCACCGTTATCGCTATCGTCAAGCCCACCGCATCGTTAGGGCCGATGGTCTTGGAGAATGGGCAGCAGTCATGGACGATATTCTGACTGGACCTTCCGCCCAATACCTACTTCCGCAGGCAGGAACGGTTGCTAAATCCCTCACTCAAAGACTCGGCTCTGGTTTCTGGCAGTATAGGTGTGCCGTTCTCCTCGATGAGTGTTTACGTGTAGGTTCTACTAAGCGTGACAGCCTACCTGTCAATCTCGCCGGCAGACGCTGGCTCACGGATTTTGTCGAACTGAGGAACAAAACTCGGGGCCACGGTGCCCCGAATGCCCAAGTCGCTCTTCAACTTACAAAGCCTCTGGAGGAGGCTATCCGGCTCTTCACGGAGAATTGCCAACTCTTTGAGATGCCGTGGGCCTACTTGCACCAGAATCTTTCCGGCAATTATCGAATTACAAAAGTAACGCAACCAGCATCAGCTTTCGACATCCTCAAAAAGAAGGACTCTCCTACCTATCCCGATGGAGTTTATCTATTTCTCGATAAACCCCGCCGTGTCGAACTACTCTATTCAGATCCGGACCATACAGACTTCTTTTTCCCGAATGGCGCATTCAATGGAAAACGCTTCGAGATTCTCTCCTATATCACCGGTCAGAATGATTACGTAGATGCCGCTCCCTATCTGGCTCCGGCTCAAGAGCTGCCTCCAAGCGCGACTCAGGGTTTGCCCGACCTTGAAGTCTCCGGCCAATGCTTTTCTAATGCACCTCGTTCCCTCGCCGATTACATTGATCGCCCGACACTGGAAAAGGAGTTGAGGCGCCTACTTCTTGACGATTCACACCCTATTGTCACTCTGTATGGCCCTGGAGGAATAGGTAAGACTTCTCTTGCACTCCGCGTTCTCAACTCTCTGCCCCAGACATGTCGCTTTTCGCTTCTTGTATGGTTTAGCGCTAGGGACATCGAACTCCTTCCGGACGGCCCAAAACCGGTTCAACCTCATGTTTTAACGATAGAGGAGATTGCATCAGAGTTTGTCAAATTGGTCGCACCGCAAGAAAGATTGCAGAAAGGATTTAGAGCCGTTGATTTTCTTAAAACCAACCTTTCTAAGTCTGAAACTTATGGTCCTACCGTCTTCGTATTTGATAATTTTGAAACAGTTCGTAATCTTTCAGATGTGTACAACTTTATCGACACCTACGTCCGACCTCCGAACAAGGTACTTATTACAACACGTCTCCGTGATTTTAGAGGAGACTATCCAATTGAAGTTAAGGGCATGAGCGATGAAGAGGCTACACAATTGATTGATCTCGTCTCCCGCAAACTTGAAATCCGAGAACTTATCACGGACGAGTACCGTCACGAACTTCTCGCAGAGGCTGATGGACACCCATATGTTATCAAGATTCTTCTCGGAGAAGTAGCTAAAGCCAGAGCTGTTTCAAAGGTCAGGAGAGTTATTGCTTCGCAAGAGCATGTGTTGACGGCCCTCTTTGAGAGGACCTATCAGGCTCTTTCTCCGGTCGCGAAGAGGATCTTCCTGACTCTCTGTAGTTGGAAATCCCTGGTGCCATTGCTAGCCTTGAAGGCGGTTCTGCTAAGACCACGCAATGAGCGAATGGACGTTGATGCCGCAGTTGAGGAACTTCGCCGAAGTTCTTTGATTGAGATCGTGACATCGGAAACTGACTCTCAAGAGTTCATTGATGTTCCACTCTCAGCATCGGAGTTCGGGAGGCAGAAGGCACGTGTTGACCCGATGAAGGCAGCTGTGGAATGTGATTGCGAATTGCTCCGAGCCTTTGGTCCTACTCAGGAGACTGATCTACGACAGGGTATTCGGCCTCGTGTGGAGCGAGTATTTCGATATGTATCGGAGGCAATCGCCAAGTCGGAGAACGATGCTAAGGAGTATATTCCAATTATTGAGTTCGTGGCCAATAGTTATCCTGACGCATGGTTAAGGTTGGCGGACTTGTATGAAGAGACAGAACCTCCGGAGAAGTACCAACGTGTGAAAGAATGCATCCTCAACTATATCCAGCGATCAGACGTGTCGGAGTTCAAGACGGCGGCGTGGGAGCGATTAGGCCGGGCTGCAAACCGGGCTGGTGATTCTTTGACCGAAGTACATGCCAATGTAGAAATGTGTCAAGATCCCAGTATCCCGTTCTGGAAAGTAAGTAATGCCGCGAATCGGGTTAATTCAAGGCTTCGAGATGGATTAACGCTCCTGGATAAAGACGAAAAAAGGATTCTTGTCCAGAAACTGGTGAACGTAATGGAAAAAAGAGCCGACGAAGGGACTGCAGACGATTTATCGCGTCTCGCATGGTTGCTGTTGACATTAGGAAACGATGACAAAGCTCGGGAATATGTACGCATGGGACTCGAAAGAGATAAAAACAATGAACACTGCTTGAAACTTAAGGCGCGCCTTGGGTGGTAAGACGAGGAGGGTACCAGAAGTACCTTTTCTCGCCTACTAAGCTCGTTGGACTCTGTATTATGCTAATCCGAACTTGCCGGCACCTGACTGGATGCGACTCGCATGCGTGATAAGGTGATTCGTGAGCTAGGGCAACAGCACCTGCAGAAGTTGCAATCCGGTGTTGGAGTCATCAGTCACTGGCGGGAGTTTCTTGCGGATTATCAACCGCTGGCGCAGCACCCGGACGACGCCTATGCCTGGCTGACTTGCGCATTGGCGCTGGAGGGCGTCGCCAGCGATAACTTCGGTGTCGGGGCCATTCTCGTCGATGCCGGCGGGCAGGTCGTGGCCCAGGGCCACAATCAGGTTTTTCATCCGTACTTCCGCAGCGATCGGCACGCGGAGATGGTCGTTCTGGATAGCTGGGAGGATGGCCGCCCGCAAGTGCCGTGGCCGGGTTGGCTGACGCTATTCACTTCCGTGGAGTCGTGCCCCATGTGTCTGGTTCGATTGGCCTGCGCGGACGTAGGCCGTGTGCTGTTCGTTGCTGAGGACGCCATCGGGGGAATGGTTCAGCGAATGGACAGCTTGCCGCCGGCTTGGTTGGCGCTAGCTCGGACAAAGACGTTCGCACAAGCGCAATGTTCGCCGGAGGTGGCCCACGCGGCCGGACAAATCTTCCAAATCAATTTGCAAGAACTGAACGCGCGACTCCGCAGGAAATGAAGGCGCTTCTGTCCAGCCATTCCCTCCGGGATACACTGGTAAGCGTAATTGATGCGTTCTTGCCGCAACCGGAGGGATTATGTCCACAGCGATTCGCTTCCGATTTCTTGGCGTTTTCGTCGTTTGCCTCATGAGCGTTGCAGCAGCACGCGCGGAAAAAATCGTGCTGGTTGCCGGTGAAGGCGAGGGCGGCGATGGGGGACCGGCGCGGGAGGCGAAGCTGCAAATGCCGTTCGCCGTGGATTTTGATCGCTCTGGTAATCTCTTTCTCGCCGAATACATCGGCCAGCGCGTGCGCAAGATCGACAGTAAGGGCATCATCACCACGATTGCGGGGACCGGGGAGAAAGGATACGGCGGCGATGACGGCCCAGCGAGGAAGGCGAAGTTCAACAGCATTCACAGTCTCGTTGTCGCGGCCAATGGCGATATTTACATCGCCGACAGTTTTAACAAACGTCTGCGCAAAATCGATGGCCGAACCGGTGGGATAAGCACCGTCGTCGGCACCGGCGAGAAAGGCTTCAGCGGCGATGGCGGCCCGGCGACGAAGGCTCAGCTCGGCGATATTTACTGTGCCGCACTTGATGCCAAGGGCGAGAAGATCTATCTGGCCGATCTCGATAACCGGCGTATCCGCGTTCTGAACCTGGAATCGGGAGTGGTCGAGACGGTCGCTGGCAACGGCGAAAGAGGAGTGCCGCGCGACGGGGCGGATGCACGTAATGCGCCGCTGGTGGACCCCCGTGCGGTGGCCGTCGATGCCAAGGGAAACATCTACATCCTGGAGCGCGGCGGACACGCCCTGCGCGTCGTTGACGCCGAGGGCAAAATCCGCACCGTCGCCGGCACGGGCAAGCCCGGCATCGGTGGCGATGGTGATGACGCGCTAAGGGCACAGTTCAATGGTCCCAAGCACTTATGCGTTGATCGTAACGGCGATGTGCTGATTGCGGATACCGAGAATCACGTCATCCGCAAGTATCTGCCACGCGAAGGAAAAGTCATCCGCGTCGCCGGCACCGGACGCGCTGGACGGGCTGGTCTGAGTGGATCGCCTCTGAATGCCGAATTGAACCAACCGCACGGCGTCAACGCTCGTCCGGATGGGACGATCTACATTTCGGACAGCACCAACAATCGCGTGCTAAAGATCGAGCCGTGACACGCCACCTACTTCGACTTCGGTTTGTAGGCCTCTTCTACCTTTTTTCGATATGCGGCCATTGGAGAGAGGCCGATCTCCTTTCGGCGTTTGTCCACGTTGTCTTCGTCCTCAATGGGATACGGCTCTAATTTACCGTCTACCGTCCGAAACTGGGTTCCGTAGATTTGTTTTTTGTTCTCCCCAACAAGGACACGATCCGTCAAGTAGGCGAGTTCGCCAGCAGTAGCTTCTCGCGCCTTCACCGCACGCTCCAGCAACTTCAGACATCGCTTTTGGAACTCACGATCCTTGTCGGCATGTTGCACCAGCAACCAAGCGGCATTCGCCCCATCCTCGCCCACCAACCTTTTGCCCGGCCAGCCGTGTTTGGCGATGATTTCTTTCATCCGGGCCGTGTTCTTGCGATCGATCTCCGTCATCCGGCGGAGAGTTGCCTCGCCGGAAGTGGGTGTTTCGACAATCTTCGTGCGGATCTCCTGGTCTTCCTCGACCATTTTGAGCAGTTCTTGCCGCAGCGCTTCGTTGCGTTTGGGCTGCATCTTATCATCCTTCTCCGTGCCTGCCTGCAGAGATTGAAAGAATGCTGCCAGGCCGATGATCAGCCAACAAATCCACATTCTGCCCATCATGTTTTGCTCCTCCATTGCTTTCTTCTTTGTCTGTCCTTGGCGTCTTGGCGGTTATTTCTTTTTATCGTAGCCGTATTGCCGGACGACGTGACCCCAGCGGCGTTCGATTTCCGCCCGTAGCTGTGGGTCGAGATCTGGGTATCGATTCGTCTTGTAGCCGGCGTTGGCGTCCAGGAACGACTTAAGGCGCGGCAGAAACTCCTCAAAGCCGCCCAGCTCCAATCGTTCGTACAGCAACCGCATCTGTCCCACAGGATCGGCAATCAAGTCCTCATAGCGCAATTCGTGGAAACGATTGGCAGCCAGCAGCGGTTTGCACTCTTCGAGCCGGGCATACAGATGCGTAAAAGTGTCGAAGACATATTCTTCCAGGCCGGCAAAGGTCGGCCGTTGCAGACCATGCGAAAGATACATTGCCTTCCACAGGTTGACCGTCGAAGGAAAGACGACGAACGGATCGCGGACGATGTGGATGAAACGCGCGTCGGGGAATAGTTCCAGCAGGGCCGGTATACGACAGGTGTGCGTCGGCGATTTGAGGACCAGGCGGCGCACATCCTTAAAAGTAAGATGCCGCAGGAAGCGCAGGAAAGCTTTTTTCCATGCGTCTCGCACGCGCGGCGGCAAGTCGTCGAGATCGAGCGCTTCGCTATCTTGCGGCGGATGATTGGGAAAGGCCATCGTCAAATACGGCGACGGTTGGCCCATCATGCAAAGGGCGAACTCATCCTCTTGTGGTCGCTCCCAGCCGGCCGGCATATTGTCCATTGGCCGCCGCGACGGCAGCAGAAAGCGAAAAATGCGCTTGAATAGCGTCTCGGTCAGCAAGAAATGGTTCGGCTCGAGACATTGATACGTGTCGGGATAGGTATGGCGAGGGTCGAGAATGAGCATTTCGTGCAGCAGCGTGGTGCCGGTGCGCCAATGGCCGATAATGAACAGGGGAGCTTGCATGATCGGCACATGATCGAGCCGATTGGCGTACCACGCTTCCTGCACCCAGCGCAACAGTGTATGGCCGAGGCTGACGAAGGTGACAATGAAGGCGACGTACCACTGCGACGGCGAGACGGCCAGATGATTGCGACAGAGCAGACGCAGCCAGGCGAAGAAATCGCAGCCCTCCCAAACGTGCGGCATCCATTCGCGTGGCTGCGACGGCGTCGAATTGTCAAAACAGCTAGGAGAGGGCATGTTCGGCGTCTCGGAACCAGAACTCAGACGGTCTATTTTGCCACACTTATCCAGACGGACAAGATGAGTTTAATAATTGGCGCTGTGTTTCTTGATTCGTTGTGTAGAATAATAGTGAAGGGCCGCTCTGCCCTACGGAACAGAACTTCGTGCGACAGAGCGACCCTCACAAGGCGCGGCGTGGAGCAGTGGCAGCTCGCCAGGCTCATAACCTGGAGGTCAGTGGTTCGAATCCACTCGCCGCAATTCAGATTTCGCTGTAATTCTAAGGCTTTTTGCAAGTGGCTGTTGGTGAGCGCACCATTCAGCGCACCTTTCCTGTAGGCATCGCAGAGGTATCTGCAATGCCTAGAGTCTCGAAACCGTGGTTTCGCACTTCCGCAAACGCTTGGTATGCCACGCTCAACGGTAGAAAAGTATCCCTTGGCGTAAGCGGAAAGCAAAACAAAAAAGCAGCAAGGGCAGCATGGCATAAGCTGATCGCTAACGGCAAAGAAGCCAAGCCAGAGCCGAAAACCGAAGTATCCGTCGCGCAAGTCATTGACGCCTTCCTCGCCGATGCCAAAGTCAAGGTGAAGCCGGTAACGTGGGAAGTGTATGAGCGCTTCTGCCGGTTCTTTAAGCTGGATAATGGCAAGCGGAACGCCGAATCTTTAACCCCGACGCTGTTAGAAGCATGGGCACGGAAACCGGAGTGGAGTAGCAGCACTCGACATGATGCCATCGGCATCGTTGAAACGGCTTTTCGCTGTGCTGAACGCTCTGGAATACTCAGTCGGAATCCGCTAACCGGCATCCGCAAACCGCCGAAAACATCGCGGGGAGCAAAAGCACTGATCTCGGCTGACGAACACAATCGGCTTGTGGCTGACGCCGATCCCATGTTTGCGGCATTCCTCAAGCTGCTTTGGCTCACCGGAGCAAGACCGTCTGAAATCGCGGGGCTTCGAATGGAGGACGTTGATTTTGTTCAGGGCGTTGCCATCCTGAACGAACACAAGTGCGCTCATCTCGGAAAGAGCCGAGTGCTGTTCCTGTCTGCTCACGCTCTCGCCGTCATCCGTGGGCTTGGCGTTGAGAGTGGATTGCTTTTCGTCGGCGAGGATGGCCAGCAGATGACAGCCCAAGCCATCGGCAAACGGCTTCGGCGATTGTACATAAAGGCGGGAGTGAGGAATTGCACTCCGTATGGTTATCGCCATTTGTGGGCGAGCGATGCTCTGGCACGGGGCGTTCCTGATGCCCACGTTAGTGCTTTGTTGGGTCATGCCTCTACAGCGATGCTTCACCGAAACTACAGCCACCTAACGGCGAGGGCGCAAACGCTCAGAGAAGCCCTTGCCCAAGTGCGGTAACGCAATAAATTCAATGCCTATAAAAAGCCCTGTTGAGCCATCCGAGCGACTTCAACTGGGCTTTCTTGCTTGGCTGAAACCTTACAAATTGGACACTATAAAAAGGCACGATACTGCACAAACTGCACACCATTAAGAGGCGGCTCCGAAGTCAAGGAATGTCAAGAAAAGTCAATCCAGTGAAGAAAGACGAAGAAAAGCGAGGTTACGCAAGGAAATCAGAGGAAATCAGAGGCTATTACGCAAAATCCGCTCGTGGGGAAGTCCAGTTTTTTTCTAGGATGGCAAAGTTGACTGGA
>Ga0070739_10004006_pt1 | contig 17859 bp, 17 predicted proteins | sample Coa_R1_7_FD_66445 | JGI IMG/M metagenome (GOLD analysis project Ga0070739, IMG submission 66445) | Surface soil microbial communities from Centralia Pennsylvania, which are recovering from an underground coalmine fire - Coalmine... | ecosystem: Environmental > Terrestrial > Soil > Unclassified ... | reverse complement strand
GCCCGGCGTTCCCGCGCCAGCACGGCCTGCGAACGCCTCTGGCCCGGTCGGAGCCCCGTAGCGTAAGGTATTGCCGCTAAGGTCTATACCAATCCGGATCGAGCGGCCACTGCGGCCCGCCCGGTTCACCTCGACGCAAGGTAGTCCCGATGCCAGTACTACGCCACGCCCGCCTCGTCCTGCCCGACGGTGTCGTCGAGAACGGCTGGCTGTGCACCGAAGGCGAGCGCATATCCGCCCTCGGCGGTCCCGCGCAGCTGCCGCCGCCCGGCCCCGACGGCACGCAGCACGACCTGTCCGGCCACTACGTCGTGCCCGGCTTCGTGGACATGCACGTACACGGCGGGGGCGGCGGCGCCTTCTCCTCCGGCCGGATCGACGAGGCGCGCAACGCGGTCGCCTTCCACCTGAGCCACGGCACCACCACGATCATGGCCTCCACGGTCACCGGGGCGCTGCCGGATCTGGAGCGCTACGTCGCGGAGCTGGCCGAACTGGTCGAGGACGACGTGCTGGCCGGCATCCACCTCGAAGGGCCGTTCATCGCCCGCTCCCGGTGCGGCGCGCACGACCCGAACCTGCTGCTCGACCCGGATCCCGAGGCGGTCAAGCGCCTGGTCAAGGCCGGGCGCGGCGCGGTGAGGATGGTGACCTTGGCCCCGGAGCTCGAGCACGGGCTCGAAGCGACCGGCCTGCTGGCCGACTCCGGCGTGATCGCCGCCATCGGCCACACCGACGCCACCTACGCCGAGGCCAATCTCGCCATCGCCCGCGGCGCCCGGGTCGCCACGCACGTCTTCAACGCGATGCGGCCGGTGCACCACCGCGAGCCCGGCCCGGTTACCGCGGCGCTGGAGCAGGAGGAAGTCTTCGTCGAGGTGGTCAACGACGGCATGCACGTGCACCCGTCCGTGGTCCACCTCGTCTTCTCGGCGGCCGGAGCGCACCGCGTCGCGCTGATCACCGACGCGATGGAGGCCGCGGGCGCCGCCGACGGCAAGTACCCGCTCGGGCCGCTCACGGTCGAGGTGAGCGATGGGGCAGTACGCGTCGCCGGGACCGACACGCTCGCCGGCTCCACGCTCACCATGGACAACGCGCTGCGCAACACCGTGCTCAGCGTCGGCGTTCCGATCGAGCAGGCCGCCGTCTCGGCCGCCCTCACCCCGGCCCGGGCCCTCGGCGTCGACGATCAGGTCGGCAGCCTGGAGATCGGAAAGTACGCCGACCTCGTGGTGCTCAACGAGGATCTGCGCGTGGTCGCGGTCATGCGCCGCGGACGCTGGGTGCACGGCATGGGAGTGACGGCTTACGCTCCGGCGGTCACCCTTTAGCAGGCGTAGCTTTGTCGACTTTCCACCCGAATGGATGACTAAAAGGCCATCGCACCCATTTGTCGGTTTTAGGAATGTAGTCCGGTTGAGAGAATCCGGATGAACGTGCCAACCATTTTCAACTGGCCGCGGTCCCGCGGGACCCGGCCGGAGGCGCGCTCACCAGTTCGGTCCGGCGGTTCCAACCGACAACACAGGGAGCGACGATGGTTCTCTCCGTCTCCGGTGTACTGCTGCTCGGGATCATCACCTTCATCCTGTTCCGCAAGGACGGGCTGAAGGTCTCACACATGATCGTGTGCATGCTCTTCGGCTTCTATCTGGCCTCGACCTCGATCGCCAGCTCGATCAAGAACAGCGCCGACTCGGTCGCGGGGTTCATCAGCGGGTTGCACTTCTAGCGGCGGGCCGGGACCAGCGCCGTGACAGGGCCGTCGAAATGAGGGGCCGCTGAGATGACCCAGGCCGCCCGCACCGCGGACTCGATGTGGACCCGGCTCGGCCGGATGGTCGCCGAGTCGGCGCCCGTCGTCTGGTTCAACGACTCGGTGCTGCATCATCCGCACATCACCCGCGGACGCGGTATGGCGCAGGACGGCTGGTCACGCGTCCTGGACGTCTGCTATCCGCTGATCGTGTTGCTGCGCGGCACCCGGCGCGGCGCGGCGCAGCTCGGCGCGTGGTGGAAGGACGCGCCGAAGGACAAGCGCCGGCTGCAGACGGTGATCGTGCTGGTCTGCCTGATCGGGATCGGGCTGCTCAGGTTCGGGCCGCTGCTGCTGATCCTCGCCTTCCTCGGCGCGGCGGCCTGGCTCGGCCGGGACACCTCGCGCAAGGGCGCGGACCCCGAGTCCCCCGAGCACGTCGGCCGGCTCCAGGCGATCTACAACGGCCTGGTGCCGTACCTGCAGAACGGCGACGACCCGGACCAGCACTTCAAGCCGGGCGGCGGCTACCGGGACGCGTTCACCGCCTGGGAGTTCGACGAGCAGGACCGGCTCATCCGGCTGCGCATGGACTACTCGGAGTACTTCCGGGACGGCGAGGCGGACAGCCGGGCGAAGGTCGAGCGGGCGCTGGAAGGCAAGATCGGCCACGCGAACGAGTACCTGTACGCCTGGGACGAGGAGGGCAACCACCTCGACGTGCGGATCCTGCCGCCGCTGCCGGACGGCATCGCGGCGCAGCCGTGGCCGGTCGCGGACATCGAGTTCGTGCTCGGGGTGACCGATCCGGGCTCGGCGGGCCGGCTGATCCCGATGCTGGTGGCCGACCCCGAGGCCGCCGAGGACACGCTGACGCCGCAGGCCGCCGCGCGCGAGGAGGTGCCGCCCGGCTTCCGGGTCGCGCAACTGGCGCCGGTGATCTGGCGGCTCGGCACGCCGAACGCGAACCCGCACCTGCTGCTGACCGGCGGCCCGGGCACCGGCAAGTCCACCGCGGTGCGCTCGCTGCTCGGCCAGGCGCTGGCGCGCGGCCACCGGATCGCGGTGATCGACACCGACCAGACCGCGGAGTACGGCGCGCTGGCCGGACGGCCGAACGTGCTGCGCATCACCGAGGAGCCGGCCGACTCGCTCGACCTGCTGGACTGGTTCGGGCTCGAGATCGAGCGGCGGGCCGAGCAGGCGCGCGGCGCGGACGCCGCGGCCGCGGCAGCGGCTGACGCGCAGTCAGCCGCCGTTGCCGCCGCAGCGGAGGCCCGGCTCGACGCAGCACGGTCGGAGAGCGAAGCGGCATCGGAACTCGACACGGCCTCAGGGCACGACGCGGTCCAAGGGCACGAGGCGGGTCCGGACGAGGCCCGATCCGCTCGCGAACCTGCCGCCCCCGGCACCGAGCACGGCCAGGCCGCCGAGCCGCCGCTGTGGCTGTTCGTGGACGACCTGCCGGAGCTGTGCGCGGCCGCCGCGCGGCTCGGCCGCCCCGACCCGCAGGACACGCTCGCGGTGCTGGCCCGCAAGGCCAGGTTCGCCCGCACGACCCTCGTGATCACTGCCCGCATCGACCAGGTCGCGGCGCTGCGCCCGGCCCTGCGCAACCAGCTCACCTCGCGCATCGCGCTGGGCAAGGTGGACGCGGTGACCTCCACGCTGCTGTTCGGCGGCACCCTGGAGCTCGGCGGGGCGCAGGTGATGCCGCAGGGCCGCGGCTATGCCCGGATCGGCTCCGGGCCGGTCATCCGGCTACAGACGCCCTACGCGCCAGCGCTCGCGCTGTCAGCCGCGTGAAGGAGGCCCTGGAGCGCTTGCGGGCGTACATCTCTCGGTCGGCGGAGCCCAGAAGCTCCTGGGCCCGCTCCTCGGGCGCGAGCACGTTCTCCGGGCGGGCCGGCTCGTAGGCCAGCCCCAGCGAGGCGCGCACCAGCATCCGCTCCCCGGCGACCATGACCGGGTGGGAGAACGCCTGGTCGATCCGGTCGACCAGGGCCAGCGCCTCGTCGTAACCGATTCCGGCCGCGACCACGACAAACTCGTCTCCGCCGACGCGGGCTACCACGTCCTCGCCGCGTACCGCGGCGCGCAGCCGCTCGGCCACCAGCCGCAGCACCAGGTCGCCGGCGCCGTGCCCGTGGTTGTCGTTGACCTCCTTGAACCGGTCGAGGTCGCAGAAGATCACCGCGAGCGGGATCTGGTCGGCAAGCAGCGCCACCAGCCGCTCGCCGAGCTCTATCGGGTTCGCCAGGCCGGTGAGCGCGTCGTGCCTGGCCTGGTGCCGCAGATGCTCCTCGCGCCGGTGCCGTTCGGCGATGTCCTCGCGCAGCCGCTCGTGCTCCTGCTCGAGCCGGGCCATGCGGGTCGCGGCCTCCTCATGCCTGCGCGCGTTGAGGATGGCGAAGCCGGCCTGCTCGGCGAACATGTCCAGCACGTCGCAGACCCAGGGCGCCGGGATCCGGCCGTCTGAAGGGTCGTCCACCGAGAGCATCCCGATCAGCTCGCCGGACGCGTCCCGCATCGGCGCGAGCAGTCCGTACTCCGGCTGCCAGAGCTCGGTGTCGTCGGGGCGCGAGTCGATGTCCGCCGCGAAGGTGTGGATGCCCTCGGGTGTGGTCTCGTCGGTCAGCTCGCGCAGGAAGCGCAGGTTGCCCCAGGCCTCGGCGCCTTCCAGCAGCTCCTCGATGGCCTTGCGCGGGCAGGTGTTGCCCAGCAGCGCCTCGCGCAGCTCCGGGGGACCGGCGGTCGCGCAACAGTGCAGGTCACCGTCGTCCTCGACGACATTGACCACGACGTTCCGAAAGGGGGTGCAGCTGGCTACCCCGTCCGCGATCGCCTGCATGGTGGCGTCCAGGCCGACGGCGGTGTTCACGCCCGTGATCGCACGGTGGAGCGGGCGGAGGGCGGACAGCGGTATGTGTCCTTCCAGGCCCTGATCCACCACAGTCGAACCCCGATCGCTCGTGCTCGGGACCGGTGCGACCGGCCGGGCGCCGCGCCGGCCTGGTCCGCGGGAACCATTCGGGCGTTCTCCCACCGAATGCACCGAGCCAGACACGGAATGTACAACAGGAACACCCGTCCGCACCAGGCAGTCTTCCGGCCCTGATATTACCTGGTCGTGGTGGTGGGTAAAGAATCGGCAAGGATCCGCGACGCTTCGGAAACAGTACGGCCGGGCGTGTCGCGAACGGGTCGCGGTGCGGTACCGTTCCAGAGTGGGTGTATCAGGCATGGACCATCCGATGATCAGCTCGGACCGGTTCGAGGCGGCGCGGCGACGCACCGCCTACGTTCCACCGATCAATGTGGGCGGCCGCGCGGTCAAGGACCGGCTCGACCGTCACCTCGCCGTGCTCGTGCCTGAAGGCGCCGATCCGGCGCGTGGGGGCCGTGGCCTGCCGATCGCCGAGCCCGCGCGGCTCGGGGCCGGTGCGGCGCAGACCGTGCAGCTGCTGCGCGAGATCACGCCGCGTCCGGCCGCGCCCACCCGGCGCAAGCTCTCGCTGCGCGCTCCGCTGCGCTCCTTCAAGCGCTGGATAGGCTTCTAGCCCTTCCGCGTTATTCGCGCCGTTGCTCGCTGCGGCGCGGCCTGCGCAGGGCGCGCGTCCTCACCCACGACCCGCGCCGTCTGTGATGTGCCGCGCCTGACCCCAGAACCAATCCCGCGCGATCGCCAGCCTCGGCCGCCCGGCATCACGAAGGCCGTGAAAGAACCACAGACAGTGAAGCGGGGCCTCCCTTCCGGGAGGCCCCGCTTCACTGTCTGTCAGGCAGGACCGGCGGTCGCGCCGTTACGCGGCCGTCGAGTCGCCCGGCGCCTGGGCCTGAGCCGGAGCCTGCACCGGGGCGGGTGCGGGCGGGGCGTCGGCCACCGCGGCCTCGATGTCCGCCGGGCTGCTGATCTCCGGCAGGTTCGACTTCGGCGAGGCGGTGAAGGTGAACTTCGCCTGGTCGCCGGAGCCCTCGGTGTCCACGAGCACGATCGAACCCGGACGCAGCTCGCTGAACAGGATCTTCTCCGACAGCGGGTCCTCGATCTCGCGCTGGATCGTGCGGCGCAGCGGCCGGGCGCCCAGCAGCGGGTCGTAACCCTTGTCGGCCAGCAGCAGCTTGGCCGAGCGGGTCAGCTCGATGCCCATGTCCCGGTCCTTGAGCCGCTCGTCGACCTTGGCCATCATCAGGTCCACGATCTGGATGATGTTGTCCTGGGTCAGCTGCGGGAAGACGATCGTGTCGTCCACGCGGTTGAGGAACTCGGGCCGGAAGTGCTGCTTGAGCTCGTCGTTGACCTTGTTCTTCATCCGCTCGTAGCCGGTGGCCACGTCGCCCGCGGCCGCGAAGCCGAGGTTGAAGCCCTTGGAGATGTCCCGGGTGCCCAGGTTCGTGGTCATGATGATCACGGTGTTCTTGAAGTCCACCAGGCGGCCCTGGGAGTCGGTCAGCCGGCCGTCCTCCAGGATCTGCAGCAGCGAGTTGAAGATGTCCGGGTGGGCCTTCTCCACCTCGTCGAACAGGACGACGGAGAACGGCTTGCGGCGCACCTTCTCGGTCAGCTGGCCGCCCTCCTCGTAGCCCACGTATCCGGGCGGGGAGCCGAACAGCCGGGAGACCGTGTGCTTCTCGGAGAACTCGGACATGTCCAGCTGGATCAGCGCGTCCTCGTCGCCGAACAGGAACTCCGCGAGCGTCTTGGCCAGCTCGGTCTTACCGACGCCGGACGGGCCGGCGAAGATGAACGAGCCGCCGGGGCGCTTCGGGTCCTTCAGGCCCGCCCGGGTGCGCCGGATCGACTGGGAGAGCGCCTTGATGGCCTGCTCCTGGCCGATGACGCGCTTGTGCAGCTCGTCTTCCATGCGCAGCAGCCGGGAGGTCTCCTCCTCGGTCAGCTTGAAGACCGGGATGCCGGTGGCGGTGGCCAGGACCTCGGCGATCAGCTCCTCGTCCACCTCGGCCACGACGTCCATGTCGCCGGCCTTCCACTCCTTCTCCCGCTTGGCCTTGGCGGCCAGCAGCTGCTTCTCCTGGTCGCGCAGCGCCGCGGCCTTCTCGAAGTCCTGCGCGTCGATCGCGGACTCCTTGTCCCGGCGCACGGTCGCGATCTTCTCGTCGTACTCGCGCAGGTCCGGCGGAGCGGTCATCCGGCGGATGCGCATCCGGGAGCCCGCCTCGTCGATAAGGTCGATCGCCTTGTCCGGCAGGAAGCGGTCGGAGATGTACCGGTCGGCCAGCGTCGCCGCGGCGACCAGCGCGCCGTCGGTGATGGAGACCCGGTGGTGCGCCTCGTACCGGTCACGCAGACCCTTGAGGATCTCGATGGTGTGCGCCAGCGAGGGCTCGGCGACCTGGATCGGCTGGAACCGGCGCTCGAGCGCGGCGTCCTTCTCCAGGTGCTTGCGGTACTCGTCCAGCGTGGTGGCGCCGATGGTCTGCAGCTCGCCGCGGGCCAGCATGGGCTTGAGGATCGAGGCCGCGTCGATCGCGCCCTCGGCCGCGCCCGCGCCCACCAGCGTGTGCAGCTCGTCGATGAACAGGATGATGTCGCCGCGGGTGCGGATCTCCTTGAGGACCTTCTTCAGCCGCTCCTCGAAGTCGCCGCGGTACCGGGAGCCGGCCACCAGGGCGCCGAGGTCGAGCGTGTAGAGGTGCTTGTCCTTCAGGGTCTCCGGGACCTCGCCCTTGACGATCGCCTGGGCCAGGCCCTCGACCACGGCGGTCTTGCCGACGCCGGGCTCGCCGATCAGCACCGGGTTGTTCTTGGTGCGGCGGGAGAGGACCTGCATGACCCGCTCGATTTCCTTCTCCCGGTTGATGACCGGGTCGAGCTTGCCCTCGCGGGCGGCCTGGGTCAGGTTGCGGCCGAACTGGTCGAGCACCAGCGAGGTGGCCGGGGTGCCCTCGGCGGGGGCGCCCGCGGTGGCCGCCTCCTTGCCCTGGGAGTATCCGGACAGCAGCTGGATGACCTGCTGGCGCACCCGGTTCAGGTCCGCGCCGAGCTTGACGAGGACCTGGGCGGCCACGCCCTCGCCCTCGCGGATAAGACCGAGCAGGATGTGCTCGGTGCCGATGTAGTTGTGTCCGAGCTGCAGCGCCTCGCGCAGTGACAGCTCGAGCACCTTCTTGGCGCGCGGAGTGAACGGGATGTGCCCGGACGGGGCCTGCTGGCCCTGGCCGATGATCTCCTCGACCTGCTGGCGCACCGCCTCAAGGGAGATGCCCAACGACTCGAGCGCCTTGGCGGCGACACCCTCGCCCTCGTGGATCAGGCCGAGCAGGATGTGCTCGGTGCCGATGTAGTTGTGGTTGAGCATCCGGGCCTCTTCCTGGGCCAGGACGACAACCCGCCGCGCGCGGTCGGTGAACCTCTCGAACATCTTCTTCTCGCTCCCCGGAGCGGTCGGGCAGTGCCGGGAATCCCTGCAACTGCACCCGGCCTGTCCTTCCGAATGCTAGTCCCGCCTGGAGACGGACCCTACGGGAATGCGCGCCCCGCGGAGCGGCGGCACACTGTGTCAGTTTAGCGTTGCACCCTGTCTGATCAGGTGTTCCCGCACTTCAGCCACGTACGCGCCACTGCTGTACGCCTGAAGCGAACGGTGCGGCGGGTAACCCTCCCGAGCTGAGCCGCCATGCTCTAAGTTAGGCGCAGCGATCCACGTGAGAGGCGTGCCGTACACACTGCGTCGTGCGCACCGCACCTCACGCGACGTTGCCTTGAGCTTGACCGCTCTACCAGCGGTCCGCGACTCCCCCGCTTCCGCACCCTTTAGGGCTCGCATGTCGACTAACGCCGCATTCGCCGGTCCTGTTCCCGGCGGCCGGGCCGATTCCGGCGGCGGGCGCGCGGAGGCGGACCTCGCTGCGATGTCGGACGGGGTCGGCGAGCTGGAGCGCTGGTATGTCGAGCAGCGCGCGTGGCCGGTGCACCGGGACGATCACGATCGGCTGTGGCTGGAGGCCGGGACCGAGTTCGATGTAGTGGAGGTGCCGGAGGAGGCCGGGCGTCGGGCGCTGCGCAGGCTGATCGGGTACGGACAAGCGGCGCTGGCTCCAGGGCCGGTGGCGGTTTGCGAGCCAGTCTCGTCCGGGCCGGCCCGGTGCTGCTTCTTCGTCGCCCCCGGTGCGCGCGATGACCTGCCGGAGCTGCTCGACTGGCTGGACTGGGGCGGGATCGACCTCGGCATGCGCGCCTACGGCGCCGGTGACAGCGTTCCGGCCCCGGCCGCCGATCGCTGGCTGCACGACCCGCTGGCGGTCCCCCCCGAGGTCATCGCCCTGCTGGCGACGATCGCGGAATCCTGCTCGCGATACGCCCTCACCCGCCGCGCCCTGTAGGCCGTGCGTCGCGGATCTCGGACCGCCCGAAAAGCGGGTCCGCGCGGACCGGCCGCCGACGATCCCTCCGTCACCGGCGGGCCTTCAGTTGTTGGCCGCCACGAAGGCGTCGATGATCTTCTTGGAGACCCGGCCGCGCTCGCTGACCTCGTGGCCGTTGGCCCGGGCCCACTCGCGCACCGCCGCCGTGTCCACTCCGGAAGCCGGACCGCGGACCGCGCCGCGCTTCGGCCGCGCCGAGGAACCGTCCGCGCGGTACCTGCGCCCGGCCTCGATGTACTTTTCGAAATCGGATCGCAGCGCCGCCGCGTTCTTGTCGTTCAGGTCGATCACGTAGTCCGTGTTGTCCAGACTGAAATGGATGGTCTGCGTAGCGTCGCCGCCACTGAGGTCGTCTGTCATGACGACCACCGTCTTCTGCGCCATACTCGCCTCTTTCCCGGAGGACCGTCTTGGCACACTAGACAAGCGCATTTCCGCGGTGAATTCAACTCCGAAGCCGCAAAAGCAGGTAACCGTTCCCACTGCGCGTCCGCTACAACACGCGCAGCATCCGGGTGTTGCCCAAAGTGTTCGGCTTGACGCGTTCCAGATCGAGGAACTCCGCGATACCTTCGTCGGCCGACCGCAACAGTTCCGCGGTCACCTCCGGCTCGATCGGCGAGTCCGCCAGCGGGTGGAATCCGTGCCGCTCGAAGAATGCGGTTTCGAAGGTTAGGCAGAACACCCGCCGCACGCCGAGCCAGGAGGCGGTGGCGAGAAGTTTTTCCACAATGGCGTGACCGATGCCGAGTCCGCGGCTGCGCGGATCCACCGCCACCGTCCGCACTTCAGCCAAGTCCCGCCACATGACATGCAACGCGCCACAGCCGACTACAGAAGCGTCGTTATCGCGTTCAGCGACCCAAAACTCCTGAATGTCCTCATATAGCGTCACGGTGGGCTTGTCCAGAAGAATACGGTCGGCCACGTAGACGTCCAGCAGGGCGCGAATCGCGGGAACGTCGGCGGTCCGCGCCCGCCGGACGGTCAGATCATCCACAGCCGCGAGCATAGGGCCTGGCGCGAAGCGCTCTTTACCGGGCGGATGACGGGGACACTCACTGACAGTGCGTCACGCCTTAGGCACGCTCTTCAGGCATCGCACAGTCCCACTCGGGCGGCGATACGCGCCATCCTCCGGTCGAGCGGTGGATGCGTAGGCCGGGGGATGCGGACGGCGGCGTGCCGAGCGCGGCCGGAGCGGCCGTATTCATTTTCATTGTGAGAATCGCCCACTAATCCACAGCCTGTGGATTCGTTCGCGGCGAACCAGCGCAACGCGCTGAGCAGTTCCGGGCCGAGCCCGATGTCGACCGCGAAGGCGTCCACCCGGTACTCGGCGCTGCGCCCGGCCGCGTTCTTGGCGGCGAACGCGGCGACCCCGGGAGCGGCGAACACGACCCGGATCCCGTGGCCGAGGCGGAAGGCCGCGCGTGCACATCCACAGACCCAGCGGCGCGGTCCGTATCCGCCGGCGGGATGCGGTTCCGTGCCCAGGGCGTTCGCGAGCGCCGCGACCGGCGTGGCGAGCAGCGAGCCGAGCAGCGCGATGCCTTGGAGCGGCAGCAGCACCCAGACGAGGAAGGCCGAGACCGAGGTGTGCATGCGCAGATGGTGGCCGAGTTCGTGAGCGAGCACCCCGGCGAGTTCACGGTCGCCGAGCTGGTCGAGCGCCCCGGTCGTCACGCAGATCAGGTCGCGGCCGACCGAGTGCGCGTTGGCCTCGGTGAGGTCCACGACGCGGATACGGAAGCGGCGGCCGCTCACCTCGGCCTGGGTGATGACGTGCCGCCAGATCCGTTCCAGCCGGGCCCGTTCGGCCGCGGTGGGCCGCCGGATGGGCCAGAGCAGCCTCGCCATTGCCAGCTGCACCGGCCGCAGTCCGTAGCAGGCCGCGCTGACGAGCCAGAGGCCGTAGCCGAGCCACAGCGGCGCGCCGAGCGCACGCCGGGCCAGGAGCGCGAGCGGCAGCAGACAGGCCCCGGCGACCGGCAGGAACACCAGCACCAGGGCCAGCGAGCAGAGCGCCGTGCGGTCCGGGCGCGCCACATTGAGCCGGACCGAGCCCGGCCCGCGACAGTCAGGTCTCTCGCCGCGCGCTCTGCGATGCCGGCGCCGCCCGGGACGATCGGTAGCACGTAACACCACGCTGTGCACTGTGGCAGCCGCCGACGGGTGGTGCACATCCACCGAAAGGGTGGTCAACCGATCGAAGAGTTCGTATCAGCAGACAGGTCGACTCAATAGACGAATCGGGCTGTCGGAGTGGCGGGCCGCCCGGGATCAGTCGAAGAGGTCCGAGGAGACCGCCTCGGGATCGACCCCGGCGGCCAGCAGCGCGCTGCGGCTCTCGTCGACCAGCGCGCTCGGCCCGACCAGCACGGCGCCACAGGCTCCCTGCGCGTCGGAGGCGGCCGCGTGCGCGTGGACTGCCGCGAGCGGGTCGCCCACGACCTCCTCGACGGTCATCTCGCCGTGCTCCTCGGCCAGCGCACGCAGCGCGCCGGCGAGATAGTGCGGGCCGTCGTCGGAGGCGAGCACGACCGTCAGTGGTCGCAAATCCCCCGCGGCGATGGCGTGCTGAATCAGAGCGTGGACAGGAGCGGCGCCCGTTCCGTGAGCGACGGCGAGCAGGCGCGAGGTGCGATCCGGTCCGGGGAAGGCGAGTTCGCCCTCTGCGGCGGCGATGCGCAGCCGGTCGCCGACCGCGGTCTGATTCACCAACACCTCGCTCACACCGCCGCAGCGGCCGAGCTGAACGTGGAATTCGACCTCGTCCCCGCCCGAGTCGCCACTGGGCCGGGTGGCGAATGAGAAATCGCGCCATACCCGAGGCAGCGCCGCCGTTTCCACGGCCGAGTACTGCCCGGCGACGTACCGGTACGCGCCCTTGTGCTCCGACTCGGCGAATCGCGAGTCCACTACGGGCTGCGCGACGACGCGCACGATGCCGTCCGCGAGCGTCTCGTGAGCGACGACCTCCGCCTCCCAGTAGGCCGGTCCGAGCGCGTCCGCCTCGGCCACCGCGTCGAGCATCACGTTGGCCACCAAGCCGTATCCGGCATCCCAGGCGGCATTGGTGCGCTCGGTCCACTGATCGCCGCAGTACTGCGCCACGGCGGCCAGCAGGGAGGCGCCGAAAGCCTGGTAGTGCGCGGCGCGCAGGCCGAATTTGCGGTGCCGCAACGCGAGCCGGCGCAGATAAGGCAGGAATTCGTCGAGCTTGTCCAGGTCGCCGACGATCCGCTGCACGGCCTGGAACAGCCGCCGGTGCTGGGTGGCCGCGTCGGCGGAGAAATACTTGCGGTACCGGGGATTGGCCGCGAAGAAATGCTCATAGAACCAAGCGGCCGCCTCGGGCCCGTACGGTTCGATGAGCGCGAAGCTCTCCCGGATCTGCGCGATGAGATCCTCCTGCGCCCACTGCGCGGCGTCCGTCGCGATTCCCGACTCGGCCTCCGCGTCGCAGCTCGCGTCGAAGTCCGCGTAGGCGTCCTGCTTTTGCAATGTGCCCTGCTCTGCTGTCACCACAGCCCTGTCACTCACCCGGGTGAGCTTACCGGGCGGTCCGGGTTCACTTTCCCCGGACCGCACAGTTGACCGGCTTCAGGGCTACCGCCGCGGTCACTTTCAGTGCTCGTCGACCGCAGGTCGGCTGAATATCTTCAACAATAGGTAAAAGGAGGGCAGTACAACCGCCATCCCCAGGCACATCGCTATCAGCATCGCCTCGACGCTCTGTGGCGCCGCCGCCGAACGCACCGCGCTATAAGCGTCAATGCCGCCGGTGCTGACCAGCAGATCCGGGAACTGCGCCGCCGCCCAGCCGCCGAGCACGGTGGCGACTGCGAGCGCGGCGGTGGCGCGCGCGAGCACATAGCGCTCCCGCCACAGCACCAGCAGGCTGGCGATGCCGCAGACCGCCGAGACGGCCGCGAACGGGATGGAGCGATCCGAGAATCGCGCCGCGACGATCGGGGCGTCTCGGTACAGGAACGGCAGCATCGCGACTACCACGGCTCCCGATGCGACCGCCGCGCCGATGGCTTTGCGGCGGAAGACGGGGACCAGGTGCGTCGTGGCAGGGCTCTGCGCGGCGTTGTGGCAGAGGTAAACGGCGGCGAGGAACGCGGTGACCACCACCGCCAGCACTCCGGCGGTCAGTGCGAAGGCGGAGCGGAACGGCTCGGTCGGAGTGCTGTGCGGGCCGAGCGAGCCGGTGGCCAATGCCGCCCCGGAGACGCCGAACATGAACGGGGTCAGCACCGAGGCGCCGGCGAAGATCCGGCCCCACCAGCGGTCCGGGAGCGCTGCGCCCTCGCCGTAGGCGCGGTACACGTACGCGGCGCCGCGCAGCACGATGCCGACGAGGGCGAAGCCGAGCGGCAGTTCCAGCGAGGTGGCGATGGTTCCGAAGGCGGTGGGGAAGGCGCTGAAGACGCTGACGATCACGAAGATGAGCCAGACGTGGTTGGCCTCCCAGACCGGGCCGAGCGAGGCGGCGATCAGGGCGCGCTGCCCCTCCGGGTCGCGCTCCCGCTTCCCGCTCCAGCCCGCCACCAGATCCCAGAAGCCGCCGCCGAAGTCGGCCCCGGCCAGCAGCGCGTACGCGAGCAGGCTCAGCACGATGATCGCGAGCATCGCGTTCACGGCGGTCACCGGGTCACCTCCAGGGCGGGCGTCGGCTCGATGCCGGGTCCGGTCTCTGAGCCGGTCCTGGCGAGCTCGGGCGGGGAACCACTGGCGAGCTTGCGCAGGATGAGGATCAGCGCGACGGCGAGTCCGAGGTAGATCAGGATCGTGGCGAGCAGCGCCCAGCCGAGGCCGGTGCTCTTGGTGGCGGCGTCGGCGACCAGCATCTGCTGGTACACGATCCACGGCTGCCGGCCGCCCTCGGTCACCTCCCAGCCGGCCAGCATCGCGAGCATCGCGGCCGGCCCGCTGAACGCGGCGGCCCACAACCACCGCTTGGTGTGCGCGATCCGGGGCACGACACCGCGCCTGCGGCTACGCAACCAGCGCCACGCGCCCCAGGCTGTGATGAGCAGGATCGCGGTGCCGAGCCCGACCATGGAGTCGAAGGCGAGGTGCACGACCGCCGTCATCGGCTGCTGATTCGCCGGGGTCTGATCCAGCCCGGGCACCACCGCGCCGGGCTTGAAATCCAGCAGCAGAGAGAGCCCGTCGGGAATCGGTACGCCCCCGACGAGCTGGTGCGTCTGGCTGTTGTAGAACCCGCCGATGGTCAGCGGCACGTGTCCGGAGGTGTAGTAGTGCCCCTCCATCGCGGCCAGCTTCGCAGGCTGCGTCGTGGCGACGTCGCGCGCCGCGAAATCGCCGATCAGGAGCTGAACCGGCGCCAGCGCCAGGATGACGGCCATCCCCAGATTCAGACCCTTGCGATGGTATTCGTCGCGGCGCCCGCGCAGCATCCCGATCGCGTACACCGCGGCCACCGCGCCGCCGGTGCACATCAGCGCGGCGACGAACATGTGGCAGACCTCGGTCCACGAGGTGGAGCTCGAGAAGACGGCCCACGGATCCGCGGTGATCTTCCCGTGCGAGACGCCGAGCCCGACCGGGTGGTTCATCCAGGCGTTCGCCATCACCACGAAGAGCGTGGAGAGCGTGCCGGAGATCGCGATCGGCCACAGCACCAGCCAGTGCGCGCGCCGGGAGAGCCGCTTCCAGCCGTAGAGGTAGAGGCCCATGAAGATCGCCTCGGTGAAGAAGGCGAAGGCCTCGAGCGTGAACAGCAGCCCGATCGCGCCGCCGTAGGTGGACATGAAGGTCGGCCACAGCAGGCCGAACTCGAAGGAGAGCACGGTGCCGGACACCGCGCCGATGGCGAAGAGCACCGCCATGACCCGCGCCCACTTGCGGGTCAGCGCGTACCAGACCGGGTCCCCGGTCTTCAGCCAGCGCCGCTCGGCGTAGAGCAGCAGCCAGGGCAACCCGACGCCGAAGACGGCGAACATGATGTGGAAGGACAGGGACAGCGCGGTCTCCACCCGCGCGACGACGAGCCCGGACAATCTCGGCTCCCCTCGGCCCCGTGGGGCGTGTGTCACTCCAGCAAACTTCTACACCCCGTAGAAGTTCTTTCAGCATTAGAGTAGACCCCATGGCTAGGCTCGGCGAACTCGAACGCGCGGTCATGGACGTGCTGTGGAACACACCCGAACCGGTGGCTGCCACCCGGATCGTGGAGGAGCTGCCACGCGAGCACGCCCCCGCGATCACCACGATCCTCACGGTGCTCGACCGCCTCGGCGGCAAGGGCTTCGTCACCCGGGAACGGCACGGCCGCGCCTACCGCTACTCGGCTACCACCAGCCGCGCCGAGCTGATCGCCAGCACCATGCTCGAAGCGCTCGGCACCACCAACGACCGCCGCTCGGCCCTGGTCCACTTCGCCGGCTCGGTGTCGGAGGAGGAGAAGGCGCTGCTGCGCGAACTGCTCGAGGAAGCCCCCGCCAGCTCCTCGAACGCCTGAGCAAGGCGCCGCGCGATGTGGCTGATCGCCGCCGCCTCCTGCGCCGTCATCGCGATCCTGCTGGCCTGGCCGGTGCCGGACGCGCTGTGCACGGCGCACTGGACCCGCCGCTCCCCGCGCGCCGCGATCGTGCTCTGGCAGCTGGTCGGCCTCGTCGGCGGGCTCAGCGCGATCAGCGCTCTGCTCCTGGTCGGCTTCGCGCCGCTGGGCCGGGACCTGGCCGGGGTCAACCTGGTCGCGCTGGTGCTGGCCGCGCTGCTGTTCTCCTGGCTGTTCGGGGTGCTGGCCACCTCGGCCGTGCGGATCGAGCGGCACCTGCGCCGCCAGCGCACCGTGGTGGACCTGCTCGGCCGGGCCGAGGCCGACGGGGTGCGGGTGCTCGACCACCCCGAGCCGCTGGCGTACTGCCTGCCCGGGCCGCAGCCCCGTATCGTGATCACCGACGGCGTGCTGGCCGCGCTGCCGCCGGAGGAGCTGGCCGCCGTGCTGGCCCATGAGCGGGCGCACGCGAAGGGCCGGCACGAGCTGGTCATCCAGCCCTTCGTGGCCTGGCAGTCCGCCCTGCCGTTCCTCGCCCCGGCCCGCCGGGCCACCGCGGCCGTCGCGGAGCTGGTAGAGATGCTGGCCGACGACGCCGCCGCGGCGGCGACCAGCCGGCTGACCGTGGCCCGCGCTCTGGCCAGGGTCGGCGCGGGGCGTCCGCCGGGCGTGGCCGCCTGCGAGCGGGCCGAGGACGCGGCCTCGAACACGGCGGCTCCAGCCTCGGTGCTGGCCCGAGTACGCAGGCTGACCTGAGGAGAGAGCGTGGTTGAACTGAAGACTCCCGGCGAGATCGAGGCGATGCGCGCCGCCGGGCGGGTCGTCGCCGCGGCCCTGGCCGCGGTGCGCGAGCAGGCGGCGGTCGGCACGAAGCTCACCGAGCTCGACGAGGTGGCCCGCGGGGTGCTGCGGTCGGCCGGCGCCACCTCGCCGTTCCTCGGCTACCGGCCGCACTTCGCGCCGATCCCGTTCCCGGCGGTGATCTGCACCTCGGTCAACGACGCGGTACTGCACGGCATCCCGACCGGTTACCGGCTCGCGGACGGCGACCTGCTGAGTGTGGACTGCGGGGCGACGCTGGACGGTTGGACCGGGGACTCGGCGATCTCACTCATCGTCGGGCAGGAGCGGCCCGAGGACCGCCGGCTGATCGACACGGCGTACGCCGCGCTGGACGCCGGAATCGCCGCGGCCGTCGTCGGCGCGAGGATCGGGGACATCTCGGCCGCGATCGGCGCGGTGGGGCGCGCGGGAGGCTACGGCATCAACACGGACTTCGGTGGCCACGGCGTCGGCCACACCATGCACGAGGACCCGTCCGTGCCCAACGAGGGGCGCGCCGGGCGCGGCCTGAAGCTGCGGGCCGGCCTGGTGATCGCGATCGAGCCGTGGTTCCTCGGCGGCGGCAAGGACGAGTACGTGGCCGACGAGGACGGCTGGACCTTGCGCAGCGCCGACGGCAGCCGGACCGTACACGTCGAGCACACGGTCGCGGTGACGGATCAGGGCCCGGTGATCCTCACCGCCCTGTAGTCGGGGCTGTAGTCGGAAGGCCGCAGCCGGCGGCGGCGGGTCTACCCGGCGCCTTCGCCGGCACTAGCCCTTCTGGATGCGCGGATCGGCTTCCTCGGCGGCGCGCTCGCGGGCCTTGGCCGCCGCGCGGCGCTGCGGATTCTGCGAGCGCAGGATCGTGATGACGATGGCGATGAACGCGATCGCCATGACCAGCGGCGGTATCAGGGATTCCAGGTCCTTCACCACTGCGCGCCACACCTCCGCTTCCTGCCCAGCGCACCGTGTGCCCGATGCCGTCCTTCTACTGTGCCACTCGCCGCTGGGTTACCTGCCACCAGGCCACCCGCCACCGGGACTGGGACCGCTACCGGATCGGTGACCGCTACGATCCGGGGCGCACCAGCGGGAAGAGGATAGTCTCGCGGATGTTCTTGCCGGTCAGCATCATGATGAGGCGGTCCATGCCCATGCCCATGCCGCCGGTGGGCGGCATGCCGTACTCCAGGGCGCGCAGGAAGTCCTCGTCCAGCTGCATGGCCTCCTCGTCGCCGCCGGCCGCCAGCAGCGACTGCGCGGTGAGCCGCTCGCGCTGGTCGATCGGGTCGATCAGCTCGGAGAACGCGGTCGCCCGCTCGGTGCCGAGGATCACCAGGTCCCACTTCTC
>Ga0070739_10004005_pt1 | contig 17863 bp, 10 predicted proteins | sample Coa_R1_7_FD_66445 | JGI IMG/M metagenome (GOLD analysis project Ga0070739, IMG submission 66445) | Surface soil microbial communities from Centralia Pennsylvania, which are recovering from an underground coalmine fire - Coalmine... | ecosystem: Environmental > Terrestrial > Soil > Unclassified ... | reverse complement strand
CGGCACAATGCAGTCACCCTCGCTCAGCGTCATTGCTGCTCCGACGGTCGTCGCCTCGTGTCCCTGCGCCGTGTAGACACCGCCCACGACCCTGCCCTGCAAGAACAGGGTGCGCGTGCGGTCCTCCATAGCACGGGTGAGGCGCATAAGTGAATAGATCTGTAGCAGGTCAGCCCGCCCCAGTCGCATAACAATCCTTTCCTTACATGTACTCACAGGGTTTCTAACCATCCTCATGCTAGCACGCCCTGTAAAGAAGTGTCAAGCCAGTGCATAGAAACACCTCCTCGCGCAGGCCACCGGCAAGAGGTGGCCCTACTGTATACGGGATCGGCTTACACCGTATATAGTAGGGAAACCTCCTCAGGCGTCAACTTAAGGCCGCTGCAGGCCACCCGCAAGGGGTGGCCTGACTTGTTATCACAAGTCTAGTGGATGAGCTACTGGCGCCTCTGAGGCTGACTTATCATGATCAGCTCGCGTCGGTTCTCGCTCATCGCTAAAGGCGACGAGCATTTTTCGTTGGCTTGCCATCAGGTTTTGTACCATGTCGATTAAACTTGTGATAACAAGTCAGGCGGGTGGCCTGCGGCGGCCTTAAGTTGACGCCTAAGAGGGCCACCTCTTGCCGGTGGCCTGCGGCCCGAGGCGACCTGTTTTATCTGGATGCCCTGTGCATCTCGGCCATACGAATCTCTTTGCGCAGGCGAGCGATGCGCTGGCGGTAGGCATCTTCTGGCTGGCGATAGCCGAGCTTGGGCTTGTCGCCCATCTGCACGTGCCATTTGCGGAAGGCCAGGCCGATCTCCGTCTGGTAGAGCGCCTTGACGCGCATCCACTGCCGAAGTCCGCTCTTGCGCAGGACACGCCGCTCGGCCTTTGTGCGCTGGAACGAATTTTGCAGCAGCGCGTACTCATCGACGCGCACCACGCCGTTGCTGACCTCTACCGCAAGAAACTCGCGAATAACAGCAGCCTCATGCGCCAGGCTCTTGATGAGGATGTAGAGCAGGCCGATCTGCGCCAGGAAGGGGGGAATGTAGTCACCGATAATGGCGATCAACGAGAACAGGGCCACGCTCTCATTGCCGGGGGCAGCCTGTACGGCGGCGCTGGCCTGGAAATCCACAAAATCGAAAAAGCTGTGCAGCCCGACAGCGATTAAGTAGCCAAGCAAGGGAATCACAATCTGCTTCCAACGCACCCGCGTATGACGAACATAGCCCAGACCCGCGCCAAAACAGGCCGTAAATGTCGAATGACCCAGCCAGCCGAGGATAATTCTTCCGACTATAAGAAATACCAGGATGTTATGGGATTGCGTCGCGAAATAGGCGAAATTCTCGACCATCGCGAAGCCGGCGCCGATCAACGCGCCATAGACGATGCCATCGGTCACGTTGTCGAACTCGTCGCGCAGGACAAAAAAGAGCAGCAACAGGCCAAGACCTTTGATTGTCTCCTCTGTCAGGCCCGCGTTCAGCCCTTGCAGGGCCGAGCGAAGCACATCGCTTGCGCCCGGCGGCAGGATGTTTTGCAGCGCGCCGTCTACCTGCCGCTCGATCAGTAGCGCCGGAGGAATGGCGATCAACGCGCCCCAGAGAAACGCGGCCAGGCGCAAAAACCAGGGTTCGCGCTCGTAGCGATCCATGAAATTGACCAGCAGGTTGATGCCGATGGCCGGGATTACCGGAATGGTCAGCGCGGCCAGCACGGTCAGCGGCCCATACTGCGCCAGGGCAGAGAAGCCAATGACGCTATTAAGCAGGATCGTGACCAGCGCGCTCAGCCCCAGAATGGCGATGCCGATACCGGCGATGGTCCAGCGCGTGCGAATACCCATGCGCTGTGGCAGCGCGAATTGCATGGTCACGCCCGCGCCAAGCAAATTCACATCTTCCTCATCATCCCAGGGCTGCGCCGCCAGTTCCGGCTCCGGCTGCACCGGCAGGGAGGGAATATTGCCTGCGCCAGAACGAGCCGGTAGCTGCGGCTGAGGTTGAGGCGCGGGCAGGGCAGGGGGCATGCTTCTGTTGCGCGCCGGGACGGAAGCCTGGGGGAAAGATGGGGAAGGAGGAGCAGGCAGTCGTTCGGTCGGCGCGTTGCCCACATCGTCAAACGCCCCCGGATGGGGAGCGCGCTGGGGAGCAATCAGCTGGAGCATCGTACTGCCGAGAATCAGCATATCCTGGGGCTGCACCGGCACGCTCTGGCCCGCCTGCACCGGCTGCCCGTTGACGCGCACGACATTATGAGCGGTCAGATTGACGATATGCCACCCATTCTGGTCCAGCAGCAAACGGGCATGCAGGCGCGATACCGTCGGGTCCATCAACACAACATCATTGTTCAGCGCCCGTCCAATAGCCGTATCCGTGCGCGTAATCACATGCACCAGATGCTCTTCGGGTATCAAACTCCCCGTGTAGCGTTCCTGGTGAGGAGACGTATTGGCGGGTGGGCGCACGCCTACGACCCGCAGCACCCCATAGTGTTGCTCCATGCTCTCTTCCCGGCACTCTCAATCTATACAGGTACGCGCATCAACGTTCCTCTAACCATTATCTTAACTATAGCAGATGAACAGGCAAAATAGCCAGTATTACCGGTATCAGGCAAGATCAGCCCTGACTGGCAGGAAAGAGGATATCGACCACTGCCTCCCCGGACAATTCCATGGCAGGCTGGCCCAGTTGCTCCCAGGCAATCATCACGGAGGCGTAGCGTTCCCAGAAGTCCGCGCCCTCAGCCTCCACCAGCCGCCAGCGGCTGTATGCCTCGTAGCTGGCAAAGTGCAGCAGGAGCAGGTAGCGCGCTGTGTTCGCGGTCTCCTCCGCCGTTCCTGTTCCCGCCGGGGCAGGCGCACCCTCCTCATGCAGCCGTAGGAGGGAAAAACGTTTCACGCCCGTTATCCAGCCCTGCATCTCCGCCAACCCACTCGCCGCCAGTCGTTCCAGTTCCCTCGCCTCAACGCCCGGCTTCAACTCGTACACCCTGAGCAAAAAATAGTCAGCTAAGGACATCAAACTTCCCTTCCTGATAAACTTAACCACTACTATAGCGAAGAATGCTCCAACTGGCAAGCCATTATGACCTTTTCCCCCGGATATGCCATGCCGGGCGGGGGCAAAGCGGCTAAGGTGGGACAGGTCAACCCACGATTTGCCGAAGATGCTTCGCCTCCGCTCAGCATAATACGTTCGCGCTGAACATGTTACTCTACCGGCAGCCCCTCCAACTGCATAATCTTCAGTGCGTTGCGCGTGGGGCAGGGGCCGGGACGCAGCCGGTAATCAAAGATAAGTCGTCCATTGACCACCTCTTCACGGAAATGGTAATGATGAATTTCCGAGAGTGTCTCGGATAGTTTCACCAGTTCCAGATCATGTGTTGAAAGCGCGCCTACACAATGCCTGCCCACCAGCGCCCGGATATAGGCCCGACTGCCGATCAGTCGCTCGTAATTATTTGTTCCCCTGTAGATTTCGTCAATCAGGAAGAAGACAGGCAAAGCTCGTCTCTCCTCCAGTTTTGCCAGCAACCCTTTCAGCCGCCGCACCTCGGCATAGAAATACGAATAGCCATCGGCCAGCGAATCGCTCACCCTGATACAGGCATACACCTCAAACAGCCGCGTGCGCAAGCTCCTCGCGTTCACCGGGCCACCGGCGTAAGCCAGGCAGAGATTAATGCCCAGCGTGCGCAAGAACGTACTCTTGCCCGCCATATTCGAGCCTGTAATCATAATAAGCTCGCCCAGAGTATGGAGAGAAAAGTCATTCACCACCCTCTGCTCGCTCACAATCAGCGGATGCCCCAGGCCAACCGCCTCAAAGACCGGCGTCTCTTTTTCCGCATTCGTCTCCGCAACAAGCTCAGGCATGGTAAAATCGGGATTGAGATAGGCAAAATTGGCCAGCGAGCAGAGGGCCTCAAGCTCGTACCAGGCTTCCAGCCAGACCGGTAATACTTCCGCTATCTGCTCGCGGCATCGACTCAGTTGATACGCCACCCAGGCATCCCAGGGCAGCAGCGCATTGACCACCAGGCCCAGGATATCGCTCTGTTCCAACGCCGCCGCTGATGCCAGGTGGGACAACCGCTTGAGCAAAAACGAAGGTCGGCGCGTCCTATCTCCAGAAAATGGCGCGCATAACGCTCTAACACGCTCATGCTTGCCGTAGGGATAGCGTTCCAGATACGTAAAAATCGGTTCTAACTGCCCGAAAGCATCGCGCACTCCAGCCACGTCCGCCACCAGATTGCCCCGGCTCTTGCGAGTCAGCAGATAATAGCCGAGTGAAACCAGCATGAAGAGCAGAAAATACAGTGGCGAGAGCAGCCCCGTCAGGTAGAATGCTAGCAGTAGCAGTGTCACACCTGAGAGCAGTGTTGGCAGCAGCAGCGACGAAGGCGACATCTGAGGCAATGTCGGCTTATCCAGCCATTCCAGCAGTTGTCCGGCATCCAGCTGCCCTGCATCATAGCGTGTTGCATACAATCCGTGCAGTTGCAGTTTATCGCGAAAGCGCGACATGGGGGTCAGTTCTCGCACCAGCGCCTGCCGCCTGCGAATCTCCGCTTCGTCGGGAGTGGTAGTTAACAGCCAATCCAGCAGCCGCTCGCGTCCCTCAAATGAAACGGCCACATTCAGTAGCCGGTGCAGTGAATGCTCCCCCGTAATATCCAGATCAACCTCAAAGGGGTGATCTTTATATTCCTCAGCATCACGGCGCCGGGCCAGCGGAAGCGCATCCCAGTCCAGATGCATACGAGCCACCTGCGCCTGCTTCAACTGCAACCACAGACGATGGCGCACGACGCTCTGATCAACCTTGCGAGTCTGGCGCATGGCCCACACAAAGGCCACACCAGTCAGCACAAAGGCCAGCACGCCCAGCCAGCGAACCGCGAAAAGCACAAAAATGCTCACCACCACTCCACCAATAAAAATCCCCAACTGCGCCGACCGCAAACTCAGGCTGCGCGCCGATAGGTTATCCAACCGTCGCTGTACCCGCTCCACGTCGCGCTCTAACGCACTCAGGCGTCTCTCTCGCTTGCTGTTCTCATCCCGTGTATCCTGTACCTGCACGCGCTGCGTAACTTTCACCATGATAGAACATCCTCACATATCATTCAGAAAACCCCGGATGCACCGCTCTCTGTTTTTTCCATACCTCATCATCCTTATCTACGTGCCATGCCCATGAAAGTTCGTCTCGATTCCTGTCGGTCAGAATATCTCATGCTCAACATACAGAAAAAAGCTGCAGCGAGCAGAAACCGCCGGAGACCAACACGATGGAAGCTACCCACTGCGGCCCCGATACGCTATAATGCATGTGCTGACAATATGTCAGAGACAGCAACCAGACGCACTAGAACACTGAGGAGAAAAAACCAATGTATATTGTCGTAAATACCATTTCGGTGCCAGAGGAGCAGAGGCAGGCAGTAATCGAGGGCTTCAAGCACGCGCTACCCGGTATGAAACGCTTCAGTGGCTTCCTGGGCTTTGAGCTATGGACAGCCGAAGATGGCAGCATGCAGGCAGTTTCTCGCTGGGAGTCAAAGGAAGCAGTGGAAGAATATTTGCAGAACGACCTGTTCCAGCAACACCACAGCGGCGTGAGCAGCGAGCGCATGAGCATTGCCCGTCCCGCCCGCTTCACCGCCGAGATTCTCAGCTAGCTCTACATGACTGTTATTAAAAAACGCCCCTTCGCATGCCATAAAAACGTGGCTCCGACGTGTCATGCTGAGCGCAGCGAAGAATCTCCGGTGACCAACAGAGCGGCGTGGCCCCCTCGGATTCTTCGCTGCGCTCAGCATGACGCAGGAGAGAACCATTCTCATAATATGCCATCCTGAATACAGCGAAGGATGACATGTGAAGGGGCGTTTTTTATGGCATGTCCTCACTGATGGACGCCATAGGTGTTGCCATCCTGGTCGGCGAAGACGCCCCACCAGCCCCAGGGCTGCTGCTGCGGCTCCTCCACAATCGGCACGCCATTCGCTTTCAGTTGCGCGAAGGTCGCGACAATATCATCCACTTCCAGCACCATTCTGGTAGACTTGCCGATGCTGTCCTGAGCAGCCTCAAACGAATCCGCCCCTGGAGCTTCCGGTGTCGCTTTATACAGTAAAATCCGTGATTGCGCCCCCGGCGGTGCCACCTCAATCCACCGCTGTCCCGGCCCTATCGGCTGATCGGTGCGCGTCTCAAACCCCAGTTTCTCCGTATAAAACGCCAGTGCCGCATCCTGATCCGACACCTGCACAGTGATCGTGCCAATATTCGTCAACATAGTTATCTCCTACCCAGAGCTATCAAGGACACCTTTAACTCTACCATTCTCCAACAGTTCCGACAAAGAGAAACCAGAAGGAGCCTCCCCCGCAGACGCGACGCCTGCTTCCCCACAACCGTCTTTCTGGGCAAGCACCGCGAGACGGTCAGGCGTTTCAATCGCAGACGCGACGCTTGCTTCCTCGCAACGCGCCTCTGATTTCCTCGCAATCGACCATACGGCCGTTTCAATCGCAGACGCGACGCTTGCTTCCTCGCAACCATAAGTTGACGGCGCAGAGTGAACAATTAGGAGAGTTTCAATCGCAGACGCGACGCTTGCTTCCCCGCAACCTCTGGAATTCCTTGCGGGGCAGAAGCCCTATAAGGTTTCAATCGCAGACGCGACGCTTGCTTCCCCGCAACTTGAACTTAATTCCGTAGGTCAGGGGCGGCATGCCGTTTCAATCGCAGACGCGACGCTTGCTTCCCCGCAACCTCGCCACGATGCCACGGGGGAAGACTGTCGGCAGGGTTTCAATCGCAGACGCGACGCTTGCTTCCCCGCAACCACTCTAGGATCTTCTGGCTGTCGCGAAAGAGCCAGTTTCAATCGCAGACGCGACGCTTGCTTCCCCGCAACGAGTCGGATATGGCGGGAGAGGACGCACGGAGTATCAGCAGTTTCAATCGCAGACGCGACGCTTGCTTCCCCGCAACGCAGAGATGGAAGCCAGCGTCGCTTCAGTTGGCGAGTTTCAATCGCAGACGCGACGCTTGCTTCCCCGCAACCTCTATCAGGCCTCGCAATCGATAGAGGAACAGGCGAGTTTCAATCGCAGACGCGACGCTTGCTTCCCCGCAACTCCCTGGTATACCACGCCTGCTTGCCCTGTAACCAGGTTTCAATCGCAGACGCGACGCTTGCTTCCCCGCAACGTTTCTCTACATCACGAACACGGCGGGCGCGGACAAGGTTTCAATCGCAGACGCGACGCTTGCTTCCCCGCAACCTTGCTTCGTCCGGTACCTGGAGTGGCGGAAGCGACGTTTCAATCGCAGACGCGACGCTTGCTTCCCCGCAACTACATTTTCCTGCTATAGTGGTAACATGTTACCAGTGTTTCAATCGCAGACGCGACGCTTGCTTCCCCGCAACCCTTTCCCCCAAAGGTGGTAACGTGTTACCAGACGACGTTTCAATCGCAGACGCGACGCTTGCTTCCCCGCAACTCCTTGATGGTAAGCGAGCCGCTGTAGCGATAGAGCGTTTCAATCGCAGACGCGACGCTTGCTTCCCCGCAACTTTCGTTCCCCCTTTCTCCCATTCAACTTGAGATAAGTTTCAATCGCAGACGCGACGCTTGCTTCCCCGCAACATAATCGGCGGCGCGCTAGACGGCGATTGAGGAGTTTCAATCGCAGACGCGACGCTTGCTTCCCCGCAACCATTACATCGCAACTTGGCACAGCTTTCGCGTTCGGGTTTCAATCGCAGACGCGACGCTTGCTTCCCCGCAACCCGATCTATCAAATGCAGCAACAGTATGGCTTCTACGTTTCAATCGCAGACGCGACGCTTGCTTCCCCGCAACACGCGCATACGCGCACCCCTGCCTGGTTGCAGAGGAAGTTTCAATCGCAGACGCGACGCTTGCTTCCCCGCAACGGCTACCTATGCAAGCAATGCGTTTACCTGGGATGGGTTTCAATCGCAGACGCGACGCTTGCTTCCCCGCAACGATCAGTTTCTTTGTCGGCTCTATCGGCTTTGTCAGGGTTTCAATCGCAGACGCGACGCTTGCTTCCCCGCAACGTAGGTCCGTCAGGCCGCGCTACAGGCCGTCTCACAGTTTCAATCGCAGACGCGACGCTTGCTTCCCCGCAACCCTGCATATCACACAGAACAAGGAAGCGCCGCCTGAGTTTCAATCGCAGACGCGACGCTTGCTTCCCCGCAACACCGGCTCATAATCATACCTCCTCAGATATGATAGAGTTTCAATCGCAGACGCGACGCTTGCTTCCCCGCAACCAGCGAAAAGCTCCGGGCGAAGATGCGTGACGAGTTTGGTTTCAATCGCAGACGCGACGCTTGCTTCCCCGCAACGTCTGAGGCACATCAGCAGCAGGAACAGTTGCTTGAGTTTCAATCGCAGACGCGACGCTTGCTTCCCCGCAACGTTCTACTGCCAGCACCCGGGCGGAATTGCATTCTGTTTCAATCGCAGACGCGACGCTTGCTTCCCCGCAACATCAAATCGGCTCATTATTGTCATATCTCCTCAGATGTTTCAATCGCAGACGCGACGCTTGCTTCCCCGCAACCACCTTCTATAGCACGGCTGGCTTTGTCAGTCAGGAGTTTCAATCGCAGACGCGACGCTTGCTTCCCCGCAACCGTACCAGACCGCCTACGAAATCCGCTTCGAGGGGCTGTTTCAATCGCAGACGCGACGCTTGCTTCCCCGCAACCAGCCAACGCCAACACAACCAACCCCGCAAACTGGTGTTTCAATCGCAGACGCGACGCTTGCTTCCCCGCAACCGCGTCTATTACGCCGTTTGTCGTTATCTACCATAGTGTTTCAATCGCAGACGCGACGCTTGCTTCCCCGCAACCTCTCTACAGAGACTCGGGGGCAAAACTCATGGTTTGTTTCAATCGCAGACGCGACGCTTGCTTCCCCGCAACAACGGTCTACTTCGATGGCAACCAGGTCATTCAGCAGTTTCAATCGCAGACGCGACGCTTGCTTCCCCGCAACACTGGGACATTTGGGGTGAAGTGATCAGGACTGTTGTTTCAATCGCAGACGCGACGCTTGCTTCCCCGCAACGGCGCTGCCCGCCGCCGCGACAGATTGCCAGGAGAAGTTTCAATCGCAGACGCGACGCTTGCTTCCCCGCAACGCGATTCAATTCCTGCGCGACAGCCAGGGCCTGGACGTTTCAATCGCAGACGCGACGCTTGCTTCCCCGCAACCTTGAGCTTCCCAGACAGATAAGCCGGGAAGAGGCAGTTTCAATCGCAGACGCGACGCTTGCTTCCCCGCAACGCGGGCTAAGTTGCGCGCCCCGCCAGCTACCACTGGCGTTTCAATCGCAGACGCGACGCTTGCTTCCCCGCAACGGACACGCGCATCACTGGCATTGTAGGGAAGGGCGGTTTCAATCGCAGACGCGACGCTTGCTTCCCCGCAACACCGTACAGGTGAACAAGATGACAGACCGCATGCGCCGTTTCAATCGCAGACGCGACGCTTGCTTCCCCGCAACTGAAGGAAATAACGGTGATGAGCAGTTTTCATCAAAGTTTCAATCGCAGACGCGACGCTTGCTTCCCCGCAACTGTAGGCTGTCCGGTATCTCCGCTTCACGATTGTCAGTTTCAATCGCAGACGCGACGCTTGCTTCCCCGCAACCCAGACGCTATAGTACGCCGTTCCTCCCCACAGATTGGGTTTCAATCGCAGACGCGACGCTTGCTTCCCCGCAACTTGGCAATCTTCAAGTCTTCATAGGCAATGAAATGTTTCAATCGCAGACGCGACGCTTGCTTCCCCGCAACGGGTATAGTCCTGAGTATGAGGACTACTGGTACGAGGTTTCAATCGCAGACGCGACGCTTGCTTCCCCGCAACCACTGGTGACACTTCTGCGAGGTGAAACGCGGGTTGTTTCAATCGCAGACGCGACGCTTGCTTCCCCGCAACTAGACCAGGAGAACCAGGACAACCGCCGCTACAATGTTTCAATCGCAGACGCGACGCTTGCTTCCCCGCAACAGCGGCTTGACCTAAGCAAGCGAGCAGTGATATAATGTTTCAATCGCAGACGCGACGCTTGCTTCCCCGCAACCATGGTCAGCCGCGCCGAGGCCCCGGCGTCACCTGTGGTTTCAATCGCAGACGCGACGCTTGCTTCCCCGCAACTCTTTCTTTCTCTCTTCTTCGCCTCATCTGCAGGCGTTTCAATCGCAGACGCGACGCTTGCTTCCCCGCAACTTTGCATTTATGGTCGCGTTTCGCCATAAATGCATAGTTGTTTCAATCGCAGACGCGACGCTTGCTTCCCCGCAACAACGGGCCGGGCCGGTGGCTAATCCCCGGTTTTTTCCGTTTCAATCGCAGACGCGACGCTTGCTTCCCCGCAACAAAAAACTTGCGCATAGAAGCGAGTTTGACGGTAGTTTCAATCGCAGACGCGACGCTTGCTTCCCCGCAACACGAGGAAAGCCCCTTGCCGACACGGGCCTACGATGAGTTTCAATCGCAGACGCGACGCTTGCTTCCCCGCAACCCCGCCCGTTCGTATCGCTAAGAGCCGGTCTGACTGTTTCAATCGCAGACGCGACGCTTGCTTCCCCGCAACAATCAAGTCCCCAACCTGATAGTCGGGGTTATGAGAGTTTCAATCGCAGACGCGACGCTTGCTTCCCCGCAACAAAACAGTTACGAAGACGCTAAATACGAGGGCAAGGTTTCAATCGCAGACGCGACGCTTGCTTCCCCGCAACATTTCGATTAGATCAGGTGAACCGTTCTCAGGGCTACGTTTCAATCGCAGACGCGACGCTTGCTTCCCCGCAACATATCGAAGACTGGCAGGCCGGATTGCTTGTCGATCAGTTTCAATCGCAGACGCGACGCTTGCTTCCCCGCAACGCCGTCCTGTCTCACGTCAATTTCTCTGAATTCAAGTTTCAATCGCAGACGCGACGCTTGCTTCCCCGCAACGTCTCTGGCTTTGTAACAGGCTTCCTGGGTTTCTTGTTTCAATCGCAGACGCGACGCTTGCTTCCCCGCAACGGCAGATCACTGGATGGATGATTTTGGGGATTTGCTGTTTCAATCGCAGACGCGACGCTTGCTTCCCCGCAACCATTTTTGGTGGCCGTGACGGAACGCGCCAGCTTTATGTTTCAATCGCAGACGCGACGCTTGCTTCCCCGCAACCGTGTTGGTGGTGCCACCGGCCGAGGCTTCAGCGGCATGTTTCAATCGCAGACGCGACGCTTGCTTCCCCGCAACCGAACAGGAATTGCCACAGCCGGACGGGCTGACGCAGTTTCAATCGCAGACGCGACGCTTGCTTCCCCGCAACCCTATCGCTGGCATCACTTCCCCTGGAACAAGGTAGGTTTCAATCGCAGACGCGACGCTTGCTTCCCCGCAACGGATTATAGGCCGTTCATATGGGCGGTATTGTATGGTTTCAATCGCAGACGCGACGCTTGCTTCCCCGCAACATCCGTTGCGTTCGTGATGCAAAGAGACTACCCGAAGTTTCAATCGCAGACGCGACGCTTGCTTCCCCGCAACCCGGCGGACTATCCGTTTCCGGCGCTCTCAGGGATGTTTCAATCGCAGACGCGACGCTTGCTTCCCCGCAACCATGCTGGATGTCTGGCCTGGCAAGCCTTACACAAAGTTTCAATCGCAGACGCGACGCTTGCTTCCCCGCAACCATGCGGCAACCCGCACGGAACCGGGTCTCGGCTTGTTTCAATCGCAGACGCGACGCTTGCTTCCCCGCAACTCTCAAAAAACTGGTCGGAAAACCCCTTGACAAGATGTTTCAATCGCAGACGCGACGCTTGCTTCCCCGCAACGTGGTGTCAGATAATCTGCTGGCTATGCTCATCAAGAGTTTCAATCGCAGACGCGACGCTTGCTTCCCCGCAACTTCAGGCAGATAGGCAACATTGCAGTCTGGTTGATCGTTTCAATCGCAGACGCGACGCTTGCTTCCCCGCAACGACCAGTTGCTTACGGCCGGGGCGGGCATAGCAGTGTTTCAATCGCAGACGCGACGCTTGCTTCCCCGCAACCAACGAATCCGACTGCCAGTGTTGTCGATAAAGCGATTATGTTTCAATCGCAGACGCGACGCTTGCTTCCCCGCAACCGCAGGTCAATTCCAGGCAGTAAAGCAGTGACCGGTGTTTCAATCGCAGACGCGACGCTTGCTTCCCCGCAACCGGGCGGCAATGTACTGTTGCATGGCGGTAGAATCCTCGTTTCAATCGCAGACGCGACGCTTGCTTCCCCGCAACTTTTCCGCTTTCCACCTCGTCCAGGTGAACCGGAAAAGTTTCAATCGCAGACGCGACGCTTGCTTCCCCGCAACTTGCTTCGGCGTAACTGTGCAGCACGCCACAAACCTGTTTCAATCGCAGACGCGACGCTTGCTTCCCCGCAACGTCACCACCACACCTCCACATACCCACGTCTATAAAGTTTCAATCGCAGACGCGACGCTTGCTTCCCCGCAACGACATGGGGCCGCTCTGTGCTGCTCAAATTTGGGTAGTTTCAATCGCAGACGCGACGCTTGCTTCCCCGCAACCTCTTTCCTGACCCACGCCATGAGAAAAGCGTCTTTGTTTCAATCGCAGACGCGACGCTTGCTTCCCCGCAACTTTCCCGTAAAGTGGCGCGTGCGGATATAGCCGTGCGTTTCAATCGCAGACGCGACGCTTGCTTCCCCGCAACCTGGGCGAAGCCCCTGATAGTATCCATTGTGATGCCGCTGTTTCAATCGCAGACGCGACGCTTGCTTCCCCGCAACCTAGATGGGAGGGCGGAAGAGGCATGAATGACTTTGTTTCAATCGCAGACGCGACGCTTGCTTCCCCGCAACGAAGAAGAAGTTGTACTCACCTTACCACCTGTAATTGTAAGTTTCAATCGCAGACGCGACGCTTGCTTCCCCGCAACAAAGTCAGGGAGTGGGTGTTGCGCAACAGGCAGAAGATGTTTCAATCGCAGACGCGACGCTTGCTTCCCCGCAACCTGTATGGCGCTCGACTCACCTCTGCCCTGGTCACACGTTTCAATCGCAGACGCGACGCTTGCTTCCCCGCAACCCGAATCCAAAGAAGAGCCATCGCCTCCACAAACATGGTTTCAATCGCAGACGCGACGCTTGCTTCCCCGCAACGTCCATAGTGGGTACCCTGCCGAGATGGTCGATTGTTTCAATCGCAGACGCGACGCTTGCTTCCCCGCAACAACCAGCTGGCAAAGCTGGCAAAAGTGGATAGGCTGTTTCAATCGCAGACGCGACGCTTGCTTCCCCGCAACGCTGAGCTTCTTGTAGAGGAGCTTGACTGCCTGACAGGTTTCAATCGCAGACGCGACGCTTGCTTCCCCGCAACGGGGGATATCATCGCTGGGCTGCACGGGAGAAAATGCGTTTCAATCGCAGACGCGACGCTTGCTTCCCCGCAACGATGGCCGTCCACATAGCAATAAGGGCAGCAGCCTGGGTTTCAATCGCAGACGCGACGCTTGCTTCCCCGCAACAGCAGATAGCGGCGGCTATTCCCTATCCAGTTCTTGTTTCAATCGCAGACGCGACGCTTGCTTCCCCGCAACGGACAAGTTTCAATGAGCGCAAGCCGGTACTGGATGTTTCAATCGCAGACGCGACGCTTGCTTCCCCGCAACAGAGATCAAGCATCGTGGTGTCAGTTGGCATGATGTTTCAATCGCAGACGCGACGCTTGCTTCCCCGCAACCGGTACCAGCCCTACCGGTAGCCTGCAGATGAGGCGGTTTCAATCGCAGACGCGACGCTTGCTTCCCCGCAACATGATATTGAGCTTATTGAGCTACGCCGGTATCGACGGTTTCAATCGCAGACGCGACGCTTGCTTCCCCGCAACGCGCGCCGTTCACATCGCCAGCTTTCCAGCTATCGCCGTTTCAATCGCAGACGCGACGCTTGCTTCCCCGCAACTGTCTATGAATATGTTTCCGTCCTGGCGCTCGTCTTCCGTTTCAATCGCAGACGCGACGCTTGCTTCCCCGCAACCCGTCGTCACGAAACCGCTTGACACAATCACCGACAGTTTCAATCGCAGACGCGACGCTTGCTTCCCCGCAACCAATGAGTGGTTGGAGGAGAACCATCTCTTCCTCGTTGTTTCAATCGCAGACGCGACGCTTGCTTCCCCGCAACAGGAAGCGTTTTTAGCGGCCCCCGTGCAATCATAGGGCGGTTTCAATCGCAGACGCGACGCTTGCTTCCCCGCAACACCGGTTCGAGCGCGAACGGGCGTCTGGAGTGTAACGTTTCAATCGCAGACGCGACGCTTGCTTCCCCGCAACCGAGCAACACGGCCACGAGCGCCCGGGCATAAACAAGGTTTCAATCGCAGACGCGACGCTTGCTTCCCCGCAACGCGGTTGCGATTGTGGTTGTTGAAGACACGCTTCGGTTTCAATCGCAGACGCGACGCTTGCTTCCCCGCAACTATAAGGCGTTAATTCATGGCAAGGTCTATATTTCCGTTTCAATCGCAGACGCGACGCTTGCTTCCCCGCAACCCGGGTAATCGGCGCGTAGCACCTTGTAGGGAAGGATAGTTTCAATCGCAGACGCGACGCTTGCTTCCCCGCAACCCTGCTCTGTGGCGCATTCTATGAGCGCCTGGTCGGTTTCAATCGCAGACGCGACGCTTGCTTCCCCGCAACACGAAGATCATCCCTGGTAAGCCTGATGAAAGACAGAGTTTCAATCGCAGACGCGACGCTTGCTTCCCCGCAACTCTTCAGATTTCCTCAAATACAGGGCTGTTTACTGTTTCAATCGCAGACGCGACGCTTGCTTCCCCGCAACGCAAGCCTGCGAACTGGCATAGGCTGAACACCAGTGTTTCAATCGCAGACGCGACGCTTGCTTCCCCGCAACGCTCACATGGGGCATGCCTACCGAGCTAGCTTCCCATGTTTCAATCGCAGACGCGACGCTTGCTTCCCCGCAACGAACATCTCAGCATCAGCATGAGTAGCCCGTATTCGTTTCAATCGCAGACGCGACGCTTGCTTCCCCGCAACTTGGGAGCCTGGGCCTGCTCGCTTGGGCTTAGGCTGTTTCAATCGCAGACGCGACGCTTGCTTCCCCGCAACGATGGGGTCGGCTCTGAGCTTCGCAGGAACGTGGTGTTTCAATCGCAGACGCGACGCTTGCTTCCCCGCAACCTTCGTTGCCACAAATGTCGACTATTCATCGTTTTGTAAGTGTTTCAATCGCAGACGCGACGCTTGCTTCCCCGCAACATCCCCTTCTGGTATGCGCCGGTTTATCAAGCGTCCGTTTCAATCGCAGACGCGACGCTTGCTTCCCCGCAACCCAACAAACGTGGTGAGTGGGCGCATTCCCCGCGTCCACTAGTTTCAATCGCAGACGCGACGCTTGCTTCCCCGCAACCTTCAATGATTGTGGTGTATGATAAAAGGTCGAGGTTTCAATCGCAGACGCGACGCTTGCTTCCCCGCAACACATTTCAGGAGAAGCGGACAGGTAGCGCCTGATTTGTTTCAATCGCAGACGCGACGCTTGCTTCCCCGCAACCATGAGAAATAGCGTGTCACATAGAGTCTCACTGAGTTTCAATCGCAGACGCGACGCTTGCTTCCCCGCAACGACGTTCCGTTTTCAGTATCGGGAAGGTGTTGATTTGTTTCAATCGCAGACGCGACGCTTGCTTCCCCGCAACTTCCAGTTGACCAACGAGGCCCCTGCCCTGATAGCGGTTTCAATCGCAGACGCGACGCTTGCTTCCCCGCAACAAGCAGCAGCCTGACGGCAAATGGGCCGTTGTCACGGTTTCAATCGCAGACGCGACGCTTGCTTCCCCGCAACCCTGTAATCGTAAATCCGCGTTGCATGGACTGATTGTTTCAATCGCAGACGCGACGCTTGCTTCCCCGCAACGCATCCCTAGAATTTCGCTTACATTTATTTTCGACGAGTTTCAATCGCAGACGCGACGCTTGCTTCCCCGCAACGGCTCGGAAGCTGCGCTGAAGGCACATGAGCACATGTTTCAATCGCAGACGCGACGCTTGCTTCCCCGCAACAAGATAGTCGTCGAGGGTTTCATAGCCCTGCTCTTGGTTTCAATCGCAGACGCGACGCTTGCTTCCCCGCAACCGCGGCAGCCAGAGCAGGAGGCGCGGCCATGATGAGAGGTTTCAATCGCAGACGCGACGCTTGCTTCCCCGCAACTTTCTACCATAGAGGGTCTGTCAATCGGTAGCTGAAGTTTCAATCGCAGACGCGACGCTTGCTTCCCCGCAACAGAACGGTTGTCCCTTGCACCTGCAATCGGATAATAGTTTCAATCGCAGACGCGACGCTTGCTTCCCCGCAACCTGAACGACGACATAGGGAAACGGCGCGCCGGTCGGGTTTCAATCGCAGACGCGACGCTTGCTTCCCCGCAACACCAACGGGCAAGTCGTACTGGAGAACGCATTTTTCGTTTCAATCGCAGACGCGACGCTTGCTTCCCCGCAACGGGACGAGCTTTGATGAGCGCAAGCCGGTACTGGATGTTTCAATCGCAGACGCGACGCTTGCTTCCCCGCAACCTGGCTCCTACGACGCAAACATGATGCTCAGAGATGGTTTCAATCGCAGACGCGACGCTTGCTTCCCCGCAACTTGTTGGCCGTAGCCGCGGCAGGTTTTTGAGCCATAGTTTCAATCGCAGACGCGACGCTTGCTTCCCCGCAACATAGCACATTGCGTTGTTTCCTGTCGCAGCGCCTCTGTTTCAATCGCAGACGCGACGCTTGCTTCCCCGCAACCACGGGTCGCTTGCGCGCATCTATCCAATACAAGAAGTTTCAATCGCAGACGCGACGCTTGCTTCCCCGCAACGTACGGATGTATTGTTATGTGTAAGGCACACAACTAAGTTTCAATCGCAGACGCGACGCTTGCTTCCCCGCAACGGTGATGCTGCAGGGCCAGCAGATAGCCAGTATCAGGGTTTCAATCGCAGACGCGACGCTTGCTTCCCCGCAACACTGCATCAGGAGCAGGCTACAACGCTATCATCAAGTTTCAATCGCAGACGCGACGCTTGCTTCCCCGCAACTAAGCTCCCCTATTATGGGTAGCAAAGGAGTGGTGAGTTTCAATCGCAGACGCGACGCTTGCTTCCCCGCAACAGGGATGATCTGGACGCGCTTTGTGCTATGTATCTAAGTTTCAATCGCAGACGCGACGCTTGCTTCCCCGCAACCTCAATTCACTGATGAAGTTCAGTATTATGCTGAAGTTTCAATCGCAGACGCGACGCTTGCTTCCCCGCAACCTCATACGAACTATCAACATCAAACTGGACATAGGTGGTTTCAATCGCAGACGCGACGCTTGCTTCCCCGCAACCTGCACAGGCTACTCCTTTCAAACAATCTCCAAAATGTTTCAATCGCAGACGCGACGCTTGCTTCCCCGCAACCTCAGATCAGTGAGCTTATCAAGCAAACCCAGGATGCGTTTCAATCGCAGACGCGACGCTTGCTTCCCCGCAACTTCATCAATAAGCGTGGGTTCCGGTTCTTCTGCCGGGTTTCAATCGCAGACGCGACGCTTGCTTCCCCGCAACTCATGTTGCTTGCCGCGCGCAATAAGCCAGTCCGCGATGTTTCAATCGCAGACGCGACGCTTGCTTCCCCGCAACTCAAAGTTCGGGTTGCCAAATGGAACACATATGTCAGTTTCAATCGCAGACGCGACGCTTGCTTCCCCGCAACACACGGCTTA
>Ga0070739_10004001_pt1 | contig 17872 bp, 17 predicted proteins | sample Coa_R1_7_FD_66445 | JGI IMG/M metagenome (GOLD analysis project Ga0070739, IMG submission 66445) | Surface soil microbial communities from Centralia Pennsylvania, which are recovering from an underground coalmine fire - Coalmine... | ecosystem: Environmental > Terrestrial > Soil > Unclassified ... | reverse complement strand
GACCTTGGCCTACAACTCGCCGGTGCCCGGAGCTGGCCGCTGCCCGGTCTCCGCGTCGAAATGCGACACCATCACCTCGCCCTCCGGACGATCGCTTGTCCTCGCATCTGATGCGACAGGCCGTGTGAGCAGCGTCACGGATCCTCTGGGTCGCAGTTGGCTCTACACCTATTGTGCCCCTCCGATGAGCACCTGTTCGGCGGGCGATCTCGTTTCGGTCACCGATCCGATGCAGAACGTCACGACCTACACGTACGACGCGGGCAACGCAGATCCGAGCCAGACGCACGACCTGCTCTCGATCACCAAACCTAACGGGCAATCGGGAGAGCCTCACGCCGGCGCAGCCATGACGAACGTCTACGACCTATCGGGCCGGGTCGTATCGCAAACGGACCCCGGTGGCTGGGTGACGACGTTCGACTACTCGCACATGGACACGGACAACGGGAACGGCTACACGCTCGTCGCCGACCCGAACGGCAATGTCACGCAGTACCAGTACACCAACAGCGTTCTGACGAAGAAGGTTCTGGCGTTCGGGACCACCTCGCCCTCTACCTGGACGTTCACTGTCGATCCGTCGACGATGGCGACCACTGCCGTTGTCGACCCGAACAACAACACCACGGGATACGCCTACGACGACCGCGGGAATCTGGTCAAGAAGACTGATCCGCTCGGGCGGATGTCCACCTACAGCTACAACGGTTTCGACGAGCCGGTCTGTGCTGCGGCGCCGCTGGCGGCAGCCGGGTGCGGGTCGTTGTTGCCGCCGGCTGCGGTGGCGGCGGGGGCTTCGACGGTGGCGCCGCCGTCGGCTGCGCCGCCGGCGTTCGTGCGTTTCAGTGAGTACGACACGAACGGCGACCTGGTCTGGACGAGTGGCGGCGCCTACGCGTCGGGGAGCTCGTCGCCGAGCGAGATCCGGACGAGCTATCGGCTCTACAACGGCCAGACGCTCGATCTGAGCTCGAGCGTGTCCTGTGCGGCGGCGGCGCCGTCGGGGAGTCTGCCGTGTGCGCTGGTTGATCCGAACGGGGTTTCGACGCAGCTTGGCTACGACGCGGCCGGTGATCTGTCGTCGTCGTCGACGGCGGATGGGAACGCGGGCGGTGAGCTCGCGACGACGAGCTACGGCTACGACGGTGACGGCGAGCGCACCAGCATCACCGCACCGAACGGCAATCTCTCCGGCGCGACCGCGGCCGTCTACACGACCAGCTACGGCTACGACAGCGACGGCCGTGTGATCGAGCAGACGGTGGGTCAGACGGGTGGCGGGGTGACGGCTCGGGTGACGAGCTACGGCTACGACGGCGACGGCAACCGCGTCAGCGTCACCGATCCGCGAGGGAAGCTGACGAGCTATGAGTACACGGCGGCCGATCAGCTGACGCTGGTCACCGATCCGGATGGGCAGAAGACGCTCACCTGCTATGACGGCGAGGGCCGGGTCGCCGAAACGGTGCCCCCGGTCGGCGTGGCGGCGAACTCGCTCAGCCCCGGCTCTTGCCCGACCGGCTACCCCGCCGGCTACGGAAGCCGGCTGGCGGCGGACGCGACGTCGACGAGCTACGACGCGCTCGGCGACCCGGTCACGACCACGACGCCCGCCCCGGCAGGGCAGAGCGGCTATCAAACGATCAGCCGCAGCTACGACCCCGCCGGCCGGCTGATCAGCGTCACCGCGCCGCCGGCGAGCAACAGCCCCGGCGCCGCGAGCGAGACGACGCAGTACGGCTACGACGCCGCGGGCGAATTGACCAGCAAGACAGTCGGCGCGCTGACCGCCGCGGCCTCGACGACGGTGTACTGCTACGACCCGGATGGCAACCGGACCGCGACCGTCGCTCCCGATGGAAACACCGGCTCGCTCGCCTCCTGCGCAACCGGTTCGCCGTGGCAGACAAGCTCGGGTTTCCAGACCGGCTACAGCTACGACTCGCTCGGCCAGCTCGTCTCGACGACTCGGCCGGCGACCGCGGCCAGCCCGGGCGGCCAGACCAGCACATATAGCTACGACGCCGCCGGCAACCAGACCGCGAGCACCGACGCGAACGGCGTCACCGTCACCACCAGCTACACGCCGCTCGACCAGCCCGCGACGGTCAGCTACTCCGGCGGGGCCGCGCACGCGGTCAGCTACGGCTACGACGCCAACGGCAACCGGACGTCGATGAGCGACGGCAGCGGCAGCTCCAGCTACCAGTACGACCCGTTTGACGAGCTGACCTCGCAGACAAACGGCGCCGGCCAAACCGTCAGCTACGGCTACGACGCCGACGGCAACACGACCTCGATCGGCTATCCGCTCGGCGGCCCGTCTTGGGCCAGCTCGAGCAGCATCGGCTACGGCTACGACGACGCCGGCGAACTGACCACCGTCACCGACTTCGGCGGCCACACCGTCACCGTCGCCAACAACGCGGACGGACTGCCGACCTCGCTCGGCCTCGGCGCCAGCGGCGACACGATCACAACCAACTACGACCAAACCGACAGACCCTCCCAGATCAGCCTCGAAAACGGCAGCAGCACCCTGCTCGGATTCAGCTACAGCAACACCCCCGCCGGCACAATCAGCGAAGAAACACTCACCCCCTCCGGCTCCGCCTCGCCGCGTGACTACAGCTACGACGCCCAAGGGCGGCTAACCCAGATGACCGTCGCCGGCGGAACGCCGGCCGGCTACAGCTTCGACGCCTCCGGCAACGCCACGACCCTGCCCAGCGGCGCTGCCGCTAGCTACGACAACGCCTCCGAACTCACCAGCTCCACCCTCGCCGGAACAACAACCAGCTACAGCTACACGGCCGCCGGCGAGCGCAGCCAAACAACCGCAAACAGCCTCCCGCAAACCACAGCCAGCTACAACGGCGCCCACGAACTTACGAGCTACACCACCGCGACCGGCTCGCTGAGCGCGGCAACCTACGACGGCGACGGCCTTCGAACCGCCACCACCAACGCAATCGCAGGCGGCGGCCCGACCAGCCAAAGCTACCTCTGGGACACGACCAGCGGCTCGCTGCCGCGGCTCCTGATGGACTCGACCAACGCCTACGTCTACGGGCCAGGCCAAACACCGATTGAGCAGATCAACCTCGCCACCGGCGCCACCAGCTACCTCCTCGCCGACCGCCTCGGCTCAGTCCGCGCCGTCATCACCGCCGCCGGAGCGATCAGCGAAACCACCAACTACGACGCCTGGGGAACCCCCGACCGAACCGGCGGACTCACCGACACCACCCCATTCGGATACGCCGGCAGCTACACCGACCCCACAGGCCTCCTCTACCTCACCCACCGCTACTACGACCCCCAAACCGGGCAATTCCTCACCCTCGACCCAGCCGTCGATCAAACCGAGGCGCCCTACGCGTATGTCAACGGCGACCCGGTCGACGGAGTCGATCCCCTCGGCCTCGGCTGCTTCCTCGGAATCGCGTGCGGCGCCCAGCACGCCGTCGCTACCGGGTGGAACACGATCAACCCCCTCAGCAGGTCGGACGTCTTTCGCGGGATCGCATCGGCGGGCGGCACCGGCGCTTCGATTCTCCAATGGAACCCGCTCCTGCCGGCCGCACGCGATTTCATCAACGCGGGAAGCGAGTGCTCCTTCAGCGCAAGCCTCGCCGACGTTCTGGGCGGACTCGGCTGGACCGCACTCAGCGCAATAGCCCCCGAAGACGACGAGGCCGTACTCGCCGCAGAAGAAGAAGGGACGACCCTATTCAGAGCGGTGGAGCCGGGCGAGCTCTCAGACATTCAGGCCTCGGGTGCTTACCGAGTGCCCGAGGGGATCGGCGGCGGCAAGTACTTCTATCCCACGCAGGAACAGGCGGCGAACTTCGCCCGGCTGAACCCGGGCCGGTCCTACACTCTGACCTCGTCGCAGTTTCCCGAGGATGTTTTCGGAGCGAGCTGGCACGACACCATTGGCGGCGAGGGGCCGGCCCACTTCATTCCGAGGGAGTTCTTCCCGCACGGCCCAGTCAACGTCGGAGGGCCGTTGCCGTGAGCGTCATACTCGCTGCCGTTATCCAACTTGCTGGCGACGTTCACCGCCCCCGGCGCCGAGGCTGGCGCTGCGTCTGCGAGTTTGACGAAATCGTCAGCAGTGACGGCGGGCGCCTCGTGGGCGTCGAGATCGCACCGGCACATGGCGAGGAGGTCCTGCCGGGCGAGGAAACGGAGGTCAGGTTGAGGCTCTGGGCTCCGCTGTCGCGAGTGCCTCGACCTCGGACCGGCGTGCGCTTCTACGAGGGGGAACGTCTCGTTGCATCAGGGACTACCGGCGCTTCGCTCGAAGACGACGACAACGCCTGAGCGTGGCTCGCCGCCTCACATCGACGGTCGCCGCTGAACCGCGCCAGGGGCCGAAGACGACGAGCACCGGGTCGGCGCGAGCTTCAGCGCGAGACCATCTCGCCCCACTGTTCTAAGGTCCCCGGGATGTGCTTCGACCTCGACTCGGAGCCGCCCGTCCCGCGCATCGCCGGCGCGGCCGTCTCGCACGACGACCTGACGCTCACGGCCGCCGACGCCAACCGCCTCGCCGCGTTCCTCGCGACGCCCGAGGAGGAGGGCGGCGCGGGCGTGCTGATCCTTCCCGACGTGCGGGGTCTCTACCGCTTCTACGAGGAGCTCGCGCTCCGCTTCGCCGAGCGGGGACACACGGCGCTCGCGATCGACTACTTCGGCCGGACGACCGGCGCCGGCAAGCGCGACGACGACTTCGAGTACATGCCGCACGTCCAGCGCACGACCCCCGACGGGTTGAACGCCGACATCGCGGCCGGCGTCGCTCGCCTCCGCGAAGCGGGCGCGACGAGCGTCGTCACGGTCGGCTTCTGCTTCGGCGGCCGCACCTCCTGGCTCGCCGCCGCGAGCCACCACGGCCTCGCCGGCGCCGTCGGCTTCTACGGCAACCCGCAGCCGCTCGTGGCGCTCGGCTTCACCCGCCAGCTCGAGTGTCCGGTCCTCGCGCTGCAGGCGGGCGCCGACCAGAACATCACCGCCGAGATCAATGCCGCCTTCGACGAGTCGCTGACCGCGGCGGGCGTCGAGCACGAGGTCGTCACCTACGACGGGGCGCCGCACAGCTTCTTCGACCGCAAGCAGGAGCAGTTCCAGGCCGCCTCCGACGACGCCTGGCAGCGCACGCTCGCGTTCATCGACCGGCATTCGTGATCCTCGCCGTCGACCAGGGGACGACGGGCACGACGTGCCTGGCGCTCGACGACGAGCTGCGCGTCGTCGGCCGCGGCTACCGCGAGCTGCCGCAGCACTTCCCGCGGCCGGGCTGGGTCGAGCACGACCCGGAGGAGATCTGGCGGAGCGTCGAGGAGGCCGCGCGCGAAGCCGGCGGTGAGGCCGACACCGTCGCGATCACGAACCAGCGCGAGACGACGATCCTCTGGGACCGACGGACGGGCGAGGCGGTCGCGCCGGCGATCGTCTGGCAGGACCGCCGCACCGCCGACCGCTGCCGCGAGCTCGACCCGGAGCTGATCCGGGAGCGCACCGGTCTCGTCCCCGACCCGTACTTCTCGGCCACGAAGCTCGAGTGGCTCCTGCGCGAGCACGGCCTCCGCGACGGGCTCGCCTTCGGCACCGTCGACAGCTTCCTCGTCTGGAAGCTGACCGGCGGCGCAGAGCACGTCGTCGACGTCACGAACGCGTCGAGGACGATGCTCGTCGACCTGCGCACGCTCGAGTGGGACGACGAGCTGCTCGCGCTCTTCGGCGTGCCGCGCGAGCTCCTGCCGCGCATCGTCCCCTCCGACGCGGAGCTCGGTCAGGGCGAGCTGAACGGCGGCGCCGTCCGGATCCGCGGCATCGCGGGCGACCAGCAGGCGGCCCTCTACGGCCAGGGGTGCCACGCCCCCGGCGAGGCCAAGGCGACTTACGGCACCGGCAGCTTCGTCCTCGTGCACACCGGCGGCGACGCGGCCGCGCCACCGCCGGGCCTCCTGAAGACGGCGGCCGCCGACGGTTACGCCCTCGAGGGCGCGGTGCTCGTGAGCGGCGCCGCGGTCCAGTGGCTCCGCGACGGCCTCGGCATCGTCGGCGCCGCGGCCGAGACGGAGGACCTCGCCCGAAGCGTCCCCGACGCCGGCGGCGTCCACTTCGTCCCGGCGCTGACGGGTCTCGGCAGCCCCTGGTGGGACGCCGACGCCCGCGGGCTCGTCACCGGACTCACCCGCGGCACGAGCCGCGCGCACCTGGTGCGGGCGGCGCTGGAGGCGATCGCGCACCAGGTCGCGGACGTCGTGGACGCGCTCCCGGAGCCGCTCTCCGTCCTCCGCGCCGACGGCGGCGCGACGGCGAACGGCTTCCTGATGCAGCTGCAGGCCGACCTGCTCGGCGTGCCGCTCGAGGTGGCGGCGGAGCGGGAGACGACGGCGCTCGGCGCCGCCGCGCTCGCAGCCGGCCGGCAAACCGGCGTGCGGGTCGAGGCGGTATACGAGCCCACACGGTCGGCCGACGAGGTCGAGACGCTCCGCGCAGGGTGGCGCCGGGCGCTCGAGTTAACGAGAACTTCTTAGGTCTAACGGTCATCCTTACGCGGAAGACCACGACGAGCGAGGAGGACCAAGTGGCAGGTGAGAACCTCGAGCAGGCACTGTTCGAGATCCGTCGCGTCATCGCCGGACAGGAGGAGATGCTCGAGCGGGTGCTCGTCTGTCTCCTCGCCGGCGGCCACGTGCTGATCGAGGGCGTCCCGGGGCTCGCGAAGACGCTGACGATCAAGACCACCGCCGCCGTCCTCGGCGGATCGTTCCAGCGTGTCCAGTTCACGCCCGACCTCGTCCCCTCCGACCTCGTCGGCACGCGCGTCTACCGGCCCGACCGCGCCGACTTCGACACCGAGCTCGGCCCCGTCTTCTGCAACTTCCTGCTCGCCGACGAGATCAACCGCGCGCCCGCCAAGGTGCAGTCGGCGCTGCTCGAGGTGATGCAGGAGCGGCAGGTGACGATCGGCCACCGCACGTTCCCCGTGCCGTCGCCGTTCCTCGTGCTCGCCACCCAGAACCCGATCGAGTCCGAGGGCACGTATCCGCTTCCCGAGGCGCAGGTCGACCGCTTCATGCTCAAGGTGCTCGTCGACTACCCGGCGCACGACGAGGAGCTGACCGTGGTCGCGCGGTCGCTCGAGGCGCCGCCCGAGCTCGAGCGCGTGCTGTCGCTCGACGAGCTCAAGGAGCTGCAGCGGCAGGCGGCGGAGGTGTACGTCGACCCGGCCCTGATCAGCTGGGCGGTCGACGTTGCGACCGCGACCCGCCGGCCCGGCGAGCGCGGGATCGACGGCCTCGGCGACTACGTCGCCTTCGGAGCCAGCCCGCGCGGGCCGATCAGCCTCGTCGCAGCGGCGAGGGCGCTCGCGCTGATCCGAGGCCGCGACTACGTCGTGCCCGGCGACATGGACGCGCTCGTCCGCGACGCGTTCCGCCACCGGCTCGTGCTCTCCTACCGCGCGCTCGCTGAGGAGGTCTCGCCGGACTCGCTGCTCGACCGGGTGCTCGCGGCCGTCCCGCTGCCCCAGATCGACCTGGGCCGCGCGAACGTGGCGTGACGTCGACGGCGACCGATCCGCTCGCGCCGGGCCGGACGCCGGAGCATCCGGGCCCGGGGCCGCTCTCGCCGTCGTCGCTGCGCGCGCTCGAGCTGACGGTGGGGAGGCGGGTGGACGGCCTCCTCGCCGGCGATTACCGCTCGGCGTTCGCCGGCCTCGGCAGCGAGCTGTGGCAGGTGCGGCCGTACGAGCCCGGGGACGACGTGCGCCGAATCGAGTGGAACGTCACGGCTCGCACGGGCGAGCCGCACGTCCGCGTCGAGCTGGCGGAGCGCGTGCTCGTGACGTGGCTCGTGCTCGACGCGTCGGCCTCGATGGCGTTCGGCACCGGCGACCGTCCGAAGGCCGACGTGGCGGAGGGCGTCGCGATCGCGATCGGCTACGCGGCGACGCGTCGCGGCAACCGCCTCGGCACGATCGCCTTCGGCGACGGCACCACGGTCGAGCCGCCGCGGCAGGGACGCCGCGCGCTGCTCGACACGCTCCAGCTCTTGCGTGACTTGCCGGCCGGCGGCAGCGGCACGCTCCGCGACGCGCTCGAGCTCGGCGACCGGGTCATTCGCCAGCGCGCCCTCGTCATCGTGGTCTCGGACTTCCGTGGGCCGCTCGACTGGCGCGCGCCGCTCCTGCGCCTCGCGGGCCGCCACACCGTGCTCGCCGTCGAGGTGCGCGACCCGCGGGAACAGGAGCTCGCCGACGTCGGCGAGCTCCGGCTCGTCGACCCGGAGACAGGGCGCCAGCTGCGCGTCGACACGAGCGACCGGCGCCTGCGGGAGCGGTTCGCCGCCGCGGCCGCGACCGAGCGGCAGGCGCTCGCCGCGTCGCTCGCCTCGATCGGCGTGCGCCACACGGCGCTCTCGACCGAGGGCGACTGGCTGCGGCCGCTCGCCGCATTCCTGCGCCGGAGGGAGCGCGCGGCATGAGCGTAGGCTCGACGGAGCTCACCGCCGGCGTAGGCTCGACGGAGCCGGCCGAGAGCGGAGGCGGCGGCTTTGCCGCTGCCGGAGCGAAGAAAGAGCGGAGGCACCGGCTTTGCCGGCGCCGGAGCGGGAAATGAGCTTCTCAGCACCGGTGCTTCTCGTGTGCCTCGTGGCGGTGCCGCTCGCGGTCGCCGGCCTCGTGTGGCTCGACCGCGAGCGGCGGCGCCGCGCGGTCGCGTGGGCGCCGCCGGCGCTGCTCCCGAACATGGTCTCGCGGCCGGGGCGGCTCCGGCGCCACCTCCCGACCGCGCTCCTCCTCGTCGGCGTCGCGCTGCTCCTCGTCGGGTTCGCCCGGCCGAAGGCGACCTACCACGTGCCCTCGCAGGAGGCGACCCTCCTGCTGGTGCTCGACCTGTCCGGCTCGATGGCCGCGAACGACACGGCGCCGTCGCGGATCGCGGCCGCCAAGGCGATCGCGAACCGGTACATCGAGAAGGCGCCGAAGGGCTACCAGCTCGCGCTCGTCACGTTCTCCGACCACGTCGCCGTCGCGGTACCTCCGACGCACGACTTCACGCAGGTGCGGGCGGCGCTGCAGCGCGCCCACACCGGCCCGCAGGGAACGGCGCTCGCGGACGCCGTCGTCCGTGCCGTCGAGCTCGGCGCGAGCGTCCGCGGAACGCAGCACGGGCGGCGCCCGCCGGCGGTCGTCGTCCTTCTCTCCGACGGCGGGCAGACGGCGGGGCGCTACACCCCGGGCCAGGCCGCGGACCGCGCGCGCCAGGAGCGGATCCCGGTCAGCGCGATCCTCCTCGGGACGCCCGACGGGGTCGTGCAGCAGCAGCTCAAGGGCGGGTATACCGAGCGGATCCAGGTTCCCGCGGACCCGCAGGTGCTGCAGCAGATCGCCGGGCAGAGCGGCGGGCGGTTCAGCGGCGGCCCGGCAGCGGTCGACGTCGCCGGCACGTACGACGAGCTCGGCTCGCGCACCGGCACCCGGAAGAAGACGATCGAAGTGAGCGCGGCGGCTGCGGCCGGCGGCCTCGCGTTCATGCTCGCCGGCGGGCTCCTCTCGGGCGTGTGGTTCCGGAGGATGCCGTGAGGGCGTTCGCCGTCGCGTTCGTCGCCGCGCTCGCCGTGGTAGCGGCGACCGCCCCGGCCGGCGGCGCGACCAACGAATGCCGCGGCATCCAGCAGTGCATCCGGGTGCCCGGCCCGTGGGTCGTCGTGCCCCCGCACGGCCATGCGGACTACCTGCTCGCGTGCCCGAGCGGCCGCGGTGTCGTCGGCGGCCTCGACGCGCAGGCGACCTCGCGCGACGTCCGCGTGTCGTTCGACGGACGCCTCGGCTCGCCGGTGCAGCCCGGGCAGACGACCACGCGCTACGCCTTCTTCCGTGCCGTCTCCATCTCGCGCAGCACGCAGGCGTTTCAGCCGCTGCTCGGGTGCATCCCCGTGCAGGGAGGCGGCGGCCGCTCGACGGTGTCGGCGCGCGTCGTGCCGGTCGGGCAGCCGCTCGAGTACCGCTCCCGCATCGTCGTGGTCGGCCCGGGTGACGTGAAGTTCGCGCGCGTCTCGTGCCTGGCGACCGAGACGTTGGTCGGCGGGTGGCACGCGGTCGCGTTCCGGACGAAGCAGCCGCCGAGGCTCGCCCACGCCGGCCTCGTGCAGGCGAGCCACCAGCTGCTCGGACGGACGGTGGTGGTGACGGCGTCGTCGACCGACGCGCTCTCGCCCGACGCACACGCGATCGTGCAGGGCGGGGCGGTGTGCGCCCCATGACCTTCGCCTCCCCCTACCTGCTGGCCCTGCTGCTCGTCGTGCCGGCCGCGGCGTTCGCGTGGTGGTGGCTCGACCGCCGCCGCGCGCGCTACGCCGTCGCGTTCACGAACCTCGACCTGCTGGCCTCGGTCGCGGGCCCGAGGCGCAGCTGGCGCACCCTCGTGCCGCTCGCCCTCTTCCTGCTCGCGCTCGGAACGGCCGCGGCCGCGGTGGCGCGGCCGCAGGCGTCGCTGAGCGAGACGGCCGACCGCGCGACCGTCGTGCTGCTCGTCGACGTCTCGGGGTCGATGCGGGCGAGCGACGTGAAGCCGACGCGGCTGCTCGCCGCGGCGAACGCGATGTCCATCTTCGCCTCGAAGCTGCCGAAGCAGGTGCGCGTGGGGCTGATCTCGTTCTCGAGCGGCCCCGACGAGCTCGTCCCGCCGACCACCGACCGCTCGCTGCTGCAGGAGGGGATCGACCTGCTCCAGCCGGAGGGGGGCACGGCGATCGGGGACGCGCTCGGCGCCGCCGTGCAGGTCGTCAAGGCGGCGGTCGGCCCCGGCGCGAAGCGCAACAAGGAGGGGAAGATCCCCGGCGCGATCGTCCTCCTCTCCGACGGCGCGCAGACGCGCGGTACGCTGACGCCGCTCCAGGGCGCCGACCTCGCGAGGAGGGCCGGCATCCGCGTCTTCACCGTCGCGCTCGGCACGAACCACGGCACGCTCGGCCCCGGCGTGCTGAGCGGCGGCCCCTACGGCGGCCTCTTCGGCGGCTCCGGCTCGTTCGTCGTGCGGCCCGACCCGGTCACGCTCGCCGCGATCGCACGCGACACCGACGGCGAGACGTTCCGCGCCAAGTCGGCCGAGAAGGTCGCGAGCATCTACAAGGGCCTCGGCACGAGCATCGCCCGCCGCACCGTGCACCGCGAGATCACGTCGTGGTTCGCGGGCGCGGCGGCGCTGCTGCTCCTCGGCTCGCTCGGCGCCGCGAGGGCGGCCGGCGGGCGCCTGCCCTGACAGGCGAGGCGCCCGCCGCCGTTCTCACGCCAGCCCGTTCGCTTTCAGGAACGCCTTCGCGACCGCCGCCGGCGACTGCTTGTCGACGATCACGGCCTTGTTCATGGCCACGATCGCGTTCAGCGTCAGCTTCGCCGAGACGGCGTTGACCGTCGTCGTGAACTTCGAGCCGAGCGCCTTCACCAGCGACGTCTTCACGATCGGGGCGACGTTCTGGAAGCCCGTCACGTGCTTCGGGTCGGACAGGACGGTGTACTTCGAGCCCTTGCCGAGCGGCGGGTCGGTGGAGAAGACGTCCGCCGCGAGCACCTTGCCCGCGTCGAGCGCGGCGTACGCCGAGATGCCCGAGAGCGGCACGAACGACGCCTTCGACAGGCGGTACTGCTTCGTGTAGCCCGCGAAGCACGTGTTGCGCGTCTTGCACTCGGGGAAGCCGCCGAGCTTGAACGAGCCGACCTTCGCCAGGTCGCCGATCGACTTCAGCCCGTACTTCTTCGCGGTCCCGTTCGTCACCGCGAGCACGTCCGTGTCGTAGAACGGCGTCGGGTTCAGCAGCGTGAACCCCTTGCCGGCCTCGAGCGACTTCGCGAGCCGGTAGGTCGCGGCCGCCGTCTTCGGCGAGGACGCGTGGTGGAAGACGTCCTGCACGATCACGCCGGTGTACTCCGGGTAGAAGTTGATCTTCCCGCTGCGGAGCGCGGAGGTCATGACCTCCGTCGGGCCCACGTTCTCCTTGTAGGAGACCGTGAAGCCCTTGGCCTCCAGCGCCTGCTTGTAGAGCTCCCCGAGGACGTACTCCTCGGAGAAGTTCTTCGTGCCGACGATCAGCGTCGGCCCGGCCTTCGCCGTCGCCTGCGCCGGACGCGTGAACGCCGCCGCGTACAAGCCGATGACGATCGCGACCGCCAGACTGATCGCGAACGCCGCCTTCGCCGCCCGCCGGGTGTGCTTCCTGATCACAGCTGCTCCTTTCGCCAGGGGGTTCGGGCCACACTAGTACGCCGAAGGCCTCTGGGGGTGAGGGCGTCCTGGACCGCGGCGAGCGCGAGGAACACCGCGGCGGACAGCGCCATCACGCAGAGCGAGGCGCCGAGCACGCCCTCGAGCCGGTAGCTCGCCTGGTTGACGATGATGTCGCCGAGCCCGCCACCGCCGGCGATCGCCGCGATCGGCGCGGTCGCCACGATCGTCACCGCAGCGACGCGGATCCCGGTGAAGAGCAGGGGGATCGCGAGTGGCAGCTCGACGCGCCCCAGGATCTGCCTCGTCGTCATGCCCATCCCGCGCGCCGCCTCGACGGTGTCGCGGTCGACGCCGTCGACGGCGTCGTAGGCGTTCGTCAGGATCGGGCCGCTGCCGAGCACCGCCAGCGCGACCATGTTGTTGACGAAGCCGATCCCGAGCACGGTCAGGAACGCCGCGATCAGCACGAGGCTGGGGAGGCCGCGGCCGACGATGGAGGCCGCGATCGCGACGCCCGAGCCGCGGTGGAGGTGCCCGAGGATCACACCGACCGGCAGGGCGACGGCGAGGGCGATCCCGAGCGCCGCACCCGACAGCTCGAGCTGCTCCGCGGCCTTCGTGAGCAGCAGCCCGGGATGGTCGCCGATGAACCGGAACGCGGCGGCGAAGGTGTGCAGGTTGCCGGCGTCGGCGAGCGTCACCGGCCGCTCCTGGACCACGGGACGACGGCGCGGCGCACGCCGACGAGCAGCAGGTCGGCGGCGATCGCGAGCGCGACGGCGAGGGCGCCGGCGGAGTAGATCTCCGTCTTGAACGGCGTCGGCGCCCGCAGCGCGTCGAAGATCGCGAAGCCGAGGCCCTTCGTCGTCACCTCGATGCCCGCGATCGTCGCGATCGCGACCGTCGAGACGACCGCGATGCGGAGGCCGCCGATGATGGCGGGCACCGCGAGCGGCAGCTCGACCCGCGTCAGCACCTGCAGCCTCGTCAGGCCCATGCCGCGCGCCGCCTCCAGCACCTCGTCGGGCGCGCTGCGGAGCCCCGCGACGATGTTGGGGAAGAGCATCACGAGCGTGTAGCCGACGAGGGCGATCTCCACGGTCGTCAGCGTCAGCCCCGTCAGCGGCACGAGCAGCTGGAAGAGCGCGAGGCTCGGGATCGTGTAGACGAGCGCCGAGAGCGCTCCGAGCGGCTGCTCGAGCCTGCGGAAGCGGTGCGCGAAGAGCGCGAGCGGGAACGCGATCGCGAAGCCGATGCCGACGGCGATCGCGGTCAGCTCCACGTGCTGCCAGAGGGCCGGCCCGAGTGTGTCGCCCCAGTGCTGCCGCACCCAGCTCCAGCAGAACGTGTGGTCGCCGGTGACGCAGGCGTCGCCGTGACCGAAGTTCGGGATGACCGGTCCCTTGCCCGTGCCCATCAGAGCAGCGCGCTCGCGTCGCGGAGCCGGAACGTGCCGAGCACGCGGTCGCCGTCGGCGACGGTCAGCGAGTCCGTCTTCAGCTCGAGCAGCAGCGACACCGCGTTCCGGACGGTCGTCTCCGGCGCCACGCGTTCGCCTGCCTCGCCCGGGGCGAGCGGCACCTCGGCGAGCGTCTTCAGCGCGAGCCGCCGCAGCGCCCGGTCGCCGCCGATGAACGCCGCGACGAAGTCGTCCGCGGGCCGCGCGAGGATCGCGTCCGGCGTGTCGTACTGCGCGAGCACGCCGCCCTCGCGCAGGATCGCGATCCGGTCGCCCATCTGGATCGCCTCGTCGATGTCGTGCGTGACGAAGATCACCGTCTTCCCGACCTCGCGGTGCAGGCGGCGCAGCTCGGTCTGCAGGCGATGGCGCGTGATCGGGTCGAGCGCCCCGAACGGCTCGTCCATCAGGAGGAGCGGCGGGTCGCCGGCGAGCGCGCGCGCGAGGCCGACCCGCTGGCGCTGGCCGCCCGAGAGCTGCGCCGGGTAGCGCCCAGCGTCGGCCGCCTCGAGCCCGACGAGCTCGAGCAGCTCGACCGTGCGCTCGCGCGTCCGCGCCTTCGGCCAGCGCAGGAGCCGGGGGACGGTGGCGACGTTCTCGCCGACCGTCATGTGTGGGAAGAGGCCGATCTGCTGGATCACGTAGCCGATCCCGCGCCGCAGCTCGGTCAGCGGCAGCCGCCGGATGTCCTGCCCGTCGATCCGGATCTCGCCCGAGTCGAAGGGGATGAGGCGGTTCACGAGCTTGAGCGCCGTCGTCTTGCCGCCGCCGGACGGGCCGACGAGGACGCAGAACGTGCCGGCGGGGATCTCGAGCGAGAGGTCGTCGACGGCCGCGGCGTCTCGCCCCGCGTACCGCTTCGTCACGTGGTCGAAGACGATCTCAGCCGCTTGCGACATCGGGGTTCCTGATCCCGAGCAGGCCGACGAGGCCGCCGGCGCCCACGAGGCCTGCGGTGATCCACATCGCGAGGCGGTACCCCGGGAGGTCGAGGCGGTTGGCGCTGCCGGCGACCGAGGCGCCGACGACGGCGATGCCGAGGAGGCCGGCGACGCGGGCGACGGCGTTGTTGACGCCGCTCGCGATGCCGGCGTCGCGCTCGCCGGCGTCGGCCAGGACGGTCGCGGTCAGCGGCGCCACGATCAGCGAGAGCCCGACCGCGAAGCCGAGGAGCGGCGGCAGCAGCTCCACCCAGTAGTCGAACCCGGGCCGCAGCCGCGTGAGCGCGAGCAGCGAGCCGGCGGCCACGAGGGGGCCGACGCCCATGAAGAGGCGCGGCCCGAGCCGCATCGAGAGCCGGCCGACGCGGGGGGAGAGGACGAACATCACGACCGTGATCGGCAACAGTGCAAGCCCGCCTTTCAGGGCGGTGTAGCCGCCGAGCTGCTGTACGAAGAGGACGAGGAAGAAGGTCAGCGTTGCAAGCCCGGCGTAGACGGTCAGCGTCTCCAGGTTCGCGAACGAGAAGTTGCGGCGTGAGAAGAGGCCGAGCGGCAGCATCGGCTCGCGGGCGCGGCGCTCCCACCAGAAGAAGGCGGCGAGCAGCGCGAGGCCGAGGACGAGCGGCACGAGGATGAGCGGGTCGCCGAAGCCGCGGCGCGGCTCCTCGATCAGCGCGAACACCGGCCCGCCGAGGCCGAGCACGCAGAGCAGGGCGCCCACCAGGTCGAGCCGCGGGCGCGGGCCTGCCGTCTCGCGCTTCGGCACCGCGTAGGCGACGAGGGCCGCGGTCGCCACGGCGAACGGGACGTTGACGATGAACACCCACCGCCAGGACGCGTTCGTGACGAGCCAGCCGCCGACGAGCGGGCCGACCACGAACGCGACGCCCGTCCAGGCCGTCCACGCGCCGATCGCGGCGCCGCGCTCCTCGCCCGTGAACGTGGCGGCGATCACGGCCAGGCCGGCCGGGGTGAGGATCGCGCCCGTCACGCCCTGCAACCCGCGCGCGACGATCAGTGACGTCCCGTCCGGCGCCGCGGCGCAGGCGACCGACATGACGCCGAAGCTGACGATGCCGAGCAGGAAGATGCGCCTCGCGCCGAAGAGGTCGCCGAGCGAGCCGCCGACGAGGAGCAGCGAACCGAGCGTCAGCAAGTAGGCGTCCACGACCCACTGCTGCAGCGCGAGCCCGCCGCCGAGGTCGCGCTGGATCGCGGGCAGGGCCACGTTCACGACCGTCGAGTCGACGAAGACGATGACCGAGCCGAGGATGCAGGCGACGAGGACGAGGCGGTTGCGTGACACGCTGGCCAGGTGTTCGATACTCGCAGAGACGAGGAGGGTGGCGGAATGGCCGACTACCGGATCGTCTCGCTCGAGGACGTCGACGATTGGCTCGGCGACTACCCGGGCGAGATGCGCGGCATCACCTACGCGATCGGCGCCGAGCAGGTGGCGCTCACCTACCGGCGGATGCCCCGGCACACCGGGAGCAAGGGTTCGTACGGGCACCGGCACCGGACGCAGGAGGAGCTCTACTTCGTGCTCAGCGGGACGCTCCAGTTCAAGCTCGGGGACGACATCGTCGAGGTGGGGCGGCACCAGGCGGTGCGGGTGCCGCCCGGCACCGTGCGCGGCGTGTGGAACGAGGAGGCGGAGGACGCCGAGCTCGTGATCGTCTCGCCGCGGGTCGAGGACCCGGGCAGCGACGTGGAGCGCGTCGACGGCTTCTGGCCCGCCTGAGGCGTCAGTTCGAGCGAGGGCTCCGCGGGCGCCGGGGGAGGCGGCGGCCGCGGAGCTGCTCGATGCGGGTGTCGGTGATCAGCTTCGTGAACTGCGGGTCAGAGATACGCATGACCTCTCCTCTCGACCTCGAATATCTCGATATCGAGAGACTACACGTCGAATGTCTTGACGTCAAGAGTTTTGCTGTCAAGATGTGCCCGTGGCAGACGACGAGCCGCGGGACCACATCGACCGCTTCCTGGAGCGCATCGACGCGGCCGACATCCCGCTCGACCTCGAGGTCGAGGGGATCGTCGACCGGATCGGCGGGATCAACCGGCGCTTCAAGAACGCGCTCAAGGAGACGCTCGTCCCGTACGGGCTCACGCCCGAGGACTGGCACGTCCTGTCGCCGCTCCGCCTCCGCAAGGAGGGGAAGCGCAGCTCCCCGGGCGCCCTCGCGCGCGACCTCGAGCTCTCGTCCGGGGCGATGACGAGCCGGCTCGACCGGCTCGAGGAGCTGGGATTCGTGGTGCGCCTGCCCGACCCGGACGATCGCCGCGGCGTCGTCGTCGAGCTGACCGACGAGGGCCGTGCCGCGTGGGACGCGGCGGCCGACGTGCAGGGCCGGAAGGAGGCGTTCTTCGCCTCGGCGCTGACCCGGGAGGAACAGCGGGAGCTGAACGGCCTGCTGCGAAAGCTGATGCTCGCGCTCGAGGCTAGGGAGCAGGCGGCGCCGCGACGGTGACCGTCGCGACGAGGCTCGCCTCCTGGCCGTCGCGCGTGTAGGCGTCCACCTCGAGGCGGTGCTGCCCCGGCGCCGCGGCCGTGGAGTCCCAGGTCGTGGCCCAGGGGCCGCGCGTCTGCCGTGCGATCACGACGCCGTCGACCGAGAACGCGACGCGGGCCACGGGGCCGATCGTGTGCGCGCGCCAGTCGACGAGCCCCGACACCGTCTGGCCGTCGGCGACGTTCGCGGCCGTCACCTCCGGCGGCGCCGCCGGCGCCGGGGCGGGCGCCGGCCTGGGCTTCGGCTTCGGCCGCGCGACGTGGTTCGAGACCACGACGGGAACCCGCTGCCGCGCGAGCCGCCGGTCGGCGGAGGTGGCGACGAGCGACACCCGGTGGAGACCGTCACGGGTGCGGCGCGTGTCCCAGCGAAGCGTGTAGGGCGCCGTGCGGTCGCGGCTCACGACGTGGCCGTCGACGTAGAGCGCGATGCCGGTCGTCGCGGCGCCCCACGCGCGGGCGCGCACGCGGAGCACGCCCTTCACCTTCTGCCACGGCCGGACGCCGGCGCTCGTGAGCGCGAAAACGTGGTTTGCGACCTGGACCATGAGCCGGTCCGTCGCGTGACCGCCGGCGCCGGCCGCCTGCACCGTGAGCACGTGCGTGCCGTTCGACAACGTCGTCGTGTTGAGGCCGCGGCCGCCTGCGAACGCGAACGGCGCCCGCGAGTCGCTCCAGACGGTGCGGCCGTCGACGAGGAAGTCGACCCGTG
>Ga0070739_10003998_pt1 | contig 17879 bp, 17 predicted proteins | sample Coa_R1_7_FD_66445 | JGI IMG/M metagenome (GOLD analysis project Ga0070739, IMG submission 66445) | Surface soil microbial communities from Centralia Pennsylvania, which are recovering from an underground coalmine fire - Coalmine... | ecosystem: Environmental > Terrestrial > Soil > Unclassified ... | reverse complement strand
ACTTGCCGAGCCGCGAAACTGCGGCCGTGCATCCTTCCAGCGAATAAAATGTTCATAGTTCAACTACTGCAAGGTATCATGGGCCTATGAGCCTGGAAGAGATGCGCACGGAAGCGGGCGGCACGGCGACGAGCGTCGCCGAGCCGCGCTGGCTGACCGACGCCGAGCAGCACACCTGGCGCGCCTGGCTCGAAGTGATGCGACTGCTTCCGGCGCAGCTGGAGGACCGGCTGCACGACCGGCACGACCTGAACCTGACCGACTATCAGGTGCTGGTCGAGCTGTCCGAGTCCGCCGAAGGCAGGCTGCGGATGACCGAGCTGGCCAACCGCACCTCACTCTCGAAGAGCCGCCTCTCCCACCAGATCGGCCGGATGGAGAAGGCCGGGCTGGTCGAGCGGCAGGACTGCCCGTCGGACCGGCGCGGCGCGTTCGCGGTCATCACCGAGCAGGGCTGGGAGCTGATGCGCTCGGCCGCACCCGGACACGTAGACGATGTCCGTGAGCTGTTCATCGACCTCATGTCCGCAGAGGAGATCGAGGTCGTCGGCAGGGCGATGAGCATCATCGCGCAGAAGCTGCGCCAGTCGCCCGGCCTCGGCTGCGCGAACGCGATGGCCGAGATGCAGGCCGCGGCCCGCGCCACGTCCTAGGACGCGGCTCAGGCGAAGCGGACCACCGAGATAACGCCCGCGATGATGCAGTAGATCGCGAAGGGCGTGAGCGTCCTGGTCTCGAAGTACCGCACCAGGTAACGCACCGAGATGTACGAGGCCACGAACGCGATAAGCGACCCGGCGATGGCCGGACCGACCACGCTTGAGTTCTCCGGCTTCGCCAGCTCCGGCAGCTTGTACAGGCCGGCCAGCAGAATCACCGGCGTCGCCAGCAGGAACGCGAAACGCGCGGCGTCCTCGTGGTGCAGGCCCTTGAACAGACCGGTCACGATCGTCGCGCCCGAGCGGCTCAGGCCCGGGAACAGGCCGAGGATCTGCGCCGCGCCGATCTGCACCGCGGTTCCCCGGGAGAGCCTGGCCAGCCGCACATCGCTGGCGATCTCAGGCGGCAGCTCACGGCCGTGCCGGTCCAGTTCGCGCGGCGGCTCCAGGGTCGCCGTGCTCTGCTTGCGCCGGCTGCCGCCGCTCGCCATCACGGACGCCGCGGCCCGCTCGCCGCGCCCGCCCCGATCCGCCCTGCGTCCCGAGCCCGCCGTCTCCGCCGCTGCGCCGCCGCCGCGTAGCCGCTCGGCCCCGATGAGGATCAGGCCGTTGAGTGCGAGGAACAGCCCGGCCCATACCGGCTTGCCCAGGTGCTGGCGCAGCAGCTTGTCGAGCACCAGACCGGCCAGGCCGACCGGAATCGTGCCGACGATCAGCAGCCAGGCCAGCCTCTCGTACGGGGTCTGGATCTGCCGGTTGCGCACCGAGCTGACGAGCCCCCTGATCACGCGCACCCAGTCGCGCCAGAAGAACAGGATCAGCGCGCAGGCGGTGGCCACGTGCAGCGCCACCACCAGCGCCAGGTAAGGCGACTGGCTCGCGGTCATGTCCAGCGTGCTCGCCCAGCTGCCGCCGATGAAGGCCGGGATCAGCACCGCGTGCCCGAGGCTGGAGACGGGGAACAGCTCGGCCACGCCCTGCACCAGGCCGATCACGATCGCTTCGAGATACGTCACGGTACCGGACAAGTCACAGCCCCTGGGGATAGTCGGCCCTGGTGGCCGGTAGGCCGCGGCTTCGGCCAGCCGGCTTCGGGCGCAGTGCGAGAGCGGGTCGGAGCAACAATAGTCACTTCGTGAGGCTGTCCGGTGCCCGATACCAGGAATCCAGCGCCTCCGGCGGCACGCCCATCGCCTCGGCCACGTTCTCCCACGGCATCGGATCGAGGCCGCCTGCCGCCAGCCCCACCACCTCGCGCAGCATCGCGTCCACCACCCGCCGCGCCTTGACCAGCGAGGCGAGCGCGTTCTGGTACGAGCTGCGGTCGACCTCGCGGATCGTCATCGGCAGCCAGCCGTTGATCATGCCGATGAACTGGCGGCGCAGATCCTCGTCGAGCTCGCCGGGAATCGTGACGGAGCCATCACACCGCACCTCGGCCAGCACGACGCCCTGTTCGTCCCGTAGGACCGCGCGTACCGCCTGGTAGCTCTCGTAGCGGTGCACGTTGGCGCCGATCTTGTCCGCGCCGGAAATATGATCGGCGAAGTCGCGCAGCCGCGGCGCGACCGAGGCCGCGTAACCACGGAAAGCCTCGCTGGCCATCGAACCGCCCCCGTCGACCAGCGCCTGCGGCCGCTCCACGACCTCCACCCCGGCGGTCGCCCAGCGGCTGGTGCCGGTCTGGTGGTCCAGCACCACGACGTCGTAGTCGATCCGATCTGGGCGGTAGAACCGGGCCATGGCGTAACCCCCAATTCGGAGAACTGCTGCGGCCGTAAGCCGTTCGCCGGCCGTGCGCCTCCGTTCCTGGCCGGCAGGCTCCTTTTCTCGCAGGCGAAAGGGAACGGTAGGTGAACGCGGGGTGTCCCACGGGAAACCGTTCGTGGCCAGGAAATCAGAACACGTGCGCACACGACCGTCACAGGGCTCTGACCGCGCGGCGCCGATCGTTCCGTTAATCAGCGGTCGAAGATGGCTGACAAGCGGATGCGCGTACCGGGCCCGCCGAGTCCGGTAGGAGCGGGGCCGCTGAGCACGATCCGCAGCGCGCCGCCGCGGATCCGGTCCGCGTAGCCCTCGAGGCGCACGATCTCATCCGGGCCTGCGTCCTCGCCGAGGGCGGACGCGATGAGCTCGGTCGCGTAGCGGCGATTCCCGAGTGCGGTCAGCTCGGCCAAGGTAAGGCGCACCGAGTGCGTCTTATCGACGGCGACGGCGACCTCACCCACCGTCAGATGCACCGGGTCGCCCACGATAAGCGCGCCCGAGACGAGAGGAAGGGTTCGAACGTCGGTACGGTGCATCAGCCGCGCCGGGCTCCAGCCGCGCCTACGTACCCGGGTCTCGACGCTGCCGCCGGCCGCGAGAGCCCAGCGTCCGCTTATCGGCCGGACCTGTCGGCCGGTGTGGACGCCCCGATTCGGCAGATCCAGCGCAGTCATGACGCCCTCCACACGGCCGGTTCCAGTTCCCGCCCCGGCGCGACGACACCTGGACAGGTGCCGCCGGGACCCGGGACGTTCCGAGGGTCCGGAGCGGGGGATCAGTACCCAGTAACCGATTTCGCAATCGGGCCCGGCGATCCCGGTCAGCCCCGGCGGCTTCTCCTGTGCCTTAACTGTTCCGCAGTTTCCTGTGGCCAGCCTAAAAACGAGGTAAGGGACCGGTGTGACTTGGCGGTGAGTGGCGGTCAGGTTCCGGACAAGCCGGGATGGAACGCCGCCTGACCGGGGCCGGTCGGGTCGGGACGTCGGTCGGGCCGGTCCGGTCAGGTCTCGGCGATGTGCTGGGCGAACCGGTCGCGCGCGGCCGACCAGTGGTCATGGTCGAACTTGCCGGAGCCGAGCGCGTCGGCGGCCTCGTAACCCATCACCATCGCGTGGTGCGTGTTGTCCGGCGTGAACAGCCCATGCCGGCCGAATGTCGTGACGTTGCGCAGCTGCTCGACCCAGTCCTCAAGCACGGACAGGTGTTCCTTATAGCCACGCTGATAGACCGGGTAGACGTTACGCAGTCGCTTGACCTGAAGCCACTCGAGGCTGAGCGGCGGCAGACCGGTGCGATGTACCGCATCCCCGATCACGTCGGCCAGCTCCTCATCCGAGGCGTTCCAGATCTCGTCCCCTATGTCGCAGGGCAACTCGAAGCAGACCACCGAGCGGTCCTCGGGGTCCTCGGGGTTGATCCGGTGGTTCGCCGGCTCGGAGATCCGGCTGACCGGAGTGCCTGAGGCCGGGATGTAGTGCACGTCGTGCTTGGTCCAGCGGCCGCCCCGGTGCACCGCGTACACCAGCACGATCGCCCGGAAGCGCAGGTTGCCGCTGGCCTCGACGGCCTCGTACGGCGCGCCCGGCGAGGTCATCCTGGCCAGCAACGGCAGCGGCAGCGTGGAGAAGACGTGCCGGGCGCGCAGCCAGCCACTGGACTCCCAGTGATCCAGCCCCGACCAGCCGCCACGCTCGGCCGCCGCGGTGTGGTGCTCGGAGCGGCCAAGCCGTACCGCGATATCACTCTCGCCGACGTCCAGCCGCTCGACCATCGCACCGAGGCGCAGCCGCGCTCCCGCTGTTACCGCTGCATCGGCGAGTGTCTCGCACAGCTGCCCGAAACCGCGGCGCGGGTACAAGTACGCGAGGGATTCGCTCGACATCGCGGAACGCACCGAGCGCACCAAAGCTGCCAGTGCGGTAGGCGCCCCGGCCTTCCGGCGCGCCTGGTCGGCGTCGATTTCGTCGCCGGTCAGACCCCAGAGCTTGCGCGCGTACGGCGCGTACACCTGTTCGTACAGCGTCGGACCGAAGCCTGCGCGCATCAGTTCGGCGTACGTGTCCGGGTTCTCAGGGGCCTTGGACCGCCGCCACGGCGTCGAGATCGCCTCGAACGCGGCGCGCGCCATCGGCACGGCGGGCAGCGCCCGGGCCAGTTCCCGCGGCTTGAACGGATATGTGATCCACTTCTCGCCGAGCAGCAGGCGTCCGTCGCGATAGCGGGTCTGCAGGTCGCCGCCGAGCAGATAGCGCAGGTCGGCGAGCACGTAAGCCGGCATGTCGGGGTTGAGCCTGTGGCTGCCGTAATCGACTCGCACACCGGCCACGTCGAACGAGGCGGCCATCCCGCCGACGGAGTCGGCGCGGTCGAGAACCACGACGGAGAGACCCCGGCGGGCGGCTCGCCACGCGGCGGAAAGCCCGGCCGGTCCCGCGCCGAGGACGACGAGGTCAGTACTGCTATTCAATGTGGCCGCTACTCATCCGAAGTCTGCATCCATGGCGCACTTAGCCTAGTGCGCCGCGCCTCGCTCCGTCACACGTACACGAGCACTGCTCTCTAACGAGCGACGGCTTGGTCACCGAGTGTAGCCTCATCGGCGGTCGAGGCGGGGAATCAGCACTTCGACGGTGATGAGCTTGAGCGCGGCGGCGGTCGGGATGGCCACGAGGGCGCCGATGATGCCCAGCAGCGAGCCGCCGACCAGGACCGCGACCACGGTGACGATCGGCGGCACGTCCACGGCGTGGCGCATCACCTTCGGCAGCAGCACGTAGTCCTCGGTCAGCCGGAAGCCGATGTAGAACAACAGGGTCGCGATGGCTACGGGTGTTGATACGGTCAGCGCCACGAGCGTGACGATCGCTCCGCCGATGGTCGAGCCGATGACCGGGATCATGTCCATCAGCGCGACGAGCAGGCCAAGCGCTGCCGGGTACTGAATGCCCCAGGCGGCGGTCCAGATGTAGGTGGCCAGCCCCGCAATCGATGCGTTAAGCGCGGAGCCGAGCATGTACCGGCCGACCTGGGTGAGGATCTCGTCGCCTAGCACGCGTACCCGGTCGCGCCGTGAGGCTGGGAAGGCGCGGTACGCCACCGCGACGATGTTAGGCAGCCCTGCGAGGAAGTAGATCGTCAGCGCGACCACGGCAAGCGTGGACGTGAGGGTTGAGAGCACGTATTTGCCCGCGCCGACGATCCCGGACACGGCGGTCGTGCCGAGGCCTCGCGAGGAAAGCGCGGACTGCACCTTGGCGGCGACGTGATACTTCGCCTCCAGCCTGCCGAGATAGGTCGAGCGGTCCTGGATCTGTTGCAGCACGTGCGGAATGGCGTGCACGAGCGCGGTCACCTCGGCGGCCACCGGCGGCACGATCACCGCGAGGAACCCGGCGACCAGCGCCATCACGCCAAGCGCGACCGTGAGCACCGCGCCGGCACGCCGCATCGGCACCCGAGTCTGCCGGCTCAGCGCGGTCACGATGGGGTTGAGGGAGACGGCGAGGAACGCCGCGAGCAGCACGGTCGTGATCACCCCGCCGGCGCGTGCGATCCCGCGGACCAGGAGGTAGGCGGACAGCGCCCCGGCGGCGAGGCCGAAGGCGTAGGTGAAGTAGGAACGCTGCGGCAGCGCGGCAGCCAGTGAGTCGCCTGAGACCGCCGGCGCCGAAGACGTGGCGTCGGCCGCGACCGCAGGCTCCGACGAGGCAAGCTCGGCGTCGGTACCCGAGGCGGTGTCGGCCGAGTCCGGCACCGGATCAGCGGCGTGACTCACGCTCTGCGGAGGGCTTGCAGTCTCGCCGTCGGCTGCCGTGGGCACGGCTGTGTCAGCGGCCGGAGCCGTGTCAACGGGCGGAGCCTCAGCGGCGGCAGAAGGGTCCGGGGCGTCGTCCGCGCCCGCCCCGTTCGCCTGCCCGCCCGCGCCCATGGCCTAAAGGTACAGGCCGGTCGCCCCGCTGGAGTCGCCAAGACGCTCGGCGGCCACCGCGTGGATGTCACGCTCGCGCAGCAGCACGTACTCCACGCCGCGGACCTCCACCTCGGCGCGGTCGTCCGGGTCGTACAGCACCCGGTCGCCGATCTCGACTGTGCGTACGTTCTGCCCGATCGCCACGACCTGCGCCCATGCCAGCCGGTGTGACATCTGCGCGGTCGCCGGGATGAGGATCCCGCCGCTGGACCGGCGTTCTCCCTCGGCGCCGTCGGACCGGACCAGGACCCGGTCGTGCAGCATCTTGATCGGCAGTTTGTCGATAGACCCGGCGCTCTCAGTGGGCGCGGTCGGCTTCTCGTCGTCGGACTTGGATCGGGGACTCACGCCCCGACGTTAGCGCATTCCGCACGCACGGTGCCCCGGCGGCCTGAGTCGCATAAGCGTTCAGGCTGTCGGGGCACGAGCTCGGGACGAGCCGGCTGACAGCAGGCCCTAGGAAGCGCGGCCACGTACCGTGTGCAGCGCGACCATCCCGCCGATCACCACACCCAGGCTGCCCAGCAAAGCGGCGACCCGCTGCTTACGCAGTTCCCCGGTGCGTTCCGAGACGAATTGGTACTTGACCCGCAGGCCGCCTCGCCGAAGCAGGTCGCGCGGGCTCAGCCGCTCGGACAGCTCGTCCAGCGTCGAGGACAGGTGCTCCCGGGTGCGGTCAAGGTCTGCCTCGATCTCGGCAGGCGACCTGGTGTCCTTCACCTCGATCCGCGTCTCGCCGTCGCGATGTCCGTTCGTGCTGCCTTCCAGCTGCGAACCGGCCACCTCGCCGTGCGGCGTGACAACCAGGATCGGGTTGGCGGCCGCGGTGCCCTTCTTTCCCTCGTCTTTCGCCACGTCGATCACCCCCGGGTGGGTCCGGCTATCGTTGTTCTCCGCCATCGCTCGAACTCCCTCGCTCGTGCCTTCTCGGGACCGCCTACCCCGTTTTGCGGTTTTCCCTCGACCCGGCGCCCCGCCGGGTCCGCGCGCGTCAGCCGCCTGGCGCAGTCCCGGCCCGGTCGGGCCGAGTGGGGCGACCGTGTCGGCCCGCTCTCGTAGGCTGGTGGCCCGCCCATCAGGAGCGGGAAAGCAGGCAACAGACACCGAGAGACAGGACGGCCGAAGTGTCAGTGCGACTGGAACCCGGGACCGAGGCGCCGCAGTTCACTCTGCAGGACGCGGACGGCAAGCCGGTATCGCTGTCCGACTACGCCGGGCGCAAGGTCATCGTGTACGTATACCCGGCGGCGATGACCCCGGGCTGCACGAAGCAGGCCTGTGACTTCCGCGACTCGCTCCAGTCGTTGGCGGCGTCCGGATACGCGGTGCTCGGCCTCTCCCCGGACAAGCCGGAGAAGCTGGCCAAGTTCCGGGAGCGCGACGGGCTGAACTTCCCGCTGCTGTCCGACCCGGACAAGAAGGTGCTTGAGGCGTACGGCGCGTACGGCGAGAAGAAGCTGTACGGCAAGCTCGTCGTCGGCGTCATCCGCTCCACCTTCGTGATCGGCGAGGACGGGAAGATCGAGCTGGCGCAGTACGCCGTGAAGGCGACCGGGCATGTCGCGAAACTGCGCCGCGATCTCGGCCTGGACTGACGGCCTGGACTGACCCGGCCCGCCCTGACAGGGCTCTGCGCCCACGCGCACCGGAAAGCCCCACGAAGCCGTATGCTCGCGGGTCAACGGGACGACGCGCCGTCGACTCGGCGACCCGCGGACCGCTCGATCGCGGTCGCGGACACACCCAGCATCGAGGGGGACCACCAGTGACCGCCCAGGTAAGCCTGCTTCCATCCCACGTGACCCAGGGCCAGGGCCCGGGCGTGGCGTTCCGCATCGAGGGCCAGATCGTGCCGGTCCTGCATCTGGCCATGAACGGCCAGGTCCCGGTCTACTTCGAGCACCACGTGGTGCTGTGGAAGCAGCCGCAGGTGGACATCCAGATCATGCCGCTCAAAGGCGCGTTCAAGCGGGTCATCGGCGGCATGCCGATCTTCATGACCCAGGCGGTCGGCTTCGGCGAGATCGCCTTCTCCCGGGACTCGGCCGGCCAGGTCTTCCCGCTCAACGTGCCGCACGGCAGCGCGATCCTGGTGCGCGAGCACCAGTTCCTGGCCGCGACCGCGAACCTCGCCTACAACTTCGAGCGGGTACGCGGCATCGGCTCGATGCTGTTCGGCAGCCAGGGCTTCTGGCAGGACCGCTTCGAGGCGCACCAGGGCGACGGCCTGCTGTGGCTGCACGCGCACGGCAACGCCTTCGAGGTGGTGCTCCAGCCCGGCGAGATCATCGACGTGGAGCCGGGCTCCTGGATCTACCGGGACATGAGCGTGAAGTACGAGCAGAAGGTCTTCGGCCTGAAGACCGGCATCCTCGGCGGCGGCGGGAACCTGGTGTTCAACCGGCTCACCGGGCCCGGCCGGGTCGGCCTGCAGTCCGGCTACTTCCACCCGGGCGGCGCCGAGGTCGGCGCGGCCACGGGCGCGGTCGCCGGCGGAGCGCGCGGCGGCCTGGGCGGAGCGGTGGCCGGCGGCATCATCGGCGGCCTGCTCGGCGGCAACAGCTGAGCTGACGGCCACACACAACGCGAGGGCGGTCTGGACTCCGTTGTCCAGACCGCCCTCGCTGTGGGTGGGGTGGTGCCGTGGTGGTTCAGGTGACGCTGTGGTTCGAGTGACGCTGTAGTTCGAGCGATGCCGTGATCAGTTGCCGTGGCCGTTGAAGCCGGGGATGGCGATGGTGCCGGTGTTGAGGAACGCGTTGTCCGCCTCGACGTTCGTGAACAGCAACGGCAGCGGGATGGTGAGGCCCTGCAGCACGGTGAGCAGGCCCGGGTTCTGCGGGGTGAAGGTCTGGTGGATCAGGCCGAGCACGTCCGCGGTGAACGAGGTCGACCACAGGTGCACGTTCTCCAGCGTGACCGTCTGGCCCTGGCCGCCGTCCACGTACTGGAGCTTGCCGCCGCCCTGCTGCGAGTAGGTGACCATGCTCAGCAGCGTGACCTTGGCGGCGGTGAAGTCCAGCACCTGCTCGGGTCCGTTGGCGGTCTGTATCGTCGTGACGCCGTTGTAGGTGAGGCTGTACATCGTCATCGACGGCGTGGACAGGTGCCACGGCACGTTGGCCGCGGTGTTGCCGTCCGAGCTGGCCGTGTTCTTCTTGATCTGCGACTTCGGCAGGCAGCTCGCGGTCGGCGACGGCGAAGCCTGAGCGCCTGCGCCGGTCGCCGCCTGCTTGACCGCACCGCTGTGCGTGACCGTCTTCGTGCCGCCGCTCACCGAGCCGACCTTCGTCGCGCCCTGCTCGACGGCTGATGCCGCAGCGCCCGCGGCACCGCCGCTTGTGCTCGTGCTCGTGCCGGTCGACTTGGTGTAGGCCGCGTTCAGCACCGGCGCCGCGCCGGCCTTCGGCAGCTGCTGCGAGCCGAAGATCCAGGTCCACACGCCGTTGAGCCAGCCCCAGAAGCCGCCCGAGGACGAGCTCGACGCGCTGGGCGTCGGGGTCGGCGTGGTCGCCCCGCCCGCCGCCGGGCTGGTCGAGCCGGACGCGGACGGCGACGGGGAGGCCGAGCCGCCCGCCGTCTTCGGCGTGTTCGCCTTGGTCGAGCCGCTGGCGCTCGCGCTCGCCTGCGGAGTCGCCGTGGCGGACCGGGTGGCCGAGATCGACGGGCTGGCGCTCGGACTGGCGGTGCCGCAGATCGAGGTGGGGAACGGCAGCACCGAGGACGTGCCCGCCGCGCTGGCCGGCCCGGCCAGGGCCAGCGCTCCCGCGACCGCCGTCAGCGTGATCGGGGTGGCGATCGCGACCAGGGCGCGCCGGCTCGTTCCGTCAGGCCTCCGGGTGCTGGTCGGCACCGCGCTCCTCCACTTCCGGAAGGTTGATCGTCGGGGCGTCCGCGCCGGCGCGGCTGCGGGCCTCGAACTCGGCGAGCTCGGCGTCGCCCGTGGCCGCGGCGCCGTGCGCCTGCGTCGCCGCCGGGTCGGCGACGTTCTCGTACATTCCCGGCTCGTACGAGCCGGCCTGGTAGGACTCGCCCTCGCCGGGCTCGGTCGGCTGCTCCTCGATCCGCTGCTGCCGGCGCCGCTCGCGTCGCGTCGGAGCCTCCCAGCCGGGCCGCGGGGTCCACGCCACCGCGAGGCCGCCGCCGATCAGCGAGAGCAGGGTGCCGATGAAGAAGCCGCCGAGGTTGGTGGCGGGCAGCGCGATCAGGCCGAGCAGGATCGAGGCGATCCCGGCGAAGACCCGGTACGCCGGGGCGAACCAGATGGTCAGCCCGAACATGATCATCAGTGCGCCGATGAAGAACGCGGATACGCCGCCGACGCCCTCGTGGATGATGTTTCCGATCGAGGAGAGCGGCGCGAGCCACAGCTCGATGCCGGCCAGGACGATGAGCAGTCCTGCGGGGAACGGCCTGCCCTTGCGCCACTGCCGGAAGGCGTGCAGTGCGCGCACTACGGCCGGTCGGCTCGGCTCACGGGGCGTCGGGCTGTCAAGGGTGTGCGTGGTCATCGCGGCTGCTCCGGTAAGGGAGGCGGTGGGTGCGGGGACTTGCGGCCCCGCACCCGCGCCTTGCGGTTGCTGACTGCTTAACGGGACGGACTGCTCCGAACCTTAGTTGCTCCTAGAAGCAGGGGTTGTTGCCCATCGACATGCTCAGCGACATGTCGTGGAGCTGGAAGCTGCCCGCGTTGGTCGAGTAAGCGACCTGCTGCACGCCGGTGAGCGTGGCCTTGTCCGCCTGCTGGCCGAACAGGCCGGGGGTGCCCTTGGCGCCGGTCGCGCTGCCGCTGAGCGTCGAGGCGTCCTGGCCGATGTTGATGTTCGTGAAGTCCGCCTCGCCGGCGTTCAGCTGCGACATGTCGATGATCAGGTTGTCGGCGTGCACCGGGGTGCTGCCGCCGCCCGCCTTGATGGTCAGCGTGACGTCGCCGATGACCGGGATGCTGGTGACCACCGACTGGCACAGGTTGCTGATGTCCGCCGACGCGAACGCGGAGACCGCGGCCGGGAACTGGGAGCCGTCGGCGTGGTGGTCGACGGTGCCGTACTGCACGAACCCGGTGCCGGTGAGCGACCCGGCGGTCAGCTTGAACTGCTGGCCGGAGACGGCGAACGAGGCCGCGATGGCGCCGTTGGCCATCGCGATGGAGAGTGCGCCCGCGGCGATGACTGTCGGCACCATGACAAGGCCGAGTCGTTTCCACGAGGTGCGCCCGAGAACCTGGGCGCCGGAGGTGTCCTTCACGTCCACTCCTGATGCGTTGCGCGGCCCGCGAGACGGGGCCGCGGCGGAACCGAGGGACCGCGTCACCTGCGGTTTCGGCAGGTTGAACGCGGCGGTTGGCGCTGCGAGCAGTGCGCCGGCTGGGGCGGGGACCGCACCCTCTCCGGCACTGGCCCGGTGGGGAACCGCTCAGGTCCCGCCGTGGGGGAGGGACCGGTCGGACCGGGTAGGAGCGATCGTGCTCGACACGTGCACGTAATACAAGGGGTTCGTTACCGACCGGTAACCAAGCCGTGGCCGTGCTTTCCGGCGGGTTTCGGCGAGCCGGGGCGTTTCATCGCGGGTCGATGGCCGCGGCAGCCCGCAATTCCAGGCATTTCGTGCCGCCGCTGGCGCGGGTGACTACGTAGCGCGACCGGATTTTATGAAGTGCGCGATGGTAAATAGTTAGTAATGGAGTGCCGGGGGCCACTCATCCGAGTGACCCCGCGGCTCGTGCGCTTGTGCTATACGTGACGGCGCGTATCGGCAGGCCCGGCCAGCGAAGACGTACGTATCGGCCCGGATACAGCTAATACCGCAGCCGCTACCGAATACGGCGCTTAATACGGCAGTTCGCACCGCAGCGGCTAGAACAGCAGTGAGGTCAGCCGTGCGCGGGCCGGGCCGACCCGCGGGTCCTGCGGGCCGAGCAGTTCGAAGTAGTCGAGCAGCAGCCGGCGGGCCCGGTCCCGCTCCTCGCCGGAGAAGCCCTGGACCGCAGCGAGCAGCAGGGCCAGCGCCGTATCCGCGTCCCCGCTGGCCAGCGCGGCGTCGGCGGCCGCGCACTGCGCCTCGATGTCCTTCGGGTTCTGCTTCGCCAGGGCCAGCGCCGCGGCCGGGTCCGCGTTCCTGGTCCGGCGCATCAGCTCCACCTGCGCGAGGGCCGGCTTGGCCTCGGGGTGGTTGGGGTTCTGGCTCAGCACGTTCTGCAGCGCGCGGGCCGCGCCGTCCAGGTCGTCCGCGGCGAGCGCGTCGTACGCGGCGGCCAGTGCCGGGTCCATCGGCGGCTCGGGGGCGGCGGCCGCACCCTCGGCGCCGCCGAGACCGAACTCCCGCTGCGCGAGCGCCAGCAGCTCGGAGATCCACTGCCGCACCTGCGCCTCGGGCTGCGCCCCGGCGAACTCACCGATCAACTCGCCGGCCACGATCGCCTTGACCGACGGAATGCCCTGCACCCGCAAGGCCTGCGAGAGCCGCGGGTTGGCCTCGGCGTCGACGCGCGCGAGCACGAAACCCCCGGCGAACTCCGCGGCCAGTTGTTCCAGCACCCCGAGCAGCTGCTTGCTCTGCTCGGACCAGTCCGCGCCGAGATGCAGCACCACCGGAACCTGCAGTGAGCGCTCGAGCACCGAGGACTGGAAGTCGGCCTCGGTAGCGTCCACCACGAACGTAGAGGTCTGTGAAGTGGAGCCCGCTGACGCCGGGCCCGCGCCGCCGGGCGCGCCCCGATTCGAGCCCTGCGCTGCGGCCGGAGCCGCAGGCGGCGTCGACGGCTGCTTGAGCGCGGAGAGGTCCACCACACCCGACATCGAGAACGAAGGTCGCATGTCCTCCATTCTCACATCCCCGGCGGCTTCGGCGGCGCGCCCGGTGCGGAGCCTAAGATCCGGCTGCGGCGGCGAATCCACACGCCCGGTCCCCACCGGACGCGCCCTCGGTTTCTGCCGCCGCGACGCCTTGCTCAGCCGTACCGGAGTGGACGACTTCCGATACGAGTCGTAGCGTAGCGGAATCTGGCGGCGGACGGGAAGGCGGTTCACGTGGCGTCGGTCACCAATGAGGGCCCCAATACGGCAACGCGCAATACAAATACAGTCACGGCCACAACTGCGTCCGGTGCGGCCGGTGTTCCCGCTACGGCCGCGCCGAGCCGGAACACCGGCCGCCCTCGATCAGCCGACGCCGACGAGGCGATCCTGACCGCGGCCCGCGCGCTGCTGGCCGAACGCGGCTGGGACGGAATGACCCTCGGCGACGTGGCCGCCCGCGCGGGCGTGGCCAAGACCACGCTCTACCGCCGCTGGCCGGGGAAGGCCGAACTCGTCGTCGACGCCATGGCGCAGCTCTTCGACACGTTGCGGCCGGTGGACGCCGGCTCGGTGCGCGCCGATGCCATCGTCACCATCAGAGACCTGATAGCGCTGCTGGCCCGCCCGGAAACGCAGACCGCCTTCCTCGCGCTGGCCGCCCACGCGTCCCGCGACCCGGGCCTGCGCGCCGCCGTGCGCGAGAAGATCATCGACCGGCAGCGGCACCTCGTGTACGCCGGGGCCGCCCGAGCCGAGGCCCGCGGCGAGGGCCCGCAGATCACCGAACCCGACCTGCTCTTCGACGTGATCGCCGGGACCATGGTTCATCGAATGCTGATTGCCGGCGAGCCGGTGGACGACGCCTACCTCGAACGTTTTCTCGACCTCGTGCTCCCCGCGGCGCGGCGATAGCGAAGTCCTTGCCGCACAACGTGTTCCAGGCCACAGTGATCCAGCCACGGCCAATCACGGCGGCGTCATAACACTGTGCGATGGCTTCGTACCGAAAAGTGTCCCTGGTATCCGGCACCGCGCGCCACGCGGTAGTGTCGCCCCGACCGCGAACCCGACCGGGGTGCGGTGTCGAGACGAACCGCAGCGCGTCGCAGCGTCCGCCGCGAATGCCGCCGATGTCCGTAAACGCGCGAACTGATCCGGAACGGCTCGAATACGCCCGGTCACCAGCTGTAAGGGTTGAAAGCAGCGGCATGGCCGACTGGTCACGGTTGGGCAACAGGGGCTGCCGCGCTCTTCCTTTCGATCAGAGGTTTGGGGCAGGGTCCATGCCTGGCGACGTCTACCAAGGCGCCGCCGCGAGCAGCACCGCACACGTCGCGGTGATCCGTGCCGGTGTGCGTGCCTTACCGGGTCGCGCCGAGGGCTCGGACAGCCGCTCCGCTTGGGCCGCAAAGGTTTTAGAGGACGCGACTCGATGACGATCACCCGGGAGTCGGACGGGACTTTCCTGCCCGCCGCCGACGCCGCGCCGGCCAGTCCGGCGATCGAAGGGCGCTCCCTCGGCCGGATCGCGTGGAACCGCCTGAAGAAGGACCGGGTCGCGATGGCCGGCGGGTTCGTGGTCATCCTGCTCGTCCTCGCCGCGGTGCTCGCCGGGCCGCTCTCCTCGCTCAGCGGCAACGACCCGGACTCGCTGCACAACAAGCTGATCGACCCGAACTATCAGATCCCCTACGGCGGGATGGGCGGCATCAGCGGCCGGCACTGGCTCGGCGTGGACCTGCCCAACGGACGCGACATCTTCAGCCGCATCCTGTACGGCGCCCGCGTCTCGCTCGGCATCGCCGGGGTCTCCACCCTGGTGGCCATCGTGATCGGCGTGCTGCTCGGCGTGACGGCCGGGTACTTCGGCGGCTGGATCGACGCGATCATCAGCCGGGTCATGGACGTCTTCCTGGCCTTCCCGCTGCTGCTCTTCGCGATCGCCATCATCGGCGTGCTACCGGACAACGCTTTCGGGCTCACCGGCAACGGGCTGCGGTTCGGCGTGCTGGTCGTGGTCATCGGCTTCTTCTCCTGGCCGTACATCGGCCGGATCGTGCGCGGCCAGACCATCGCGCTGCGCGAGCGCGAATTCATCGCCGCGGCCCGCTCGCTCGGCGCGCGACCGGGCCGGATCATCGTGCGCGAGCTGCTGCCCAATCTGCTCGCGCCGATCCTGGTGTACGCCACCCTGCTGATCCCGGCGAACATCCTGTTCGAGGCCGGGCTCTCCTTCCTCGGCGTCGGCGTGAAGGACCCGACGCCGTCCTGGGGCGCGATGATCAACTCCGCGATCGGCACTTTCCAGATCGATCCGGAGTACCTGATCGTGCCCGGCACGGCGATCTTCATCACCGTCCTGGCGTTCAACCTGCTCGGCGACGGGCTGCGTGACGCCTTCGACCCGAAGGGGTCGCGTTGAGCGCGGCCGCGCGCGACGAGGCGCGCACCACCGCCACCATCCACCCGGCCAACAGCCGGCACAGTAACTCGCACACTGAGGGGTTTCTCCGCACCATGCGAAAGTCCAAGCTCATCGCCGCGGCCGCGGGCGTGATAGCCGTCGCCACCGCCGCGTCGGCCTGCGGCAGCTCGTCCTCCGGCGCCGCGAACTCGTCGACGAGCAGCTTCAACGCCGGTATGACCACGATCGTGAACCCGTCCGCGCATCAGGGCGGCGTCCTGCGCATGGCCCTGATCTCCGACTGGGACTCGATGGACCCCGGCGACACCTACGACGCGTTCTCCTGGGACTTCGTGCGGCTCTACGGCCGCTCGCTGCTGACCTGGAAGCAGGCCCCGGGCTCCGCGGGCCTGCAGCTGGTGCCGGACCTGGCCACCGACACCGGCGAGGTCTCCGCCGACGGTCTGACCTGGACCTTCCACCTGCGTGACGGCGCCACCTACCAGGACGGCAGCACGATCACCGCGGCCGACGTGAAGTACGCGATCGAGCGCTCGAACTTCGGCCAGGACACCCTGCAGTTCGGTCCGAACTACTTCGCCAAGGTGCTCCAGGACAAGACCAACTACCAGGGCCCCTACCTCGACAAGAACGCCTCGGACGGCGTCTCCGGCATCGAGGTCGACGGCACCGACACGATCAAGTTCCACCTGACCAAGAAGTTCTCCGACTTCCCCGAACTGGCCGCGCTGCCTGACACGATCCCGGTCCCGCGGGCCAAGGACACCGGCGCCAACTACTTCAAGTCGATCGTCTCCTCGGGCCAGTACGAGATCTCCTCGTACGTCCCGGGCAAGGAGGCGGTGCTGGTGCCGAACCCGAACTTCAAGGCGGACACCGACCCCGAGGGCATCCACAAGGTCACCGCCAGCAAGATCGACGTGCAGCTGAACGTCAACCAGGACCAGATCGACCAGGAGCTGCTGCACGGCCAGCTTGACGTCGACCTCGACGGCACCGGCGTCGGCACCACGGCACAGTCGCAGATCCTGGCCAACCCCACGCTCAAGGCCCAGGCCGACGACGGCTACACCAACGCGCTGACCTACATGACGATCAACACGCAGGTCAAGCCGTTCGACAACGTCGACTGCCGGCGCGCGGTCGAGTACGCGGTGGACAAGACCACGGTGCAGTCCGCCCTCGGCGGCGCACTCGGCGGCGGCGACATCGCCACCACCCTGCTCACCCCGGACATGGCCGGCTACGCGCAGTCCAACCGCTACCCGACCCCCGGCAACCAGGGCGACCCGCAGCAGGCCCAGCAGGCGCTGACCGCCTGCCGGCACGCCGAGCCCGGCCAGTTCAACAACAACGACTCGCTGGACGTGAAGCTCTCGGCCCGCGCCGACCGCCCCAAGGAGGTCAACGCCGCGATCGCCATCCAGGCCGCGCTGAAGATGGCGAACATCAACGTGGAGATCGACAAGTACCCCTCGAACAAGTACTTCGGCTCCTTCGCGGGCAACGACTCCTTCGTCAAGTCGAACAAGATCGGCCTGTCGATGATGAAGTGGGGCGCGGACTGGCCGGACGTGTTCGGTGACCTGGACCAGGTCGTCACGCCGGACGGCATCCACCCCGGCAGCGGCTCGACCAACCTGGGCGACTACAGCAGCCCGCAGGTGCAGAACCTGTTCGCCCAGTACCTGGCCTCGACCGACGCCACGACGCGGGACAAGATCGGCACCCAGATCGACCAGCAGGTCATGGACGACGCGGCGATCGTACCGCTGGTCTACAACAAGGCGCTGGTCTACCACCCGGCGAACGTGACGAACTGGTTCATGCAGCCCGCCTTCGGCGAGCCGGACTTCTCCGTGCTCGGCGTGACAGGCAGCTGACAGAGCTGACGCAGCCGTGACGCAGCGGACCGCGCGTCGCTGAACGTCGCTGAACCAAGGCACCACCCCGTCATCCGAAGGCAGGTGAACGGCGAGCGGCGGCCCCGATCCAGGATCGGGGCCGCCGAGCCACCATCCCGATGCTGACCTACCTCGTCCGGCGTCTGCTGGCCGCCGTCGGCCTGCTGCTCGTGATCACCCTGATCACGTTCTGGATCTTCTTCGTGCTGCCGCGGTGGGCGGGCCAGACCCCGCAGTCGATGGCGGCCGGCTACGTCGGCAGGCAGCAGAACCCTGCCGCGCTGCAGGCCGTGATCGACCGCTTCGGCTTCGACAAGCCGCTGTTCGTGCAGTACTTCGACTACGTCGCCGGCA
>Ga0070739_10003997_pt1 | contig 17880 bp, 14 predicted proteins | sample Coa_R1_7_FD_66445 | JGI IMG/M metagenome (GOLD analysis project Ga0070739, IMG submission 66445) | Surface soil microbial communities from Centralia Pennsylvania, which are recovering from an underground coalmine fire - Coalmine... | ecosystem: Environmental > Terrestrial > Soil > Unclassified ... | reverse complement strand
GATCGGGTCGTACCGTGACGGAGCCTGGGGCAGACCGGCGAGCAGGCTGGCCTGCGCCCAGGTGAGCTGATCCGGAGCGACTCCGAAGTACCCCCGCGCCGCGGCCCAGTCTCCCCAGTAGCCGTTCCCGTAGTAGACGACGTTGAGGTACATGTTGAGAATCTGGGACTTGGAGTAGGTGAGCGACAGCTTGACTCCGAGCCCGATCTCCTCGAGCGTTCCTCCCAAGCCTGATCCGTGCCCGTACAGCTGCTTCGCGAGCTGCTGCGCGAGCGTGCTCCCGCCGGGATCTCCGCTACGCCGGATGGTCGCGACGGCCGCGCGGCCGACACCGTCGAAGACGTTGACGAAGACGTTGGAATAGAAGTGCTCGTCCTCGACGGCCACGGTCGCGTCGGCGAGCTTGGCCGGTAGTGGTAGCGCGGTGATGCGGCTGTCATGACTGGCGACGATTCGGCTCGTTCGCAGTAGCGCGTCGCCGACTCCTGGGAGCGCGAACTCGAAGGCGAGCACCATCGCCGACACGACGACAAGGGCTGCAGTCGACAGCGTGATCACGACGCGTCGCACGCGGTGCCTACGAGCTCGAGCCTCGCGCATCGTCGGGAGGACCTACTCGTGGTGACGGCGCGCCGGCATCGAACGCATCGAGCGCCCGCTCGGTCCACGGTTGTCGCCGAGCGAGGAGGCCGGTTCCATCGCGGACTTCGCGAGGTCGAGGAACGCGCGCGCCGCGGGCGAGAGCATCGTGTCACGGCGCACGATCCCGAGCGCGCGACTGATCGGCGGGTTCAACGTCGCGATGGCTGCGCCCCGTGCCGCTGCGTCTTGCGCGAGCGGTCGCGGCAGGAGCGAGCTGCCCGCGCCGGCAAGGACGAGCGGGACGATCGCGTCCCGCTGGCTGAGCTCCACCGCGATCATCGGCCGTAGGCCGGCATTGGCGAAGGCGCGGTCGAGAAGCCGGCGGGTGGAGGTTCCCGGCGGCGTCGTCACGAGTGGTCCCCGGGCGATGTCGGCGATCGACGCACCGGTCGGCTCGAGCGCCGTGCCGGGCGGGCACACAGCGAGGAGGTCTTGGGTCGCGAGCGGCTCCGTCACCAAAGCGTCACCTCGCAGTGGCAGGTCCGTGAGCCCGATCTCGGCACGGCCGGTCCGGACGAGCGCGGCGACCGCGGTGCCGTCCTCCGGTTCCGCGACACGGATCACGATCCCCGGATACGCGGCACGGAATGCTGCGACGAGGGTCGCGAGGGGATCGATGGCGAGCGTCGGGAGCGCGACGAGATCGAGCGTTCCGGTGACGAGGTCGCCGACGCCGGCTACCGCGTTGCGCGCCATGGCGGCGGCACGAAGCAGCTGACGTGCCGGCCCGGCGAACGCCTCGCCCGCCGCCGTGAGTCGTACCTTGCGTCCGAGACGCTCGAACAGCTCGACACCGAGCTCGGCCTCGAGGGCGCGCACGCCCTGTGACAGCGACGGCTGGGTGACCCCGAGCGCCGTGGCCGCCCGGGTGAAGCCGTCGTGGTCGACGACGGCGATGACGTAGCGGACCTGGTGGAGCTCCATTGGCTGCCCTTATCGCAGGGATAGGCCATACCGTTTGGATCGTACTTCTACATTAGCGTTAACTATGACCGTGCATGCGTCGGTAGAGTTGCCGGCCCGAAGGTCACGGTGGCGAGCGTGAACTGGTGGGCGATCTTCGCCATCGGCGCGAGCGTCGGCTTTCTCGGCGGCCTCTTCGGCAAGGGTGGCTCTGCCATTGCGACGCCGCTCCTGCATCTCGTGGGGGTCCCGGCGATCATCGCGGTCGCAGCTCCCTTGCCCGCGACGATCCCGTCGACGCTCGCCGCGACGTGGGCGTACTGGCGGGAGCGTCTCGTCGACGGCGAGGTGCTGCGCTGGAGTCTCGGCTTCGGAGTCCCCGCGACGGTGCTCGGCGCGCTCCTTACCCTGTGGATCAGCGGTGGCGTGCTCGTGGAGGCGACCGACGTGATCATCGCCGCGCTCGGGCTGCGGTTCTTCTTCTGGCCTCAGGAAGCCGAGCGCCTCTGGGGTCGGCCGGCGCACTACCGCGCACGCCTCGCCGTAGTCGCGACCGTCGTCGGAATCGCGTCGGGACTGCTCGCGAACAGCGGTGGGTTCCTGCTCGCGCCGTTATACCTCGCTGTGCTGCGTCTGCCGATCAAGGCTGCGTTCGCGTCGTCGCTCGCTGTCGCCGCCGTGCTCGGCGTACCGGGAACGATCGTTCACTGGGCGCTCGGGCACATCGACTGGAGGATTGTGGGCGTCTTCGGCGCTGCGTCGATTCCGTTGTCCTACGTGGGTGCGCGCGTCGCGCTGCGCGCAAACGGCGAGCGTCTTGAACGCGTCTACGGCGGTGCCCTCGCCATCCTCGGGATCAGCCTGTTGTTCGTCGGGAGCTGATGGAATGACGAGCGCGTCCCCGGGCCGCGAGCCGCTCGAGCAGTCGGGCGTCGGAGATCCACCGGTGTGGCTCGCACCGACGGGCGGCCGCGCCGCGAGCGCGCCGCGATGGTGGCTCGAGCTCGTCTACGTGGTCGTGTTCTATGTGCTGTATTCGGCCGTGCGGAACCTGCAGGGCTCGGCGTCGGTCTCCACGCACCGGGCGTTCGAGGACGCACGGATGGTGATCGGCCTCGAGGAGCGGCTCCACGTCTTCGTCGAGCACGGCGCCCAGCGCCTCGCGCTGCACTTCGTTCCCGCGATTGACGTCGCCAACATGTTTTACGGCACCGCGCACTTCGTCGTGACGATCGGTGCACTGGTCTGGCTCTTCCGGCACCATCCGCCTCGGTATCGCAGATGGCGGACCACACTTGCGGCGACGACCGCAGTCGCGCTCATCGGCTTCGCGTCGTTCCCCGTCCTTCCTCCACGCCTCCTGCCCGCGCACTACGGCTTCGTCGACACTCTCGCGCGCTACAAGACCATCTGGTCGTTCGATTCGGGCACGATGCACAGCGTCTCGAACCAGTTCGCGGCCATGCCGAGCCTCCACTTCGCGTGGGCATTATGGGTTGCGCTCGCGCTGGTCCCCGTCCTGCGGCATCGCTGGGCTCGTGCGTTGGCCGCCGCATACCCGCTCGTCACAGCGCTCGTCGTGATCGTCACGGCCAACCACTACCTCAGCGATCTGGCCGGCGGCGTCGGCGCGCTCGCGGCCGGGGTGCTCGGTTCATGGCTGGTGTCGCGTCTCACGTCGCGCCACTGCCGTGAACATGAGCCACGGCCAGGCGTCGTCGGGAGAACCCCCCGATGACAACGGCCGTGCCCGCCAGATCACGACGACTGATCGCGCGTTCATCGTCGAAACGGCCACGACCCGCCCGACCAAGCTCGGGCGTCCGTTCACGCACTGGTCGATCCGCAAGCTCGTGGACTTCCTCACGATGCTCCCGGCCTTGCCATGCCGGCACACGACGCGGGTCCGGCGAGCCGCACATCGCTGGACAAGTCACCTGCCGACGCAGGGGTACCGAAGACACGGGCGAACGCCACTGGACGTGGTCAGTCTCGCATTGAGCCGAGGAAACCGACGCCGCCTTGAGGATGGGCGGGCTCGAGCCATGTCGTTCGCACCGCGCAGCTCCCGGACCTCCTTCTCCAACGCCGCGATCCGCTCGGCGACCAGTGTCGAGATCTCCGCCCGGCGCACCCACCCACGTAGCGACTCGGTGGCGATCGCGAGCTCGCGTCCGACGCGCGTGATCAGACCGTGCTTCTCGCCCGTCTGCTCCCCGGGGCTCGAACACCATCCGTACCGCGCGCTCGCGCGGGTCCTCCGGGCAGTGTTGCGGCCTACGGCCGCGCTTCTGTGCCTGCCATGACTCCATCGCCTCCAAGCGACGGAGCCTCCAGGGAACCCAGGCTGATTCCGCGGGTCGTGTGTCGTCAGGACCGGATGTCCACGACGATCCGTCCCGCGCTGCGGCGTGCCGCGATGTCGGCCAGCGCGGTGGGGACGTCGTCGAAGCCGATCACGCGCGTCGGCGTCGACCGGTACGTGCCCGCGGCCAGCATCGCGTCGAGCGCGGTCTGGGTCTCCTCGTGCATGCGCCGCATCTCGTCGGGCGGGTACCCGCCGAGCGTGACGCCCACGAGCGTGTGGTTGCGCAGGTAGAAGTGCGGGTCGATCGGGATCAGCCCGCCCGCGTGACCGCAGAGCACGTGCCGGCCGCCGACGCGCAATGCACGCCTGAGCTCGGCGGCGGCCGCGCCCTGCACGGGGTCCACGATGACGTCGACGCCGCGGCCGTCGGTCTCGCGCAACAACGCGTCTGGGACGTCGACCCGTGTGTGGTCGATCACCACGTCCGCGCCGAGCTCGCGGCAGTGTGCCGCCTTGTCGACCTCGCCCGACGCGCCGACGACCGCGACCGCGGTCGCGCCGCGTGCCTTCGCGAGCTGGATGCACGCCGAGCCGAGCGCGCCCGCCGCACCCGTGACCGCGACGATTTCGCCGTCCGTGACGGACCCGCGCCGCACCACCGCGTGGTACCCGGTGTGCGCGGGGATGAGGAAGGCGGCGGCGTCGGCGTCGGGCATCGCGTCCGACACCGCGACGATCATGCCGACGCCCACGGCGACATCGGCCAGGCTCCCGAACGGCTGGATCATGCACGCCGCGACGCGCCGGCCCACGAGGTGACGGTGACGCGGCGCGGCGTCCGTCACGACGCCGACGCCCTCCTGGCCGCTCGTGTACGGGCGGGATACCGGGACCGGGTACGTCCCACGCGCCATCGTCACGTCGGGCAGCGACAACGCGGCCATCGCGACGTCGATGACCACCCAGTCCTCGTGCGGCTCGGACGCGGCGCCGGGAGCGCCCTCGGGCACCCATCCCGCCAAGCTCATGCGCAGACCGCGCAGCGCGCCCGCGTCGGGTGGCGCGACGTCCTCCATCGTGATCACGCGGTCCGGCTCACCGACGTCGTGCACCCGCCACGCGCGCATCCCTACGGGACTCGCTCGTGCGGGATGCCGTGACGCTCGCGGTACGGGGCGAAGCGCTCCTCGAGCGTCACGGGGTCCAGCCCGAGGTCCTCGAGCCGGTACGCATGCGTCCCGTGCTTGCCCTGACGGTTGTCAGACGCGTACCGGGCCATTGCGGCGGCGGCATCGCCGCTCAGCTCCTCGTCGAAGTGCTCGTAGATCGCACGTACGGTGCCGACCGGATCGCGCACGAGGTCGACGTACGCGACGTCGTAGAACCGCTCGTCGCCGTGCGCGTCGCGGAACGCGTCGGCGCGCGTCACGATCTGCTCCAGCACGTCCGGCCAATGCGACGCGACGTACGTGCCGTGGTCGGCATCCGAGAACGTGCCCGACAGCGAGCGCACGAGGCTGCACGTCGATGCGACGACGACGACCGGGTCGCGGTGCGTGACGACGAAGCGCGCGTCGGGATACGTGGCGAGGAGAGCGTCGAGCGCGAGGCAGTGGGCCGGGCTCTTCAAGGACCAGCGTCCGGGCGCGTGCGACTGCAGCAGCTGCAGCACCCGCCGGTGGTACTGGTACGCCGACGTGTAGTCGCAGTGCGCGAGCCACTCGCCGTACGACGGCACGTTGGCGACGGTCTCCCACAGCACGGCCTTGAAGTCCTGCGCGAAGACCGAGACGCACTCGGTCGGCCCGTCCGGCGCCTCGTAGTGCACCGCCTTGAACCCGGGATTGAGCGCGTCGAGCATCGTCTGCGACTCACGCGTCGCCGCGATGCGCGGGTCGGTCGTGAACGTCGCGCGCTCCGGCGGTGGGACGCTGTCCTGAGCCTCCCACCGCATGAGCGACCGGTTGTCAGCGTCCTGGTCGAGCAGGTAGCTGAGGAACGTCGTGCCGGTGCGCGGGAGGCCGAGCACGAACAACGGCCTCGCCACGCGCTCGCGCTCGACGTCCGGGTGATGCGCGATCCAGTCCGTCACCCGGAGACGATTGCTCAGGTTGGTCACGATCTGCGCGTCGAGCGCCGCCTGCCCGATCTCGTTGAGACGGGCCTCGTCGTCGAGCGACGCGACGTACACGTCGAGTCCCTCGCGGAACGAGTCGTCGCCGAAGTCGTCGAGACCGGTGGCGGCGCACGCCGCGTCGAGCAGCGCGTCGGCGTGCGCGCTCACGCGGCCTCGGGATCGACGACCACCACCGTGCGGCCCGTCGTCCGGCGGTCCGCCATCGCTTCGATCGCGGCCGGGATCTCGTCGAAACCCACGACCTTTCCGACGACCGGTCGCACGGCACCGTCGCGCACGAGCCGGATCACGTCCGTCATGATCTGCGCGCCGAGGCGTGCGGGCGGCAGGTTCCAGCCCAGCGCGGTCTTCACGAGCCCGGCGCGGTCGTCGTCCGCGTAGGACAGCAGGACGCCGCACAGCTTCATGTTCCCGAGCGCGATGCGGCGCGGGACGAGGAACTGCTCGTCTGCCACCGCCTTGTTCGACGCGAACCCCATCATCACGTAGCGGCCGTTGTACGCGAGCGCGTTCATCGACTGCTCCATGACCGCCTCGCCGACGTTGTCGAACACGACGTCGACGCCGCGGCCACCGGTCTCGCGCAGCACGACCGGTGCGAAGTCGTTCGCCGTGTAGTCGATCGCGAGGTCGGCACCCAGCTCACGACACAACGCGACCTTCTCGGGCCCACCGGCCGCCGCGAACACGCGTGCACCGGCGTGCTTCGCGAGCTGGACCGCCGCCGACCCGGCGCCGCCCGCCGCCGCGTGGATCAACACGGACTCGCCCTTCTCGAGGCCGGCGCGGTCGAACAGCCCGAGCCACGCGAGATGGAACGGGAAGAAGAGCGCGGCCGCGCCGGGGAGCGCGATGTCGTGCGGCATGGGAAACGTCCCGACGACCGGGCAGATCGCGTGCTCGGCGAAGCCACCGGTCGCGCCTTTCGCGATCGCGACGACGCGGCGGCCGTGCCACGCGTCGTCCACGCCCTCACCGCACGCATCGACGACGCCCATCACCTCCATCCCCGGGATCGCGGGCAGCTCCGGGCGCACCATCATGTTGCCGCCGGTGATGCGCTCGAGGTCGTTGAGGTTGAGCGGCACCGCGTGCACGCGGACGCGCACCTCGCCCGCCTCCGGATCCGGGATCGGCACGGTGTCGAGCGACAGCGCGTCACGCGGCGCGCCGTACGCGTGCGTCCGCCAGGCGCGCATGGTGTCCGGCATCGGCTGCTACTCCGGTGCGAGGTCGAAGTGCGCGATGTACTCGGAGAACTCCTCGCGCACCTTCTCGGGAACGACGCCGAACTGCTCGGGCGTGTACGCGTGCACGCCGTGCTTGCCCTGCGGGTTGTCGTCGATGAACGCGCGCATCCGGTCGGCGGCCGCGCCGCTCATGGGAAGAGCGAGCGCATCGTAGATCTGCTCCACGACGCCGAACTGGTCGCGCACGAACTCGCGGAAGAACATGTCGTGGAAGCGCGCGTCGGGATGATCCCTCCGGCGGGCGTCGACGGCGCGCATCAACACCTTGCGCAGACGCGCCGTCCAGTCGTCGGCGATCTCGAAGCGGTCGACGTCGTCGCTCCCCTTCGAACGGACGAGCGTCGTCAGGCTCGCGTACGAGGTCATCGACTCGACGGGATCACGGTGGGTGAACACGATCCGCGCGTCCGGGTACCGCGCGAGGAGCGCGTCGATGGCCCACATGTGTGCGCCGGTCTTCAGGATCCACCGGTCGCCGGGGTTGTGCCACTGCAGGTGCTGCAGCTGCCGCTCGTGGAACGCGTACACGTGCGACCAGTCGGCGTCGTCGTCGACCCAGTCCTGGTACGTCGGGACGCGGAACTGGTTGTGGAACAACGGCGTGCACATCGCCTCGCCCATCATGACGACGCACTCCTGCGAGAGCGTCGCGCCCATCGGGTGCATCGCCTTGAACGCGCGCGCGTGGTCGTCCTCCTCGGCGACGGAAGGGAACGTCGCGGCGCAGCGCACGATCCGGGGGTCTTTATGGAACGTCGTGGCTTCCGGCGGCGGGGACGGGAACATCACCTCCCACGTCATCGGGGCGCGATTCGCCGGGTCCTGGGCGAGGATGTCGTGGAGGATCGTCGTGCCGGTCCGGGGCAGCCCGACGATGAACACCGGCTTCACGATGCGCTCACCCGCGATCGCGGGGAACCGCTTGCGGTCGTCGACGTACTGCAACCGGTTGACGGTATGGAGGAGCGCGCGCTCGCGCGCGATGACCCGCCCGAGGTCGTTCAGCCGCGCCTCGCGCTCGAGCGACTCGAGGAACAGCGCGAACGGCTCGACGAACGGTCCCGGCCCGAGATCTTCGAGGCCCCCCGCACGGCGCCGCGCCTCCGCGAGGAGCGGGTCGAGCTCCAGGTCGATCACGGGCGGACCGTACTGCGCGCGCGACGCGTCGCGCGGCGTGCGAAGCTCGTGGGTGATCGCGTGACCCCCGGGAGAGACGATGACCGAGACCACCGACGACGCGCCCGACGCGACGGCCGTGAGCGAGCTGACCCCCGACGCCCTCGGCGTCATGGTCGACCTCGCCGATCCGCAACCGCGGTACCTCGCGATGATCGAGCAGGGCGGGTTCGTCGAGCCGATGGACGGGTTCGCGATGAGCTTCGACCGCTCGATCACCGAGCACGTCCTCCGCCATCACGAGCTGTTCTCGTCGCGCGTCGAGATGAAGCTGGGGAACGTCCGCCCGCTGATCCCGTTGAACGTCGACCCGCCCCAGCACGCGAAGTACCGGAAGCTGCTCGACCCGCTGTTCGCGCCGAAGCGGATGGATGCGCAGGAGGAGGACATCACCCGCCGCGTCGACGCGCTCCTCGACGACTTCGTGGACGACGGCGAGTGCAACTTCACCGAGCAGTTCGCGGAGATCCTCCCGAGCTCGGTGTTCCTCGGGTTGATGGGCCTGCCCGAGGAGGAGCTGCGCATGTTCCTGCGCATGCGCGACGGGATCCTCCACCCGGAGAAGCTCGAGCCGGACGCGCTGCTCGATCCCGACGCGCGCGCCGCGGTCATGGACCGGACCGGTCAGGAGATCTACGACTACTTCGGCGTGCTCGTTGACGCACGGCGCGCGCATCCGACGGACGACGTGATCTCGGGGTTCGTCACGGCGGAGATCGACGGCGAGCGGCTGACGCGCGAGGACGTGCTCGACATCTGCTTCCTGTTCCTCATCGCCGGGCTCGACACCGTGAGCGACTCGCTCACGTGCATGTACGCGTTCCTCGCGACGCACCCGGACCACCGCCGCCAGATCGCGACCGACCTGTCGTGCATCCCGACCGCGGTGGAGGAGCTGTTGCGCTGGGAGTCACCGGTCCCGGCCGGCGTGCCGCGCGTCGCGACGCGCGACACCGAGCTCCCGAACGGCGCGAAGGTCGCCGAGGGCACCGCGGTGATGGTGATGTACGGCGCGGCGAACGTCGACCCGAAGGAGTTCCCCGACGGGTTCGAGGTGCGCTTCGACCGGAAGGTCAACCGTCACATCGCCTTCGGTGGTGGGGTCCACCGCTGTCTCGGGTCGCACCTTGCGCGCCGTGAGCTGCGCATCGCGTTGCGCGAATGGCACCGGCGCATCCCCGACTACTGGATCAAGCCCGGGCACGAGCAGCTCGAGTACCCGCCCGGCCTCCGCCACGTGAAGGACCTCGTGCTCACCTGGCGTTGAGGCGGACGTCCGACACCGCACGGGGAACGCGACCGCGACCAGGTGCTACGTCGAACTCCGTGCGAGCCCCGCACGGTGCTGCGGTGCCGCGACCGCAACCATGCGCGCGGCGCGCTCGTCGTCGGTCCGATCGCGGAGGTCGGCGACGCCGTGCTCGGTGACGACGAGGTCGACGTCGCAACGCGGCGTGGAGACGACGTCGACGCGTGGCACGATCGTCGAGTTGCCACGACGGTCGGTCGATCGCAGCGCGATCACCGACATCCCGCCTCGTGACCGCGACGCGGCCGCGCAGAAGTCGGCGTGGCCGCCGATGCCCGCGACGACGCGCGTCCCGACGCGTTCGACGTTCACCGCGCCGTCGAGCCCGACCTGCAACGCGGTGTTGCACGCGACGAACCGTTCGATCGCGCCGACGCCGCTGACGTCGTGCGTCGTCTCGACCGGCTCGAGCCGGAGGCGGCCCGCGCGCGCGAGGTCGACGATCGCGTCGTCGCCCCACACGTAGCCCGCGACCGCAGTGCCGGCGAGGAGCCCGCGTTGTGCGAGCACGGCGGTCGACTCGGTCAGGAGCCCGGAGAAGACGCGGACGGGACGTTCGATCCCCGCGACGATCGCCTCCGCGATGCCGCCGGGACCGAGCTGGATCGTCGCGTCGTCGGGCAGCAGGGCAGCGACGCGACGACCGATCGCGAGGTCGACGTCGTCGCACGCGCGTGGTGCGGCCGCCGTTGCACCGCCCTGGCGCTCGACGACCGCGACGACGTCGCCCTCGATCAGCGGCGCGCCCAGGTCGGGCGTGCCTGCGTCGACCTCGACCACCACGCGCCGCGCCGCCCGCGTCGCCGCCGGACCCCAACCGACCGTCCCGCGGTAGGCGAGGCGTGTGCCGCGCCGGACCCCGGTCACGACCGCGACGTCGGGCGCGGCCTGCGCCACGAGTTGCGGCACGACGGAGAGCCTCGTCGGCACGTACCGGAGGCGGCCGTCGCGCACGGCCGACGCGAGCGCGTAGCCGGCCATGACGGTCGTGCCGCGCAACGCGTCGGACGCGAGCCACGGACGGTCCTCGGGCGTCCACCCGAGCAGCACGTCGAGCTCGACCTCGGCGAAGCCGGCGAGCCGTGCCGCGGCGCGCGGCGCGACCCGCGCAGAGTCCGCGCCGTCCGGGTACGCGATCAGCGGTCGCTGCCGTGCGTCCGTCACCTCGTTCGCCATCTCGATCCGCCGCGTGCTTCCATGCTCCCCGCTCGGGTCGCGACCGCGGCCGCACACTCTTGCATTCGCACGATCGCACCGGGGGTGGTGGGGTGGACATCGAGGGGAAGAAGGCCGTCGTCGTCGGCGGCGCGTCGGGCATGGCACGCGCCACCGCGGAGGTCCTGCATGAGAAGGGCGCGTCGATCGCGATCCTCGACCTGCCCAGCTCGGCCGGCGACGAGGTCGCATCCGCGCTCGACGGCACCTTTCATGCTGTCGACGTCATGGACGACGACGGCGTCGAACGCGCGATCGCCGACGCGGTCGGGAAGCTCGGGGGTCTCCACATCGCGGTGAACACCGCCGGCGGGGGCATCGCGATGCGGACGCTGACCAAGAACGGACCGCACCCGATCGCCGACTTCCGGCGCGTGATCGAGCTCAACCTGATCGCGACGTTCAACCTCAACCGGCTCCAGGCCGACGCGATGGCGAGGAACGAGCCCGAGGACGGCGAGCGGGGCGTCATCATCGACACCGCGTCGATCGCCGCCTTCGAGGGGCAGATCGGCCAGGTCGCGTACACCGCGGCGAAGGCCGGCATCGCGGGGATGGTGTTCACGATGGCACGCGATCTCGGCAGCCTGGGCATCCGCGCGGTCGCGATCGCGCCGAGCCTCTTCAGCACCGGCATCACGAAGGGCATCCCCGACGAGTTCGCCGACGCGCTCACCAAGGATGCCGCGTTTCCGAAGCGCATGGGTCGGCCCGAGGAGTACGCGCGTCTGGCCGTCGCGATCGTCGAGACGCCAATGCTGAACGGCTCCACGATCCGGCTCGACGCGGGGCAGCGCTTCGCGCCGAAGTAGCAGCACGTGCCCATCCGCGCGCTCGACCTCCAGGTCGACGTCACCGACGCCGCCGGGCTCGACGAGCCCGCGCGCGTCGCGATGACGGTCACGCTGCCCGACGAGCTCGCGCCGCAGCCCGTCCTCTGCTTCGCGAAGCCGGGCGGCGGCTACTCACGCGGGTACTACACCGAGGCCCTTCCCGGTCCCGGGTCGGGCGCGCAGGCGACCTGGCACGCGGAGCGGGGCTGGGTGTTCGTGTCGGTCGACCATCTCGGCGTCGGGGGCAGCACCGTTCACCACGATCCCGACCGCCTGTCGTTCGCACCCGTCGTCGCGGCCAACCACGCGGCCGAGCAGCACGTGCTCGACCGTCTCCGCGACGGGACGCTCGCGGACGGTTTCCCGCGCGTCACGGACGCGTTGCTGCTCGGCATCGGCCAGTCGATGGGCGGCGCGTTCACCGTCCTGCAGCAGGGCCGCTTCCATGCCTACGACGGCATCGCCGTGCTCGGCTACAGCGTCGTGCACACCGAGCCACCGAGCCGGCCGGGCGAACCGCCGATCGTCATGCCGTGGATCCCGCGCGACGCGTCGCCGTCGTCGGGGATCGTGACCAACGCACCGGCGCTCGCCGACGCGCCCCCGGCCGCGCTCGACGCGATGGCGTGGGGGTTCCACTTCGACGACGTGGACGCCGAAGTCGTCCGGCGCGACCTCGACGACTTCCCGACCCGCCACGGCGACCCCCCGCCGTGGGCGTCGAGCACCGTCCCGGGCGCCGCCGCGATCCAGTGCCTGGCACCCGGCGCGACCGCGCCCGAGGCCGCCGCGGTCCGCTGCCCGGTGCTCGTCGCGGTCGGGGACCGTGACGTCGTGCCCGACCCGCGCGGCGAGGTGCGCGCGTACCTGTCGAGCCGGTCCGTGGACCTCTTCGTCTGCCCGCGCATGGCGCACATGCACAACTTCGCGGGCACCCGCGAGCTGCTGTGGCGGCGCATCGACGCGTGGGCCGCCTGGGCCGCCACGGTCAGGAGCACGTAACGTCTCGTCGCTCGCGACGGGCAGGAGAAGGGGTCTGGACCGATGTCGATCGCGATCACCGACGACCACCGCGCGCTCGCCGACACCGCGTCGGACTTCCTGCGGAAGCACGATGCGCGCGGCGCCGCGCGCGCCCTGCTCGAGGCCGACGAGGAAGGGTTGCCGCCGTTCTGGGAGGAGCTGCGCCGCCTCGGCTGGCTCGGCCTGCACCTCCCGGAGGACCACGGCGGCTCGGGCTTCGGCATCCCCGAGCTCGCGGTCGTCGTGGAGGAGCTCGGCCGCGCGGTCGCGCCCGGACCGTTCGTGCCCACGGTCGTCGCGAGCACGGTGATCGAGGCGACGGCGCCCGACGACCTGAAGGCGCAGCTGCTGCCGGGTCTCGCGGACGGGTCGCGCGCGGCGGCCGTCGCGCTCGGCGGCGACGTCGAGGTGCGCGCCGGTGCGGCGACCGGCGCGGCAGGCGTCGTGATCGGCGGTGGGCTCGCGGACGTACTCGTGGTCGCGGCCGGCGACGACGTCGCGATCGTCGAGCGCGACCGCGGCGGTGTGAAGATCGAAATGCCGAAGAACCTCGACCCGACGCGCCGGTCGGCTCGTGTGACGCTCGACGGCGCGCCGGCGACCGTCATCCCCGGCGCGCGTGGTGTGCTCGTCGACCTCGCTCGGCTCCTGTTCGCGGCCGAGGCCACCGGCGTGGCGCGCGAGTGCACGGAGCTCGCGGCCCAGTACGCGAAGGACCGGCAGCAGTTCGGCCGGCCGATCGCGATGTTCCAGGCGGTCAAGCACCACTGCGCCAACATGCTCGTCGCGACGGAGCTCGCGACCGCGGCCGTGTGGGACGGCGCGCGCGCGGCGTCGACCGGCGGCGACCAGCTCTCCTTGACGGCCGCGATGGCCGCGACGCTCGCGATGCCCGCGGCCGACGAGTGCGCCAACCTCAACATCCAGGTGCACGGCGGCATCGGCTTCACCTGGGAGCACGACGCGCACCTGTACCTCCGGCGTGCGACCGCGATCGCGTCCGTCGTCGACGCCGACGAAGCCGCGCAGGACGTGACGGCACTGGTGCGCGGTGGCGTGCGTCGCGAGCGCTCGGTCGACCTGCCGCCCGAGGCCGAGCCGATCCGCGACGAGGTCCGCGCGTTCGTCGGGCGCGTCCGCGATCTCGACGAGAGCGCGCGGCGCGCGGCGATGATCGACGCGGGATACGTGATGCCGCACTGGCCCAAGCCGTGGGGTCGCGACGCCGGCGCGATCGAGCAGCTCGTGATCGAGCAGGAGTTCGCGGCCGCGGGCGTCAAGCGGCCGCAGTACGGCATCACCGGTTGGGTGATCCTCACGCTGATCCAGCACGCCACCGAGGACCAGGTCGCGCGCTGGGTGCCACCCGCGCTGAACCAGGACGTCATCTGGTGCCAGCTCTTCAGCGAGCCGGACGCCGGATCCGACGCTGCGGGCATCAAGACGCGCGGCACCAGGGTCGAGGGCGGCTGGCTCGTCAACGGGCAGAAGGTGTGGACGAGCGGCGCGCACGTCGCCCGTTACGGGTTCGCGACCGTGCGCACGAACCCGGACGCGCCGAAGCACGCGGGCATCACGACGATGGTGATCGACATGGAAGCCGACGGCGTCGAGGTGCGCCCGCTGCGCATGATCACGGGGAACTCCGACTTCAACGAGGTGTTCTTCAACGACGTGTTCGTCCCCGACGACGACGTCGTCGGACCGATCGACGGCGGTTGGACCGTCGCCCGTGCGACGCTCGGCAACGAGAGCGTCAGCATCGGCGGCGGGCAGGGCGGCATGGGCATGCCGGCGGACGCGCTCGTTCCGCCGCTCGACGCACACCCGGACCGTCTCCCCGGCGGCGCGTCGCGCGTCGGCCGTTACGTCGCGAGCTCGCAGGCGATCGACCTGCTCAACCTGCGGAGCGCGCACCGCGCCGTCGCCGGCGGCGGACCGGGGCCCGAGGGCAACGTCACGAAGCTCGTCCTGTCGGAGAACGGGCACGAGGCGGCCGCGATCCTCGCGGAGCTGACCGGTCCGGACACCGCGTTCCTCGACGGGGTCAGCGCGATCACCGGCACCCTCGTGCTCATGCATCGCGCGATGTCGATCGCGGGTGGGACGTCCGAGATCAAGCGCAACCAGATCGGCGAGCGCATCCTCGGTCTCCCCCGCGACCCGCTGATCAAGTAGCGCACGTGACGAAGATGCGGCACTGAGCACCGGAATCCGGTGCTCAGTGCCGCATCTCTATCAGGCGACGCGCTGGAGCAGCGTTCCGGTCCCGAGTCCGCCGCCGCAGCACATCGTGACGAGCGCGTGCTCGCCGCCTCCGCGCTCGAGCTCGTGCAGCGCCTTCGTCACGAGGATGCAGCCCGTCGCGCCGAGCGGGTGGCCGAGCGCGATGGCGCCGCCGTTCGGATTCACCTTCCCGAGGTCCGGGTCGTAGGTCTTCGCCCACGCGAGCACGACCGACGCGAACGCCTCGTTGATCTCGACGACGTCCAGGTCGCCGATCGTCAGGCCTGCGCGGTCGAGGACGCGCTTCGTCGCCGGGATCGGTCCCTCGAGCATCAGGACGGGATCGCAGCCGACCAGGCACGTCGCGAGCACGCGCGCACGAGCGCGCACGCCGAGCGCGTCGGCGGTCTCGCGCGCCATGACGAGCACCGCGGCCGCGCCGTCGGCGATCTGCGAGCTCGATCCCGCGGTGTGGATGCCGTCGGCACGCGCGACGGGCTTGAGGCCGGCGAGTGCCTCCTTGCTCGTCTCGCGCGGCACCTCGTCGACCGCGAACGTCACGGTCTCGTCGAGCCGCGCGCCGTCCTCGCTGACGCGCGTCGCCTCGATCGGGACGATCTGCGTCTCGAAACGTCCCTCGTCGCGTGCGCGACCCGCGCGCAGCTGTGACTCGAGTCCGAGCGCGTCGGTGTCGTCGCGTGTGATGCCGTACTTCTCGGCGATCCGCTCCGCGCCCTCGAACTGCGACGTGTACTCGTAGTGCGCGCGGTAGGTCCGGTTGACGGGCTTGCCATGACCCGCCTTCGCGCCGTCGAGCGCGTTCGCACCGATCGGCACCGTCGTCATGTTCTCGACGCCACACGCGAGCGCGACGTCCTCGACGCCCGACGCGACGAGGGTCACCGCGAGGTTGAACGCCTGCTGCGACGAGCCGCACTGACTGTCGATCGTCGTCGCGGCCACGGACTCGGGGAGCCCGGCCGCGAGCCAGGCCGTCCGCGTGATGTTCGCGGCCTGGGCACCCACCTGGTCGATGCAGCCGCCGACGACTTGGCCGACGCGCTCGGGGTCGACGCCCGCTCGCGCCAGCACCGCCTGCTGGACGGGCGCCAGCATGTCGATCGGGTGCGTCGCGGCGAGCGTCCCGTTCCTGCGCCCGACCGCGGTGCGGGCGGCCTCGACAACGACGACTTCGCGCATGATCGGCTCCTCGGAACGGTCGGTCACGAGTGGGGGGTGCTCCATCGTGGCGCGCGGGCTCGGGCGCCGCCGATCCGCGCCGGTCGCCGTCGTCCCGCGTCCTCGCGGGATGGCGTGACCGCGACTTCGTGGCGGTCACGCGTCCGAGAGCGGCGGGGTGTCGAGCGCGGCGGCCCGCGCGTCGCCGTGCGTCTCCTCCACACGGTGGGCGAGCGCGGCGCCGAGGAAGCGGTAGGTCCACTCCTCGGCCAGCGCGCGCGTCTCGCAAAAGACGATCGGCACGGTCGGGAACCGGACCTGCATCTCGGCGAGACCGTCGGCGACGATCGACGGGCGCACGCGCTCGAGCTTGAACACCGACGACCACCGGTCCTCGACGACGAGCGCGGCGCGCGGGACGACGGCGAGATCGGCGAGCACGTAGCGCAGCTTCCCGGTCGTCAACGTCGAGACGAGATCGGCGAGGCTCTTGCGTTCGACGGTCGCGAGGATCGTGTCGCCGTCCATCACCGCGTAGTCGCCTGCGGGCAGTGCGCGACGGCGTGTCGTCGCCTGCTGGCGCCGGAACGTCCATGCGTAGCGCTCGTGGCTGTCGACGACGATGTCGAGGACGTACCCGGCGGCGCGGCGAGTCGGCAGCGCGACCGCGGGCCGCGCCTGCTTGGTCGTGCGCGCGCTCTGCCAGAAGATGACCTCGCGACCACGTGCGCGCGCGAACACGAACTGCGAGCGATTCTCGCGGGAACGGGCGAGCACGAGGTCGATGGCCGCGCCACGCCGGACGCACGAGCGCACGGGCACGCGCTCGACGACCTCCAGCCCGTCTGCCGGCCACTCGTCGGCGCGGTGGCAGTACACCTTGCTCGTCCGCGGCCACGTGTCGCGCGCCTTCAGCGCGACGCCGCGAGGGCCGAGCGGCAAGCGGAGCAGGAACGGCAACGACGACGTCTCGTCCGGGTTCCGCGCGATCACGAACTCCATCCGCGGCCCATTCTTGCCGACCGCTCGTCCGGCGAGGTGCTTGCTCGGCGCGTCCCCAGGGTGTAGCCCGGTGCCCACTCTCGACCGGCGGTGGGACCGGTTGGCACGGTTCGGCAGGGAGGTTCCCGTGCGCAAGCTCTTGCTCGTCGGCGCGCTCGGCGCGCTCATCGGCGCCCTGGCCGGGTGCAAGGCGGTCGTCACGCCGCAGGCACCGGTCGGCTGGTTCTTCTACAACGAGAGCCCGAGCGGCGGTCACGCCACCGGGGTCTTCGTCAACGGGCCCGCGACGCCGCCCGCAGGACGGGGCAGCGCGTTGCTGACCGTCGACGCGACCGGCCGCGAGGACATCGCGACGGGCTCGTACTCGGGGACCGCCCTGTCGTCGATCACCGCGCTGAAGTACTCGACGTACCAGGCGTTCACCGGATCCTCGAACGAGACGCCGGCGCTCGAGTTCGACGTCGACTACGACTCGAGCGACAAGAACACGACGTACCAGGGCCGGCTCGTGTTCGTACCCGCGCGGGCCGGGTCCGTGCTCGGGAACACGTGGCAGACCTGGGACACGATGACGGGAGCAGCGGCGTGGTACTCGTCGGGCACCCCGATCGTCGCCGGCACCTCCCAGTCGCCGATCTGCACGCAGGGTTCGTATTGCACGTGGTCGCAGGTGATGA